>Ga0207873_1003016_pt1 | contig 12853 bp, 15 predicted proteins | sample BGWIniCompost_FD_187373 | JGI IMG/M metagenome (GOLD analysis project Ga0207873, IMG submission 187373) | Cellulose adapted compost microbial communities from Newby Island Compost Facility, Milpitas, CA, USA - BGW Initial Compost (SPAdes)... ... | reverse complement strand
GCTGCACGACCTCGGGCCCCCGGTTCCAAAACGCGCCTCGCTTTCCTAGATTTCCGCCCGCGTATGTGGAATCGAATCATTGTTCTCGTTGGGCTGTTCGCCCTCTGGCCCACGGCCGGGAGCGCGCAGTACCGCGCGCCCGAGCCGGTCGGCTGGGTCAACGACTTCGCGAACGTGATCCCGCCGGAGCAGGAAGCGGCCATCGAGCGCGTGATCCTCGAAGTCCGCTCGAAGTCCGGCGGCGAGATGGTGGTGGTCACGTTGCCGTCCCTGGAGGGCCGGACGCGCGACGAGGTCGCCCTAGAGATCGGGCGCCAATGGGGCGTGGGCCGTCGTGGCGACCCGGGCGACCCCGCGCGCAACACCGGCATCGTCGTGCTGGTCGTGCCGAAGGAGACCGCGCCGGACGGCCGCGGCCAGCTCAAGATCGAGACCGGGCTCGGCACGACGCGCTTCATCACGGCCGCCGAGGCCGGACGGGTCGCGGACAACTACATGATCCCGTACTTCCGCGAGGGCGACTACGGCATGGGAATCTACGCGGGCGTCATGGCGCTCGCGGCGATGTACGCGGAAGAGTTCGGGTTCGAGCTGACGGGCGAGGTGCCGACGCCGCCGAGGCGCGATGAGGGGTCGCCCATCGTCGCGACCGTGCTCGCCTTTTTCCTGATCTTCTGGCTCCTGCGCGTCTGGATCGGCGGGCCGCCGGGGAGGGGCCGTCGCCGGTATCGCGGCCCGATCATCGTCCCGTTCCCCATGGGCGGGAGGCACCGCGGCGGCTGGGGCGGCTTCGGCGGCGGGTTCGGTGGCTTCGGCGGCGGAGGCGGGTTCGGAGGTTTCGGTGGAGGCGGCGGCTTCGGCGGCGGCGGCGCGGGACGGAGCTGGTGATGACTTGGGCGGGGCCGGACGCCCATGCGGGTTCGAGCCCTTGCGGGTCATGGAGGTGTGATGGCGGATCCAAGGAAGACGGCGGCGGAGCTTGCCCGGGCGCTCGAGACGCGCCTCGGCGAGCGTCTCCACAGCGTGCTCCTTTTCGGCTCCGTCGCGCGGGGTGAGGCGGTGGAGGGGGTGAGCGATATCAACGTCCTCGTCCTCCTCGACCGCGTCGACGCGGCGGCCCTCGAGGCCACCGGCCCGCTGGCGCGGCGGTGGGCCAACGCGGGGAACACGGTCCCTCTCGTCATGGCGGAAGACGAGTGGCGGCGTGCCGCGGACGTCTTCGCCATCGAGCTGTCCGATATGAAGGACGCCCACGTGATCCTCCACGGCCACGATCCACTGGCAGAGCTGGAGGTCGACCCGGCGGCGCTGCGACTCCAGGTCGAACGGGAGATCCGGGGCAAACTCCTGCAACTCCGGGAGGGCATGCTCGTCAGCGCGGAGGACGAGGCGGCGCTCGGCCGACTGCTGATGGTCGCGCTCCCGTCGTTCGTGACGTATCTCCGGGCGACGCTTCGACTCCTTGGGCGGCCGGTGCCGATGAAGAGCCCGGAAGTCATCACCGAGGCCGCCCGGAGGATCGGCGTCCCCCCGAAACCGCTCCTCCAGGTCTGGGAGGCGCGGGCGACGGCGCGCCCGCTCCACGCCGGCGTCGCCGACCCCCTGGTACGCGGTTACTACGCGGTGGCGGAAGCGACCGCCGCGTTCGTAGATCAACTGTCGGAATCGAGGTCCTGATGAAGAGACACGTCCTTTGGGTCCCGGTGGTGCTTCTCGCCACCGGTTGCGGTTACAACCGGATCCAGGAGCTGGACGAGCGCGTCGAGGAGGCGCGTGCCAACATCGATACGGAGCTGATCCGTCGCAACGACCTGATTCCCAACCTGGTCGCCACCGTCGATGAGGCCGCCCGATTCGAGAGGCAAACGTTCACCGAGGTCGCTCGGGCGCGCGCCGGCCTCACGCAAGCACGCGAACAGGTGAACGAAGCCCTGCGCTCAGGCGACACGGAGGCCCTGAGCCGGGCGAGCGCCGCCGTGAGCGAGAACCTGCGGCTGTTCCTGAACGTTTCCGTCGAGGCCTACCCGACGTTGCGGGCCAACCAGAACTTCATCGCGCTCCAGGACGAGCTGACGGAGACGGAGAACCGACTCGCGGTGGCGCGCAGGGACTACAACGAAGCGGTCCGCGTGTACAACACCTACATCCGTCAGTTCCCCCAGGTCATCACCGCCCGCGTGATCGGGGCGGAGCGCAAGCAGCCGTTCGAGGCGCCGGAATCGGTGCAGACGCCGCCACGGGTGCAATTCGGGGGTTAGGCGAGATTCCTGATCGGGCCAGGGGTGCGCCGCTCGACGCCCCGCGGCGCCCCTCACTCGCCCCACCCGCGGGCTCTCCACGTGAGGGGCAGCCGCCGGTCCTTCCCGAAGGCCCGGGGCGTGACCTTGATCCCGGGCGGGGCCTGCCGCCGCTTGTACTCGCTCCGGTCGACCATCCCGATCACCCGCCGCACGAGCTCGACGTCGAAGCCCGCATCCCGGAACTCAGGCACCGCCCAATCGCGCTCCACGTACAGCTCGAGGATCGGGTCCAACTCCTCGTATGGCGGCAGCGTATCGACGTCGAGCTGGCCGGGACGCAGTTCGGCCGACGGCGGCTTGGTCAGCACGCTTTCCGGGATGACCGGCTCAGGGTCCCGGGCGTTCCTCCAGCGGGCGAGCTCGTACACGAGCGTCTTGGGCACGTCCTTGATCGGGGCGAATCCGCCGGCCATGTCGCCGTAGAGGGTGCTGTACCCGACGGCCATCTCGCTCTTGTTCCCCGTCGTGAGGACGAGCCAGCCGAACTTGTTGGAGAGCGCCATCAGGATGATTGCCCGGATCCGCGCCTGGATGTTCTCCTCCGTCACGTCGGGCTCGCGGCCCTCGAATTGGGGCGCGAGCGTCTCGAGCGCCGCGGAGAACATGGACTCGATCGGAATGGACCGCAGCTCGATCCCGAGGGCCTTGGCAAGGGCCGCGGCGTCCGTCCGGCTCCCTTCGGAGGAGTAGCGCGACGGCATCGAAACACCGATCACGTTCTCGGCCCCGAGCGCGTCCACGGCGATCACCGCGACGAGCGAGGAGTCGAGTCCGCCGGAGAGCCCAAGGACGACCTTCTCGAAGCCGTTCTTACGCACGTAATCCCGCGTCCCCAGCACGAGCGCCTCATAGACCTCGCCCACATCATCGTGCCCGATAGGCCCGGACTCGTGGAGCGGCGGCTGGGGAGGGGAAGGAGGGGCTGCGGAAATGACCCGTCGCTCGACGTGCCGGGCGCCGCGGCGCCCCAGGTGACGGCGCCGCGGGTCGTGGGTCCGGGTCCGGAACACCTCCTCCAGCTCGATGTCGCACACGAGCAGCTCTTCTGTGAACGACGCCGCCTCCGCCACGATCCGGCCCGTCGGGTCGAAGACCACGCTGTTCCCGTCGAAGACCAGCTCGTCCTGCCCGCCGACCTGGTTCACGTACGCGACCGCGACCGCGTAGTCCGCCGCCCGGGTCGCAAGCATCCGCTGCCGGTCCCGCCACTTCCCGCGATGGAACGGCGATGCGTTGATGTTGACGATCAGGTCCGCGCCGGCGAGCGCCTGCCGCGCGAACGGTCCTCCGGGCGACCAGATGTCCTCGCAGATCGTGACCCCGACCCACGCGCCCGCGATCTGATACAGCGCCACCCCCGCACCCTCCCGGAAGTAGCGCCTTTCGTCGAAGACTCCGTAATTGGGGAGCCGCTCCTTGTGGTAGACGCCCACCACCGCGCCGTCGGCGAGCACCGCCGCGGCGTTGTACAGGTCCGTGTCCCGATCCACGAACCCGACGACGGCGGCAATCCCCTCGGTCCGGCACGCGACGGACTCCAGCGCGGTCCGGTTCGCCTCCACGAACGCGGGCTTGAGCACCAGATCCTCCGGCGGATAGCCCGTGAGCGCCAGCTCCGGGAACGCCACCAGGTCCACGCCCAGCGACTTCGCCTCCTCCAGCGACGCCACGATCCGCTCCACGTTCCCGGACAGGTCACCGACCGTCGTGTTGATCTGTGCTAGCCCGATCCTGATCCGACTCATTCCAACGTTCCCCTCCGAGCCCCGCCCGCGCCGCTCCCTCGCGGCCACGCCCAAGCGCTGGCACGGCGCCAATGTACGCCGCTCCTTCGCGCACCGGCAACTCGCTCGCGTGTCGCAGCGGTACGACCTTTGCGCCGCTGTTTCAAGGTTCCTTCGTACCGCCCCCGACCTTCGTCGCCAGGAGCACCTCACGCCATGAAGGCACGGGAAATCATGACCGCCGACCCGTCGTGCTGCCACCCGCACGACCCCGTCACCCGCGCCGCCGCCCTCATGGCCGAAGGCGACTGGGGATGCCTCCCCGTCGTCGAACCGGGCACCGACCGGATCATCGGCATCCTCACGGACCGTGACATCGCCCTCCGCGTCGTCGCCGTCGCCCGCGATCCGAGCACCACAGATGTCGAGTCCGTCATGAGCCGGGGAATCGTCTGCTGCCTCCCCGACGACGACATCGAAGACGTCGAGCAGTATATGCGCTCCCACCGCGTCCGCCGCATCCCCGTCGTCGACGCCCGCGGTCGCGTGATCGGCATCATCTCCCAGGCGGACCTTGCCATTCGCGCCTTCCGTGAGCGCCACGCCCTCGACGCCGAAGACATCGCCCGCACCCTCGAGGCCCTGTCCGAGCCCGCCCCCTGTCCCCGGACGCCCGCGTAAGTGACTGAAATTACATATCTTACAACCCAACAGAGGAATGGGTCTTGCACTCTTGCCCCGGTGAGCGGAGGCAATCGAACCGCACCAGGAGCCAGGAGGTGTCATGGCAATGCGCAGGGATGTCGAGATGGAGGGGATGACCGGGCGCACCCAGGAGCAGGGGAGGACCCAGTTCGGCGAAACCATGGAGCGGGGTCGGGAAGAGGCCGAGGGGATCAAGGACCGCGTGATGGACAAGGCGCGCTCCGCGGTGGAGGGCGGTAAGAACCGCGCCGCCGAGGGGATGCTGAGCGTGAGCGAGAAGATCGAGCACCGCGCGGAATCGATGGAAGAGCGCGGAGGCGTCGGCGGACGCCTCGGCAAGCTCATGCACCGTGCGGGCGACGCGCTCGAGAGCGGCGCGAACTACATAAGGACCCACGAACTCTCGACGATACGCGACGACGTGACGACGCAGATCCGGGAGCATCCGTTCGCCAGCGTCGGCGTCGCCCTCGGTACGGGCTTCGTCCTCGGCCGCATCTTCAGTGGCGGCGACGAGGAGATGGAGGAGCGGGTCGAGCGGCTCGAAGAGCAGCTCGAGTCCCGGGAGAAGGAGCTGGAGCGCGTGCGGGCGGAAAGCGGTGGCATGAGGAAGCAGCTGGGCAGGGCGCTCGGTAGCGGCCTCAGCATGCTCGTCGCGCGCCAGGTCCGCAACCGGATCGCCAACCGCTGACGCGCCCGGCAGGGCGAAAGTCAGGAGCTAGCCGCACTTCCTTGCGACGGGCCGCCTCCCGGCGGCCCGTCGTCTTTATCGCTTGACACACGCTGAACGCCCGCTGCATTCTGACCCGAGTTCCCGTCTTCGGTGCGCAGCTCTCCCCGCCGACGTCGAACACGTCGGGTCTCGCGTCGAGACCGAACCCCTTCTCCATAATGGGAGGCAGCATGAAGCGAATTTCCGCCATCCTGGCGACGCTCGCCCTTTCCGCTACACCGGCAGCCGCGCAGAGCGACCTGCTCTCGAGCTGCACGAGCGCGGTGCCTACGGACCGCGACGGCAACCCCGTCCCCGTGGCCGTGACGAACGCCGTCGAAGAGCCGTTCCAGTTCCTCTGCGCGCAATTCGTGAACTCCCTCACGACGGTCCAGCCGAGCGTCGGGATCGCCTTCTCGGGAGGGAACCCGGTCCTCGGCACCGGGACGACGATCGGCAAGCGGCTCGGGATCCTTCCGCGCGTCAGCGTGTCCGCCCGGGCCAACGTCGCCCTGGCCGACCTGCCGGACCTCTTCCGCGGCGGCTACTCCAACGAGCTCACGGCGCTCCAGCCCCAGCTCGGTACCGCGCCCGTCGTCGGCGTGCCCGTCGCGTCTGTACAGGGCGACGTCGTGATCGGCCTCTTCGACGGCATCTCCACCGGTCCGATGCTCAGCGGGGTCGGATCGATCGACCTCCTCGGCAGTTTCTCGCTCCTGCCCAAGGCGGAAGCGGTCGGTCTGTCCGAGTCGATCACCAATTACGGCGCCGGCGCCCGTATCGGGATCCTTCGTCAGGGCCTGGTCACCCCGGGGATCTCGGTTTCGGCCATGTATCGTGTCATGAACGACATTGCCTTCGGTAGCATAGAAGGCGGCGACCCCGGGGAGTTCTCGGCCGATCTGCGCACGCTCAGCGTCCGGGGCGTCGTGAGCAAAGGGATCCTCGCCCTCGACCTGGCCGTCGGCGCCGGCTACGACCGCTACACGAGCGACGTTTCCGTCGGTTGGCTTCTGGACTGCAAGCTCCTCGAGTGCGAGACCTACCAGCCCGGCGGCGCCGAAATCGTCGGCCGGTTCGACGGCGAGCTGACGACCTCCGCCTGGAACGTCTTCGGCAATGTCGCCCTCGACCTGCTCGTCCTCAGCATCGTGGGCGAGATCGGGTACCAGAAGGCCGTCGATGGCATCAGCGTCGACGACCTGGAGGACGCCGAGCTCCCGTCGTCTCGGCACCTGACGGCGAAGGACCTCGGCGGCGGGCGCCTCTTCGGCAGCATCGGGCTCCGCCTCACCCTCTGACCGGAACACCGGCGATTGGGGCTCGCCGCGCCATCGACCCGCCGTTGAAGTGCCGTACAGGTTGCGGTATCTTTCGCGGTCTACACGGGTAAAGGAAGGCGATGGCGCGACGCACCGGACCGGTTACCGCAACGATCCAGACGAGCGACGGCGACACCTCGTTCGCCGTCGCCGTCTCGGGCATCGCCCGGCGCTTCGGACACCGCTGGGCGCTGCGCGACGCATCCCTCCACGTCGAGCCCGGCACCGTGGCCGCGCTCGTCGGCCACAACGGGAGCGGCAAGACCACGCTCCTCCGCATCATCGCCACCACTCTCCGGCCGACCCGCGGGAGCGGGAGCGTGTTCGGCCACGACCTCGTGCGGGAGGCGGACGGGATTCGCGAGCTGGTCGCAGTCCTTGGACACACCCCCGGCCTCTACGGCGACCTCACCGCCCGGGAGAATCTCGAGTTCGCTTTGCGGATGTCCGGTCGGGCGCCGACGCGCCAGGAGGTGGACGAAGCGCTCGATCGAGTCGGCCTCGCAACGGAAGCCGACGAGCTCGTCCGCACGTTCTCCGCCGGGATGCAGCGCCGGCTCGCCCTCGCCCGCGTGCTCCTGCGCAGGCCGCGGCTGATCCTCCTCGACGAGCCCTACGCCGCCTTCGATGCGGAGGGGATCGCCTGCGTCAACGCAATCCTGGCGGAGCACAAGGCCGCGGGCGGCGCCGCGATCGTCGCGACCCACGACCCGGTCCGCGCCGCGCCCGTCGTCGACCGCTTCTGGGCCATTGATCACGGACGAACCACGCCGACGGAACCGGCCCTCGTCCTCGCAGCCGCCGCGGGCCGCGATCCCGCGGTCGTCCCGACGCCCGTCCAGACCAGGGTACAGGGGGCGATCGGATGAGCTGGCGCGCCGAGCTGACCCGGGCCGCCGCCCTGGCCTGGAAGGACCTGACCGCCGAGAGGCGAACCAAGGCCAACTTCAACGCCGTCGTCTTCCTCGCCGGCATGATCCTCCTCCTCTTCGGGTTCGCCTTCGGGCCCGATGCAGCGGCGCTCAGGGCCGCGGCCGCCGGCGTCCTCTGGCTGACCGTCCTCTTCGGCGGAGTCCTGGCCTTCAACCGGTCGTATCAACTCGAGCTGGAGAACGGAGCCCTCGAGCAGCTCCTCCTCTATCCGGGGAGCCGCAAGACGATCTTTCTCGGCAAGCTCGCCGCGAACCTCGCCTTCGTTTTCCTGGTCGAGGCCATCGTCGTCCCGGTCGCGGCGATACTGTACGACCTGCCGCTCGCCAGGCCGTTCCCCGGGCTCGCCGTCGTGCTCCTCCTCGGGACCTTCGGCTTCGTCACGCTCGGGACCTTCTACGCGGCCATGGCGAGCCGCGTCCGGGCCCGGGAGGTCCTCCTCCCGCTGCTCCTCTTTCCGATGCTCGTGCCTGTCGTGGTCGCATCGGTGGAGGCGACGTCGGCGATCCTGGCCGGCGATCCCATGGGCGACGCCAGCGCCTGGCTGCGTCTGCTCGTGGTCTTCGACGCGGTCTTCTTCACCGCTTCGGTTCTCGCATTCGAACACGTGATCGATGAATGAAATGGACGACCTGACTTCGAGTCGTTTCTCAGATATTCCCCTGCGGCAGGGTCGCTGGGTCGGCGTGCTCGGCTGGGCCGCGCTTCTCGCCATGATCGGCGCCCAGGCGATCGGGTTCGCGATCTCTCGCCCGGAGCGCGACATGGGTCACCTCCAGAAGATCCTCTACGTCCACGTGCCGATCGCGTGGGCGATGATGATCGCGTACTTCATCGTCTTCGTGGCCAGCATCCTGTACCTCGTGCGCCGGCGCGAGCGCTACGACCTGGTGGCGGCGGCGTCTGCGGAGGTCGGGGTCGTGTTGACGGCCCTCACGCTCGTGCTCGGCTCGATCTGGGCGCGCCCGACCTGGGGCGTTTGGTGGACGTGGGACCCGCGTCTCACCACTTCGGCGATCCTCCTCGTGATCTTCGCCGGTTACCTGGCGCTGCGCGCGTACACGGAGGACGCGGACCGCAGGGCGCGCTGGAGCGCGGCGGTCGGGATCCTGGGGTTCCTGAACGTCATCATCGTGTACCAGTCGGTGCGGTGGTGGCGCAGCATCCATCAGGTCCAGTCCAGCCCGGACACCGTGGATCCGAGCTACGCGCTCGCGCTGAGGCTCAACGCGATCGCAGCCTTGCTGGTACTGGCGTACCTGGTGGCGCGTCGTTACCATGCCGCCCGGCTCGAGCGGGCCGTGGAGGCGCGCATGGAAATGGCGGCGCTCGAGAAGGGAGGTGCCCATGTCTGAGTGGGTGTTCGTCTCGGCGGCGTATGTGGCGACGTGGGTTGTCCTCCTGGGTTACACGGTGTACCTGAACAGGAGAATCCGGCGCGCCCGGGAGCTGGTAGAACGGTCGACGGACTCCGGGGAGGTGCAGCGATGAACACGACGAGCTCCGGCGGACGACGGATCGGCTTCGTCGTCGGGCTTGTGGTCATACTTTCCGGTTTTGCCTACCTCCTTTACGGCGGGATCGGCGAGAATCTCGTCTACTTCGTCACACCGACGGAGCTGCTCGAGAAGGGAGAATCGGCGTACGACGCGCCGGTGCGCCTCGGCGGCCAGGTGGCGCCCGGGACGGTCCGGTGGGATGCCGAGGCCCTCGACCTCCGCTTCGCCATCACGGACGGCCAGAAGACGATCGAGGTCCATTCGACGGGCGCACCGCCGCAGATGTTCCGCGACGGGATCGGCGTCATCGTGGAAGGTCGACTCACGCGGGAAGGCATCTTCGAGTCGACCAACCTTATGGTGAAGCACTCGAACGAGTATCGTCCGCCGGCCGAGGGGCATCCGCCGTCGGAGATGTACCGCTCGCTGATCCGCGAAGGGGAATCGTGATCTCGACGCTCGGGTTCGGCACCATCGCCGTGGCGCTGGCGCTGTCGGTGTACGGCGCCGTCGCGGCGGTGGTCGGCGTACGCACGCGCCGGCCGGAGCTGGTCCAGAGCGCGAGCCTCGCGGCGTATGTGAACTTCGGGCTCCTGGCCATCGCGAACCTGGCGATGGTCTACGCCCTGGTCGTGCACGACTTCAGCGTCTCTTACGTGGCGCAGGTCGGAAGCCGATCGACGCCGCTCTTCATCACGATCATCTCCCTCTGGAGCGCGCTGGAGGGCTCGATCCTCTTCTGGGGCCTCGTCCTCGCGGCGTACACGGCGGCGGCGGTCTACGTGCACCGGAACCATCCGGGGCCGCTCGTGCCCTACGCGACGGCCGCGATGCTCTCCGTCGGGGCGTTCTTCTACATGCTCCTCGTGGGGCCGGCGAACCCCTTCGAGGCGGTGTGGCCGGTGCCGCCGGACGGACCGGGGCCGAACCCGTTGCTCCAGAACCACATCCTCATGGCGGTCCACCCGCCGCTCCTCTACCTCGGATACGTGGGGATGACCGTGCCGTTCGCATTCGCCATCGGCGCGCTCCTGTCGGGCGAACTGGACGCCACGTGGATCCGTATGACGCGCCGCTGGACGGTCACTGCCTGGATCTTCCTCTCGCTGGCGATCGTCGCGGGGATGTGGTGGTCGTACGAGGTGCTCGGTTGGGCCGGCTACTGGGCGTGGGACCCCGTAGAGAACGCGTCCTTCATGCCCTGGCTTACGGCCACGGCGTTCCTGCACTCGGTCATGGTGCAGGAGCGGAGGGAGATGCTCAGGGTGTGGAACCTGAGCCTCATCGTCTCGACGTTCCTGCTCACGATCCTGGGCACGTTCTTGACGCGCAGCGGGATCGTCCAGTCGGTCCACGCCTTCACGCAGGGCACGATCGGCTACTACTTCATCGCATTCATCGCCGTCGGGCTCGTCTTCTCGCTGATCCTCCTGACGGGGCGCGGCGCCGAGCTGCGTTCGCCCGGTAACCTGGACAGCGCCCTCTCGCGTGAGACGGTCTTCTTCTTCAACAACCTGATCCTCACGGCGTTCACCTTCACCGTGCTCCTCGGGACGCTCTACCCGATCGTCGCCGAGGCGCTGCGGGGCGTGAAGGTGAGCGTGGGCGCGCCCTTCTACAACAAGATGACGCTGCCGCTGTGCATGGCGCTGCTGTTCCTGCTCGGCGTGGGCCCCGCGCTCCCGTGGCGCCGTGCGGAGCCCGACGTCCTGCGGCGGAAGCTCGTGATCCCCGGGGTCGCGTTCCTGGCCGTGGCCGGTGCGTCGCTTGCACTTGGCCTTCGGCAGCCGTACACGATCCTGACGTTCGGCTTCGCGGCGTTCGTGCTCTGCGTGACCCTGGGCGAGTTCGCGGCGGGCGCCCGGGCGCGCATGCGCGCCCACGGTGAGTCCGCCCTCGTGGCCCTGGGCCGCCTGATCAACGCGAACCGCCGTCGCTACGGCGGCTACATCGCCCATCTCGGCGTGGTCTCGATGGCGGTCGGGATCGCGGCGTCCTCCACGTTCCAGTCGACGCGCGACGTCACGCTGCGCCCGGGACAGAGCGTCCGGGCCGGCCGCTACGACGTTCGCTTCGATCAGCTCTGGGCCCAGAACGAGCCCCACCGCTTCGTCGTCGGGGCGGATCTGACCGTCCTCATAGAGGGTAGGGAAGTGGGCCGCCTGGCGCCTCGGCTCAACTTCTACGGCGACCGGGACGAGCCGATCACGACGCCCGCGGTTCGCACGCGCCCGGACGAGGACCTGTACATCAACCTCATGGCCTTCGAGCGGGACGGTTCCTCGGCCACGTTCCAGATCATCATCGAGCCAATGGTGGTGTGGATCTGGATCGGAGGCGGTATCATCGGCCTGGGAGGGCTCGTTGCCGTGCTGCCGGGGCGTCGTCGGCGTGAGGTGGCCGTGGCGGCGGATACGTACCCGGTCGCTGCAGGGAAGGGAGGCGACGTGTGAATCTGCGCTCCGTCCTGATCGCGATCCTCGTGACCGTGCCGCTGGTGGCCGTCTTCCTCTACGGGATGCGCTCGGACCCGCGCATCGTCCCGCCAGCGATCCCCGGGCAGCCGGCGCCGGACTTCGCCCTGGCGCGGATGCCCATGACCCCCGGGGAGGAACCGTCGGACACGGTCCGGCTGAGTGACTACCGCGGGAAGGTCGTCGTCCTCAATTTCTGGGCGTCCTGGTGCGTCCCGTGCCGGGTCGAGCATCCGGAGCTCGTCGCCGTGGCGCGCGAGTATCGCGACCGCGGCGTCGTGTTCCTCGGCATCCTCTACAATGATCAGGTGAGCAACGCGCGGGCGTGGCTGGAGGAGATGGGTGGAGAGGAGTATCCGACGCTCCTCGACCCGGGGACGCGCACCGCCATCGATTACGGGCTCACGGGCGTGCCCGAGACCGTGATCATCGACCGCAACGGGATCGTGCGGTTCAAGCGGATCGGGATCGTGAATCGTGAGATGCTCGTTCGCGAAGTCGAGCCGCTCCTCGCCGATCAGGAGGTGGTCGGCCCATGACTCCCCGGATCTCCCGTCTCGCCATGGCCCTCGCGTTCGCCGGCGGGGTCGCGGCTGCGCCGGTTGCGGCGGAGGCTCGGAGTACACCGCAGGCGGCCTCCCAGGCCGCGCCCCAGGACGACGCCGAGCTGGAGAAGCTGACGAGCGCCGTCGCGTCCCAGCTCCGCTGCCCGGTGTGTCAGGGGCTCTCGATCGAGGACTCGCCGACCGAGCTCGCCCGCGACATGCGGGCCGTGGTCCGCGAGCAGCTCGCGGCCGGCAAGTCGCCCGAAGAGGTCAAGGCGTACTTCGTGAGCAAGTACGGGGAGTGGATCCTGCTCGAGCCGGAGCCGCGCGGCCTCAATCTGGCCGTCTACCTCCTCCCGGTCCTCGCCCTCGCCGGAGGCGCGACCGTGATCGTCCGGTCGGTGCGTCGCTGGACCGGAGCGTCAGCCGCCGACCATGCCGATTCGTGAGCGTCCGGACGCCGCGAATGCGGACCCGACGACGTAGAGCGTGGTATCACCATATCCGGCGTCTCCGGCGTCGATCCGACACCTTCGCCAACTCATTGGAGCGTGAATGTATCCGGTACTGATCGAAATCGGGGGGTTCACCATCACGACCTTCGGCCTGATGATGTTCCTGGCGTTCATCGCCGGGGCGTGG
>Ga0207873_1003015_pt1 | contig 12857 bp, 10 predicted proteins | sample BGWIniCompost_FD_187373 | JGI IMG/M metagenome (GOLD analysis project Ga0207873, IMG submission 187373) | Cellulose adapted compost microbial communities from Newby Island Compost Facility, Milpitas, CA, USA - BGW Initial Compost (SPAdes)... ... | reverse complement strand
CCAGCAGCCAGCCCTCCAGCGTCATGTAGCGCACACCGTCCATTGATGCCCCTCCTTGCGAGCTCGGGGAGGACCCATCCCCTCCCACTGCGCTCATCTTCTGCTCTGGAAGATAGCCAGGATGCCGTTACACTCGGGCGACGGGGTCTTGCCGTGCGTACCAATCACGTAACAGTCGGCTCGCGTCCGTCAGGCTCCCAGGATGGGTCGCCGCGCCGTGCAGTGGACCGGCGTGCACGGTTGCGCTCAACGTTCACGGTTCACGCACGGATGCCCGTCCTGTCCGGCGTGTCCCCCGACAGGACGGGACGCCGCTCCCCGGATAAGCCCGTTCGACTAGCGGGAGATACGGTGGAGCCAGTCGAGAACATCGTCGCGGCGGATGTAGAGGACGTTGTGGTCGACCGTGACCGCTTTGAGACGCCGCTGGCGCGCCTCCTCGCGGATGAAATAGGGACTCATCTCGAGCAGTTCGGCCAGTTCCTCCGGGCTGTAGTAGGTGCGGCGGAGCAACTCCTCGGGGGTCGGGTGATCGCGGACAGCCATCGGGCTCCTCGATTCCGGCGAGATCTGAGAGCGACACCAACACCGTCGCAGAACGCACGCCATCGCCACTTGGAGCATCGGCGCCGTTCGTGGTCGCGGGGCCGTTTCGGGAGCCGGTCAAGGCTCCGTCAGCCATTCGCGCTCCCGGATAGTTGGTGTAGACTGCTTCTACGTCCGTTCCGCAGCGGCGTGAGGGGTGCCGCGCTCAGGGTTTGGAGGCTGCTATGCCGGCCACGACAGACGACCGGGCTCTCGTGGTTCGCGGGGCATGCCCGCACGACTGCCCGGATACCTGCGCCACGTTGACGACCGTCCGAGATGGCCGTGCCATCCTCTTCCAGGCTGACCCGGAGCACCCGATCACTCAGGGGTGGCTCTGTGCCAAGGTCCGCCCCTATCTCGATCGGGTCTATCACCCGGACCGGCTGCTGTATCCCCTGCGGCGCGTCGGGCCGAAGGGGTCCGGCCAGTGGGAGCGGATCTCCTGGGATGAGGCGATCGCGGAGATCACGTCACGTTGGAAGGCGATCATCGCCGAGTATGGCGCTGCGGCGATCTTGCCCTACTCCTACAGCGGCACGCTGGGGCTGGTGCAGAACTCGGTGACGGCGACGCGGCTCTGGTACCGCATGGGCGCAAGCGGCCTGGAGCGGTCGATCTGTGGCGCGGCGGCTGAGACGGCGATCCAGATGACCTACGGGGCCCGCTGGGCGCCGGCCATGGCTGACGTCGAGCACAGCAAGCTGATCCTGATTTGGGGACACAATCCGGCCTCCACAAGCCCGCACTTCATGCCGTTCCTGCGCCGCGCCCAGCGGAAGGGCACGCGCGTGGTCGTGATCGACCCGCGACGCACGCGGACGGCACGTTCGGCCGATCTGCACCTGCGGCCGCGCCCCGCGACCGACGGAGCGCTGGCGCTGGGGATGATGCACGTCATCTTCCGGGACGGACTGCACGACGAAGCGTGGCTGGAGGCGCACACGGTCGGCTGGCGCGACCTGCGCGACCGTGTGGCAGAGTACCCGCCGGAGCGGGTCGCGGCCATCACCGGGCTGCCGGCCGAGCAGATCGTCGAGCTGGCGCGCGACTTTGCGACGACCAAGCCCGCGATGCTGAAGTTTTCCGACGGTGTGCAGCGCCACGGGAACGGCGGACAGACCTCGCGGGCGCTGGCCTGCCTCCCGGCCGTCGCCGGGCAGGTGGGGCTCCGGGGCGGCGGGCTGTTCTACAGCACCAGCGACTATGTGTCCTGGGACGGCGAGGCCGTCTCTCATGCGTCGGAGTGCCCGCCGGTTCCGCGCATTGTCAACATGAACCGGCTCGGCGCGGCGCTGCAGGGAGAGGTCACCGACCCGCCGATCATGGCGCTCTACGTCTTCTGCGCCAACCCGGCGGCGTCGACACCCGACCGTGGCGCGATCCTGGCCGGGCTGCAGCGCGAGGACCTCTTCACCGTCGTCCACGAGTTGTTCATGACCGACACGGCGCAGTACGCCGACATTGTCCTTCCGGCTACGAGCCAGTTGGAGCATGTCGACCTCCACAAGGGGTACGGTCACCGATTCCTGCAGTACAACCACGCGGCGATCCCGCCGCTGGGGGAGGCGAAGAGCGACTGGGACGTGATGCGCCTGCTGGCGGCAGCGATGGGTTACGACGAACCGTGGCTGAAGCAGTCCGCCGACGAGGTCATCGCCGAGATCCTCGACGCCACCCGTGCCCGCAATCCGTGGCTGGAGGGGATCACGCTGGAGCGCCTGCAGCGCGAGGGGACCGTGCCGATCGGGGCCGAGGTCGCGAACCTGGTGCCGTTCGCCGACGGCCGCTTCCCGACGCCCTCCGGCAAGCTGGAGCTACGCTGCGACGCGCTGGCGGCCGAGGGGCTCGACCCGTTGCCCGACTGGACCCCGCCGGCCGAGTTTGCGGACCGCGCCTGGGACGACCCGTCCGACCGGCGGTTGGTGCTGATCTCCGGTGCGGCGCACCACTTCGTCTCCAGCAGCCTGGCGAATGTGCCGAAGCTGGCCGCGTTGGAGGGGACACCCTACGTCGAGATCAACCCGGAGGATGCGGCGGCGCGCGGCATCGCCGACGGGGACGACGTCGTGGTTGAGAATGCGCGCGGCTGGTGCCGCCTGCGCGCGGTGGTGACCGACGACGTGCCGCCCGGTGTAGCGGTCTCCCCGAAGGGGTTCTGGGGCGTCCACTCACCCGAAGGCCGGAACATCAACAACACGACCTCCGCCGCGCTGGCGGACCTGGCCGGGCAGAGCACCTTCCATAGCAACCTGGTCGAGATCCGCCCGGCAGCCACTGCCGCGAGAGATGCGACGGTTCACCCCGCCGCTGCGCCGGCCGGGGAGAGCTGATCGGGTCGTTGCACGGCAGGAGCGCCGGCACGTTACCGGCGCTCCTGATCCGGTGTCTCTTGACACCTCACGCCAGCGCGGGCATGACCTCCTCGACGAAGACCTGGAGGGCGTCCCAGTCGACCGGGGGGCGGATCACGAGGTTGACCCAGTCCGCGCCAGCGTCGCGGTAGGCGCCCAGGCGGGCGATGGCTTCGGCCGGTCCACCGGTCAGTTGACCGTCGGCACGGGCGACGGCCTCCTCCTGAAGCTGGGCGTGCATCTTCTCGATCGCGGCGGGCGCCGCCGCGGCGGTCGCGCCCATGTAGAACCCGACGTTGACCGAGCGCTCGATCGTGGCCGGGTCGCGCCCCTCTTTCTCACACCACTGGTCCAGCACGGTGGATTTCCGCTGGTACTCCTCCGGTCCGACATAGGCGGCGTTCCAGCCGTCGGCGTAGCGGGCGGCGATCCGCAGGGTGCGGCGCTCGCCGGTCCCGCCGATCCAGAGCGGCAGGCGTCCGCGCACCGGCTTGGGGTTGGCGTAGGCGTTGTTGAGCTGGACGTAGCGGCCGTCCAGGTCGGTCGTCTCCTGGGTCAAGAGCCCGGTCATGGCCCGCGCGCTCTCCTCCAGGTGGTCCATGCGATCCCGGATGGGCGGGAAGGGGTAGCCGTAGGCGCGATACTCCGGCTCGTGCCAGCCGGCGCCGAGCCCGACTTCGGCGCGCCCGCCGCTCAGGTGGTCGATCGTTACCATCGACTTGGCCAAGAGTCCCGGGTTGCGGAAGGCGGCAGCGAAGACGAGGCAGCCGATACGGATCGAGCGCGTCTCGCAGGCCATCGCGGCCATGAGCGGCACTGCTTCGAAGTGCGGCGCGGCAGGGTCGGTGCGGCAGTAGAAATGATCCCAGACGGAGACCCAGATGAAACCGTTCTGGTCGGCGTATGTCCAGAGCCGGCGCAGCTCGTCGATCCCACAGTTCTGCTGGCCGACATGGATCCCGAAGCGCATGGTCGATGCTCCCTCCAACGGCTGTGTACGGCGCGGTGCGCGTGCCCGGCTACGATAGCGAAACGTACGCGCGGGTTGCTGTCAATCCGTGCCGCTATGGGCAGGCCCGAACCCGGCGGTATACTCGGAGAGCCGCCATCTGGTCGGTTCACGGATGGGTGCGCTGGAGCGACAGGAGAGCGAGGATCCATGATCGACCCGAACGCGGCGCTGCGGCTCGCGCGAAGATACGGCGTGTCCGTGGCGCAGGCCGAGGCGTTCCTCGAGTTTGCGGGCGGCAATGAGGCCGCCGCCGGTTGTGGCCTCGCGGCTCGGTCGCGGGGGATGCCGGAGATTCAGGCTCTGGCGGTGGTGACGGCCATGGCCGGGGCGCCGTATCGTGCGGGGCAGTACTGGCAGCGCCATCCGCCGCTGCTTCCCTCGCTGGCGGGCCTGGCCGCGTGGATGGGCGGGGCGGACGCCCTGGGCGATGGGTGGCGCGTCGTCTGGCGGCGATCCCGGCCGTCCGATGACTGACCGCAGGCTTGTGCCCTGTCGCCGCGGCGCAGACAATAACCCTCATCCCGGAGCCATGCGCAGCGGTAATGGCCGCCGGACCGGACGTGACCCGTCTCGGCGCCGATCGACCCGCTCGGGTAGCTGTGGGCGTTGCCGGCTCGTCGATTTGCAGGGGGCGTGATGCGCTTCTGCTTTGTCCACGCCGCGGATCTGCACCTCGATACGCCGTTTACCGGCCTTGGGATGGTGCCGCCGGAGTTCCGGCCGCTGCTGCGGGATGCGTCCCTCATCGCGTTCGACAACCTGGTGGGCCTGGCGATCGAGCGGGGCGCCGCCTTTGTCCTGCTCGCGGGCGGGATCTACGACGGGCCGGAGCTGGGCCTGCGGGCACAGGTGCGCTTCCGCCACGGTCTGGAGCGGCTGGCTAACCGGGGCATTCACGTCTTCCTGGTCGCGAGCGAGCGTGAGCAGCCCGGTGATTGGGCCGCGATCCGCGAGTGGCCGCCGAACGTGACCTGGTTCGCGCCTGGGACGGCCGCGCCGGTGCCCGTCGTCCGGGACGGCCAGCGGCTCGCCACCATCTACGGCGCCAGCGGGTCGTCGTGGCAGGGAACCCAGGGATTTGACCGGGTCGATGCGCCCGGCATCCATGTGGGGTTGCTCCACGTCCTCGGCGCGCCAGATGAGCCGCCCACGGCGGGCATGGACTACTGGGCGCTCGGTGGCGAGCACGCCGCCCAGATCCTGGGCGACGGATCCCCGTGGCGAGTCTACCCCGGCACGACTCAGGGCCGCGGACCCCAGCCGGAGGAGCTGGGGCCCAAGGGTGCCATGGTCGTCCCGGTCGAGGACGGCGTGGTCGGTCCGCCCGAGTTCGTGTCGCTGGCGCCGGTGCGGATTCTCTCCCTCACGCTCGACATTGCCGGCGTGCCGGATCTTGCGGCGCTGCGGGAGGACTTGCTGCTGCGCGCCGCCGCGCTCCGTGCGCAGCACCCCGTGTCGGGGCTGATCCTCCACGTCGCGCTTCACGGGGATGGCGCTGCCCGTGGGGCGCTCCTGGCCGATGGCGGGGCGGCCGCGCTCCTCCGGGATCTGCGCGCTCAGAGGTGGGACGGGTCACCGTTCGTGTGGTGGGCGACGCTGCGCGACGCGACCCGACCGGCGGGTGCGGTGGCGGCGGCGCGCGGGCGGAGCGACTTTGCCGCCGAGGTGCTGCGGCTGGCGGAGGAGCTGGCTGCCGACCCCGCGCGGTTGCGTGAGGTGTTTGCGGACCGCCTAACCGTGCCACCGGACGGGGCGCTCGACCATTCCTCCGGGATCCCGGAAGCGGCTGACGTGGCCGACCTCCTCGGCGACGCTGCGGCGCTGGCCGTCGATCTGCTGGAGGAGCGGGACAGGCCATGAGGATCGCGGGCTGGCACATCGACGGGTTCGGCGTCTTCCACGACATCCAGGTCCGGGACGTGCCCCCGGGGCTGACCGTCTTCCTCGGGCCGAACGAGGCGGGCAAGACGACGCTGCTGGCGTTCATCCGGCAGATGCTCTTTGGCTTCCCCAGCGACACCGTCCACGAGCGCGCCTATCCGCCCCTTCGCGGTGGGCGCCACGGTGGGCGCCTGGTGCTCATCGGGCCGGACGGGGAGTACGTGGTCGAGCGCAGCGAGGCGCTGGGGCCGGGGGCGCTGGTGACGCTGCCCGGCGGGGGCCACGGCGACGAAACGGACCTGGCCCGGCTGCTCGGCGGTGCCGACCACCGGCTGTTTCAGACGGTCTTTGCCTTCAGCCTCGCCGAGTTGCAGGACTTCGCCACGCTCGATGCCGAGGGGATGCACGACCGGATCTTCTCGGCGGGGATCACCGGCGCCGGGCGCTCCACGCGCGCGGCCGTCGCCCGGCTCCGTTCCCGGCAGGAGGCGCTGCTTGCGCCGCACGGAGATGGCCGCATCAACGAGCTGCGGGCCCGGCTGGAGGAGGTGGAGCGGCGGCTGCGGGAGGCCCGCCACGTCTCGGCCGGGTACGCTGAGGCGCTGCGCTATGAGGCGGCCTGTGCCGCGGAGGTTGAGCGGCTCGGCCGCGAGATCGAAGAGCACCGTGCTGCGCAGGCTCGCTATCGCAAGCTCGAAGAACTCTGGCCGATCTGGTATCGACGCCGGGACGCCGCCGGAGAGCTGGAGCGACTGGAGCCGGTCGGGACCATACCCGAGCGGGCCGAGGCCCGGCTCAGCGAGCTGCGTGCGGCGATCGACGCCGCGGAACGGCAGGTGGCGGAGATCGCAGCCGAGGTGGACGCAGCCGAGGCGCGCCGGCAGATGCTCACGCCCGACGACGCGCTTGCGGCGGTCAGCGAGGAGGTCGTTCAGCTCTACGAGACGCTGCCGCTCTATCGCGACCGCCTTGTCGCGGTCCCGGAGGTGACGGCACGGCTCCGCCGAGCACAGCAGGCGCTGAATGACCACCTGCGCGACCTCGGTTCCGACTGGGACCGCGCGCGCCTGGCCGGGTTCGACCGCTCGCTGTCCAAGCGGGAGGAGGTCCGCTCCTTCGCCGAGGCGCTGGAGCAGGCCGAGGCGGCGGTGATGCGCGCCCAGGCCGTGGCCCGGCACGCCGCCGAACAGCGCGAGCAGGCCGCGGCAGCGCTGGACGCGCTGCGCCAGGAGCTGGAGACCGCCCCGCCCGCACCCGACGCGGACGAGGTAGACCGGCTCGATGCGGCCGTCCGCCGCGTGCGGACCGCCGTCGCCGAGCGGGCGAGTGTGCAGGCACGTATCCAGGCGGCGACCGAAACGCTGCAGCAGATCGAGTCGCTGCGCGAGCGCGCCGAGCCGACTTCGAGCGCGATCTCGCCGAACTGGGTCCGGCTCGGACTCTGGGGCCTGGCCCTGGCGCTCGGTGGGCTGGCCGCGCTGGTGAGCGATAGCGATGTCTCACCGCTCCTCGCCCTGGCCGCGGTGCTGGCGGCCGTTGCCGCCCTCGTCGCCGGGCGGCGTGCGTCGGAGGGGGTCACGCTCGACGGCGCGGTCAAGGAGACTTTCAGCGAGCAGCAGCAGCGTATCCAGGGAGATCTCGACGCCTATCAGGCCCGGCTGCGTGCGATCGAAGCGGCGATCGAGGCCGACGCGAAGGTGCTCGAGCTGTCGACCCCGCCTGATGAGGCGGCGGTGGAGGCCGCGGCTGAGCGGGTCGCACGGATGCGCGCGGCGCAGGATGAACGACTGCGCAGGCACCTGGACATCGAGGCTGCCGAGACGCGGCTGCGCGATGCGGAAACGGCGAGTGAGCAGGCCGACGCGGCCGTCCGCGACGCCACCGCCGAGCGTGACCGCGCCCAGGGTGCGTGGGACGACTGGAAGCGGCGAGAGGGTGTGCCGGCCGAACTGACGCCGCGCGGGGTGCTCGACTTTTTCGAGTCGATCGGGCAGGGCCGCGAGGCGCTGCGTGAGGTGGAAGCGGCCGAGCGGGAGGCCCGGCAGATCACCCAGTTCGTCGTCGCCTTTGAGCGCCGCGCGGGGGAGGCGCTGGGTGCCGTTGGTCTGCCGGCCGATGCTCGGGGGCTCGAGCTGGCTACCGCGATCGAGAAGCTGCGGGAGCGCGTCGAGCGCGACCGGGAGATTCGACGCGAGCGCGCGGCGGTCGAAGAGACCCTGGGGCGCCTGCGATCCCGTCTGGTAGCCGCCCAGCGCGACCGCGACGGCCTGCGCGACCGGTGGGCCGCTCTCCTGGCTGAGGTGGGCGCCACGAACGAGGCCGATTTCTACCGCCGGCTCGACATCGCCCGCCGCCGCGAGGAGCTGGCCGCGGTGGTCCGGGAGTGCGACCAGCGGATCGCCGAGCAGATCGGCGACGGCCCCGCGGCCGCGCTGATGCGCGAGGAGCTGGCAACCGGTGCGGTCGACCGCTGGCAGCGCGCGGCCGAGGACGCCGGTCGGGCCATGCTGGCGGCCACCGAGGCGCGCGATCGAGCCATCGCCGCTCGCCGCGAGGCAGAGTTGGCCCGGCGGCAGCTCGAGGAATCGACCGAGATCGCCGACCTCGAGCTGGAGCGTGCGGGGTTGCTCCAGGAGTATGCCGAGGCCGTGCGCGCCTGGCGCGTCGCGGGGCTGGCTGTGGGACTGATCGAGGAGACGCTGGCGCGCTACGAGCGCGAGCGGCAGCCCGCAGTGCTGGCCTACGCGTCACGGCTGTTCCACGACATCACCGGCGGGCAGTACACGGGACTCCTCCAGCGTGACCGCCACCTCGTCGTCCTCGACCGGGACGGGCGCGCCCGCGCGCTCGACACCCTGAGCCGGGGCACGGCCGAACAACTGTATCTCTGTATCCGCCTCGGGCTTGCGGCGGAGTTCGCCCGGCGAGCGGTCGCCCTGCCGCTGGTGATGGACGACATCCTGGTCAACTTCGACCCCGAGCGTGCCCGCGTTGTGGCCGAGGCGCTGGCGGCCGTCGCCGAGCAGCACCAGGTGCTCCTCTTCACCTGTCACCCGGAGACCGCGGACCTGATCCGCGAGGTAGCCCCCACCAGCGGCCAGTACCTCATGTCCCGCTACGGCGGCGAGATCCGCCCCGTTCCCTCTGGATTGACGGCGGGGTAGGGAACGGCGCGAGCTCGCATGGTGAGGCAGCTCCCAGGAGGCATGGAGGTCAACGAATAGGGACCCGAGCGTGGCCCGTGCCCGGGGGTGAACCCCCGGGCTGACAACGAAAGCCCGCTGAAGCGGGCTGGGGTGGAACAGAAGTGTCACCCTGGCGTTGAGTGCCCGCCGTCCGGTAGGTGTCCGGGGCTCAAGCTGCCGGGCTGAATAGGGGAAAGCCCACTGAAGGGGCTGTGAAGCCGACATGTGGGCGTATCCGATCCGGCCTCCCACCGGACGCCGCGTCCCCACCCCCTTCAGTGGGCTTCGCTTCCTAGCCCGGCGGCTTGAGCCCCGGGCACGTGCCACGACGTGAGAACCTTGGCACTACCCAGTCGGCTGCCCGCCTCCCGCCTTGACATAGCCACTGCTGCAGCCCAGACTGCCGGGAAGCGTACCCACAACCGGGCCGCGGTTCGCGGCCGAGCAGAGGAGTGCCGGTGATGCCTACTCTCTTTGCCACGACCGGCGACGACGTGATCCGCCTGACATCGAGCGACGGTGACCGCTGGGAGGCGAGGACCGTCCTGTCCGGGGTCGGTGCCATGTGCCTCGCGATGGACCCCCATGATCCGCGCCGCCTCTACGTCGGGACCTTCGACCAGGGGCTTTTCCGCACCCGCGACGGGGGCGAGCACTGGGAGCCGGCCGCGGCGCTACCCCACCCGCGCGTGCTCTCCGTGGCCATCAGCCCGTCCGACCGGCACGACGGCCTCTCCGTCGTCCTCGCCGGGACCGAGCCGAGCGCGCTCTTCCGCAGCGAGGATGACGGCGAGACCTGGCAGGAGATGCCCGCGCTCCGGGATCTCCCCAGCGCGCCGACCTGGTCCTTCCCGCCTCGTCCCTGGACCTCGCACGTGCGCTGGATCGCGCCGTCCTGGTCTGACCCAGACCTGCTCTTCGCCGGGATCGAGCTGGGCGGTGTGATGCGCACCACCGACGGTGGCCGGACCTGGGAGGACCGCAAGCCCGGCTCCTACCACGACGCGCACGCCATCCTGACGCACCCGACGGCGCCGGAGCGGGTCTACGAGGCGGCCGGCGGCGGCGTGGCCTACAGCGATGACGCGGGTGTGACCTGGCGTCCGGTGGACGAGGGGATGGACCGCCACTACGTTTGGGGGCTGGCGGTCGACCCGGCCGATCCCGACCTCTGGTACGTCTCGGCGACCTTCAGCGCCCGGCACGCCCACGACCGGCGCGGGAACGCGGAGGCGTTCATCTACCGGCGGCGCGGTGACGGGCCCTGGGAGGCGCTCGACGGCGGGCTGCCGAACCCGCTCTCGGTCATGCCCTATGCTCTGCTCGCCCCACTTGACCGCCCCGGCGAGGTCTATGCCGGGATGCAGGACGGGCAGATCTACCACAGCGCGGACCGGGGCGATTCCTGGCGGCGGCTCGACGTGTCGCTCCCGGCTCTGCTCGCACTCGTCGCCGTGCCCGAGTAGGCCGCGGTCGGCTTACGAGGCTGTGGGATACGCGGCGGAGCCGAGGACAGCGCCCATCGCCTGGAGCAGCCGGGCGAGGCGCTCCCGCATGTCTCGGTCGAACCGCCACTGCCACAGTGGGACGAGCCGGCCCACCGGGCCGCGCGCGATGTTCTCGACGCGGTACACGATCTGGCTGCCCCGCTCATGCGGCTCGACCGTGTAGATGCCCCGGTACCAGAAATGGCCCTGGACGGCGACGCGCCGATGTTGCCGGTCGACGTCCACCTCCACGCTCGTCACCGGCGGCTTGCCGACTGTTGCGGTGAAGTGCCGAGGCCCGCCGGAGATGACGATCTCCCCGTACGCGGCCAGGCCCTCGGTGGCGAGCACGATCCCGTTGTGGTCGCTGGCCGGGCCTGCCTGGATTGCGCAGAGGACGTCCGCGACGGCCTCCACCGGCGCTTCCACGATCCCGCTCACGATCCACCGTGCCTGACGTTGTCCGTTCATTGCAGCCAGCCTTTCCCTCGCATGAGCCGTACGGCGAGCAGCAGAATCCAGGCAAGGCCACTGAAGAGGGATACGCGCTGGAGCAGGCCGCTCGGCGCCGGGGAGAGGATTTCGTTCTGGTCCAGGGCGGTTGTTACGCCGGTGGCGATGAAGAACACCGCCACCACGATCGCGGTGACCAGCGAGTAGCGTGCCCAGCCCGCCCAGCGGGGATCACCAGCGACGCTCCGTCCCAGAACGAGGCAGGCTGCGCTCAGTGAGCCGAAGAGGACGAGCCCGGCGACCGAGTGGACCAGACCCTGCAGGGTGTAGGTCGGCTCGCTCCCCGGCGGGTAGCCGAGGCCGGGATCGGTCACCACGATGCCCGCGAGGATGAGGCTCAGCCCGAAGACGGCGATGAGCCGCGGTAGCCAGCGCGAGCCCGGTCCGGCGTGGAGCACCCGCCCCAGTCCGCGGGCGAAGCCGAGCGTGAGGAGTCCGAAGGCAATCAACGCGGTGATATTCAACCAACCCTGGGAGCCCAGGCTGAGCTGGCTGATGGCGTGGCGCCACGGACTGTAGCCCGTGCGGGTGGCACCCTCGATCAGCACGGTGAGCACGAACAGGGGTGGGCCGACGACACCGCACGCCAGCAGGTACCACGTCGATCCCCGCAAGGAGCGCCGCGCCTGGTCGCCGGTGAGCACCCGTGTGGGTGGCGTCTCCACGGCCCCGACACGGGGTTTGAGCTTGCTTCCCATCACCGCTTCTCCTCTTACACCACCTGCGGGTGATCCCTCGTTCTCGTGGCATCCTTTGCTTCGGACGGGCCCGGCTCCGCTCGGGATGACATCGGCGCACGCGTCTCTCTGCATCTGGTATCACCCGCCGGGCGGTCTGGTATCGTACTGCTCGGACATATGGCTGCGCAAGAAAGTATCTGCACTGTGCAGAGATTAGCAGGAGAGTGCGGTGATGTCAAGTGGTGGCGACGAGCGTGCTCGGCTGGCCAACGCGCTTGACCGGGAGTTGGGCACGATCGGCACGCAGGCGGTGCTTCTCAGCCAGGTGGTCGCCGACCGGCTGGGGCTGCATGCGCGGGATGTTGAAGTGCTGGACATCCTCAGCCGTGGCGGAGCGCGCACGGCCGGCGAGCTGGCAGACCTCAGCGGTCTGACGACCGGGGCGCTCACCCGCCTGATTGACCGGCTGGAGCGAGCCGGCTACGTCCGGCGCGAGCCGAACCCACGTGACCGGCGCAGCGTGCTCGTCGTCCCGATCGGCGAGCGGCTGGCACGCGACATGGACCCGCTCTACGCTCCTCTTGAGCGGGACCTGACCGAACTGTATGCACGCTACAGCGAGGAGGAACTCTCGCTCCTCGCGGACTTCTTCGGACGCGTCAACGCCGCCGTCCGTGAGCACATCGCCCGGCTGCGAGCAACGGCGCCTGACGGATCGACCGACGGGTAACGCCCCCAGTGGCAGCGTGAGGCGGGCTAGGCCGAGATACCGAACAGCTCGGCCGCGGTGTGCCCGAGCACCCCGTCGTGCGTTGTGGCCGGCAGTGCCTGCTGGATGCTGGCAATTGCTCCGCCGACATCGCCGATGACGTGCGGGTAGTCGGAGCCGAAAACGATTCGGTCCGGGCCTACCGTCTCCAGCGCACAGCGCAGCGCCGGCGCATGGAACGAGACGGTGTCGAGGTAGAGGCGGCGGATGTACTCGGTCGGCGGGTGGGGGATCCCCTGGCAGTCCGAGTAGGAGCGCCAGCCGATGTCGAGTCGCCCTGCGAGGTAGGGCACCGCCGCCCCGAGGTGTCCGACGAGCACCTTGACCCGCGGGTAGCGCTCGAAGAACCCCGAGAAGATAAGGCGCGAGACCGCCAGGGTGGTGTCGAACA
>Ga0207873_1003014_pt1 | contig 12859 bp, 4 predicted proteins | sample BGWIniCompost_FD_187373 | JGI IMG/M metagenome (GOLD analysis project Ga0207873, IMG submission 187373) | Cellulose adapted compost microbial communities from Newby Island Compost Facility, Milpitas, CA, USA - BGW Initial Compost (SPAdes)... ... | reverse complement strand
GGATTTTGTTGACGTGTTTCAACCTCGCATAAGAGAGTTAGAACAATGATGAGTACAGAAACCAACACTATCGTCCGGAGATATTTGATCTTCTTGCATTGACTAGGGACGCATTCGGCGAGTCGGTTTCATTTATGGTCGAGTGGAGAATAAATAACCCTTCGGGCATCCTACCGCAGACTGTCTTTAAGGATATTTCACAAGAGTAAAGGGCTGGGATTTTCCTGTTGAAAACCTATCCTGGAATGGAAGGGAATATGTTCAGTGAAAACCACTACCAACCATCGCATTGGACAGCTTAAGTCATTATAGAAGCCTGGCGTCTTCTAGCCTGACAAGCATGCGACCTTGGCTGGAGCATGGTTTACAGGTTTTTTCACAAGCCCAGAAATATGGAATGGTTTAGGATGAGGTTTCTGACGATAAAGCAAAACAGCCGCATTCCATGCGGCTGTTTTTTGGTGCCCCCAAGGGGACTCGAACCCCTGTTTTGGCCTTGAGAGGGCCACGTCCTGGGCCGCTAGACGATGGGGGCAGAGCGACGAAATTCTACCACGCCGCGCCCGCCGCGTCAACAATTTTCCCACCCCAATCTCCACCAGGGGGGTATATTTTTCTATCAATTTTCCCTTTTTACGTTTCGCAAATCTCCCCTCCGTGGTTGAATCCCCTCAGCTATGAACACGCCGCAGACCAATCCCCCCAAACGCCGCCGCGGTGCCCCGCCGGGCAACAGCAATGCCCTCAAGCACGGCTTCTATGCCCGCCACTACCGCAAGTCCGACATCGCCGACCTCGACTCCCGCCCTTCTTCCGCCGGCCTGCAGGACGAGATCAACCTCCTGCGCGTCTATATCCGCCGCGTTGTCGAACTCAGCCATGACGCCGCCTCCCTCCCCGAGGCCGTCTCGCTCCTCCGGGTCCTCAGCCTGGCCGCCACCAGCCTCACCCGTCTCATCCGCACCCAGAGCTACATCGCCTCCATCAACACCCCGTATAAAGAAGAAATAGAACAGGCCCTCAGCGAAGTGCTAGTGGAGCTGGGCATCACCGGCGATCAATCCAGGCCGCCCTGATTTGTTTCGATTTGTTTTTGAGGATCAATTCCCCACTCCCTCCACCCGCTCCCGGCTGGCTGCCGTGCGAACGAATACCGTCCGCCCCCGTGCTATAATTCCATCCATCGGGGAAACTTAATCGATCAGTCGCCATGTACTGACCATTCAGCCAAAGGAGCATATATGTACGACCGACAGAAGCTCGAACAGCTCCGTCAGGAGGTGGAAAAGTGGGAGGAAACCACTGTACAGAGGAGTTTGTCCCGCCTGCCGGAACGCAAAGAGACGTTTGTCACCACTTCTTCAGAGCCTGTTCAACGCCTCTACACCCCCCTCGACGTGGAAGATCTCGACTACCTGCGGGATCTCGGTCTGCCCGGTGAGTACCCCTTCACGCGCGGCATCCACCCCACCATGCACCGCGGCCGCCTGTGGACCATGCGCATGTTTGCCGGTTTTGGCACGGCCGAAGAGACCAACGCCCGCTTTAAATACCTCCTCCAGCAGGGCCAGACCGGTCTCTCAATCGCTTTCGACCTCCCCACCCTCATGGGCTACGACACCGACGCGCCCGAAGCCCTGGGTGAGTTCGGCAAATGCGGGGTGGCCGTCTCCTCGCTCAAAGATATGGAGATCCTGCTTCAGGACATTCCGCTCGATAAGGTCTCTTCCAGTATGACCATCAACTCCCCGGCGGCCATTATCTGGGCCATGTACATCGCTGCCGCCGAAAAGCAGGGTGTCCGCCCCGATCAGCTCCGCGGCACCATCCAGAACGACATCCTCAAAGAATACATCGCCCAGAAAGAGTTCATCTTCCCGCCCGAACCTTCCATGCGGCTGGTGATCGACACCATCGAATACGGTTCCCGCTATCTGCCGCAGTGGAACACCATCTCTATTTCCGGCTACCACATCCGCGAGGCCGGCTCCACCGCCGCTCAGGAGCTGGCCTTTACCCTGGCCGACGGCCTGGAATACGTCCGCTGGACCATCGCACGCGGCCTGGATATCGATGAGTTCGCCCCGCGCCTCTCCTTCTTCTTCAACGCCCACAACGACTTCTTTGAAGAAATTGCCAAATATCGCGCCGCCCGCCGCATCTGGGCGCGCGAGATGAAAGAGACCTTCGGGGCGAAAAACCCCCGGTCCTGGTTGATGCGCTTCCACACGCAGACGGCCGGTGTTTCCCTCACCGCCCAGCAGCCCGAAAACAACATCGTTCGCGTCGCCATCCAGGCCCTGGCCGCCGTGCTTGGGGGAACCCAGTCGCTGCACACCAACAGCATGGACGAAGCTCTCGCCCTGCCGTCCGAACAGGCCGTCACCATCGCCCTGCGCACCCAGCAGGTGATCGCTGAAGAATCGGGCGTCGCCAACACCGTCGATCCCCTCGGCGGCTCCTTTTTCGTCGAAAGCCAGACCAACCGCCTCGAGAAGCAGGCTTACGACTACTTCCGCCGCATCGAGGAGCTCGGCGGTATGCTGCCCGCCATCGAAAAGGGCTTCTTCCAGCGCGAGATCTCCGATGCCGCTTACCGTTACCAGCGCGAGGTCGACGAGGGCCAGCGCAAGATTGTCGGCGTCAACGCTTATGTGGACCATAAGCCCATCTCCATTCCCATCCTGGAGATGGACCCCGAAGGCTATGACCGCCAGGTGAAGCGCCTGCAGGCTGTGCGTGCGGAGCGCGATTCCGGACGTGTCGGTCAGGCCCTCGACCGCCTGCGCATCGCCGCTCAGGGCACTGAGAACACCATGCCCTACATCCTCGACGCTGTCCGTGCTTACGCCACCCTGGGCGAAATTGTCGCTGTGCTGAAAGAGTGCTTCGGCGTCTACGAAGAGCCCAATTGGATCTGAACCATCTGGCCGGGAGGGAAGTTTCCAGCCAGCGATCTGGAAACTTCCCTCCCCTCGCTGCCCGGTAACACACGCTCCAATCCATTCGTAAATGTTCTCCAACCACCCGAGAATTCTAGTAAAATTACTCCAAACCTATCTCAGTTCGTAAATTACGGGTTATAACAGGATTTGGTCTTTTCGATCCCCGCCGCGCTGGAAAACCATACCAGGGCCGGCCGTCCATGGCAGCAGCTCATCCGGGATCACGAAAATCCGCCAGATCCCTGGAATCCAGAAAATCCTCCCGTTGCGTGAGACAGAGCCTTCACGCGGCTGGGTTTCACCTCAACGGGTAAGCTTTGGGTTCCAGAGCCATTTGAAATTAAAAACTCTATGGAGGCTAAAAGATGGCAAATGTTAAAAAAATAAAAGGTGTGATCGGCATCCTGACCGGTGGCGGTGACGTTCCGGGCCTCAATCCGGCCATTCGTGCGGTCACCTTTCGCGCCCTGCGTGAAGGTTATCAGGTCATCGGCCTGCGCCGCGGTTGGGCAGGCATCACCGATGTCATTCGCGATAAAAATGCCGATAACAGCAATAATTACCAGATCCTTACCGAAGAGATCGTCAACAAGGCTGGCCGCACCGGTGGCACCTTCCTGCACACCTCCCGCACCCGCCCCAGCCACATGAAGAAAACCGATCTGCCCGAGCACCTCCGCGATACCTACACCGCTGATGTCAACGATGTCACCCCCGAGGTGATCAAGAACCTGGAATGGCTGGGCATCGATTACCTGATCCCCATCGGCGGCGACGACACCCTCAGCTATGCAGTGCGCCTCTACCAGGAGGGCGTCAAGGTCGTGGCCATCCCCAAGACCATGGACAACGACGTGCCCGGCACCGACTACTGCATTGGCTTCAGCACCTGTGTTACCCGCACCATCCAGATGACCAACAGCCTGCGCACCTCCGCCGGCTCGCACGAACGCATCATGGTGCTCGAAGTCTTCGGACGCTATGCCGGCTTCACCGCCATGCTGCCCACCATGGCCGGCGCCGCCAATCGCTGTGTCATCCCCGAATATAAGTTCAACATCGAAAAACTCACCGAGCTCCTTGTAGCGGATCGCAACCACAATCCCAGCCGCTATTCCATCGTGCTCGTTTCCGAAGGCGCCATGTTCGAAGGCGGTGAGATGGTCTTCGAAGACACCACCACCGATGCCTATGGCCATGCCAAGCTCGGCGGTATTGGCGACCTGGTCTCGAACCGCATCAAAGCCCTTTCGCCCAAGTTCAACAACGGCAGGCCTATCAATATCATCAACCAGAAGTTGGGCTACATGGTGCGCGGCGGCGATCCCGATGCGATCGACTCCATCGTCCCCATGGCCTACGGCAACCTGGCCCTCGACCTGATCCTCAACCGCATCCACGGCCGCCTGGTTGTGCTCAAGAATGGCCGCTACGACGATGTGCCGATCGACGTGGTCACCAGCCGCAAGAAGGTGGTCAACGTCGATGTTTACTACAACAAAGAGCGTCTGCGCCCGGTCTACGAGAGCTTCGGCATGAAGCCGCTCTTCATTATGACCAGCGAAGGGTAGCTGGAATCAGCAACGGGGCAGAACATCTGCCCCGTTGTTTTTTATTTTTTTCGGGTAGTTACTGCAGCACGATCGGTGTAATCCGCACGTTGTCCGGGCCAACCAGCTCCGTCAGGCGCCGCTGCAGCTCAGGGGTGATCCCTGTGGTATCGTTCGGGAAGTCCAGCAGGTAGCTTCGCCCGCCCTCGAACACCTGCAGTCCGAAGCGGTCATTTCCCGGGTAGCTGGTGATGATCCCGTAAATGCGCCGCAGGCGCAGCACATCGCGGGCCTTGTCCCCGGTGGATCGCAGAACCACGGTCAGCATCTTGACCGGTGCATCAGCATTGTCATCATCCTCAGCGACCATACCGGATGGCACCAGGTAGGGCCTCAGCGGCAGGTGGACTGCCGGCGCTTCGCTCGGGACGCTCACCGCCGCAGGCAGGACCTCTTCCCCGGTCTGGCGTGGATCATCAGGCGCAATCCCGGGGCCAACCGGGCTCAGGGCGGGCTCCAGTTCGGGTGTCGCAGCGTTCACGCGCTCCGTCACAGCTTCTGCCCGGACTGGCTCCGGCTGGCTGGTCTTAACCCGGATTTCTTCGGGCCGGGCAGCCGGATACTGCACCGCTCCTTCGAATGCCGCTGGGGCCGCGAGCGGCTCTCCGTCATCGACAGGCTCCGCTGCGCTGATATCGCCGTAAAAATCCCATCCGGGCGGGAATTCATCAGGGGGCGGCGGCATCCCTTCCCATTCATCCTCTGCATCGCTTTCCGTGTGGGCTGGCCCTTCAACCGCAGGCTGTTCCCGGGCACTCGCTTCCGTTGCCTGGTGTACGGGCGTCTCCGGTACAGCATAGCTGTGTACCCCGGCCGATTCTTGCACCTCTGGCGCAGAAAAGGCTTCCCCGAAATCAGGCGGCTCGCTCTCCGGCAGATAATCTGCCATTTGCTGCCCCACCCGGCGGCTGGCCGTCGGTTCAGTGTCCGCCGGAACAACCGTCGAAAACTCGGTCGTAATATCGTCTACCAGAATTTTCGGCTCCGCCCCTTCCAGGTCCACGCGCCCTTCCACCACCACGATGCGGTCGATCTCCACCAGCTGCGACACCTTTTCCCAGGTGCGTGGAAAGATCACCAGTTCGATCGTTCCCTGCAGGTCCTCAATGGTGGCAAAAGCCATGGGCTTGCCGGCCTTGCTCTGGTGATGCCGCACCCGGCAGATGATTCCGGCTACACGCACCTTTTCCGCAGGGTTGGCTTCCGACAGGTCGCCTGAAAAATGCGTCACCACATCGTTGAGCACATCCATCACCGGGCTTAATGGATGATCCGTCACATAAAGCCCGATGAGCTCGCGCTCCCAGTTCAAGATCTCACGCTGGCTGATCTCGCTGGTCGCCGGCGAAAGCTGAATCTCCTCCGCCATGCCCGCGATATCGCCAAACAGGCTCATCTGCCCCATCTCGGCAGCCTTGAAGTGCGACGCGCTCACCGCCATGATGCGGTCCAGCGACTCGAGCAGGGCTGTGCGCGGGCCGAAGCAGTCCAGCGCCCCGACCTTGATCAGGCATTCCAGGGCGCGCTTGCCCACCTGGCGCAGGTCCACTCGCTTCGCCAGATCGTTCAGGTCTTTGAACGGAGTATCCCCGCGTCCCTTTAATATCGCCTCTACCGGCCCCTGCCCGACGTTCTTCACTGCACCCAATCCGAACCGGATAGCGGCCTTCCCGTCCGGGCGGTCCTCAATGGAAAAGTCCCACAAACTGTGGTTGATATGCGGCGGCTCCACCGGCACGCCCATTCGCCGGCAGTCCGCCACATACAGCGCCACTTTGGCCGTGTCGTTTTTGGTCACCGAGAGCACGGCCGTCATATACTCGACCGGGTAGTGGCATTTCAAATAAGCCGTCTGCACCGAGATCACGCCGTAGTCCACCGCATGACTCTTGTTGAAACCGTAGCGGGCGAACTCTTCCCAGTCGGCAAAGATGGCGTGCGCTGTATCCTTGTCGATCCCGTTCTTAACAGCCCCGGAAACGAACTTTTCGCGGTGCTTTTCCAGTTTTTCCTTCATCTTCTTGGCGATCGCCTTGCGCAGGTCATCCGCTTCTGTGGCGGAATAACCGGCGAGCTTCATCGCCGCGAACATGAGCTGTTCCTGGTAGACGGGGTAGCCGTAGGTTTCCTTAAAGATCGGCTCCAGCAGGGGATGGCGGTACTGTACCTCTTCCTCACCGTGCATGCGGCGGATGTACCCGGGGATGAAGTCCATCGGGCCCGGACGGAACAGCGCGACCATGGCGATCACGTTCGCCAGTTCCTTGGGCTTCATCTGCATCAGGTAGCGCCGCATGCCCGACCCTTCAACCTGGAACACCGCCGCTGTCTCACCCCGCCCCAGCAGCTCGTAGGTCTCCGGGTCGTCGGTGGGGATGTTGTTGAGGTTCAGGTCCACACCGTGCCGTTCGCGGATCATTTCGCAGGCCCGCGCCATAATCGAAAGCGTCGCCAGCCCCAGGAAGTCCACCTTCAGCAGGCCCAGCGATTCCAGCACCGACATTTCGAACTGCGTCACGGTGCGGATCGGCGATTCTGCCGCTGATCCACCCGTCGGCCGGTGCAGCGGCACATACTCCACAATTGGCTTATCGGTGATGATCACACCCGCTGCATGCGTGCCGGCATGCCGCACCACCCCCTCCACCTGCCTGGCCGTGTCGATCAAGCTTCGCAGTTGGGGGTTCGATTGGTAGAGCTGTTTGAACTCTGTGATCTCCTCCAGGGCCTGCCCGATAGAAACCGGCTTTCCCGGGATGTTCGGGATCATTTTGGAGACTTTGTCGACTTCCGGCAGCGGGATATCCATCACCCGGCCCACATCGCGGATCGCCGCCCGTGCGCCCAGGGTTCCAAAGGTGATGATCTGTGCCACCTTATCATCGCCGTATTTGCGCGCACAGTATTCCATCATTTCTGCACGCCGGTCGTCCCGGAAGTCCAGGTCGATATCCGGCATGGAGATGCGCCCCGGGTTCAAGAAGCGCTCAAAGATCAGGCCGTGTTCGATCGGATCGACCAGCGTGATGTTCAGCGTGTACGCCACCATCGAGCCGGCCGCCGAACCGCGTGCGTTGTACCAGATGCCTTCTTCGCGTGCATGCCGGCACAGGTCCCACACGATCAGGAAGTATGTGTCGAACCCCATCTGGTGGATCACGCCCAGTTCGTAGTCCAGTCGCTGGCGGACTACCGGGTCGTTCGCGCGTTCCCCGTAGCGCTGTACCAGCCCCTGCTCGCACAGTTCCCGCAAATAGGTCTCGGCCGTGTATCCGGGCGGTACATTAAACTCTGGCAGGTGGTAGCCCTTAAATCCCAGGTCAATGTTGCAGCGTTCAGCGATCAACAGCGTGTTGTTGAGGGCATCGGGCACTTCGGCAAACAACGCCGACATCTCCTGCGGTGAGCGCAGGTAGTACGAGTTGTCCGTCATGCGCATCCGGTTCGGATCGGTCAGCAGACAGCCGGTCTGAATGGCCAGCATCACGTCCTGCAGGCGCGCGTCCTCTTTATCCACATAGTGGACGTCGTTTGTGGCCACAAAACGGGCGTCGTAGCGCCGCCCCAGCATAATCAGGTTCTTGTTGATCTCATCCAGCTCTTTGATGTCGTGCGACTGCAGCTCGAGGAAGAAGTTATCTTTGCCGAATACCTCGTAATACCAGTCGAGCTGTTTGCGCGCGCCCTCAAGATCGCCGGCCTGGATCATGCGTGGCACTTCTGCCGACATACACCCCGACGTGCAGATTAACCCCTCCGCATGTTTCGCCAGCAGTTCGTGGTCAATGCGCGGGTAGTAATAAAAACCATCGAGCTGCGCGGCACTGGCAATTTTCAGCAGATTACTGTAACCGGTCTGGTTTTCGGCGAGCAGCAGGATGTGGGTGGAGCGTTTATCCTGCTGCGGGTCACGATCCTGCATGCCGCGCGCCGCCATGTAAGATTCCACGCCAATGATGGGCTTGAGGCCGGCAGCTGTGGCGGCGTTGTAAAAATCGATCACGCCAAACATCGTGCCGTGATCGGTCAGCCCAATCGCGGGCATGTTCATCTCTTTGGCGCGCTGCACCAGCTTCTTAATATTGCTGAAGCCATCCAGGAGCGAGTATTCTGAATGTACGTGTAAATGGACAAAGGACATGCGCGGGTCCGTCTATGATTCCGTCGTGGTTTCTTTCTGCGGGTGATGAATCGCCGGTGAACGGCAGAACAAAGAGCGCCTGTCTGGCAGCGCGGAGCGTTCTGCTGCTCCTGATATTCTTCTCCCCCCGTTCTATCGGGGCTGTCTCCCCGGGTTCGGTATGTGCAGCCAGAACAATCGCCTGCCAGTCCTGATGATAAGGATTATAGCATGCCCCCTTAAACCCTACGCGACGCCAGGCTTAAAAGATCGGGTTTTTTAAGGTTGCCCTGCCCCAGCCGCAGCACTCATAATTTTCTTATTCCGCTGTGCTATAATCGCCCCGAAGAGGACAGCAGTTATGCTAAAAAAATTTGTGCGACTGTTTGGGGGCGACCCCAATAAAAAAGAAATCGATCGCTATTCCGAGCTGGTAAATCAAATCAATGCCCTCGAACCACAGTTCGAAGCCCTGAGTAGTGAAGCTCTGAAAGCAAAAACCGCAGAATTTCGCGACCGGCTGCGAACGCGCCTGCAGGGACTGGACGATGAAAGGCGTAAAGAGGAGGAGCAGAATGTGCTCAACGAACTGCTCCCCGAGGCGTTTGCAGCTGTACGCGAGGCTAGTAAGCGCACCATCGGTCTGCGCCACTACGACGTACAGTTGATCGGCGGGGCCGCGCTGCATGAAGGCAAGATCGCCGAGATGCGCACCGGTGAAGGTAAGACTCTCGTCGCTACGCTGCCCCTGTATCTCAACGCGCTCACCGGACGCGGTGTGCACCTCGTCACGGTAAACGACTATCTGGCTCGTCGCGACGCGCGCTGGATGGCCCCGGTCTTCAATGCTCTCGGGCTCACCGTTGGTGTGCTCCAGATGGCAGCCCACACCGAGAACGGCAAAAAAGCATTCATCGTCGACCTGGAGCGTGAGTCGCCGCACGAAGACCAGCACCAGCTTCGTATGGTGCCGCGCGCCGAAGCGTATGCGGCCGATATCACATACGGCACCAACAGCGAGTTCGGCTTCGATTACCTGCGCGACAATATGACCATGCGCCTGGAGGATCGCGTCCAGCGTGGTCATTACTACGCCATCATCGACGAAGTCGATAATGTCCTCATTGACGAGGCCCGCACTCCGCTGATCATCTCCGGCCCCGCTCAGGATGAGGCCGAATGGTACATCCGGATGGCTCAGGTCGTTCGCCAGCTCCGTCCCGAAGACTATGAAGTGGACGAGCGCGATCGCACCGTGACCCTGACGGAGATCGGCGAATCGCATGTCGAAGAGTTAATCGGCATGCCCCTGCGTGACCCCGACCGCCCCGAAGATGTGACCCACGAGCAGGCCCGCCTGCTCGGCTACCTGGAACAGGCGCTGCGCGCTCAGTTCCTCTTTAAACGCAACAAAGACTATCTGGTACAGGGCGGCAAAGTTGTCATCATTGACGAGTTCACCGGACGCCTGATGCCCGGCCGCCGCTGGTCCGATGGCCTGCACCAGGCGGTGGAAGCCAAAGAAGGCGTCAAGGTACAGAGTGAATCGATCACCTACGCCACCATCACCATCCAGAACTACTTCCGCATGTACCAGAAGCTGGCCGGGATGACGGGTACCGCCGTTACCGAAGCCGAAGAGTTCGACAAGATATACAAGCTGGAAGTACTCGCCATCCCAACCAACCTGGAATACCAGGCCCGCCGCCCCGATTCGGACATCATCGAGGTCGAGGCCAAAGACGAGATGGGTTACAGGTACCAGTACTACGCTCGCAAAGACGACCCTTCTCGGAAACCCATCTTCTGGCGGCGTAAAGATTATCCCGATGTCATCTACCGCACGGAAGAAGCCAAGCTCCGTGCCATAGCACAGGAGATCCTGCGCTATCACGTGGTGGGACGGCCGGTTCTGGTGGGCACCACTTCTGTCGAACTCTCCGAACGCCTTTCAGACCGGCTGCGCTCAGAGCCAATCCGCCGGCTGGCGCAGGTGCTGCTCATTCGCCGTGCCTGGTTCCAGGTAAATAACCGCGAAGAGGACGGGCGCGCCGTGCCCGAGCTGCAGTTCCTCAACGGACCACTCGAAAAGCTCGACATAACCTCAATGCGCAAGATGGCGCGCGAGCTGGGCATCTCCTTTAACCCTGAAGATCCTGCTAACCTGGATACTCTGTGCGACATCCTGATGCTTACATCCGACCATCAGGAACGGCTAAAAGCTGTCCTGCAGGGTGGGATCCCGCACAACGTGCTTAACGCCAAGTACCACACCGAAGAGAGTCAGATCATTGCCGGCGCCGGCGCTTTTGGCGCAGTCACCATTGCCACCAACATGGCTGGCCGCGGTGTGGACATTAAGCTGGGTGGTGAGCTGGCCGAGGAGATCCTGGCCGCAGTCAACCGGGTTATTGCTCGCTCCAATACCGCCAAAGATCCGTTTGAAATGACCATGGAGGAGCGCCGGCAGGCCATCCTTTCCATGAACCCGGAAGATTACGGCATCTACGAAACCGAGATCCAGTACTTCCTGAAATACATGGAAGACATGGAAAAGGTCCGCGAACTGGGCGGTCTGCATGTGATTGGCTCCGAACGCCATGAAGCCCGGCGTATCGACAACCAGCTTCGCGGCCGCGCTGCCCGCCAGGGTGACCCGGGCTCTTCTCGCTTTTACCTCTCCATGGAAGACGAGCTGATGCGCCTCTTTGGCGGCGCCCAGGCCGATTCTCTGATGCAGCGCATGAAGATCGATGATGCCCTGCCCCTCGAAGTTGGGTTGGTCGGCCGTATTGTCGAGCAGTCCCAAACCCGGGTTGAAGGCGCCAACTTTGATGTGCGTAAGCACCTCCTCGAATACGACGACGTGCTCAACACGCAGCGCTCCAAAATCTACGCCCAGCGTAACCGTGTGTTCACCAAAGAAGACCTCAGCGACGATGTAACCGAAATGCTCCGCGCCGAGGTTCAGCGCCGGGCGCCGCTCGCTCTCGAGGATGAAGAAGGTCCCTGGAAACTGCTTGCCTGGCTGGAGCAGATTCAGCCGCCATTAATTACAGGGGAAACGATCTTTCCCTCCTACACCTATGACCTGCTGGCCGAACATGCTATGCTCCTGGGCAGTGGCCAGATCCAGGCACACACGACTGGAAATGGTCGCAGCGCGAATAACCGGCCCTCCAGAGAAGAGCTTGCCCCCTCGGTTCTGGAGACCATCTCCCGCCAGGCGGCCTTCGATGCCCTGCTGACGATTGCCAGAAACTCGATCGAGGCGGAGCGTGAACACCTGCTCAACACGGTCAACAACCTGCTCGCCCAGACCGAAGAACGTCTGGAGAGTCAGCTCGCCGAGCGCCTGGAAACCCTGGATACATTTATCGAGGGGCTGTCGCTCAACGAAGAGCAGGATCAGCGGCCCAGCGACGTTGCGAATGATCTGATCCAGACCATGCGCATGCCGCTGCGGCTTTCAAATGAACAGCAGCGCCAGCTCCTGACCGATCCCGAAGAGGTGGCGGAAGCCATCCGCGCCCAGGTTGAAAACATCATGGTGCTGACGGCCGTGACCCGGCTGGTTGGCGCGGTCGAACGCCGCCTGGATGAGTCGCTGGACCTCGATCCGGCCCGCCTTATTAAAGAAGACTGGGATGAGATCGCCAGCCAGATTCTCAATGCCATCGAGAAAGTGTTCAACCGGCGCATTGAGCGCTACCTGGGGGACGGGCAGCAGCCCGGTTCTATTCAGAAGGAGCTCGAGGCTGCCGCTGGAAAGATCGATGACCAGGTCGATCGTGACCAGTTGATCCGCCTGCTGATCCAGATTTCCCAGGGCACCCGGACCGTTTTCGATAAGAAAACGCACCGCCGGATGTCACAGCGCACCACCCGCCTGACTTACCTGCATTTCGCTGCCAGTTTCCTGGAAAACCGTGACCCACAGGAGGTCGTCGAGGATGTCCTGCACCACCTGGAGGACGCCCAGGAAGCCATGCGCCAGGCATGGGGAGAGGCCGAGATCTCTCGCCTGGGTGGGTACACGCCCGCCGATCTGGACGAAACCACCCGTAAGATGCTGACCGCTGAGCTGGGTGCGGACAGCTATCAGGCGGTTCAGAACACGCCGCTGCAGAGTATGCCCCCCGAACTGAAGGAAGAGGTGGTTAAAGTGCTCGGCAGTCAGGCGC
>Ga0207873_1003010_pt1 | contig 12868 bp, 8 predicted proteins | sample BGWIniCompost_FD_187373 | JGI IMG/M metagenome (GOLD analysis project Ga0207873, IMG submission 187373) | Cellulose adapted compost microbial communities from Newby Island Compost Facility, Milpitas, CA, USA - BGW Initial Compost (SPAdes)... ... | reverse complement strand
GCTGGCCCTGGCGCTCCAGGCGCAGCCGCGCCAGCAGCTGGTTGAGGTCCTCGAAGCGCTGCCGCACGCGCTCATCGATCTCGGCGCGCAGCACGCCGGAATCGGGGTCGTCGATCACCCCGGTGACCACGAACTCCCGCACGAACACCCGGCCGCCCTCGTCCACGCCCAGCGGGCGGTCGAACACGGGAGGAATCTCGAAGGCGAGCTCGGCGGGATCGGGCACCGCGAAGCCTTCCGGCGGCAGCGTCCCCTGCCCCTGCGGCGCCTGCGAGGGCAAAGGCAGCGGCAGGGGCGGCGGCGCGCCCATGGCGGAAACGCTCGTGAACAGGCCCAAAGCGGCAGCCACTCCCCAGGCGGGAAGGCGCCCTGACGGCGGTGAAATGATCATTTTTCCCCCGGTTCGCCAGCGCCCTCGCGCCTTTCGAGCGGCGCGGCTGGCGTTCGCAACGCCCGCAAGTATATTTTATGTCACCACAACCGGACACTTATAAATAAGGAATGCACGCGGACGAGCAGGAGCGACCCAGCCGATGAACCATGATCCCGTCCGCTGGACCTCCCACGCGGTAAGCCACGTGGGCACGGTGCGCAAGATCAACGAGGATGCCTGCCTGGACCTGCCGGCCGCCGGGCTGTGGGCCGTGGCCGACGGAATGGGCGGACATTCTTCAGGCGATGTCGCCAGCCGCAGCATCGTCACAGCCCTGCAGGCCCTGCCCGCCACGGATTCCCTGGCCATGCTGGCCGACCATGTCGAGGACGCGCTGGAGCGGGTCAACACCGAACTGCGTGAACTCGCCGAAAGCGCATCGCGGCACACCATCGGCAGCACCGTGGTGGTGCTGGCCATCCGCCGCCGGCACGCGCTCATCGCCTGGGCCGGCGACAGCCGCGTCTACCGCCTGCGCGAGGGCCGGCTGGAGCAGCTCACCCAGGACCACGCCATCGTCGAGGACATGGTCGAGATCGGGCTGATCAGCCGCGAGGAAGCTCTCGCCCACCCCCAGGCCAACCGCATCACCCGCGCCGTCGGCGCGATGGAAGCGCTTTACCTGGACATGGACATCCACGAGATCGCACCGGGCGACCGCTTCCTGCTGTGCAGCGACGGGCTCTACAAGGAACTGGGCGACGACGACATCGCCCGCGTGCTGGGCGGCAGCGGCAACACGGCCAAGGCGGCGGTGGATCTCGCCGTTGAACGCGGCGCGCGCGACAACGTCACGGCCGTGACCATCGCGGTGGAAAAGGCGTAACATCCAGCGCCTTGTTTTGACAGGCGTTTTCAGAAGAACGGGAGCGACAGGTGTCAGAGTTCGAATCCTTGCTGGCGGAATACGTGCACGGCAACGTCAGCGCGGAAACCGTCCGGAACTGGCTTGCCAACACCCTGGCCGAGGGCGGCAATCGCGCCGAACTGCTCGACCAGCTCGTTGCCGTCGAGAACGTGCTGCCGGTGGAGGTCGCCGCGCAGCTGCGCTCGCTCATCCTCGAGGCCGGCGACCTGCCGCCGGCGCCGAAGGACGACGCCGAGGACGGCGGGGAATTCGAACTGGACTTCGCTCCCGAGAACACCCAGCAGACCGCGATGGATGACCCGGACCGCACCGTCGTGGACCCTGAGCCCGCCTTCGATTTCGACTTCGAGGGCCTGGAGCTGTTGCCGCTGGACGGCGAGGACACCGAGGAAGAGACCCAGGAACAGCCTGCCGCCAAGGCCGACGACGCGACGCTCGTCCTGCCGCGCAACTTCACGCCGGCCACCGGCCACGAGCAGCCCGAAGACGATGGCCGCACCCAGGTGCTGCCGCGCGAGGACCTGCCGCTCACCGAGGCGGAGGCGACTGCCGGCTTCGACGACGACATGCCCACGCAACGCGCCAGCGATGCCACCTATCCGAGCGCCGCGACCGGCACGCCCACGGGCACCGGCTGGCCCACCGGCATTGGCGGCGAGCCGTCGCAGGAACCACGCAGCATCGGCCCCGGCACCATTCTCAAGGACCGCTTCGAGCTGCTTTCCGCCATCGGCGAGGGCGGCATGGGCAAGGTCTACAAGGCCCGTGACCTGCTCAAGGTCGAGGCCAAGGACCGCAACCCCTACATCGCGGTGAAGCTGCTGTCCGGCGACTTCCGCGAGCATCCCGAGGCCTTCATCGCCCTGCAGCGCGAATCCTCCAAGGCGCAGAAGCTCGCCCACCCCAACATCACCACGGTCTACGACTTCGACCGCGACGGCTCCACCGTGTACATCACCATGGAGCTGATGGAGGGCGAGGAGCTCGCGCGCTACATCAAGAAGCTCCCGCCGGGTGGCCTGCCCGCCGAGGAAGCGCTCGCCATCGTGCGCCAGCTCTGCGACGGCCTCGAGTACGCGCACGCCCGCAACCTGGTGCACTCCGACTTCAAACCGGGCAACTGCTTCTATCTGCGCGACGGCACGGTGAAGATCCTCGACTTCGGCATCGCCCGCGCCTCGACCACGCGCTCGGACGCCTCCGGCGAGACCACGGTATTCGATCCCGCGCAGCTCGGTGCGCTCACGCCCGCCTATGCCACGCCGGAAATGTTCGAGGGCCAGGAGCCGCACCCCAGCGACGACATCTATGCGCTGGCCTGCGTCACCTACGAACTCCTGACCGGCAAGCACCCGTTCAACAAGCTGTCCTCCGTCAAGGCGATGGAAAAGGGCCTCACGCCCGCGCCCATCAACAAGCCCGGCTTCACCCGCCGCCAGCAGAAGGCGCTGTTCAAGGCGCTCGCCTTCCGCCGCGAGGACCGCACCCAGACCATCGCCGAGTTCCGCGAAGGCATCCGCTACAAGAAGAACCGCCTGCCCTTCTACATCGCCGGAGCGGTGGCCGCGATGCTGGTGCTGGGCGGACTCGCCTGGCGGCCGGTGGTGGAACTGGTGGAAGACCGGCAGACGGCCGAGATCATCGCCGACCTGCAGGAAGGCAGCGCCTCCGTGCCGGAAGTGCTCGCCGGGCTGGAAACCCTGAGCGAGCGCCAGCGCCGCAACCTGCTGGAGCAAGGCCGCGAGCTGTTCATCGGCCATTACCAGCAGCGCGCCGAGGCGCTGGTGGACGAAAGCCGGGAACGCTACAACTTCCCGGCAGCTTTCAAGGAAATCGCCGCCATTCGCACCTATTACCCGGATTCCGCGCAGGTGCAGACCCTGGAGAACAACCTCCGCGACCGGCAGGCGCAGCTGATCTCCTACCTGAACGAACGCTTCACCTCGCTGCTGGAGGAAGGCCGGCTGCTGCCAGTCGAAGGCGAGGAAGACATCATGGATGTACTCGCGCGCATTCGCCAGGCCGCGCCCGAGAGCGCCCTGCTGCACGATGCGCGGCTGGCCTCGCGTTACGCCGCCCTGGCCTCCGCCGCCATGGAAAAGGACGACCTGGAACTGGCCGCGCGCTACATCGCCGCCGGCCTGGAATACGCGCCGCAGGATGCCTCGCTGCTCAATCTCGACGACCAGGTCAGCCGCGAACTGCAACAGCGGGCGGACGACCGCGAGGTTCAGTCCATCCAGTCGCGGCTTGCTCAGCACGGCAACGCGCTGTACAGCATCGAGGGTTATGCCGCGGCGGCCGATGACCTCATTCGCCTCGCCGAGCTGCGGCCCGACGGCGCGCGCCTGGCCGAGGTGCTGAAGCGGCTGCGCCCGGAGGTTCGCAGCCACATCGAGGCGCTTGCCGGCGAAGGACGCTTTGTGCAGGCCGAGCAAACCCTGCAGCGTTTCGCCCAGCTCTATCCCGTCTCCGAGCTGTCCGAGATGCGCGAGGCGCTCTCCCGCAGCGAGATCCTTGCCGGTTACCAGCCGGAAAGCCTCGCCGCGACGCTGGCCCAACTGGAAAAGCAGCGCGAGACGCTCAACGGCCTGCTGGCGAATCCGGCCTTCGATCGCGCCTGGGACATTGCGCTGGCCGCGGAATTCCGCCGCACGCTCGCCATGCTGCGTCCGGGCAATCTCTGGTTCGAGCCGCTGCAGCAGCGCATCGTCGATGCCTACCTCGACCACGCCCGCGAGCTGATGGGCGACAACCGCTTCGATGCCGCCGCCCGCACGCTGGAGACCGCGTTGACGTTCGAGCCGCGACCGGAACTGATCGAGCGCGAGCACGAGCGGCTGGCCGAGGCGCAGCAGGCCTTCGAGCGCGCCCAGGAAGAAACCCTGCGGCTGGCGCGCATCGAGGCACTCAAGAACACGCTTGCCGCCCAGGCCAACGCCAACGAGGTCATCCCCGCCGCCCGCACCCTGCAGACGCTGCGCGAGGAACTGCCTCCGCACGATGCATTCGTCGTCACCACGGGCCCGCGCCTGATCGCCGAGGCCTACATGCGGCTGGCGGAAAGCCAGGCGCAGCGCGGCAATTTCAGCGGCGCGATGGAGTTCGCCGGCCGCGGCCTGGAGCTCGCGCCCGATTTCGAACCGCTGGCCGCCGCAGCCCGCAACTACGCGCCGCGCGCCGAGCGCGAAAAGCTGCTGCAGGCCGCCGCCAATGCCACGGCCGCCACCATCGGCCAGCTGCCCGCGAAGCTGCGCGAGGTGCAGCAGGCGCTGCCGGACGACGCCGAAGCGATCCGCCGCGACATGCTGGGACAGCTGGTGGAGCGCATCCGGCGGCTGGAAGCCGGCGACGTCGCCGCCGCCCACGAGCTGCTGAATGCCGCGCGCCGCGCGTTCGCCGACGAGCCGCAGCTGCAGCAGATCACCCTGCGCGACCCGCCGAAGCCGTCGGCCCACGTGCCGCGCGGCCGCGAGGCGATGAACGCCAATCGCCTGACCGCCGCGGCCGAGATTCTCGCCACCGCGCGCCGCGAAGAACCCGGCCATGAGCAGGTCGCCGCGTTCGCGCGCGAACTCGAGGAACGGCAGCAGCGCGCCGGCGAGTACTTCCGCTATTACCGCCAGCTCATGCAGCAGGGCGACCGCAACCAGGCGCGGCCATACATCGAGCAGGCGCTCGCGCTCTGGACGGACAACCCGCAGTACCGGCAGGAATTCGACCGCGAGTTCGGCATCACCCAGGCGCCGGCACGCGCCGCCGATGGCAGCCGCCCCTGCACGGCCGCGCTCGCGGGCTACGGCCGCAGCGGCCGCGCGGTCTGCTACGACATGCTTGGCGAGACCCGCGGTCCCGAGCTCGTGGTCGTGCCCGGCAACGACCTGTTCCCCGACGGTTTCGCCATCGGCAAGTACGAGGTGAGCATCGGCGAGTTCAGCGTCTGGTGCCGGACGAGCGGCGAGTGCCAGCCTCCGGCTGGCGATGCCAGCCTGCCCGTCACCGGTGTGAGCGCCGCGCAGATGCAGGCCTATGCCGACTGGCTGTCCGCCACCACCGGCGCGCGCTATCGCCTGCCCATGGACGCCGAGTGGCTGCACGCCGCCCGCGCCGACGATCCGGATGCGGTGCGCGACTTCAACTGCCGCGTCACGCGCGGCGGCCAGGTGATCAAGGGCATTGCCCTGCTGGAGACCCGCTCCGGCCGGCCCAATCCCTGGGGCATCGTCAACCACGGCGGCAACGCCCAGGAACTGGTGCGCACCGCGAACGGCTTCGCCGCCCGCGGCGGTTCCTGGCTGGACAGCCTCAGCCAATGCGGCCTCGCCCTGTCGCGCGCGCATGACGGCAGCGCCGACGAGCAGACCGGCTTCCGGCTGGTCCGCAACCTCGACTGAGCATGAAGGCCTCGCAGCTTCGCGATCTCTCCCGCCAGCACGCTTCCGGCGAAATCGACCGGGCGCAGTACCGTGCCGCGCGCCGGAAGCTGATCGAGGCGGTGACCTCAGGCGAGCTGCAGCTCCGCTACCGCGACATCCATCTCCCCGAGGATCCCGTCGCGCCGGACGCACGCTGGCGGCGCCTCGGCCTCGTCCTGTTGCTCGGCCTGCTGCTGGCCGCCATCGGCGTGTATGTCCTTGGCAGGCCGGAGGCATCCGCGCCACGGCCGGTTGCCGCCGGCAATGGCGCGACCCTGCTGGTCCAGCAGTTCCTCGCGGGGGGCGACTGGTCGGAAGCGGCGCTTGCGGACTTCGAGCAGGCCTGGCTGCGGGCGGACGCCTTCCAGAAGGAAGGCGCGCGGCGCTCCGCGCACTGGCGCGCACTGCGCGTGGAGACGCTGCGGCGCCTGCGCGAGCAGGAAGCGCTGGCGGCGGCGGGCGACCGGGAGGCGCTGCTCGCGGCGGGAAGGCTGCGGATGTTCGCGGAGCGGGTGGGAATTCGCCCTGGCGGCGCTCACTCCACGTAGGTGAAGCGGATCGCGTCCTCGGAGTCCGGCTCCAGCGGCTGGCCGAGGCCGATGATGCCGCGCCCGGTCACGGGCGCGCTGTCGCGGCGGATGAAGCGCTGCTGGCCGTCGGCGGCACGCACGTAAGTGCCGTTGATGCTCTGATCGGTCAGCAGGAAATTTCCCTTGCGGAACTCGATGCGCGCATGCAGGCGCGAGATGAGGTTGTGCTTGACCACGAGATCGTTCTGGTCTGCGCGCCCCAGCACCACCGAGGGACGGTCCTCGCTCACTTCCAGCGTCCTGCCGCGATACTCCAGCACCAGCTTGGACTTGTGCACGGTGGGCGTGGTGTTCCAGCTGGCCGTCACCATGCGCGTGACGTCGTCGCGCTTCCAGATGATCTCGTAGACGTCGACTTCTTCCTTCTTGCCGCGCAGCGCGGCGCGGTCGATCTGCCGCACCGAGTCTTCCCACAGCGGACCGAGCTCGGCGACGCTTTCTGCGGTGGTGAGGATCTGGCCAGGCTTGGCCTGCCCGGCCATGCGCGCGGCGACGTTGACGGCGTCGCCGAACACGTCGCCGTCGTCGATGATGGCATTGCCGAAGTGGAAGCCGACGCGGATCTGGATGTCGTTGCCGTCGACCACGAGCTGCTCGGTGATCGCTTCCTGCATCTCCGCGCCTGCCTGCACGGCGGCATCGACGCTGTCGAAGGTCGCCATGACCTCATCGCCGATGGTCTTGACCACGCGACCGCGATTGCGGTCGGTGGCCTCGCTCATCAGCCGCAGGCAGCGTGCGATGGTGTCCTGCGCGCGGGCATCGCCGATGCTGTCGTACAGGCGCGTGCTGCCACAGACGTCCGCGAACAGGATCGCAAGACGCCGTTCACGCGCCATGACGCGCTGACTCCTCGAACTTGCACATCGCCCCGGTCCCCGTGATGTTCTGTCATTCCAGAAGCGGATTTATAGCATGAACGCCCCGCTCAGGCTTCGGCAGCGAGATAGCAGATCCAGGCGGGATCGGCGCTGCCGCGCTCGACCGGCGCGTAATCGCCATCCTCGTCTTCCTGCCACCACACCGCGACCTTGCTGAATCCGGCTTCGAGCAGCAGCTCGCGGATTTCCGGCAAGGTCCACAGCCGCCACTCGTAGGTGAAGGCGGGCTTGATGGCGGAGCCATCCGAAAAGCGGAAATTGATGTGGCAGACATAGTCGCCGCTGATCGGGTCGTACGACGCCTGCTCCCACTCGTAGGTGAAGCCCTTGCAGCGCCGCTTCTCCACGTACTCGTCGCGGAAGGCCTCGTAGCCGCCATAGGCATCGAGCAGGAACATGCCGTCCTTCCCGAGTCCGCGATGCACGGCGCGGAAATACTTCAGCAGCGTGGCGCGTTCCTTGAATATCCAGTAGCTGAAGTTCATGGCGACGGTGATGTCCACCTTCTCGGTGGGCGTGTCGAGCACGTCGCCGTGAATCAGCTGGACGCGCTCGCGGGTCGCCGGTGACAGCCTCTGCCAGTGACGCTGCCGGCCCCATTCGAGCACGGTCTCGTCGAGATCGACGCCGAAGGCGCGGTTCTGGCGATGCCGCTGCGCCCATTCGCAGGCGGCCCAGCCGCTGCCGCAGAAATCCTCGCGCAACAGGCGCGCGTCGCGACCGCGGGTCTTGCGGTAGATGTCGGCGACGAATTCCATCTCGACGTCGGCATCCTGCACCGCCGCCTCGTACAGTGCGAAACGATCGGCGCTTTCCGCCATGCGCGGCCTGTTCCGGCGCGCCGCGCTCTTCTTCTTGCCAGCCATGCTCACTCCTCTCAGCAGCGAACGGCGCATTCTAGCCGAGCGGTCGCGGCGGGCCTAACTCTGTTATTGAGAATCATTGTCATCTAATATGTGCGCTTCGCATTTTCAGGAGTCCTTCATGCCGCGCCGACTGTCATGGATTCTTGCCGCACTGCTGCTTGCGGCATTGCCGGTTGCCGCCTCGCCGGAACGTCTCGTGCAGCTGGTGGACTATGTCGGCGTCGACTACGCTGCCGCGGTCGCCGATGGCGAAGTGATCAGCGAATTCGAATACGGCGAGATGCAGGAATTCGCCGCACTCATTGAAGAAGAAAGCGCCACGCTCGCCGACGAGGCTGCGCGCGCCAGGCTGATGCCGCTGGCATCCGCATTGCGCGAACGCATCGCTGCCAAGGCCGGCCCCGGCGAGATCGCGGCACTCACCCGGCAGATGACCGACATCCTGCTCGCCTCGCCGCTGCTGGTGGCGACGCCGAAGGCGATTCCCGCACCCGCCCGCGTCGCGGACATGTACCAGGCGATGTGCGCCGGCTGCCATGGCGCGCAGGGCCAGGGCGACGGCCCGGCGGTGACCGCCGACATGGAACCGCCGCCGACCGATTTCACCGACCGCGAGCGCGCCCGCGCGCGTTCCCTCTACGGCCTCTACAACACCATCACCCTCGGCGTCGAAGGCACCGCCATGCCGGCGTTCGCGCAGCTGTCCGAGGACGACCGCTGGGCGCTGGCTTTCTTCGTCGGCGCCATGCACGTCACGCCCGAGGAACGCGCGCGCGGCGAACAGGCCTTCGGCACGCTGCGGGCGACGCAACTCCCCGACCTGCGCGACCTGGTGACCGCGACACCTGGCGAACTCGCGGCGCGCGACGAACGCCTTGCCGACGTGCATGCCTGGCTCAGGACCGCTCCGGCGAAACTCGCCGAGGTGCAGCCGGATCCGTTCGCCATTGCCATCGCGGGCGTGCGCGAAAGCGTCGAGCTGTACGCCGCGGGCGAGGTCGAGGCCGCGCAGGGCATGGCGGTGGATGCCTACCTGGAAGGCTTCGAGCTTGCCGAGGCGGCCCTGTCCGCCACGCATGGCGCGCTGGTGCTGGAAGTCGAGAACGCCATGACCGCGCTGCGGCTGGCCATCCGCGACCGCCTGCCGGAAGCCGAGGTTCGCGCCGCCGCCGATCGTGCCATCGAACTGCTGCGCGAGGCGCGCGCGACCCAGACCGGTGATTCGCTGTCGCCCTCGGTCGCCTTCGTGAGCGCGCTGATCATCATCCTGCGCGAGGGCCTGGAAGCCATACTCGTGCTCGGCGCCATGGCCGCCTTCCTCGGCAAGACCGGCCGCCGCGACGCGCTGCCCTGGCTGCATGCCGGGTGGATCGCCGCGCTCGCCGTCGGCGTGCTGACCTGGGTGATCTCGAACTACTTCATCAGCATTTCCGGCGCGGCCCGAGAGGTGACCGAAGGCATCACCGCGCTGATCGCCGCCGCGGTGCTGTTCTATGTCGGCTTCTGGATGCACAGCAAGCTGAACGCGCGGCGCTGGCAGGAGTTCATCCAGGGCAGCGTGCAGCAGGCGCTGGACAGCAAGCGCCTCGCCTCGCTGTTCTTCATCGCCTTCATCGCCGTCTACCGCGAAGTGTTCGAGACGGTGCTGTTCTTCCAGGCGCTGTGGGCACAGGTGACGATCCCTTCCGCGGAAACAAGCCTGCTGGCCGGCGCGGCGCTAGGCGCGCTTGTCATCGTCGGCCTGGCGTTCGCGATCTTCCGCTTCGGCGTGCGCCTGCCGCTGCGGCAGTTCTTCGCCGTGACCGCGGTGGTCATGATCGCGCTGGCAGTGATCTTCGCCGGCAAGGGAGTCGCCGCCCTGCAGGAAGCCGGCAAGCTGCCGCTGGATCCGATAGCGTTGCCGCGCATCGAGCTGCTCGGCATCTACCCGACCGTGCAGAGCATCGCCGCGCAGCTCCTGGTGCTCACGGCAGCGATCGCGCTCATCCTTTACAATTTCCGCTCGGCGCGCCCTGCCGCCTGATACAAGAAGAAACAGGCGCCGCGGTTCCCGCGGCGCCTCCTTTCCTGGAGACCTGCATGAAGAAACTGCTTCCACTGCTTTTCAGTGCGCTGTGCCTGCCGGCGCTCGCGAACGACGTCGAACCGCTGCCGCCGCCGGTCGAGCTCGACAAGCTGGTGCGCGACAACGTCGCCGCCCTGCAGGAACGCGCCATGAAGGATCCGCGCGCCTATGAAATCGTCGCGGGACTCACCACCGAGGTCGGTCCGCGCCTTGCCGGCACCGCCGGTGATCGCGCCGGCGTGGCCTGGGCGATGGCCAGGCTGCGCGAACTCGGCTTCAAGAACGTGCGCGCCGAAAGCGTCGAGGTGCCGCACTGGGAGCGCGGCACGCTGGAAGCGGAAATCGTCGCGCCTTTCCCGCAGCAGCTGGTCGCCGTCTCGCTGGGCGGCAGCATCGGCACCCCCGAGGAAGGCATCACCGCACCGGTCGTGATGGTCGAGAACCTCGAGGCGCTCTCCGCGATGAAGCCCGCCGACGTGCGCGGTCGGATCGTGTTCATCAACGAGCGCATGCGCCGCGAGCGCGACGGCAGCGGCTATGGCCCGGCGGTCGCGAAGCGCTCGCGCGGCGCCGTGGAAGCGGCAAGGCTCGGCGCGGTCGGCGTGGTCATCCGCACCGTCGGCACCAGCAACAACCGCATCGCGCACACCGGCGGCATGCGCTACCAGGATGACGTGCGCCGCATCCCGGCGATCGCCATCTCCAATCCCGACGCCGACCTGCTGGAACGCCAGGTCGCGTCCGGCCGCGACGTCAGCTTCCGCATCAGGTCCACGGCGCGTTACCTGCCGAATGAAATGTCGGCGAACGTGATCGGCGAAATTCCCGGCCGCGGCAAGAAGGATGAGATCGTGCTGCTCGCCGCGCATCTCGATTCCTGGGATCTCGCCACCGGCGCGCACGACGACGCCGCCGGCGTGGGCATCGTCACTGCCGCCGCGCGACTGATCGGCGACCTGCGCCGCGCACCCGAACGCACCATTCGCGTCGTGCTGTACGCGAACGAGGAGTTCGGCCTGTCCGGCGCGCGCCAGTACGTGAAGGAACACGCCGACACGCTCGACAGGCACGTGATCGCCATGGAAGCCGACTTCGGCGCAGGCCGCGTGTGGCAGTTCGCCAGCCGCGTGGCGCCCGAGCGCCTGCCGCTGATCGCCGCCATGCAGGAAATGCTCGCCCCGCTCGGCATCGAGTGGGCCGGCAACGCCGCCTACGGCGGCGCCGACATCGGCCCGCTGCGCGATCTTGGCGTGCCGGTGCTGCAGCCGGGCCAGGACGGCACCTACTACTTCGACGTGCACCACAACGTCAATGACACGCTGGACAAGATCGATCGCGACGACCTCAACCAGAACGTCGCCGTCTACGCGACCCTGGCCTACATCGCCGCCATGGTCGACGAAGACTTCGGCCGACTGCCGGCAAGCAGGTAAGTGCCAGGGTGACGCACAAGAAAAGCCGGGGCGCATGCTCCGGCTTTTTTTTGGAAAGAAGGGAGAAGGAAGAAGGAAGGAGAGACGCGAGGCGGAAATACAGCAGTCTTCTACCTTCTTCCTCCCCTCAGGCCGCCTCCCTCTCCCGCAGCATTTCCTCCAGCAGCTCGATGCCGCCGCCGGCGGCAACGCCTTCGCTCAGGGTGCGGCGCCAGCGGCGCGCGCCGGGCAGGCCCTGGTAAAGGCCAAGCATGTGGCGAGTCATGGAACGCAGCGGCGTGCCGCGCGCAAGCTCGCGCTGCATGTAGGGAAGATATTCCTCGAGCACTTCCTCGCGGCTTTTCAGCGGCGCATCGCTGCCGAAGATGCGCCGGTCGGCCTCGGCCAGCATCCACGGGTTGTGGTAGGCCTCGCGTCCGATCATCACGCCATCGAAGACCTCGAGCTGTTGCTCGACGGCATCGAGCGTCTTCACGCCGCCGTTCAGCAGCATTTCCAGCTGCGGGAAGTCGTGCTTGAGCCTTGCGGCGATGTCATAGCGCAGCGGCGGGATCTCGCGGTTTTCCTTCGGGCTCAGTCCCTTCAACCAGGCCTTGCGGGCGTGAATGATGAAGGTCTCGCAACCCGCGGCCGCCACGATGTCGACGAAGCGATGCGCGAACTCGTAGTCGTCGCAGTCGTCGATGCCGATGCGCGTCTTCACCGTCACCGGGATGGACACCGCCGCACGCATCGCGGCGAAGCATTCCGCCACGAGCTCGGGCTCGGCCATCAGGCAGGCGCCGAAGCGGCCCGCCTGGACGCGATCGCTGGGACAGCCGACGTTGAGATTCACCTCGTCGTAGCCGAAGTCCTCGGCAACGCGCGCCGCCTGGCCGAGTACCGCGGGCTCCGCGCCACCCAGCTGCAAGGCCACCGGATGCTCGGCCGGGTCGAACTCGAGCAGCTTCTCGACGTTGCCCTTCAGAACTGCGTTCGCATGCACCATTTCCGTGTACAGCAGCGTGTGCCGCGTGATGTGCCGAACGAAGCGCCGCCAATGGCGATCGGTCCATTCCATCATCGGCGCTGTTGCAACGCGGCGATCGACATGATGCTTTGTATTCACGAGTTGTATTTCGGTCCTTTCGCCGGAGTTTCTGAACGGGTTCATTCGCTGAAACAAAGCGCGCGAATAGCTCGTGCCCTTTCCTGCTTCTTCCGATTGAGGGACTGACATTGTGCCAGAACGGGGAGCAACGAACCCAAGATTATTGTCAGATACAAAATATTCTGGTATCAAAAGAAACAAATTATAAGGGAAGGCCATCGGGGAAC
>Ga0207873_1003009_pt1 | contig 12871 bp, 13 predicted proteins | sample BGWIniCompost_FD_187373 | JGI IMG/M metagenome (GOLD analysis project Ga0207873, IMG submission 187373) | Cellulose adapted compost microbial communities from Newby Island Compost Facility, Milpitas, CA, USA - BGW Initial Compost (SPAdes)... ... | reverse complement strand
TCTTCCCCGGCACCGCCAAGTACACCCTCGAGCCGCTGCTGCAGGACGGCGAGGACTGCCTGGTGTGCAGCGACGTCGAGGGCATGGAGTGGGTCAAGCTCAAGGAGGTGCACTACGCCTGGGGCGGACCCGAGAGTGAGATCGAGATCCGCAAGGCGAACGACCTCTTCGCCGCCTACCGTCGGCGCGATCGGTCGCTGCCGAAGGGCCGCCTCATCCGCGCCAACTTCGCGGTGAAGTTCACCGACTCGAAGACACCGCGCACCGTCTCCATCCGCCCGTCGAACGTCGCCAGCTTCACCCGGGACGGGGACTCCGTGTTGGTCGAGCACGTCGTGTTCGACGAGGCCCACAAGTACATTGAGAGTCCGGACCTGGTCGCCGGCCTCGTCGAAGTGGTCCGCGAAATGCGGCACAAGGGCACCAGCATCATGGTGGCGAGCCAGGACCCACCGTCGGTGCCCGTCTCGCTCATCGAACTCTCGAGCCAGATCTTCCTCCACAAGTTCAACTCGCCAGCGTGGCTCAAGCATATCCAGAAGGCGAACGCCGCTCTGGGCGGGCTGACGCCTGAGAAGATGTCCCATCTGCGCCCCGGCGAAGCCTACGTCTGGTCCAGTAAGGCAACCGACGAGTCGTTCACCAAGGGCGCGGTAAAGGTGAAGCTGCGCCCCCGCGTGACCCAGCACGGCGGGGCGACCAAGACAGCGGTGGAGGAGTGAGATGGCAGAGACCAAGACTCTCCGACAGGCTGCTGCAGACGTCCTCCGTGAACGCGGTCCGCTCCACTACCAAGAGCTCACCGACGAGGTGCTCACTCGGGGGCTCGCAACCTCGTCGTCGAAGACACCGGCCGCGTCGTTGAACGCGATGATTGCCGTCGACATCAAGCGCAACGGCAACAAGAGCGAGTTCGTGCGGGTGCGACCGGGGGTCTTCGGTTTGCGAGCACTGCACTCCGCTGGAGCCAAGGCCGAGCCGCCGTCTCCGGACGCCGTTCCGAGCGAGGGCGAGGATGGCATCCCCGCCAAGGACGAGACCGAGCAGCGCGTACGCACGCCGCTGTTCCCGACCTATCGAGAGGTCCGGCATCTGCTGAAGGTCTGGCCGGGACGCCCGCGAAAGCAGATCACCGGCCTTCAGGCGACCCTCGGCGAGCTCCGTGGGACACCGCAAAACACGGTGGACTGGACCGACCCCGACACGTGGATCCCGGAGCGACTCTCGGGCGACGACGCGGACCTTGCGAGCGCAATCTGGGCGAAGAGCGGCAAGACGGTCAACCCGCGCCACACGTACGGGCACTGGCTGCTGAGCCAGAAGTATGAGCTCATCGAAGAGGGCGCCGACGGCAACCTCGCCCTGACCGACCGTGGCCGCGACTTCATCGAGCACGAAGGGGGAGAGGCCGAGGTCTTCCTCGACGAACAGGAGGGCCTCGCCAAGCTCCTCGCGCTCGTCGCCGACAACGGCCCGACGCGGGCTGGCGGCATCCTCGAGGAGTGGACCGAGTATCTCAACCGCGTGTCGTCCTTCGGCAGCCCCTCGACCTTCCGCGACACCCTTCGGAGGCGATTGAACAACCTCCTCGATCGCGGCCTCGTTGATCGCAAGAGCACCATGTACTCGGTGACCGACGCCGGGCTGGCCTACCTGCAGCGCGTGGGCACCGAGGAGGCCCTCGGCGGTGACGAGCAGCAGGAGCTCTGGACTCTGGCTAAGAAGCAGGAGGCCTCCGTCCGGGAGAGCCTCCGCGAGCTGCTGCTCGACATGGACTCCTTCGCCTTTGAGCACCTCGTCAAGCGCCTGCTCGAAGAGATGGACTACCAGAACGTCGAGGTCACGACCCGCTCCGGCGACGGCGGCGTCGACGTGGTGGCCGACATCGAGCTCGGCATCACCTCCGTGCGCGAGGTGGTTCAAGCCAAGCGCCACAGGCGAACCATCCAGCGCAAGGACCTCGATGCCCTCCGCGGCTCGCTCTACCGCTTCAACGCGGTGCGAGGAACCATCATTGCTACCTCGCGCTTCTCGAAGGGTACCGAGGAAGCCGCCTTCGCGGGCGGCGCCGCCCCGATCACCCTCATCGACGGCGACAAGCTGATCGACCTGCTGATCGAGCACGGCATCGGCGTCCGCAAGCGGACCCTCGAGGTACTTGCGGTTGACCCGGACGCGTTCGGCGACCTGGAGGGGGAGGCATGACTCTGCTCGAAGCGCAGGTTTGGGGGCATCCCCCCGCTGATGACTTCCGCCGCCGCAACACCAACACGGCTTCTATACGCCCTGATCCGTGCGTATCACCCGGGCGTCCACGACGCCCACTGGAGACCCCTCCTGGGCGCTGCTGCGCGCTCGGGGAGGGTGTCCGTGGTGGTCTGGCTGATTCGCCTGAGGGCCTTGCAGGGCAAGCCCTGCGACCCCGTGGCGGTGCTGCCCCTGGATGCTGATTCCCGGGTTGTCGAGGTGTGCCGGCAGATCCGTGAGGTAGATGAGGCCCTGGAATACCACCTGCTGATCCAGGAGCAGCGGCGCGCAGACGAGGCCAGGTTCAGAGCGCAGCTGGAGGACTGATCGACCCCGCAGCCCCGAGAGGGGCTAACCCCGCTCAGAATCCAGCTGTTTTCAGCTGGTCAGCGGTAGGGTGTGAACCCGTGGGATATGGTCACATAGGGTCAGCTATGGTCACATAGGGCAAGAAAAAGGTAGAGGAATAGCCGCCGCGAAGCTGGCGGGAGGCTGCGACCACGGCCAGGGGGCTCCGGCTAGTGATTTCGAGGTGCCCAAGGGGTTGGGGTGTACCATTCCACGGGGGCCCTGCATCTTGGGCAGGCTTCGCAAGGCCCTGATATTGCTTAGGAATTTCGCCCCCGGTTGCTCCAGATTTGTCCTACCTATCCGGTCGGGAATAGCGGGTTTGAGGCGGGCCGTCCTTCGGCGGCCCTGTTCGCTTGCACATGATACTACAGGTGATACTATGACCTGAGGGTGACGCAGGCAGACAAGCTTTTGGCCGCCCTTCGGAACAACCCTGACGATGTTCGTTTCGCGGACGCGGTCAAGGTGGCCAAGTCCTTCTTCGGGAAACCCCGGATCAACGGTTCTCACCATGTGTGGTCGACCCATTCGTGCCAGCTCGTGAACCTGCAGAAGAAGAAGGATGGGAAAGCCAAGGGATATCAGGTCAGGCAGCTGCTTGTGGCCATCGACGAATTGGGCGCGGAAGAAGACAACGAAGACGAAGGACAGGAGTGATTGACCATGGAAAATGTTGCCGATCGCTATGCCTACCGTGTGGTCTGGATGGAGGACGAGCAGGAGTATGCTGGCTTGTGCTCAGAGTTCCCTCGTCTGAGCCACTTTGATGATACCCACGAGGCTGCCTTGGCTGGAATCCGTAACCTTGTTGCCGAGGGTGTCGAGCTACTGAAGGAGCAGGGAAAGAAGCCCCCTGAACCTCTCTTCACGAAGCAGTATTCGGGGAAGTTCGTGGTACGGGTCCCTCCCGAGGTGCATCGGGAGTTGACCGTCCAGGCAGCTGAGCAGCACGTCTCCCTGAACCAGCTGGTCGTCTCCAAGCTGGCCTAACCCACCGGTCCAGGTACTACCGCTGACCTCCCTGCCAGCCCTCGTGCCAAAAATGTCCCGCCTCACCGGCTACTTTTGGCAGCCTATGGCTATTCGTGGCTAAACGTGGTAGCCAGGGTAAGTACCCGGAAACACTCACCCAGGAGCGCAAGTGTTGAGAACTCTTGAGCTTCGGGAGAACGCGAGTCTGGTTCGAGCCCTACCGCTGGAGCCATTCATGCGGCCCCACCAACCGGTGGGGCCGCGCCTTTAACTCTCGCGCTCGAGCGTCTGCCGATCGCGCTCGCGCGATTCTTCGCCAGGTATCGCCAGTCTTTGCGCATCGTGATCCGCGGTGCGCGCTCTCGCCGAGCCGCGGGCAGAGAGCACGCGCGCCGTCATCGGTGGTCCGTCTCGGGCCCGATCGTGCTCTCCAGAGCAGAGAACGGGGAGAGAGCACGGGGCCGTATTTAACGACTGCGCCCTCGCCCTCCTCGGAACGGCCGCTCTATTTAGCGGCGACATCGCGCGGCCGCAATCGCGCCGCCGGGATCCGTGCACGTCGTCATTGCCTTTGGTCCCAACTTGGTCCCGCACGGGGCTGCAACTCTGCTCGTCCGTCTTGTAAACGTCGTTGATCTGGCGTATGAAGGCGCCCCGCAGAGATCACGCCGTGAGGAAGGAACGCCCCCGATGAGCGATGTCCCCGAGAGGTCGTCCGACGAGCTGTTCGAACGCATCGCCGCCATCGTCGAGGCGGCGCGCGGGCACGTCGCCCGGTCCGTGAACACCGCGATGGTGCACGCCTACTGGCACATCGGCCGCGAGATCGTCGAGGTCGAGCAGCACGGGCAGGACCGCGCGAGGTACGGGGACGAGCTGGTCAAGCAGCTCTCCGCCCGGCTCACGCGCCAGTTCGGCAAGGGCTTCAACATCACCAGCCTCAAGCGCATGAGGCAGTTCTACCGGGCCTTCCCGAACGGCTCGGCCATCCCGACCGAGCTGGGCGGCCCCGAGAAAGGTGCCGCGGTGAGGCACCTTTCTCTCGAGGCGCCCGCTGCGCCGAAAGGTGCCGCGCTGCGGCACCCATCGCCGGTCGCGGCCGCCGTGCTCTTCCCGCCCATCCTGTCCTGGACCCACTACCGACTCCTGCTGACCATCGAGAGCGCCGAGGCGCGTGCTTTCTACGAGATCGAGGCCGCCCGCGAGGGCTGGTCCGTCCGACAGCTCGAGCGCCAGATCGCCTCGCTCCTCTTCGAGCGGCTCTCGATGAACAAGAACCAGGACGAGATCCTGGCGCTCGCCCGGCGCGGCCAGGAGGTCGCCGTCCCCGCCGACGTCATCAAGGACCCCTTCGTCCTCGAATTCCTCGACCTGAAGGAGAGGCCGACCGCGCTCGAGCGCGACCTCGAGCGGGCGATCATCGACAGGCTCGAGGAGTTCCTGCTCGAGATCGGCAAGGGCTTCTGCTTCGTCGCCCGCCAGAAGCGGCTCACGCTGGACGGCGACCACTTCTACGTGGACCTCGTCTTCTACAACCGGCTGCTCCGCGCCTTCGTCCTGGTGGACCTCAAGCTCGGCAAGCTCACCCACCAGGACCTCGGCCAGATGCAGATGTACGTGAACTACTTCGACCGCTACCAGCGCGCCGAGCACGAGGAGCGGACGATCGGCATCGTGCTCTGCTCGGCCAAGAACGACGCGATGGTCAAGATCACCCTACCCGAAGACAACGAGCAGATCCTCGCTGCGCGCTACCAGATGTACCTGCCGACGGAGGAAGAGCTCAAGGCCGAGCTCACGCGCGAGCGCGAGGAGGCCGAGCGGGTGCTGCGGCTCTCGGGGAGCAACGAGGAGTCATGAGCGAGTACCAGTGCTACGAGTTCGTCGCCCTGGATCGCCGGCTCACCTCCAAGGAGATGGCGGAGCTGCGCGCGATCTCCACGCGCGCGGAGATCTCGCCGACCCGGTTCTGGAACGAGTACCACTTCGGTGATCTCAAGGCGGATCCGGCGACGCTCCTGGCGCGATACTTCGACGCGCACCTCTACTTCGCGAACTGGGGCACGCGACGTTTCATGCTGCGCTTGCCCGCACGGAGCGTCGACACCGCCGCCCTGAAGCCCTACTTCACGACCCCGCGAGCCAAGCTCTCGAAGACCGGCGCCTTCGTCGTCCTCGATTTCTGGAGCGACGACGAGGAGCGCGGGGACGACGAGGAATGGTTCGAGGGTGGGCGGCTCGCAGCGCTCACGCCCCTCCGATCGCAGATCCTCCAAGGCGATCTCAGCGCCGCTTACGTGGCGTGGCTCGGCAGCGTCCAGAGCGGCGAGGTGGACGAACGGCGCAAGGAGCCGCCCGTGCCGCCCGGTCTTGGGGACCTCGCCGCTCCGGTTGCCAGCCTCGCGGAGCTCCTGCGGGTCGACCCGGATCTGATCGCGGCCGCCTCGGAGGCGAGCGCCGCACGATCCAATGACACGCGGGCGCTCCGCGCGTGGGTCAAGGCTCTCGGGGCTGCGGAGAAGGAACGGTGGCTCTTGCGCGCCATCGAGAGCCCGGACCTCGCGCTGGGACTCGAGCTGCGCGCGGCCTTCCGGAAGGGCCGCAGGAACGGAGCATCGATCGCGCGGCGCACGGCGGGCGACCTCCTCGCGCGGGCCGAGGTGCTTCGCGAAGCGCGCCTGAAACGAGAGGCCGCGGCGAAGGAGCGGGCTCGCGCTTCCGCGGCCCGCGCTCGGGCGAAGGCCCTCGATCGCCTCGCCAAGAGGGAGCAGGCCGCGTGGTCCGATCTGGAGAAGCTCATCGACGCCCGCTCCTACGACAAGGCCGTGGCGCTCGCTGTGGACCTCAGGGATCTGGCGCGCCGAGACGGCTCACTGCCCCGGTTTGACGAGCGGCTCGCGGCGCTCAGGAAGGCGCACGCGAGGCGTCGCGGGTTTTTCGATGCGTACAAGCGGAGGGTGTCCTCGCCATGATGCCGTTCGACACGGTCTTTCCCGACCTCGCGAAGAACGAGGTGCGGGTCATCCATGCGCTCGATCACCACCAGCTTCCGAAGGGCGCGTACCTGTTCCGCGAGTTCTACTGTCATGAGCCGAGGTGCGACTGTCGCCGCGTGCTCCTGCAGGTGTACTGGGCGGAGGGCCGGCGTGTCGCGGCCACGATCAACTACGCGTTCGAGCCGCCAAGGGCTCCCTTCGATGACGAGCCGCAGATGTTCCTGGATCCCATCAACCCACAGAGCGACGTGTCGGACGTCCTCTTCGACATGTTCGAGAAGATGATCGCCACCGACCGCGCGTATCACGACCGGCTCGTCCGCCACTACGAGATGTGGAAGCGGGTCGTCGACGATCCAGCGCACCCCGACCACGCCAAGGTCCGCAGCGAAGAGCACGACGATCCGTCGTTACGTCCTGCGTTTCCGAAGGAGGAGCCGTTTCGCCGGGCACAGCCGAAGGTCGGGCCGAACGAGCCCTGCCCGTGCGGCAGCGGCAAGAAGCACAAGAGGTGCTGCCGTCCATGACCGCCACGCGCAAAAGATCGCGATCCGGCAGCGGCGCCTCACGAAGCGGTGCAACGTCATCGGGCTCCCCCCACAAATGGGAGCTTAAGACCCGCTTCCGCCGCCACGCCTTCGGCTGGAAGTCGCAGCCTGCCATCCAGCGCATCAAGCAGGCGGTGAGCGAGATCAAGAAGGTCGCCCGCCACGATCCGGTGCTCGCCGCCGAGGGCGCCGTGCTCTTCCTCGAGCGGGTGTCTCCGGCGATCGAGCACGTCGACGGCTCGTCGGGCGCCATCGGCACCGCCGTGAACCGCGCCATCGAGGATCTGGTCCCGATCCTCGCCGAGGCGCCGGCAGACGCGGGAACGCGCGAGGCGTGGCTCGAGCGGCTCTGGGAGGCGCACGCCGAAGACCAGATCCCGTACATCGAGCGGCTCGCGGACCACTGGGGCGAGCTGTGCGGCTCGAAGGAGGTCGCCTCGGCGTGGGCCGACCGGCTCCTGGGCATCACCCGGATGGCGCTGAGCCCCGACAAGGACCTGCGCGGCCACTTCCACGGCACGACCGCATGCCTCGCCGCGCTTTACCGTGCCGAGCGCTACGCCGACATCCTCGATGTGCTCGCGCACGAGCCCTTCTGGCCCTACAAGCGGTGGTCCGTGAAGGCGCTCGGTGCGATGGGCAAGAAGTCCGAGGCGATCCGGATGGCCGAGTCCTCGCGGGGCCCGTGGACGAGCGACGCCGACGTCGACGCGCTCTGCGAAGAGATGCTCCTCTCGTCCGGGCTCGTCGACGAGGCGTACACGCGCTACGGCCTGCGCGCGAACCGCGGCGGGACGTACCTCGCCACGTTTCGCGCGGTCGCGAAGAAGTACCCTCACAAGCGCCCCGAGCAGATCCTGGCGGATCTCGTCGCCGCGACTCCGGGCGAGGAGGGCAAGTGGTTCACGGCCGCCAAGGAGCTCGGCCTCTACGACGCCGCGATCGAGCTCGCCCGCGCCTCGCCCTGCGATCCCAAGACCCTCGCACGGGCCGCGCGCGACCACGTGACCAAGGAGCCCGCGTTCGCCGTCGAAGCCGGCTACGCCGCGCTCGACTGGCTGGCGCAGGGCTTCGGCTACGAGATCACCGGCACCGACGTCTGGATGGCCTACTCGTCTGCGATGAAGGCCGCCGAAGCGCTCGGCCGCGGGCCGGAGACGAAGGAGCGGATCCGCAAGCTCGCCGAAAGCGGACACAGCTTCGTCGCGCAGGTTCTCGGCCGCGAGCTCGGGCTGCCCCGTTGACCATGCCGCGCCGCCCGCCCGTCATCATCGAACGTCCCACCGAGATTCCCCTCGGGGACCTGCGCTACTCGGTGACGCCGACGCTCGTGCGCTCGGTCGCCTGGGCTGCGCGCAGCGCCGGTGCGATCGAGGGGATGCGCCTGTCCCACTTCGGCCGAAAGCGCCTCGAAGCCGAGGCGAAGAAGCTCCGCATCGCGCAGCTCGTCGCCCGCGCGGGGCACACCGTCCGGCTGGAGGAGATCGAGGCGGTGCTCGCCGGCGCCGTGCTCCCTCCGCGCAAGCACATCCTCGCGATGCGCATCCGGCAGGCAGCGATCCTCTGCGAGGCGGCACGCTACTACGCCGAGCGCGGCGACCCGACGACTCCAGAGACCTTCGCGACCTACCTCGACTTCGCTCGGCACGGCCACGAGCGCGCGGCCACGTTGTGGTCGCAGTTCGCCGGCCGCCCGCGCGAGCGCCTTCTCGAGCTCCACCGCGGCTCGGTGCAGGTCCCCGAGCCGGTGCGCCGCCTGTACGCCTGGATGGACGCCGACGATCTCGTCTCCGACAATGGCCTCTTGCGTGCGGCGGTCCTCCACTGGGGCCTGTCGATCCTGTTTCCCCGCAGCTACGAGCGCCCGGCGATCGACACCGCCATCGACCACGAGCTCCGCGCGGGCCGGTTCGATCCGTACGGCCTGCTCGTCCTCGCCGAGAACCCGCGCGGTCAGGAAGCGCTCTCCCTGCGGCGCGATGTCGTCCGCGCCGCTGACGACACCGGCGAGCTCACGGATCTCTTCAATCACTTCGTCCACCAGGTCGCCCTGGCCATCGGTGACCTTCGCGGGAGGCTCGACCGCTACCACGACCGCGAGGAGCGCTTGCCGTGGCTCATGGTGCGCCCTCCCGACGAGCTCGACCGCCACATCTTCGAGGCGATCGAGCGAAGCGGCAGCCTCACCAGCCCCAAGATCCTGGCCGCGCTCCCCGAGCCCCGCCCGCCGCTCCGCACCCTCCAGCGCCGCCTCCAGCGCCTCGTCCACGACGGCCTGCTCGTGAAGCACGGCGCGCGCAAGGATGCGTACTACCGGGTGGCGGAGCGGTTCTGAAGTGGGGCGTCTATCCGCCAGTACGTCGTCATACCGCCACATCATGACGCTAAGGATGACCGTGACCTTGGCATGTACCCAGTGGAAATCGTTGTGGTTCCTGGCGCCCGTAGTTAACAGCCGGGTCAGTTAACCGAGCCCAAGAATGAGAGCCATTCACCTCGCCCGACCAACCCGGTCGAGCGGCTGTTCAACAGCGAGCCCCGGCGGGCAACCGCCGGGGCCTTCGCGCTTCTGGGCCAGGTTTCGCGGGGGTTTGCGCGTCGTGGTCGGCGCGCGCCGCTCTCGGCGACGCGGCGGCAGAGAGCACGGGTGACCTCGCCGGCACCCCGTCTTGGGGCCGACCGTGCTCTCCAGAGCGGAGAGCGGGGAGAGAGCACGGGGCCGTATTTAACGGCCGAGCGTCTTCGACCGAGAAGCCGAGAGTCCTATTTAACGTGGCGCGGTCGTCGATGCTCAGGACGAGCCGCGCTGGCCCCGGCCTACGTCGACAGCTACAAGCGCCCCCACGCTCGTCGAAGCGTCGGCCCGCGCGTGGCCTCGAACATCGTCAACGCCGACCTCACGACATCGAAGATCTCTCCGAAGCCTCGGCCCTGCGAGAGGACACCGCGGCTGGAAAGCAACGTGACCAGTTGCTCGCCCGAGTCCAGAAGCTGCCGGTGATGGGCGAGGGTCTCGTCGAAGGTCGCGCGCCTCGCCTGTCGGGCCTGGTGCCGCAAGCAGTGCAGGTAGTGTCGGAACGCTTCGCGCTCGCCGAACCCCGTCGAGCTGGGCTGCACGCCAGCGAAGAGAGGGGCCGCGTACGGGCTGCTGTACTCAGTCGGCGCCTCCAGATTCGCCAGCAAGCCTTGCTGCCATGCCGCGTCGAGGAAGACGGCCTTGAACTCCGACAAGGCCGTGGGACTGTAGTACCAGGTCGCTCGACGACGGGTTTCCTCCTCCTGCGTAGCCTGAAACCGATCGGGGGAGAACATCCGGACGTTCATCCACGTGCCGGAGCCGACGGCGTCAACCGCAGCTGCTCCAAGACACAAGAGCTCGTGGTTGACGTAGCCCGCGAGCACCCGCTTGCCCGCGATCCGGAGTCCGGCGCAGAGCTCGAGCACGTTCGCTAGCCAGAGGGGGTCCTCGACGAGGTAGTCGCGGCGCCCCACCGGCAGCTCGCACAAGCGCTACCTCATCTGGAAGGTGAGGCAGGCGCAGAAGGGCCGCATCCCGGTCGGGCCGCGCGGCAACCGGCGCGCCGACGGCGAGGCGGTGGACTTCAAGGTGCTGCCGCTTCGCATGGAGGCCGACCTCGTCGCGCAGCTCGACGAGGCGCGCGAGCGTCTGGGCCTGAACAGCCGGATGGAGCTCTTCCGCCGCGCGCTCCACGCGTTCCTCGGCGAGCAGGGCGAGGCCGAGATCGCGGCGCTGTTCGCCGCCGAGGCGTAGATGGGCGGCGAGCACGACAAGCGCCGGCTCATCGACTGGATCCGCGCCGAGATCCAGCGCTCCACGGGACGCCGCTACCGCATCGACCTCGAGTCCCTCGACCTCGAGAGCCTGCGCGACCTGCAACGGCTCCTGCGCGACCTCGACGCCGAACACCAGATGGCTGTCCAGCGGGCGCGGATGCTCCCCTGGCGCGCGCCTTGAGGCCCCCTGGCGCCCCCGCTCCGGGGAGAGAGGGCGGAGAGGCGGTTGGCAACCGACCGCTCTGCTGCCCGAAAGCGTGATCGCGGCCGCACGTGCTGCTACGGAAGCGGGCGAAGCAGTCCAAACCCGACGTACTTTCCCCGGCCAACAATGATCGGACCAGGCACCGGCTCGCGGAACCTTACGCGAACATGGAACCGCGGGCTCTGGCGCAAGTAGCCAGCGGTCCTGTACTGGCTCGCAGCGTGTGCGCCTGCCCTCCACGGCGCACGAGAGGACTCGATATCCACCACCTCGCCGATCCCGAGACGGTCCACGGCGGCGCGGACGAGTTCCTCACGACGCTCGGCGATCGCGCGATCGAGCTCCTGGGCGGAGCGGGCGTGACCTGCGCGCGCCTCCTGTCGGCGCTGTTTGTGCCCAAGTTCCTCCCACTCTTTGCGTACGAACTCGGGGCGTTCCAGCACCACCGGCGTGACGGACTCCCAGACGGCGGCGGGGCGTGTGAGCAGAGACAGCCAATCCTCGTCGTGCTCGCGGCGGAGCCGGACGCCCGTGGCAATGCCGTCATCGATGAGCTCTCGCTCGTGAAGGAGCGCGACGACGGTCTCGAAGAGCTCGAGCGCGCGCGCCTCGGTGCAACCGAACCCGATGAGCGCCACACGTCGCACACGACCGTCGGGGTGCGGACCAAGGACGCTCGGCAGCGGCACCACGGCAGCATGGGGCCCCTCGTACTTTCCGCCGTCGACCGCATGGCCGCAGAGCAGGCTCTGACCGAGCCGCATCAACGCTTCCCGCTGCGTGAAGTCGCTCGCCATCTCGGCGGCGGCTTCGTTCACGATGGTCGAGAGCAGGTGACGGCACTGTCCCACCGGAACCCGAAGGAGCCTTGCGTCGAACGCTCTTCGCGAGCCGCCCTTCCAGAGCCCGAACATCGCGATCGGAAGATGCGGCTCGCCGACCTCATCGACCTCGGGCGCGTACGCCTCAAGGCGCGTGCCCATGGTTGGAAGCTCGTGGATTTTGTTCCAGCCAGGATCGGCGGCGCGCCTCCGGAACAGCTCGCAGCACACGCTGAGGCAACCCTTGTCCGGAACCTCGAGGCTGAACCCATCCCACTTCGCGCCGGGCTTGTACCGGACGAGGCCCGAGGGGATCTCGTTCGCGTATTCGCCGCGTGCGACCACGAAGTCCTCACCCTTGCCAAGGCTCTGCAAGCGACGGGCAATCGCGACGACGACGTCCGAGTGGGCAGAGCGTTCTGCCACGCTCCATACGTACGCCACCTCGGCAGGTGGTTCGAGGCGCCATGCATGGAGTCTCTCCGGCTCCTTCGACGCCCGCGCAGAGGGCCACTCGGCGTTGCCCGTCTTCGGATCGACCTCCGAGTTGTTGGGGACGAAGCGGCGCAGGCGCGAGCGCATTGAGCTCGCGCGTGAGGCGAGCACCGTCGGGGGCGCCTGGCCCTCGAGCCATTCGAGCGCAGAGTCTGCGTCGGCGACGTTGTGGCGGCTGACGGCGACAAGAGCCTTGAACAGACGAGCGGGGCTCGGGGGCCATTCTCGACCCTCGTAGCCCGCCAGGAAGCGCGCCCGAACCAGGAGAAACATCGCGGCCTATGCGCTGCGGGCCGCGCGCTTACCGCGGCGCTTGCCCTGCGCACCCTCGGCACCGGTCTTACCATCCGCGCCACCACCACCTACGTCGGTAGCGAGCATCGCTACCTGCGTGGCTACCGCGTTCGCATCGTCGCGGTGCTCAAGGCCGACGGGAACATC
>Ga0207873_1003006_pt1 | contig 12882 bp, 5 predicted proteins | sample BGWIniCompost_FD_187373 | JGI IMG/M metagenome (GOLD analysis project Ga0207873, IMG submission 187373) | Cellulose adapted compost microbial communities from Newby Island Compost Facility, Milpitas, CA, USA - BGW Initial Compost (SPAdes)... ... | reverse complement strand
CGGCCGAGGACGAAGAGCTCGACGAGCAGATGCCTCGCGCGATACCGGAGGGGATGCCGGAACAAGAGGAGCGCACGCCGACGCCGGCCGCACCTCAGCGCCCGGCCGAGCCCGAGACTCGCATCGAATTTCGCGACCTCGACGAGCTCGCGAAGTCGGACGAGGGTCTCGAGGCGATGCGCGCGCTCGTCAACCGGCTCCGCTTGCAGGCGAAAGACGAGTCCGAGTCGACGGTGCTTCGCCTCGGCGCGTTGCGCCTTCAGTCAGAGCGCACGCGCGATCGCCTCCTCGAGCCGATGAACCAGATCTTCTCGCGCCTCCCGCTCGAGGAACGCGTAGCGATTACGAATGCGCTGAGGTCAGGAGACGCAGCCGGGCTTCAGGCGGCGGTCGGCCAGAGCGTGGCGCCGGCGAAGCGTACAGTGCCGGAGGTGGGCACGGCCCCGACACCAGAGAACCTCCTCGCCCACTACAACTCGATCGAGGCGGCGCCGGCTGGTCGCCGGTTTGCCGCGAAGCTTCCGGACCGGATTGGTAATCTCTTACCGCTCGCGCAGTCGGTGCGAAGTTTACCTGGTTTACCTGAGCAGGACGTCGCTACCCTCAATCAGGTCATCGCGCAGCTCACTCGGTGGATGAGCGCCCCACCAGAGAAGGTGCGTAAAGGCGCCGTCACGACACACAAGAAGGTTGATCAGGTCTCGCGGACGATCAAGGAGATCCTCGAGTCGCTCGAGCACGAGTTCGTGCCGACAGGGCCGTCGGGTCGGGTCCAACAGATTCAGGTTCGGAAGAAGCCGGGGGCAGAGCCAGCCGCCCTTCCGCCACCGGCGGGTCCGCCCGTCATCGAAAGCAAAAAGAAGGTCGAACCGCAGAAAGCGCAGGAGGAGCCGCGGCGGGCCAAGGAACCGCAGCCGGAGCCGGGTCAGAAGCCGAACGAAGAACTTCGGGCACAGCGCGAGATCATCAAGGTCAAGCCGAAGCCCGTTCGCGGCCGCCAGGCGGAGTCGCTGCTCAACATGCTCGGCATGCAAATCGAGCCGGGTCAGGGCCGACGCGCGCTCGAGCAGCTCAGGACCGTGCTGCCTGGCCTCAACACGAAGACGGGCCGTGTGTTCGCACTCGTCCCGAGCCGCGATGCGAAGGGGCAGCTGAAGGCCGGCGCGATTCCAATCCCGGCCGCGGAGAAGCTCCGCGACCTCGTGTATGCGCACGTGCGATCGGGCAATCCGGCCATCACGCTGCAGAATCTGAAGGACTTCCTGGACGATATCGGTGAAGGTAAAGCGCTCGACCCCGAGACTCAAACGGAGGTGTTGGACTTTGCGGAGCAGCTGCGTTCGCTACGCCAACGCCGTCTTGCGGAGGAAGCTGAGCCGGAGGAAGAGACCGAAGAGGAGCGTCGACTTCGAGAGATTCGCGAAGAGACCGAGCAGACGCTAGAAGACGAGGATATTTTGCGGCAGGACATACAGACCGGCGCGATCGAGCTCGATCCCGAGGACGTCGACTTTATCGAAGGTCCCGCGCCGCAGCCGGGACAGAAGGGCATCGGCGTTCGGGAGGCGAAGGCGTTCGCGGATCGTCTGACGCGGCGTTGGGCGAACATGCCGGCGCGTCTGGTCGTCACGACGCGCCGCGACATGGCCGGCATGCCCGACAATCTGCGCGAGCTGCTCGAGCAGCGCGATCCGCAGCGCACGGCGCGCGGGATGCACGTCAAGCAGCTCAACGCCGTGTGGATCTTCGCGGACAACATCCCCGACCTGAAGCAGCTCAAGCGGACGATCGCGCACGAGATTCTGGGGCACTACGCCGCGTACGAGTATTTCGGCGACAGCTATCGCATGGTCGCCGACTTCATGCTGCAGACGTTCCCGGACAAGGCCCGCGAGATCGCGAGGCTCTACCGCCAGGACCTTCGCACGCGGAAAGGCCGTGACATTGTCGGTAACGAGATCATCGCCTTCATCGCCACGGAGCTCGAGGCCGGCACCGCGACGCAGCGCATGCGAAACGCGTGGGAGCGTTTCCTGCTCTGGCTGAACCGGCAGTTGCAACGTCTCTTCGGCGCGAGCTTCAACCTGAGCGATCTCGAGGCCCGCGATCTCGTTCGTCAGTCGGTGCGATGGGCGCGGCGCGGGCGCGGCGTGCCGGTTGGCGCGATGGCGACCGGGCAGTCGGCGGCGCTCGACTTGCAGCAGGCGTATCACGGCTCTCCGCACGAGGACATCGATCGCTTCAGCACGGAGTACATCGGTACGGGAGAGGGAGCTCAGGCTTACGGGTGGGGGCTCTACTTCACGAGCAAGAAGGAGATCGCTGAGTTCTATCGCCGCAAGCTCTCGACGGATCTAGTGCCGAGTGAAGACGTCTTGGCCGAATACTTTAAGCCTGGACGCATCGTGAAGGGCTACAGTGGATACGACCGCGTCATCGAGTTCCACCCATCCGTGCCTGGAGAGCGTGAGTGGTATGTCACCGTTCAGGCGGTGCGACAGGATGAGTCTGGAAACTGGGTCAATGATCCGGCTTATCCGTGGCCGCGCATTCACCGGACGCTTCCGGAGCCGAAAGAGCTCGAGCGTGTGCTAGGCAAGTTGCCGAAGCGCGGTCGGGTGTATCGCGTCGATATTCCGGAGAACGACGAACTGATGGATTGGGATGCTGCGTTCGAGGATCAGCCGCAGGCGATCCAAGACGCACTCAATCGCATGGTCGCTGAACGTTTCCCGGAGAAAGCCGATTCCTTGATAAAGCCGTGGCGGACAGGCGAGGACATCTACTCCCTGCTCGTCGAACACTTCCATGATGAGCGCGCGCGGGGGGAGTTTTACGGAAACGAACAGGAGGCCGCGAGCCGGCTGCTCGCCGAGTACGGGATCAAAGGGCATACCTACATGGGCGAGACGTCCGGCGAGCGTAACTTCGTCATCTACGACGATCGGGTGATTGAGATCCTGGACGCCGACTTGCACATCCCGGAGGATAGGCAGGGGCGTCCCGCTCCGCGAGTGATTTCCGGCTCGGGCGAAGTCGACAGCGGCGACATGACCTTCGCAGAGATGGATGCGCCTAAGCGTTGGCGGCCGCCGCCGAGCTTGACGCAAATCACTCGGTTGCGAGTCCTCAACCCGACGGATCTCGGCATGTTCGGCGCCGTTGCCGAAGAAGCAAACTTCGGCGATCTCGTAAGCCGTGCGGAGGCTAACGCCGGTTCCCCCGTGAAGGCGGGCGATTTGCTGACGGCTGTCTCGAATGCCGCTCTGCGCGTTGCGCGGCAACAGAGTCGTTACAGCAACGGCGCCTATCGACTCGCTGCGATCGCACGCAATCTCGCCAAGATGGCGGCGGATGTCCCCGTGTACTTTCGCAATGTGCCATGGCACGACCCATCGGGGGTGTACATCGAAGGCGGATTGGAGCGTCCCCTGGACGCCGAGATACGCATGCGGTTCGGCGACGATATCAAGCACGGCGTCACATTGACGTACGGTCAAGCGGGGCCAGAGTCGCCCGCGGCGCTGATGTTCGCCCTCATGCATGAGGTCGGACACGCCGCGACGATATTCGAGATCCGCCGCAACCCGAACTCGCCTGCGGTCCAGGAGCTCACGCAGCTCTACGAGCGGCTGAAAAACATGGTGCAGCTCGAGCATGCGCCGTGGTGGGGCACGCCTGAAGAACAGCTTCTGTTCTACAACCACAACGCGTGGAATAGCGTCGCCGAGTTCACGACGGAGGTCATGACGAATCCGCAGTTCCTCCGCGACCTCTCTCGTTACGACGAGATATACCGCCAGAAGTACGAGCCCAATAAGACGATCTTCGGCAAGTTCGTCTCGGTGATCACGCGGCTCCTTGGCCTCTCCCCCGAGCACGAGCAGTTAGTGCTACTCGTCACGGATGCAGCCTGGAGCGTGGCTACCCTGCAGCAGCGAAACCCGCAGGCCCAGGAGTACTTCCGTCGCCTCGCCAGCATGTCACGTGCTCGCGAGCTGCCTAATGTTGCGGCGCCGATGCTCAGCGAGCTCGGCGACGCCGAGTTCGAAGCGCGCATCGCCGAGTTCGGCGGTCCTGCTACAGCGGCGCTCGCCCGTCACGGCTCACTCGCTTCGCGCGACTTCGCGAGCGGCCTCTTCGGCGCGATGCGCAAAGCGTTCCTCGCGCTCCACACGATGGATCAGATCGAGCGCCGTCACGCTGACGCATTCGAAGGCGCCGCGGGCGGCGGCAACGCGCTCAAAGACCTCGTCGCGACGTACCGCCGCCGGCGCGCGATCTCGACGAAGCTTCAGGAGGACGCGGAGAAGAGCTTCAGCCGCCAGTGGCTCACGCTCGGTGCGCAGGAGAGTGCGCGCCTCGGCGAGGTGATGCGCGACTCGACGCTCTTCCAGATCGACCCGACGAAGGGCGAGCTTGAGCAGGCGCCCGAGGCGATCAAGCGAACCGGGTTCGAGCGCCAGTACCGCAAGATCAAAGCCGCGTACGACGCGCTCACCCCTGAAGCGAAGAAGGTCTACAACCAGGCCCGCGACTACTTCGCCCGCATGCGCAAGGAGACGCGCCGGGCGGCGACGGACCTCGTGCTCGACAGCTACGCCGACGCTGCGAGGACGCAGCCGACGGCGGAGACTCGCCGCAAGGTCGCCGAGGTTCGCTCGCTCAAGGAGCTCGACAGCCTGATTGGCGCTGGGATGCCGCTCGACTACGGCGATCAGAACGCAGCCGTCCGCCGGGCGCTCTGGAAGGTCGTGAAGCTGACCGACATTTCCGGCCCCTACTTCCCCCTTCGCCGCTACGGGGAGTACGTCGTCTCGGCGAAGGAGGACGTCGACGAGACGTATGCCACGGAGGCCGAGGCCCGCGCTGCGCTCGAGCGCATCGAGGACGAGGCGCCTGCGAACGATGTCGTAGTCAGCGAGGAGAACGGCGTCTGGAAAGTGACCGGCGCCCGGTACGACTTCTCGCTGCACGAGACGCAGGCCGAGGCCGAGCGCGAGAAGGAGGCGCTCGCGAAGCGGGGCATCGAGTCGTACATCGGCATGAAGCTCGACGCGAACCCGCTCGGCGGCAACGAGAGCGCGATCGCCGCCCTGATGGAGGCGGTGAACCGACGGCTCGCCGGCGAGCCCGAGGCGCGCAAGCTCGTCGAGATGGCGTTCATCGAGGTCATGGCCGACCGGGCGACGTACGCCTCCCGCCTCCGCCGCGAGGGGTACTCGGGCGTCAAGGGGGAGGAGATGCGCCGAGCCGTCGCCGAGCGAGCCGTGGGCTCGGCATGGAACATCGCCGACATGCGGACGGTGCTCGCCGAGTCGAACGCCCTGAAGCGGCTCAGGAAGGCGGCGGTCGACCAGTCGGTGGACGATGCGACCAGGATCCGCCGCGGCCTCGTCGTGAACGAGCTCACCCGCTCGCGCGCGAGGATGCTCGAGGACCGGAGCATCTCCCCGCTCAATCGGATCATCGCCAATTTCGGTTATATCCGCTTCCTCGCGGACCCGGCGTACGCGTTCGTGAACCTGACCCAGACGCCAGCGGTCGCCTACCCCGTGATCGCCGCACGCTACGGCTACGGGCGGACGTTCGCCGCGATGCGCCGCGCCTACCGGGCGGTGACGTCGCCGACGATCGTGAATGCGATCCGCGGCTACGCACGGCGGCCGGGCGACGTCACGCAGTACGACCTCCTGTCCGCGACGATGAAGGCGCTCGAAGCGCATCCGACCTACAAGAAGTACGTCCCTGCGCTTCAGAAGCTGATCGACAACGACGTAATTGACGCGACGTTCACGCAGGAGCTCCTCTCTGCGGCGCGCGGCGGCGCGCTCGGTCACTCCCAGTGGCAGCGGCTCCTCGAATACTCGAAACTCCTACCGCAGGGCACGGAGTTTTTGAACCGCTTCGTCACCGCGATCACGGTGCTCGAGCTCACCGGCGGCAACGTCGAGAAGGCGGCCGACATGGTCCGCCTCACCCAGTTCGACTACACGGCGGAGAACCGGCCGCGTGCGTTCCGCTTCCCCGGCGCGCGGGCGATCCTCATGTTCAAGATGTATGCCCAGGGCATCGGGAACCTCCTGGTGTCGAGCTTCTACGACTCGATTCGGCGGCACTCGGGCCGGACTGAGGCGCTCCGCACCCTCGCAGGACTCATCGGCACGCACTCGCTCGCGGCCGGCGTGCTCGGCGGTGTGATGCTCGAGCCGCTTCGCTGGATCATCAATTCGGTGCTCTGGGCGGTCACGGACGATGAGGAGCAGACGCCGTCGATCGACACGCTCGTGTCGAACTGGGCGGCCGACGTGTTCGGCCAGAAGGCGGGGGAGATCATCGCGCGCGGCGTGCCGATGGCGGTCGGCCTCGATATGTCGAGGATGTCGCTCGCGAACCTGATCTTCTACGACCGGGGGCAGGACTGGCTCTCGCCGGAGGGCCTCGTGAGCCTGCTCGGCCCGTTGCCCCAGGTGGCGTTCGATGCGAAGCGGGGTGTGGAGGACCTGCAGGAAGGGCGCTACGAGCGCGCGGCCGCGCGGCTGATCCCGATAAAGGTGATCGCCGACTTCGCGCGCGCGCTCGAGCTCAAGACGCGGGGGATCACAACGGGGGCGGGCGCCACACGGATCCCGCCCGAGGAGGTGAGCGCGTTCGAGGTGGCGTTGACGGGGCTCGGCTTTACGCCGCGCCGTGTGCGCCTCGACGTCGAGCGCCGGCGCGTCGAGGCCGAGCGACAAGAGTTCCTCTCGGAGACGCGCGGCAGCCTACTACGCCGGTGGCGCCAGGCGCGTTCGACGGCCGAGCGGCGGCGCATTATCGAGGACGTGCGCCGCTTCAATCGGGCGAACCCGTCGAATCGAATCCGCATGCAGGACTTGATTCGTTCGCAACGTGAGGAGCAGCGCGCGCTTCGCCGCTCGCTCACGGGGCGGCACCAAGATCGTACGCTGCGCGAGCAGCTGCGGTTCCTCGAATGAAAGAGGCCCCCACGAAGGGGGCCTCCTGTTTGGCGGGTGACGACGGACGTCAGGCGGTGACGCTCCGCGTCACTTTTTCTTCTTCCGTTTCACCTCGCCCTTGTACGACTTCCCGTTGAGGTAGCAAACGCGCATGTAGCGCCCGTCCGGCAACGTGACTGTGCGCACGCGCCCACCTTTCCGGACACACTCCTCAAACTCCTTCGGCACCATCGCTGCCCTCCTCGATGATTCGAGCTACTGCTGGCGGAACGATTCCGTTCAGGATGTGGTCGTCCCACTCTTTAGGGGGTCTACGTTGCCACGCCTCGATGTTTCGGACGAGGTAATAGCGAGCCGTATTGCTTCGCACCATCTTGGCGTCGAAGAGCCGCTTCAGCCGATTCGCGATCGCCTGCACGGAACCGGGCTGATAGCCAGCCTCGGAGAGGCGCCGGCGGACGAGCTCAATACGCGTCAGGTCTCGATTGAACGGGGGTTGCCTCTCCTCGTACCACTCGCGAAGCTGCTGATCGATCGGATCGATCGAGAGCTCGATCATGCTCGCTTTCGCGCGCGTGGTCGGGGGGTCGGAGTTTGGGTCGAACCGCTCGAACCAAGAGCGCGTGATCACGCACTCGCGAATGAACCATCGGAATACGCCGGGCCCCCGATCGCTGCGGATGAAGGCGAAGAACTTGTCGCGCTCGTGGGCTACGACGCTCATGTTGGGGGCGTCCATCCAGTAGACGAACCACCGCCGGTCGGTGGCCGAAAGGTGGAGGGCGTCTTCGTGGTTCGAGGAGGCGGCGACGATGAGGAAGTTTTCGGTTTCCTGGCCGTCACGCCCCTTCGCAATCGACACCTTCGTGCGATCCGTGATCAGGTTGTTCAGTCTGTCGCGAAACGCGATGGCTTCATTTCGATTCGCCCCCATTCGTAGCTCGTCGAAGTAGATGAGCCAGTGATTGAGGAAGGCGCTGAACCCTGATCGATACTCGGCATCGACGACTTTGCGGCAGTTATATGGGCCGAACACGGCGAGGCTCGGCACGTCGTAGAGCGCGAGCGTTTTGCCGTTCCCTTCCCGGCCGGCGAAGAGCGGCGCCCATCGGATCTTTTTGTCGGGGCGCACGGTCGGCCACGCGAGCCAGCAAAGGTACGCCTCCATCGCGCGTCGCGCATCAGGGTTATCGTCTGACTTCGGGAACGTCCAGTCGAGCCACCAACGAATCTGCGCGAGCTCCTCCGCCGTCGGCTTCAACGGCTCAGGGTTGAACGGGCGGAACGTGTTCGCAAAGACGAGTCCGTCCTGCTCGAACACGTCGCCCTTCGAGGGGTTATAGGCCACGTTGTCTGCGATCGTTTTCGTCTCGCTCGACTCGAGGAGCTCGAGCGGGTCGAGCGGCTCCTGTATCACGCGTTTGCCGCGCTGCACGGTGATCCGCGGCATGCGGCTTCGGTAGATGTGCCGGACGCCCGAGAGCTCTTTGATGAAGCTCTTCGTTCGAATATCGAAATACTTGCAGTCCGCGCGGATATAGACGAGCTCCCGCTCGAGAATGTCGAGGGCCTGGCGCTCGAGCTCGGCGCGCTCCTTGAGCGCTGCCTGCTTCTTGTCGACCTCGGCTTCCCAGCTCTCCGTGAGCTCGCGATTGATCTGCGCGGCCGCGTCGCGGAACGCCGTGTCGACGGCGCCGACGACCTCGACGAGATCGGCCGATCGGAGTGCCTCGTGGTAGAACGTCGCCGCGGTGATCCCGTTCGGGCGGTTCGGGTCGTAGCTGTCCCATACGAGCCGGCACGGGCGCACGCCGTCGTAACGGGGCTGCGTCTTGCACCACTCGTGCCAGTCATTGAAGGCGGTCTCAGGGGGGACGCGGGCGGCCTCGGCCGCGGCGCGGAACCCCCAGCCGATGTCACGCCAGCGTTCGTACTCGCCGGCGGCGATCTTGATGTGCTTCAGGTACGCGAGGCACTTCTCGTACGGCCACTCGAGCCCGGCGGCAAGGTCGGATGGGGGGAGTGGCGGCGCTGGCTGCGGAGGTGCCGGGGGGGAAAGCACGCGGGTGTCGGGAACGTTTACACCCGCTGCCTCCGCAGCCTGCGCCATGAACGCGTCCACCTGCTCGCTCGTCACAAGCGGCAGGGAGTCGAACGGGATCGCGAGCGGTTCGCCCCAGTGCCATTGGTAAGGTCGCTGGGTGTCGGGGTGTACGGCGTAGGCGACGAACTGCTGGCCGACGCCGAGGATCTCGATGTGGCCCGCCTCGCCGAGCTTCAGCTTCTTCTTAGCGCGTGGCTCGGCGGTGCGGTAAATGAGAAGGGACTTCGGGGCCTTGCCGATGCGGACGGGAGCGCGGCCCAACGTGCGCACGGCGAGCTTGAGGAGTCGGCCCACGAGATCTCGATCGAGCACGTCAATGTCGACGGCGACGAGCTCGCCAGTCAGTAGGCCGACCCCCCAATTAGGCCACCGCCCCTCGTCGCCGGGGGAGTATGTGTACCGTTCCCAGCCGTCGACCCCGGCAGGGTACTTCTTCCCCGGTGCGATAGGGACAGGCCGGTAGCGGAGCTCGGCGAGTCGGCCGGAATATTCCCGCCAGTGCATGACCCCTGCTAGCCGCCGCGTTAGTCGAGTGTCGCGAGAAGGTTCTTGATGTCCTGCTCGAGGCTGTCGCCGCTCGGGTCCTCCGAGACCTGCGTCTGAGCGGGCGCAGGAGCCGCGGCGGGCGCCGGGGCGGCTTCACTCTTGGCCTTCGACTTCCTCGGCTGTGGGGCGGGCGCAGGCGCCGCCTGCTGAGCCGGCTGCTGCAGCGCGTCGAACGGATCCGACTGCTGAGCCGGCTGCGGCTGCGGCTGCGGCTGCGGCTGCGGAGCGGCGGCCGGGCTAGCCGGCTGAGCCAGCGCATCGAACGGATCGGGCTGCTGGACCGGCTGCTGCGCGGGCTGGGGCTGCACCACCTGGGGTTGCAGGATCGTCTGAGCCGGGATCTGCTCGAGCTGCGGGGCCGGCTGCGACTGCGGCGTCGGCTGGACCGGCTGACGTCCGCCGTACTCCTCGGCCGATGCCGTGTGGCAGATGAGGTCCGTCGTCGGGTTCCGCACCTGCTCGACAATCAGCGGGACCTCGGTCTGGTCGGCAATCCGCTTCGGCCGGAAGACGAGCTTCGGGTAGCTCGCCTGCATGTCGAACGAGATCTCCGTCACGATCGCCGCGTATTTGTAGCCACGCTGCTGGAGCTTCCGCCCGTAGTCGGCGAGGTTGCCGAGCGACGACGGCGGGACGCGGAGCAGCATCGGGCCGCCGAACGCCTCGTTCTTGATGTCATTCGCCGGCACCACGGCGAGGCGGCGATTGTCCTGGCACGCCTTCACCTTCTGGCCCGACTCTGTGATGCGGGAGCCGAAGACGTTCTTTGGGCACCGCGCGCACACATCGCACTGCGGCTTCGGCGCGGCGAGGTCGGGCGCGATGCCGTCGTGCGAGAAGCAGTCGGGAGGCGTGTCGGAGCCTTCCTCGTACCCCCGCTCGTAGAACGTCTTCGAGATCGCCGGCGACGCCTTCACGATGAAGACCTCGAGCGCCGACAGCGGATGCCCGTCGGGGCCCGTAATGACCTGCTCGGTGCCCTGGTACTTCACGCGGAACCGACCCGAGCGGATCGACACCACGGCGAAGCCGCCGGTAAGGCCGGCCGACAAGGCTTCGAAGTCATCCGGCAACTGATCGAAAATGGCAGGTAGATTCGACATGTTTCACTTCCTCTGTACGTGGACCTCTTTCTCACGAGAGACCTTGACCCCAGGGACGGTAATACCCTCCCTTTCATAGTCCTCGTATGCGCTCTTTGAGATACGACGCTCGAGCAGGTCGAAGGCATTGTTGGCCTTTATGAAGCCGACGGCAAGATCCCAGTCTTCGACCGTCACCTTCACTTCCTCCTTGAGGAACGCCGTTCCGTCCTTCGAGCGGATGTTCTGCAGGTTGTCGTGGAGCAGCTTCCGATGAAGCCACGCGCCGAGCTTCTCGAGCTGCTCGTTGATGGGCTTCAGCTCCTCCTTATGGCGACGCCTCATCTCATCCCGCTTGTCGCGGGTTTTGAGATACGCCTTGATCACCTTTTCAGCGGTGATCACGTCCTCCTCGTTTACCACGGTTAACCTCCTCCGGTCGTTTGCGCCTCGATGATCTTCAGCAGGGCGCCTTGCAAAGCCATCTTTTTGCGGAGCCGCTTATAGACCTCGTGCTCAGTCTTGCTGCCAACAAGATGAATGATATGCGGGTTGCGAGTTTGGCCTGCGCGCGTGATGCGGCCGTTAGCCTGCTCGTACACCTCGGGCGACATAGGAGGTGCCGCCCATACAATGACGTTTGCAGCGGTTAACGTCAAGCCGTGCGACATCGTTCGCGGGTGGGCAACCAACACGCGAAGGTCGCCGAACTGGAAGCCGTTGAAGATCTCGTCTCGCTTCGTCTTCGACGTCTCACCGAACACAAGTCCCGTCGGGTACCACCGTTCGATGGCTGCGGCGAAGAGCTTCGCGAGGAATGTAAATGGCGCGTAGACGATAACTTTGCCCTCGGCGCCCTCGATGATGCTCTTCGTCTCGAAGACGCGCCGTGCGCCACCGACGTAGCGGGCCGCGCCCGTCTCGTCGTAAACGAACCCGGCCGAGATCTGAAGGAGCTTCGTGAGCTGCACGGCCTCATTCAGCGCCTTCACCTGGATGCCGTCCTGCGTCTGCATGACGAGGTCTTTTAACATCGACTTGTACGCCTTCTCCGCCTCGGCGGAGAGCGGGGTCTCACGGTCGGAGTACGTGATCGTAAGCGGCGGCCGAGTGAAGCGGACTGCCGGCTGCAACGCCTCAGCTACGATCGCCGTGGCCTCGGGCCGTTCGATCCATTTGAACGGCGTAATTTGTCGCATTGTCTTGTCCCGGAACGCTCGGAACGATCGCGGCACCCGCTCGGGCGTCAAAATCCGCGCCTGACCCCACGCGTCCGTTGGCGCGTTCGGGGTCGGCGAGCCTGTCATACCCCAGACCCACGGCTTCTGCGATGCGAGCTCGCGCAGCACCTTGTGGAGCTGCGTGCTCGGGTTACGCCCTACGGCGAGCTCGTCGATGATCACCAGGTTGATGTCCTTTCGATCGATGAGCTCGCGCAGGAGGATCTTCACGCCGTCGTGGTTGATGATGTAGACGTCGGCCTCTTCCTGCAGGAGTCGCCGCCGTTTCACCCGGTCGGCGTGGAGCACCACGCTTCTCAGATGCGGGAAGGTCTCGAAGATCTCGCGGTCCCACGTCATCGTGAGGGTCGAGAGCGGCGCGATTACGAGCGCGCGCGTGACCTCGCCTTCCCGCATCAGCCAGTCCGCGGCGTAGAGCGCGGCGCGTGACTTGCCGGCGCCGATCTCGCTCAGCACGTACGCCCGCCGGTTCGTCGTTAGCATCTCCGCCGTTGCTATTTGCGACGGGAAGGGGTCGCTGTTGCACCAGTCGTAGTACTTGACAATCGGCGCTGGACACTCGATGTGTCGGTTCTTGAGTAGCCGCGTGATCGCGCTCGAGTGCGGGACGAGCGTACCCGCCACGTTGCCGTGCTGCACGACCTGCGCGTTCGGCACGATGTGCTCGAGCTGCGCGTCCCGCGGGACGATGAGGACCTTGCGCCCCTTCTCGACGACGTGGGCGCGGTATGCGACTGCGTTAATCGGTGCTATCTCCCATGCTTCCTGTCGGCCCGCGATCTTCGTTTGCTCGCTTCGGTTTTGCTCAGTCGATCGAGAATAAGGGAACGCAAGCTTGTGGTCTCATCGCGAATCCGGCCGCAGTGACAGCACTGCCATCGCTTGTGCTCGCCGGCAATATCTTCCCAGCGCGCCGTTAGGTGCTCACAGTGCTTACAGTCGCTCATTTG
>Ga0207873_1003005_pt1 | contig 12885 bp, 11 predicted proteins | sample BGWIniCompost_FD_187373 | JGI IMG/M metagenome (GOLD analysis project Ga0207873, IMG submission 187373) | Cellulose adapted compost microbial communities from Newby Island Compost Facility, Milpitas, CA, USA - BGW Initial Compost (SPAdes)... ... | reverse complement strand
CCCATGGACGGGTTCACGGCGTCCCGGACGAGGGCCCCCCACACCGCCTCCACCGACGCAGCCCCCCGCAACGGCCGAGGGCCCGGCACTCCACCGACACCAGCAATCTCGCCCGCAGCGCAGGCACCCCCCAATCGCGATGCGAATGACTTGCGTCAAGGCGCCCCGGGGCCTGCGGGGTGAAGCTTTAGGCCCAACAGGAGGAGTCGGAACGTGGCCCGACCAATTCCCGTCAACCAGAGCCTGCCCCTGCCCATCACCGCGGCCCCGCACCGCCTGATGTTCTTCATTGGCGCCGCCAACGTCCTCGCCGCCATGACCTGGTGGACCGGATGGCTGGGCGGCGGCATGGCCAACCCCAGCGTGCCGGCAGGGTGGATGCATGCCTTCACCATGCAGTACCAGGTGCTGCCGGCCTTCATCTTCGGCTTCCTGCTGACCGTGTTTCCCCGCTGGATGGGCCAGCGCGAGGCCACCCGCTGGCATTACCTGCCGGTGGGCCTCGGATTGCTGCTGGGGCAGGCGCTGACCCTGATCGGGCTGTTCCGCGGCTCCGACCTGCTGCTGCACCTGGGCGTGGTGAACACGCTGGCCGGCTGGATCGCCGCCATGGCGGTGCTGGCCGGCTGGCTGCTGCGCGACCGCAGTGGCTGCTGGCATGCGGTCTCGTGTTTCGCGGCGCTGCTGGTGGGGCTGGCGGGGCTGCTGGCCTTCGCCGTCTACCTGCACCTGCCGGGCGAGCCGCGGCTGGCCTTTGCCATGCTGAAGATCGGCACCTTCGGCCTGCTGGTGCCGGTCTACGCCACGGTGGCGCACCGGATGTTCCCCTTCTTCGCCGGCAATGTCGTGGCCGGCTACCGGCCGTGGCGGTCGCTGGCGTGGCTGGCGGCCTGCTGGCCACTGTGGCTGGGGCACGTCGGGCTGGAGCTGGCGCACCTGCACCGGTGGCTGTGGCTGGTGGACCTGCCGCTGTTGGGCCTGACCGGTTACTGGCTGTGGCGGAACTGGCCGCGCGGCAAGGCGCCGGCACTGCTGCGGGTCCTGTTCATCGGCTACGCCTGGCTGCCGGTCGCGCTGGCGCTGTATTCGGCGCAGAGCCTGTGGTTCTTCGCCAGCGATGCCTTCGTCCTGGGTCGGGCGCCGGTGCATGCGGTGTCGGTGGGCTTCTTCGGCAGCCTGCTGGTGGCCATGGTCACCCGCGTCACCCAGGGGCATTCGGGCCGGCCGCTGGTGCTGGGGACGATTCCCGGCATCGCCTTCGCCGGCATGCAGGCAGTGGCGCTGCTGCGGGTACTGGCCGAGCTGATGGCGAACCCGGCGCCGTGGTTCCTCGCCGCCGGCCTGGGCTGGCTGGCGGTGTTCCTGCCCTGGGTGCTGCGTTCGCTGTGGATCTACCTGACCCCGCGCGCGGACGGGCGTCCGGGCTGAGCATGGAAGCAATCGCGTGATCGCCTACTACCTGCAGATCAAGATGGTGCACATCGCCGCGGTGCTGGCCAGCGGCGGCCTGTTTGCCGTGCGCGGCGCCCTTGTCCTGGCCGGCCAGCGCTGGGCGATGGCGGCACCGCTGCGCTACCTCAGCTACACGATCGACACGGTGCTGCTGACGGCGGCGCTGATGCTGCTGACCGCGCTCAAGCTCAACCCCTTCGTCATTCCCTGGCTCAGCGTGAAGCTGACGCTGCTGGTCGCCTACATCGTGCTGGGCAGCCTGGCACTGAAGCGTGCCCGTAGCCGCCGCACCCGGGTGGTGTGCTACCTGGCGGCGCTGGCCTGCTTCGGCTTCATGTACACGGTGGCGCGCGCGCACCACCCGCTGGGCATCCTGCAGTCGCTGCTGTCATGACCTCCCCTGCCGTCCATCCCTGTTTCCTCGGTCCCTATGGCGAGAACGACACGCTGCTGGAGAAGCTGGTCGTCGAGTTCCTGCGCGACCACGTCTACTGGCGCCGCAACTTCCATCCCGAGGATCCGCCGGCGATCCCGACCTGGGCCGCCGACACCCCGGCCTTCCGCGAGTTCGAGGCGCGCATGCGCCGCGAGCTGCACGCGCTGTCGGCGGCGCTCAAGCGTTCGGTGCCCTTCCACAGCCCGCGCTACATCGGCCACATGGTCTCCGACCTGCTGCTGCCCGGCCTGGCGGCACAGTTCCTGACCCTGCCCTACAACCCGAACAACGTCAGCATCGACGCCGCGCCCGTCACCATCGACCTGGAGCTGAAGGTCGGGCTGCAGCTGGCACGCATGTTCGGCTACGTCAGCGATCCGGCCCGGCCCGACTGCGCCTTCGGCCACCTGACCTCCGGCGGCACCCTGGCCAATTTCCAGGCCCTGCGCCTGGCGCTGGCGCTGAAAGCCTTCCCGGTCGCGCTGCGGGCGGTGTCGCCGCCGGGCCTGGACCTGCCGGGCGACGACCGCGCCGCCTTCAACCTCACGCCGGCGGCGAGCATCGAGCTGCTCGAGCAGTGGAACGCCTTCCTGGCCGGCTGCGACGGCCGCGAGCGCCGGCGCTGGCGCCAGGCGCTGACGGCGCAGCGGCTGGAGACCCTGGGCCTGGCCGAGTTCCTGTCCCGGCACCCGACCCTGGAGTCGCCGCGGGTGCTGGCGCCGGTCACCGCCCACTATTCCTGGTCCAAGGGCATGAAGCTGATGGGCCTGGGCCGGGCCCGGCTGGAGCTGGTGCCCGAGCGCGGCATGCGCACCGATCCGGAGGCGCTCGAGGAGCTGCTCGAGCGCTGCCACCGCCAGCGCCAGCCGGTGCTGATGGTGGTCGGCGTGATGGGCAGCACCGAGTTCGGCACCGTGGATCCGCTGCACGAGCTGGTCGCCGCCCGCGAGCGCTGGGCCGAGCGCGGCCTGGGCTTCGGCGTGCATGTCGATGCCGCCTGGGGCGGCTACCTGGCCACCCTGTTCCGCCGTCCGGACGGCGGCCTGCGCAGGCTGGAGGACATGCACGGCGAGTTCCGCGATTTCCCCGCGCCGGAGGTGCACGCGGCGGTGGCGGCGCTGCCGCGGGTGGATTCGATCACCGTGGATCCGCACAAGCTCGGCTACATCTCCTACGGCGCCGGCGCCTTCCTCTGCCGCGACCAGCGCGCCATGCCGCTGCTGGCCGAGGAGGCCGACTACGTCTTCACCGCCGAAGACAACGGCGACTACTTCCGGCGCTACCGGCAGCTGGGCCGCTACATCCCGGAAGGCTCCAAGCCGGGCGCGGCGGCGGCAGCGGTCTATGTCACCCACCAGGTACTGCCGCTGGACCACGAGCACTTCGGCGCCCTGCCGCGCGAATCCATCCTCGCCACCGAATCCTTCCGCGCCGCCGCCACCCGCTTCGCCGCGCGCATGGAGGGCCGGCTGCACTGCCGCGTGCCCTTTGAGCCGGACAGCAACCTGATCTGCCTGGCGCTGAATACCGCCGGCAACCGCGACGTGGCGCGCATGAACCGCTTCGTCCGCGCCCTGCACCGCCGCCTGAGCTACGACCCGCGGCAGCCGCTGCAGGCGCGCGAGTTCTTCGGCTCGATGACCACGCTGAGGCCGGACGTGCTGGGCCAGGAGGACACCCTGCGCATCCTCGGGATGCTCGAGCTGGATCCGGCGACGCTGGACGTCGGCGGCGAGGACGACGACCGCCTGGTGGTGCTGCGGCACACGCTGATGAATCCCTTCCTGCTGGACGACGGCCACGGCCGCAGCTACCTGGAGCTCTACTTCGACTACCTGGAGCAGCAGGCGCTGGCACTGATGGAGACGGAGCCGGCATGAGCCGCGCCTGGCTCAAGGCGGCGCTGGAATGTCTGGCCCAGGAGGCGGCGCGCTCGGCCGACACGCACCTGCTGCGCCTGGACCTGCCGGCCTTTCCCGGCGTCCGCTTCTATTTCAAGGACGAGGCCGCACATCCTACCGGCAGCCTCAAGCACCGGCTGGCGCGCTCGCTCTACCTGTACGCACTGTGCAACGGCCGCCTGCGCGAGGGCCAGGGCGTGATCGACGCCTCCTCGGGCAGCACCGCCATCTCCGAGGCCTGGTTCGCCCGCCTGCTCGGCCTGCGCTTCCTGGCGGTGATGCCGGCCTGCACGGCGCCGGCCAAGATCCGCCTGCTGCGCAACCTGGGCGCCGAATGCGTGCTGGTGCCGGCCGGCGTCGACGCCGAGGCGGTGGCGCGGCAGCGGGCGGACAGCGAAGGCCTCTGCTACCTCGACCAGTTCGGCCTGGCCGAGCGTGCCACCGACTGGCGCGGCAACAACAACATCGCCGAATCCATCCTGGCGCAGATGGCGCGCGAGCCCGATCCGGAACCGGCCTGGATCGTCTGCGGCGCCGGCACCGGCGGCACCTCGGCCACCATCGGCCGCTACCTGCGCTACCGCCGGCTCGACACCCGCGTCTGCGTCGCCGAACCCACCGGCGGCGCCTTCGCCGAAGGCTGGCGGCGGCGCGATGGCGAGGCCCGCGCCAGCCGACCCACCCTGATCGAGGGCATCGGCCGCCCGCGGGTCGAACCGGGTTTCCTGTTCGATGTCGTGGACGAAGTGATCGAAGTGGATGACGGCGATTCCATCGCCGCTGCCTGGTGGCTGGAGCAGGCCCTGGGCCGCCGCTACGGCGGCAGCTCCGGCACCAACCTGGTGGCCTGCCTGCGCCTGGCCGCCGGCATGCGCGAACGCGGCGAGCGCGGCAGCATCGTCAGCCTGCTCTGCGATCACGGCGAACGCTACGGCGAAACCCTGTTCAACGCCGACTGGCTGGCCGCCCGTGGCATCGCCCTGCCCGATCATCACCGGCGCCTGGCGGACCGCCTGGCCGCCTGACCGCCATGGCCTGCCACGACCTGCGCGGTTTCCTCGACACCCTGCAGCGCCACGGCCAGCTGCTGCGCGTGCCGCAACCGGTGGATCCGGAGCTGGAAAGCACCGCCCTGTGCCGCCTGGCCCTGAAACGGGGCGGCCCGGCCCTGCTGATGGAAAAGCCGGTCGGCGCCGCGCATCCGCTGCTGGGCAACCTGTTCGGGCACCGCCGCCGCATCGAGCTGGCCCTGGGCGACCGGCCGCTGGCCTCGCTGCGCGAACTGGGCGAGCTGCTGGCGGCGCTGAAGGAACCCCGCTGGCCGGGCAACCTGCGCCAGGCGCTCACCAGCTGGCCGGAACTGGCGCAGCTGGCGCACGTCGCGCCCCGGCACGTGGACGAGGCCGCCTTCGACGAGGACGTGCTGGAAGGCGACGCGGTCGATCTCGGCCGGCTGCCGATCCAGCGCTGCTGGCCCGGCGATGTCGCCCGCCTGATCACCTTCGGCCTGGTCATCACCCGCGGCACCCGGCAGCCGCGGCAGAACATCGCCGTCTATCGCCAGCAGCTGCTCGGCCGCAACCGGGTGATCATGCGCTGGCTGCCGCATCGCGGCGGCGCCCTGGACTACGCCGACTGGCGTGCCACGCATCCCGACCGTCCCTTCCCGGTGCTGGTGGCGCTGGGCGCCGATCCGGCGACACTGCTGGCGGCGGTGGCGCCGGTACCGGACACGCTCTCGGAGTTCGAGTTCGCCGGTCTGCTGCGCGGCGCCCGCAGCCGCGTCTGGCGCAGCGCCCTGACCGGCCTGGACGCGCCGGCCGGGGCCGAGATCCTGATGGAGGGCTTCATCCGCCCCGGCGACACCGCCATCGAGGGTCCCTTCGGCGACCACACCGGCCACTACAACGGCCAGGGCGAATTCCCGGTGCTCACCATCGAGCGCCTGCGCCTGCGCCGCGACGCCATCTACCACGGCAGCTACATGGGCCGCTCGCCCGAGGACGAACCCTCGGTACTGGCCTCGGCGCTGAACGAGGTCTTCGTGCCGATCATGCGCCGGACCTTCCCGGAGGTGGTGGACTTCTACCTGCCGCCGGAAGCCTGCTCCTACCGCATCGCCCTGGTCAGCATCCGCAAGCAGTATCCCGGCCATGCCCGCCGGATCATGATGGCGGTCTGGTCCTGGCTGCGGCAGTTCACCTACACCAAGTTCGTCATCGTCACCGACGACGACATCGACGTGCGCGACTGGGGCCAGGTGCTGTGGGCGGTGGCCAACCGCGTCGATCCGGCGCGCGACAGCCTGCTGGTGGGCAACTCGCCGATCGACTACCTCGACTTCTCCAGCCCGGCGCCCAACCTCGGCTCCAAGCTCGGCCTGGACGCCACCCGCAAGTGGCCGGCGGAAACCTCCCGCGCCTGGCCCGAACCCATCACCCCCGATCCCGCCGTGGACCGGCGCATGCAGGCCCTGCTGGATTCGCTGCAGGAGAAGCGGTCGGTGATCTGACGCAGGTCAAGGACAGGGGGCCGGCCGACGCGGAGGATGGCGACGGTCCGACGAAGGGAGGTCGTCCATGCAACTGGTCTGTCCCGCCGGCAACCTGCCGGCCCTGCGAGCCGCGGTGGACGCCGGCGCCGACGCCGTCTATGTCGGGTTCCGCGACCAGACCAATGCCCGCGCCTTCCCTGGACTGAACTTCGACGAAGCCTCGCTGCGCGACGGCATCGCCTACGCGCATGCGCATGGCTGCCAGGTCTACCTGGCCCTGAACACCTATCCCGACTCGGCCAGCCTGCCGCTCTGGCGCGACGCCGTGGACCGGGCGGCGGCAATGGGCTGCGACGCCATCATCGCCGCCGAGATGGCCGTGCTCGACCACGCCATGCGCGAGCACCCGAACCTGCCCCGGCACCTGTCCGTGCAGGGCTCGGCCACCAGCGCGCCCGCCCTGCGCTACATGCATGAACACTTCGGCATCGCCCGCGCGGTGCTGCCGCGGGTGCTGTCGCTGCAGCAGGTCGAGCGGCTGTGCCGGACCTCGCCGGTGCCGCTGGAGGTCTTCGCCTTCGGCAGCCTCTGCATCATGGTCGAGGGCCGCTGCCAGCTCTCCAGCTATGTCACCGGCGCCTCGCCCAACCGGCATGGCGTCTGCTCGCCGGCGCGCTTCGTGCGCTGGGAGGAACACGCGGACGGCGGCCGCAGCGTGCGCCTGAACGGCATGCTGATGGACCGCTACACCCGCGGCGAGCCGGCCGGCTACCCGACCGTGTGCAAGGGCCGCTTCGACGTGCGCGGCGAGGTCTTCCACGCGCTGGAGGAGCCGACCAGCCTCAACACCCTGGAACTGCTGCCACGCCTGGCCGCGGCCGGCGTGGCGGCGCTGAAGATCGAAGGCCGGCAGCGCGGCGTCGCCTACGTCTCCGCCGTCACCCGCACCTGGCGCCAGGCCATCGATGCCCTGCGCGACCAGCCGGAGCAATGGAGCCTGCGGCCGGCCTGGCAGCAGGCGCTGTCGGCGCATGCCGAAGGCCACCAGACCACCCTCGGCCCCTATCACCGCGCCTGGCACTGAACATGAAACTCAGCCTCGGACCCCTGCAGTACTTCTGGCCGCGCGAGCGCACCCTGGCCTTCTACCGCGAGGCCGCCGGCTGGCCGGTGGACATCGTCTACCTGGGCGAAACCGTCTGCAGCAAGCGCCGCGAACTTGGCACCCGCGACTGGATCGCCCTGGCCGAGGAACTGGCCGCCGCCGGCAAGGAAGTGGTGCTGTCCAGCCTCGCCCTGGTCGAGGCCGAGAGCGAGCTCAACGCGACGATGCGCATGCTCGAGCACGGCCGCTTCCTGGTCGAGGCCAACGACCTGACCGCGGTGCAGCTGTGCCGCGAGCACGGCCGGCCCTTCGTCGCCGGACCCAGCCTCAACATCTACAACCACCGGGCCCTGGCCCTGCTGATGGAAGACGGCCTGCGGCGCTGGGTGCCCGGCGTCGAACAGGGCATGAGCCTGCTCGACGACCTGCTGATGGGCCACCTCTGCGAGGGCGGGCAACTGCCGGAACTGGAAGTGATCGGCTGGGGCCGGCTGCCGCTGTCCTGGTCGGCACGCTGCTTCACCGCCCGCGCCCTGGACGTGCCCAAGGATGCCTGCGGCTTCCGCTGCATCGAATTCCCCGACGGCCTGCCGCTGCGCACCCGCGAGGGCGAAGGGTTCCTGCGCATCAACGGCATCCAGATCCAGGGCGAGGAGATCATCGACATGGGCCCGGAGCTGCCGCTGCTGCGCGCGCTGCAGGTCGGCATCCTGCGCCTGTACCCGCAGGCCGAGGGCATGCGCGACGTGGTGGAGCATTTCGACCTCGCCCGCGGCAGCGCGACGCCGCCGCCGCGCATCGGCGCGATCAACGGCTACTGGCACGGGATGCCGGGCAAGCCGGGGCTTCCGGCAAGCTGATCCCGTCGCGACGGAAATGCGCGCCCAGGCTGACCGGGCGTGCCAGCGCCGCCTCCAGCAGCCGCCCCGCCAGGCGGCCCTGCCAGCTGCCGGCCAGGCCGACGTCGGCGGCGATGCAGGTCAGGGCACGGCGCAGGCCGGCGGCATCGCGCTCGGGACCGAGCGCCGCGTCCATCCAGCAGCGCAGGCGCGTGAGGTCGGAGGACGTGGCACCCACTCCCAGTTCCACGCTGTCGGCGGCGGCCGCGACCTTGGCGGGCGCGGCGCGCATCGCCGCCCCTGCCCGCCGCCCGGCGACCACCGCTTCCAGCAGCGAATTGCTGGCCAGGCGGTTGGCGCCATGAACGCCGCTGCAGGCGACTTCGCCCGCCGCGAACAGTCCCGGCAAGGTCGTCCGGCCATCCGCGTCCACGGCCACGCCCCCCATGTGGTAGTGCATGGCCGGCGCCACCGGCAGCCATTGCCTGGCGGGATCCAGGCCATGCCGCGCACAGATGCCGGCGACCGTGGGGAAATCGGCGGCGAGCCGTTCCGCCAGCGCGGTGGCGTCCAGCCAGCAACGGCCGCCCTCACGCAGGTGCCGGAACAGCCGGCGGGCGACGATGTCGCGCGGGGCCAGGTCGCCCAGCGGATGTTGCCCGGCCATCAGTGGCCGGCCCTCGTCGTCGCGCAGGACCGCGCCGGCACCGCGCAGCGCCTCGGTGAGCAGCGGCCGCGGCCGTGCTTCCGGCACCGCCAGCGCGGTCGGGTGGAACTGCAGGAACTCCAGGTCGCGGGCGGCGGCGCCGGCCGCCAGGGCCAGGGCGAGTCCGGCGCCGTCGGCACCGGGCGGGTTGGTGGTGGCGCCGAACAGCGCGCCGATGCCACCGGTGGCCAGCAGGACAGCGGCAGCGCGGAATTCCTGCAGGTGGCCGCCGGCGTCGCGGGCGCGCACCGCCACCACCCGTCCATCGCGCACACCCAGTCCGCGCAGTTCCCGGCCTTCCAGCCAGCGCACATGCGGTGCCGCCTTCACCACCCGGGCCAGTGCCCGCACGATGGCCAGGCCGCTGCCGTCGCCACCGGCGTGGACGATGCGGGCACGACCGTGTCCACCTTCGCGGCCGAGCCGCCAGCCGTGGCCGTCGCGATCGAAGGGCACGCCCAGGGCCGCCAGCCACTCCACGGCGGCGGGTGCCGCCTGCACCAGCGACATGACTGCCGCCGCCTCGTTGTGGTGGGCGCCGGCGGCGAAGGTGTCGGCGGCATGCGCCTGCGGATCATCGCCCTCGCCCACCGCCGCGGCGATGCCGCCCTGGGCCAGGGCGCTGGCACTTTCCAGGCCATCGCGGCCGCGGCTGAGCAGCAGCACCGGCCGCGGCGCCGCCGCCAGCGCCGCGCACAGGCCGGCGACGCCGGCGCCAACGATGACCACATCCTGCATGTCCTTCAGGCGCCCTCGGCGCGGCCCACGTCCAGCATGCGCTCCAGGGCGAGGCGGGCGCGGGCGGCGACGTCCTCCGGCACCTGCACCTCCGGCGCGAGATCACGCAGGCAGGCGTGGATGCGCGGCAGCGTGATGCGCTTCATGTGCGGACAGAGATTGCAGGGCTTGATGAACTCGGTGTCGGGGAAACGCAGGCGCAGGTTGTCGGCCAGCGAGCATTCGGTCACCAGCGCCACCCGCGCCGGCTGCTCGCGGGCGATCCACTCGCCCATGGCGCTGGTGGAACCGACGAAGTCGGCCACCTCCAGCACTTCCTGCGGGCATTCCGGATGCACCACCAGGCGGGCATCGAAGCGCTCGCGCGCGTGCAGGGCCTCGGCGCGGGTGAAGGTCTCGTGCACCTCGCAGCGGCCGTCCCACAGGTGCAGGCGCACCCCGGTGCGGCTGGCGACGTGGGCGCCGAGGTGGCGGTCGGGCAGGAAGATCACCTCGTCCACGCCCAGCGATTCGACCACCCGCACGGCATTGGCCGAGGTGCAGCAGATGTCGGACTCGGCCTTCACCTCGGCGCTGGTGTTGACGTAGGTGACCACCGGCCGGCCCGGGAAACGCCGGCGCAGGGCCCGCACGTCGGCGGCGCTGATCGAATCGGCGAGCGAACAGCCGGCCTGCGGATCGGGGATCAGCACCTTCACCTTCGGCGCCAGGATCTTGGCACTCTCGGCCATGAAGTGGACGCCGCAAAGCACGACCACCTCGGCATCGCATTCCGCCGCCGCCTGGGCCAGGGCCAGCGAGTCGCCGGTGACGTCGGCGACACCGTGGAAGATCTCCGGCGACTGGTAGCTGTGCGCCATCACCACCGCGCCGCGTTCGCGCTTGAGCCGGCGGATGGCGTCGATCCAGGGCAGGTGCAGCGGCACCTCCAGGCAGGGCAGCAGGCGCTCGAGGGTGGCGCTCAGCCCGGCGTATTCCTCTTCCAGTCCGGGGCGCCACTGCGGCCGGAACTGCTCGCCGGCCAGGGGGGCGGAACTCATGCCTGTCCTCCATGGGCAGCGCGGGCGGCGCGGGTGAAACGGGCGGCGCGGTCGAGCAGGATGCGCGCGCCCAGCGGCACCGATTCCCAGGGCAGCCGGTCGAGCAGGTTGCGCGCGGTCAGGCCCAGCTCGGTGTCGCCGGTCACTTCCAGGCGGCGCTGGAAGAACAGCGTGTCGGCGTCCTCCAGGCGGCCGGCCAGCGACAGCAGGTCGGTGGCGCTGCCGCGCACCGTGGACTCCGGCTCGCCCTCGCCGACGCGCAGGCGGCCGTCCTCCAGGCCCAGCACCCAGCGCAGGCCGAGGTCGGTCACTTCGATGCCGATGCGGCGGCCGGCGAGGAAATCCAGCTCGCCGCTGCGCAGCGGTTCCTCCAGCAGGCGCAGCAGCGCCGCTTCCAGCGCCCGCGCCGACCAGGCCGGCGGCAGCACCCGCAGCAGCGGTGCCCAGCGCCGCGGTGGCGGGAACCAGCGCAGCAGGCGCGGCGGCGGTTCCGGGATGGCGAAGCGGGTCTCGTCGTACATGGGCGCCTCCATCGGGACCGGAAGCATGCCCGTGGCCGGCGGCCCTTCGCCTTGATCCGAATCAGATGCGAGCCCCTGCAACCGCCTTCCGTCGGCGATGGCCAGGGCCAGCTGCGCCCGCGCCAGCCAGGGCGGCAGGCCCAGCCGTCGCGCCAGGTGCTGGCCGCGCTGGAAGATCTCCGCCTCGCGGCGCGGGTCCTGGCCGGCCAGGCCGGCCTCGCGTTTCGTTGCCGCCACCGCCCGCACCAGCCGGCGGCGCGCCGCCAGGGTCAGCAGCAGCAGGTCGTCCAGGCGATCGATGCCCTGGCGCAGGCGGCGCAGCCGGCGACCGGCGCCCGGAAGCGCAAGGATCGGATGCATGGCCGGGCGCCTCAGTTCGCGCCGAACTTCCATTCGAGCTGCAGCCACAGCTTGCGCGTGTCGCGGGCGAAACCGTCGCTGCGGTAGTCGGCAAGCTTGAGCAGGCCCTTGAGGTCGCCCGGCAGCGGGAAGGACAGCGAGGCATCCCACTCGCGACCATAGTCGGCGCCACCGCGATCGGCGGAGAAATCGTGCCAGGCCACCGTCCAGCCCAGCCTGCCCCCGGCCAGCGGACCCGACACCGACGCATAGCGGTCCTCGAGGCCATTGGCCGGCGTCGTGCCGAACTTGTCGGCCCAGCCGTTGAAGGCATGCAAGGTGGCCAGCGGCGTCTGGAAACCGACCACGCCATCGCCCTCCAGCCGCTCCAGGCCCAGCTTCCAGGTCAGGCCCGCCTGCTTCCAGGAGGGCTCGACCAGCAGGTAGCCGAGGCTGAAATCGCGCGGGTTGTCGGCGTGCCCGTGCTGGCGGGCGGATTCCAGCGTCCAGCCGAAGGTACCGGGGCCGAGTCCGCGCTGGCCGCTCCAGCGCAGGCCGAGGGTGCGGCTGGAGGCACTGGCGAGGTCGCGGTCGTCCAGCCAGTAGCCGTAGCCGACCAGGGTGCCGGCCGCGCCGGTCCAGGCAGCGTTCAGGAAGTGGGCGTCGAGTTCGCGTTCGCGGGCCAGCGGATCGCGCGCCTCGTCGCCGGCGACCCGGTGCACGCGCCCGGCCCAGGCATAGCGGAGCCTGAACGCGTCTGCCGGCGCATATTCCAGCCGCAGGGCGTCGAAGGTCTGCTCGTTCTGGCGCCAGCCGACGTTCCCGACGAAGCGCTGGTTGTCCAGCAGCAGGCGCTGCCGGCCGAGGGTGGCCGCCAGGCGCTCGCCCCGCCAGCCCAGCCAGGCACGGTTGATCTCCAGGGCGCGGGCGTCGGGCACGACCGGGTAGGCGGTCCGGCCATTGGCACCGGAATTGAAGTGGTCGCCCAGTTCGGCCACGCCTTCCAGTTCGGCGCCGGCGCTGAAGCCGCGCCGCAGCTCCCCCGACCAGCCCAGGCGCAGGCGCAGGGTGTCGGCATGGGCCTCCTGGCCGAAGGCTTCGTCGTCCACGTACTCGTGGCGGTAGCGCAGATCTGCGCTCCAGTCACCGGCGACCGCCTGGCCGGTCAGGAAAAGGGACAGCGTGGCAAGGAAAAGGTGTCGCATGGCTGCAGCCCGGAATGGCCCCCGTCGGGTCGGGGCGACTCTGCCACCGGGACCGGGCGGCCACCCTGAGCCAGGTCAAGCAAGGCGGAATGGGCCCGGCTTCTTTTTG
>Ga0207873_1003004_pt1 | contig 12887 bp, 10 predicted proteins | sample BGWIniCompost_FD_187373 | JGI IMG/M metagenome (GOLD analysis project Ga0207873, IMG submission 187373) | Cellulose adapted compost microbial communities from Newby Island Compost Facility, Milpitas, CA, USA - BGW Initial Compost (SPAdes)... ... | reverse complement strand
GTCCCAGCGCACCCCGCTCGGCCGGAGCCGGCACCGGGATCCGGGCCGCCGCCCGCCACGGTCGTCGACCGGGCGCGGACCGAGCCGGGTTCGCCCGCGGCACCTGCCGGCCCGGACGCCTCCGAGGCGGGGGCGCGTGACGGCGACCACCCGCACAGGCTCCCGGACGCCGTGGCCGGCCAGGCCCCTTCGGCCGGTCCCCTTCGCGCTCGCACCAAGCCGCACCGCCGCACCGTCCTCGCCGCCGCGGCGGCAGCGGCGGTCGCCGCGACCACCGTGCTCGCCGTCCTGCTCACCGACGCCGGGGGCGACCCCTCCGCAAGCGGCGGCGGCACGGAGACCTCCGCGTCCGGGCCGAGCCCCACCGTGCAGGGCACCTCCAGGCCGCCGTCCCTGCCGCCCGGCGTCCGTCGCGAGGCGGGGGGATTCGCCTGGGCGCCGCCGGACGGCTGGCGCCGTGACGTCAAGACCGGCGCGGAGGTGCACTACACCTCGCCCGACGGCCGCCAGGAACTGGTCGCCAAGTCCGCGCTGGCCCGCGGCGACCTCCTCCGGACCTGGCAGACCTCCGAACGCAACGCCCACCAGGGCCGGGACTACCGCAAGATCCGCCTGGAGGAGACCACCTTCCGCGGCCACCCCGCCGTCGTCTGGGAGTACACCTTCACCCTCAAGGGCACCCCCTGGCACGCCCGGCTGCTCGGCTTCAACCAGGACGGCAAGTCCTACCAGATCAGCACCTGGTACCAGCCCGGCATCGAGGACCAGGCCCTGCGCGTCTACGAGAAGACCAAGAAGAGCTTCACCGTGCTGTGAGCGCACCTTCCGGACGTGCCGAGGGGGCCCGCGGCGGATCTCCGCCGCGGGCCCCCTCGCCCGTTCAGGCCCGGCAGGCCCGCCAGGCCCGTTCAGCCGCAGGAGTCAGGCGGTCGGTGCCTCGTCCCGCTCCGCCGCGGCCCTGCGCGCCCCGAGCCGCTGCCTGACCACGGCGATTACCAGCACCACGACCGCGACCAGCAGCGACAGCAGCATCGTGGTCCGTCCGTTGTGCTCGGTGTCGGTCAGCATGTAGCCGATCACGAACACGATCAGCGCCATGCTGGCCCAGGTCAGGTACGGGTAGAGCCACATCCGCACGACCAGCTTCTCCGGCGACTCCCGCTGGATGATCTTGCGCATCCGCAGCTGCGAGACGCAGATCACCAGCCACACGAACAGGGCGACCGCACCGGAGGAGTTGACCAGGAAGAGGAAGACCGAGTCGGGGAACTCGTAGTTGAAGAACACGGCGACGAAGCCGAACACCACCGACACCAGGATCGCGGTCCGCGGCACGCCGCGCTCGGTGGTCCGGGCGAACGCCTTGGGCGCGTCGCCGCGCTCACCGAGCGAGAAGGCCATCCGGGAGGCCGTGTAGAGACCGGAGTTGAGGCAGGACAGCACCGAGGTCAGCACGATGAAGTTCATGATCTGGCCGGCGTGCGCGATGCCCAGGGTGTCCAGCGCGGCCACGTAGGAGCCCTTCTCGGCGATGGACTCGCTGTTCCAGGGCAGCAGGCAGACCACCACGAAGATGGAGCCCAGGTAGAAGACGCCGATACGCCAGATGATGCTGTTGGTGGCCTTGGTGACGGCCCGGCGGGGGTCCTCCGCCTCACCGGCCGCGAGGGTGGCGATCTCGCTGCCCATGAAGGAGAAGACGACCAGCAGGATGCCGGTGAGGATCGCGCCGGGCCCGTTGGGCAGGAAGCCGCCGTGCTCGGTGAGGTTGGACAGGCCCGCCTGCTCGCTGTCGACGCCGGGCAGCACGCCGAAGACGGCCAGCCCGCCGATGAGGATGAACACGCTGATGGCGGCGACCTTGATGCCGGCGAACCAGAACTCGAACTCTCCGTAGGAGCCCACGGAGGCCAGGTTGGTCGCGGTGAGCACCACCATCACGAGCAGGGCCCAGACCCATTGGGGCACGGCCGGGATCCAGCCTTCCAGGATCTCGGCACCGGCGGTCGCCTCGACCGCCAGCACGACGACCCAGAAGAACCAGTACAGCCAGCCGATGGAGAACCCGGCCCAGGGGCCGAGCGCCCGGTCGGCGTGCGCCGAGAAGGAACCGGAGGTCGGGTGGGCCGCGGACATCTCGCCCAGCATGCGCATCACCAGCACCACGAGCGTGCCGACGAGCGCGTACGAGAGCAGGATGCCGGGTCCGGCGGTCGCGATGGCGGACTTGGATCCCACGAACAGGCCCGCGCCGATGACACCACCGATGGCGATCATCGACAGATGCCGGTTCTTGAGTCCGGCCTGCAGCCCGGTGCCCCCGGATTCGCCGGGGCCGGCTGGAGAGCTTCCGGGCTTGGTCAGGGTCGGCTGCGAGGTCATGGAACGGACTTCCTTTGCGCCGGGTAGCTGTATGCCGCACAGAGTGATGTGCGAGCTGGACCAGTGAAACGGAGGGTTGCGCGCGGGAAAACCTTCGAAAGCGAATCGTTACTTGAGGTTTTCCTGAGGTTCTGAGATTCTCCTCACATTTCCCGGGGGCGGCACCCCGCGCGCCTGCCCGGCAGGGCGCGTGTCACACTCGGACCATGCGCGTGTACCTCGGCTCGGACCATGCCGGCTACGAACTCAAGAACCACCTCGTCCAGTGGCTGAAGGAAGCGGGGCACGACCCCGTCGACTGCGGCCCCCACATCTACGACGCCCAGGACGACTACCCGCCCTTCTGCCTGCGCGCGGCCGAGCGGACCGCCGAGGACCCCAACGCCCTCGGCATCGTGATCGGCGGTTCGGGCAACGGCGAGCAGATCGCCGCGAACAAGGTCAAGGGCGTGCGGGCCGCGCTGGCCTGGAGTGAGGAGACGGCCGCGCTGGGCCGCCAGCACAACAACGCCAACGTGGTCGCGATCGGCGCGCGCATGCACACGCAGGACGAGGCCACCAAGTTCGTGGAGACCTTCCTCAACACCCCGTTCTCCGAGGACGAGCGGCACGTCCGCCGCATCGGCATGCTCTCCGCCTACGAGACCACCGGCGACCTCCCGCCGATCCCGGCCCACCACCCCCAGCAGTAGCCGTCTCGCCGGCCCGCACCGGGACGGGACGGGCCGGCCCGCACGCGACACGCAGGGGCCGTACGCCCGTTGCCGGCCGGCGCGGGCAGCCGGGCGGAGGGTTCAGCAGGACGGCCGGGCCGAGGACGCAGAGGAAGGGGACGAGGGGGACCATGCCCGAGGGGCACACCATCCACCGGCTGGCCAAGGACTACGCCGCCGCCTTCGCGACCGGCGCCCCGCTCCGTGTCACCAGCCCGCAGGGCAAGTTCTCCGACGCCGCCGCCCTCCTCGACGGCACCCCGCTGCACACCACCGACGCCCACGGCAAGCACCTCTTCCTCGGCTTCCGCGACGCCGACTGGATCCACATCCACCTCGGCCTGTTCGGCAAGGTCACCTTCGGACCGGCCCCCGCGCCGCCGCCCACGGACACCGTCCGGCTCCGCCTTGCCCACGACGGCGCGTACGTCGATCTGCGCGGCCCCACCACCTGCGCCCTGATCACCGACGGAGAGAAGCAGGCGATACACGACCGGCTCGGCCCCGACCCGCTCCGCCCGGACGCCGACCCGGCCGCCGCCTACCGCCGCGTCAGCCGCAGCCGCACCACCATCGCCGCCCTGCTGATGGACCAGAAGGTCGTCGCCGGCGTCGGCAACGTCTACCGGGCCGAGGTCCTGTTCCGGCACCGCATCGACCCCTACCGCCCGGGACGCGACATCACCCCTGCCGAATGGGACGCGCTGTGGGCCGACTTGGTGGAGCTGATGCACGAGGGCGTGCGCCGGAACCGCATCGACACCGTCCGCCCCGAGCACACCCCGGAGGCGATGGGCCGTCCGCCCCGCGTCGACGACCACGGCGGCGAGGTGTACGTCTACCGGCGGGCGAACCAGCCCTGCCATGTGTGCGGTGAGCCGGTCCGCACCGCCGGCCTGGCCGCCCGCAACCTCTTCTGGTGCCCCACCTGCCAGCGCGGCACCTGACTCCGTACCTTCCCGTACCTTCCCGTACGTTCCCGTACGTCCTCAGAAGCCGAACGGCAGCCAGGGGGCCGGGCCGCCCGGCCCGAAGGCGACGGCCGCCCGGGCCAGCGCCCCGGGCCGCAGCTCGCGCACCCGCCCGGCCGCCGCCAGCGCCGCGAGACTCACGCCGCCCAGATAGGCCGCACCCAACTCACGTACGGACAGCGCGAGGTCGGCCGGATCGCCGGTCCGCTCACAGGTGGCGCCCTCCGTGTCCCCGCTCAGCCGCCAACGCCCGCTGTTCCACGGGCAGAAGGCGTCCTCCACCTCCAGCACCACGTCCAGCGGCACCTGGTAGGTCCGCCGCGACAGCGCCGCCCCCACCTCCACCGGCCGCAGATACAGCGAGTCCCGCAGCGCCGGCCGGCACCGCCGGATGTCGGACACCAGGTACTGCCACGCCTCGTCCACCGGGCGCCGCCGCGCCACCAGCGTCGAGGTCAGGTCGATGCCGAACAGGAACCGCCACAGCGCCGCGTCCGCCGCCGGATCCAGCGCCGCCAGATCCTCCAGTATCACCGTGCCCTGATGCCCGCCCGGCCCGAACTCCGGCTTCACCCGGAACCGCGCGTACCCCACCGTCTCGCCGTCCCGCCGGGCGACCACGCACTGCAGCGGCGAGGCGCCGCCCCGGTCGCTCTCCGGGTCCAGCAGCGGCACCCGCTCCCAGCCGGCCGGCGCCGTCAGCATGCCCGGCCGCAGCGGCACCAGTTGGTCGTACACCGCCTGGCACTCCTTCACGACATCGGCGGGCGGGGCGTACCGCACTGCTACGTCGTCCGTGCCGTCCGGCGTGGACAGCGTCACCAGGGCCGTGTCGATCTCGGCGTGCAGCTGGAAGGCCGCCGCTCCGTATCCGAACCGGCCGTAGATCGCCGGCTCGGACGCGGTCAGCACCGCCAGCGGCTCGCCCCAGGACCGTATGTCGTCCAACTGCCGTCGCATCATGGACGTCAGCACCCCGCGCCGCCGGTGCGTGGCGGCCACGCTCACCATCGTCACACCCGCCGCCGGAACCCGGGCGCCACCCGGCACGGTCACCCGGAAGGAGAAGGCCCCCGCCGTCCCCACACACTCGTCCCCGTCCCATACGCCCAGGGAACGGCCGAACTCGGTGAGGGAGTTCCACAGTTCCCGTTCCTCGTCCGATTCCGGGACTCCGCCGAAGGCACGTAGCAGCGTTTCGTACCACTTGTTCCAGTCGTCCGGGGTGAGTACTCGAAGTCCGGTCGTTGGGGAGGTGCGCTCATTCGCCATGAGCCATGCCTATCAGGGCAATGCTGGACGAGCGAGGGAATTTCTCCCGAGCGGCCACGAGACGGCATCCCGTGAAGTTCACTGTGATGTCGGTCCCCGGACGGGGGACAAGGCGGACCTCCCGTGCCAAGCGGCCGGTCCCACGGATAGGGTCCCGAACTAATGGCACCGAGACGACAGCGGCGAGCGGAAGCCGAGACGTTCACGGCCCGGTTGAAGAAGCAGTGGCACCGGGCCCGCGTCGGCGTGCGCAGAGCCGCCGTCGACTACTTCCGCGGCGACGGCTCGGACTGGATCGCGCTGGCCGGACTCTTCCTCACCATTCCCCTGATCATGGCGGGCACGCTCGTCAACTCGGTCTGGTTCTCCCCGGCGGCGCTGGTGCTGCCGATCGTGGCCGGCGGGCTGCTGCTGCGCCCGGCCAGCCTGCTCGGCCTGTACGCGGCGGCGGCCACCGCGCTCATCGTGGAGTCGGTCCATCTCGGTCCGTACACCGAGGGCACCTCACGCGTCACCCCGGGCGTGGTGCTGGTGGTGGCCGCCTGCGGCTTCTTCGGGCTGGTCGTCGCCCAGTTCCGCAGCAGGGTCGGCGTGCCCTGGCGGCGCGGTGGCACCATGCTCTTCGACCTGCGCGAACGCATCCGGGTGCAGAGCAAACTGCCCAAACTGCCCTCCGGATGGCACCACGAGATGGCCCTGCGGCCGGCCGGCGGCCAGTCCTTCTCGGGCGACTTCGTGGTCGCGGCCCGCACCAACGGCGGGCGCACCCTGGAGGTCGTGCTGACCGACGTCTCCGGCAAGGGCATGGACGCGGGCTCCCGCGCCCTGCTGCTCTCCGGCGCCTTCGGCGGGCTGCTCGGCAGCCTGCCCCCGCACGCCTTCCTGCCCGCCGCCAACGGCTATCTGCTGCGCCAGGAGTGGGAGGAGGGCTTCGCCACCTCCATCCACCTCGTCCTCGACCTCGACTCCGGCGACTACGAGCTGTACTCCGCGGGGCACCCGCCGGGTCTCCAGCTCAGCGCGGGCAGCGGCCGCTGGGAGGAGAAGGCCGCAGAGGGGCCACTGCTCGGCGTGTACGACGGCGCCCAGTTCGACCCGGTGAAGGGCTCCCTGCGCCCCGGCGACGTGCTGATGCTGTTCACCGACGGGCTGGTGGAGACGGCCGAGCGGGACATCGCCGAGGGCATCGACCGGCTCACCGGGGAGGCGGACCGCTATGTCGCCGGCGGCTTCCACGGCGCCGCATGGCATCTGATCGAGTCGGTCGCCAAGGACGTCAACGACGACCGCGCCCTGCTGCTGATCTGCCGTGAGGGCCCCACCGCCACGCGCTGAGCCGGGCTTGCGGGCAGACTGGGGCGGTGAGCGACAGCGACACACCCATGACCCCGGCCGAGGCCGAGGCCGCCGCCCGCGCCGCCCACGCGGGCCAGACCGACAAGGCCGGACGCCCGTACGAGGAGCATCTGCAAGCCGTCGCCGAGGGCGTCAGGGCGCGCGGCGGCGACGCGGAGCAGATCGCCGCGGCCTGGCTGCACGACGCCGTCGAGGACGGCAAGCTCTCCCGCGCGTGGCTGGAGCGGGCCCCGCTGACCCGGCGCACCAAGGACATCGTCCTCGCGGTCACCAAGCGGCCGGCCGAGCCGCCCGAGGCCTACGCGGCCCGCATCCTCGCCACCCCCGGCGCGCTGCTGGTGAAGGAGGCCGACCTGGCGCACAACGCCGACCCGGATCGTCTGGCCGTGCTGGACGAGCCCACCAGAACGAGACTGGCCGAGAAGTACGCGCGGATGCGCACACTTCTCGGCCTGGTCGCGGGGGAGTCCCCCTAGGGCTGCCGGGTCCGGCTCAGACGGAGACCTTCTCGCGGGACGGGGCGGCCTCGGAGCGCTTCTCGCGCTCCCGTGCCTCCGCTATGGCGTCCCGCCTGAAGGCCCAGTCCATCCGCGGCTCCACCACCCAGCGCAGCGCCTGCCGGACGGGCCTGGTGCACATCAGGGTGATACCGACGGCACCGATCACGGTCAGCGCGATCTCGCCCAGCGGCGTGTCCAGCACGGGCGCCTTGAACCAGCCCTGGTAGGTGCCGGTCTTCACCACGAAGCCGTGCAGCAGGAAGCCGTAGATGGTTCCGGCGCCCAGCGAGGTGAACCACATGCGCCGGCCGGGGATCCAGGCCAGGAAGCAGGCGGTCAGTACGAGCGAGCAGCCGAACAGCGCCAGCATCATCACCGGACCGGTCCACCACGGGGCGCCCGCGTCCTGCGCCGCGGAGTCGCGGTAGAACCAGCCGGTGGACATGCGCGGCACCGACCACCAGGCGACGGCCAGCGCCGCCGCCATCACCGGCAGCGAGGCGATCCGCACCGAGCGGCGGCGCACCAGGTTGAAGTGCTCGGGCCGCAGCATCAGACCCAGCACGAAGCACGGCAGGAACTGCAGCACGCGCTGCATGTCCAGGTCGTTGCCGATCGACGGCGTCATGGACGCCAGCGCCCCGATGACGATGGCCACCGGCAGGGGGTAGCGGATCGTCTTCCAGATCGGCGTGGTCAGGCGCCAGACGAACAGTGCGCACAGGAACCACAGCAGATAGGTGGCGTCCAGCAGGCTGAAGTCGGCGCCCGGGTCGTTGTTCACGATCCGCTTGTGCAGCGTGTAGGCCACCTCGAAGACGAGGTACGGCACGACCACGGTGGCGATGAGCCGCTTCACGCGCTTGGGGCTCATGTCGAAGCTGCGCGAGAAGTAGCCGGAGATGATGATGAACGCCGGCATGTGGAACGTGTAGATGAACCGGTAGAGCGCCTCCACCGCCGGGTTGTCGTCCAGGATCTGGCCCCAGGCGTGGCCCACTCCGACCAGCACGATCGCCAGGTACTTGGCGTTGTCGAAGAAGGCGTCGCGCTGCTTGCCGGCGGAGTTGGCGGAGCCGGAGGCGTCAGAGCGGTCGGCGGAGCCCGCGCTCGGGGTGTGCGGGCCCGCACCTCCGGCCGCCGGCGCGTCTGCCGGGGGAAGCGGCGTTCTGCGGTTGCCGTACGGTCGCAGCGAGTTCGTCACAGGCCCTCCCACAGCGCACCGGGGGAGAGGTTCACAAAGCTCGCTGCGCTTGCGGGGGACGAGGCAGCGTGGAACATCTGAGGCACCCTAGCGTTGTCTCCGGGTATTCGTAAAACGCCTGACGTCATTACTGGTTATTGGCTCCGAGTACCCCCGATCGGGGAAACTCGGCCTCGCGGTCCGCGTGATGACCAACACATCCGATGCTTAAGGGGAGTAGGCGCCCCGACCGCCCGAGGGAGCGCCCTGCATGTCGTGATTCATCGGCATTATGACGTGCATAAGACCGGAGGGTGACTCCGACGGAATGTCCCCTTCTGTCGGCTTCGCGCCGTGCGTCGTCCGCCCGTCGGGAAGACCGTGCGGGCAATTCGAAATGCCTGCGAACGCGTTGTGTGGATGTGGAAACGATCCCGTTGAATTCCCTGCCCGGGTGGTGTCTCGAATTCCCGTGCGAGACCCCGGTGTTGTGGCGTACCGTGCCGCGTGCGCGCGGGCGTGCGCGGTCCTGACGCACGGGAGCTCCCCGTCCGCCGTCGGGTACCCCGGCCGAACGATGTGTCACCTGCCGCATGACCCGGACCGGTTGGTGGCACGATGGTTCTGGCGGGGTGCGCGGGGGTCGCGCCCCCGGGCCGGGAGAGCGGACCGACCGAGGGTGTGATCAGTTGTGGCCATTTCACTGTCTGTGGTGCTGCTGTTGGCGATCATCCTTGTGGTGCTCCTGAGAGGTGGCTCCATCAAGGCGGGCCCCGCGATCGTCGCGATCCTCTTCGGCTTCTTCCTCGCCTCCACCGGCATGGCCGACGACATCCAGCGCTTCCTGAACTCGATAGCCGAGACGATCAACTCGATCCAGTTCTAGCCAGGGGCTCGATCCAGTTCTGGGGGAGCGCCCGTCTTCTGGGGGAGCGCCCGTTCCGGCCCCGTGAGGCGCCCGTCCCAGCCCGGTGGTCGAGGTCCCGGTCGGCGGTGCGAAGCCCGCGGGGGCCGCGGTCCGGCCAGACGATCAGGCAGAGCCCCGGGGCCGGAGGGCGGAGCCGGAGCGCGATCGGGGGGACGCCCGGGGTGGCCGGGAGAACGTTCACCGCGCAGCCCGGGGCGGCCGGGAGAATGATCGCCGCGCAGCCCGGAGCGGTGCGACAGCGATCATGACGGCCCCCAGGCGGCCGGGGAGCGATCAGCGCCCCCGGAGCGGGGAAACGATCAGCCGCCGGAGGAGGTGGAGAACGCTCAGGGCCGGCCGGAGGAAGTGATCCTCCGGCCGGCCCTGAGCCGTACAGAGCGGGCGACGGGAATCGAACCCGCGTAGCTAGTTTGGAAGACTAGGGCTCTACCATTGAGCTACGCCCGCAGGGTGCACCGCAGGCCGTACCGGCCGCAGTACTGACAGGCATCGTAGCGGGTCAGGGCACCTCGATGCACACCCGTTGCCCGCCCCGCCGGCGACACCACCGCATGCCCCGAAATCCTGCCGTCGCAGCGCCGGGCGGCATGTACCCTACGTGTCGCACCAGACGGGGTGTGGCGCAGCTTGGTAGCGCGTCCGCTTTGGGAGCGGAAGGCCGTGGGTTCAAATCCCGCCACCCCGACCACCCATTCCGATCACCCTCGGTGATCATGCGCGGTCACCTGCCGGTGATCGCCTTTTGGGCGCCGTAGCCGCTGCCGTTACTATGCAAGCTGCACGCCCGTGTGTCTCAGGTCTGAAGTCCTCCGGGCGGCGCATCCGCCGGACCGCTCTGGTACCGGCAGAAACCGAGAAGTCAGCCACAAGGAGACCGAACCGTGAAGAGCGCCGTGGAGACCCTGAACCCGACCCGGGTTCGGCTCACTGTCGAGGTGCCCTTCGAGGAGCTCAAGGACAGCCTCGACGCGGCGTACAAGAAGATCAACCAGCAGGTCACGGTGAAGGGCTTCCGCAAGGGCAAGGTCCCGGCCCGGGTCATCGACCAGCGCTTCGGCCGCGGTGCGGTCCTGGAGGAGGCGGTCAACGACGCCCTCCCGAAGTTCTACACCGACGCCGTGAACCAGGCCGAGCTGAGCCCGCTGGGTCAGCCCGAGGTCGACATCACGGAGCTGAAGGACGGCGAGACGCTGAACTTCACCGCCGAGGTCGACGTGCGCCCCTCCATCGAGATCCCGGACTACTCCGGCATCGAGGTCGAGGTCGACGCCGTCGAGGTCACCGACGAGGACGTCGACAAGTCGGTCGAGCAGCTCCGTGAGCGTTTCGCCTCCACCACCCCGGTCGAGCGTGCCGCCGAGGACGGCGACGTGGTCACCATCGACCTGGAGGCCAAGGTCGAGGGCAAGGTCCTCGAGGACGGCGTCGCCAAGGACGTCTCCTACACCATCGGCTCCGGCGAGCTGCTCGACGGCATCGACGACGCCGTCAAGGGCCTGTCCGCCGGTGAGGAGGCCACCTTCACCTCCGAGCTGAAGGGCGGCTCCGCGGCCGGCAAGGAGGCCGAGGTCACCGTCAAGGTCACCCAGGTCGCCAAGCGGGAACTGCCCGAGCTGGACGACGAGTTCGCGCAGCTCGCCTCCGAGTTCGACACCCTCGAGGAGCTCCGGGCGGACAGCCGCAAGCGCCTGGAGAACATGAAGCAGTACGACCAGGCCACGCAGGCCCAGGAGCGCGTCCTGGAGAAGCTGCTCGAGCTGGTCGAGGTCCCGGTCCCCGAGAAGCTGCTCGAGGACGAGATCAACACCCGCAAGCACAACCTCGAGCACCACCAGCTCGGCCAGATGGGTCTCACCCTCGACAAGTACCTGGAGATCCAGGGCAAGACCGCCGAGGAGTTCGAGAACGAGACCCGCGAGGCCGCGATCAAGGGCATCAAGACCCAGTTCGTGCTCGACGAGCTCGTCAAGCAGGAGAAGCTCAACGTCAACCAGGAGGAGCTCACCGAGCACCTCATGCGGCGTGCGGCCTCCTCCGGCATGTCCCCCGACCAGTTCGCCCAGGCCGTCGTCGAGCAGGGCCAGGTCCCGCTGCTCGTCGGAGAGGTCGCCCGCGGCAAGGCGCTGGCCGTCGTGGTCGAGAAGGCCACGGTGAAGGACACCAACGGCGAGATCGTCGACCTGGACGACGAGGAGGAGGCGGAGGCGGAGACCGCCGAGGCCGCCGCCGAGCCGACCGAGTCCGCCGAGGCCGGCGACGCCAAGGCCGAGGAGAAGTCCGAGGGCTGAGCCCCGGCTTCCGCAAGATCACAGGAAGGGCCCCGGGGCGAACCCCCCGGGGCCCTTCCGGCACCAGCGAAGGGCAGCACCGCAGGTACGCGGCGACCGGCGCCGACCGGACGCGCGCGACCCGTACCCGCAGGCGACCGGAACCACACGGGCCGCTACGCCCCCGGCGAACACCCACAGAACCGGGATGGCACCGCCCACCCTGAGCGTTAGGGTCCTTGAATACGGGGCCCAGCACCCACCGGCGGCCGAGCTGCCGGAGGCCCCCCGCAGGGAACACGTGAGACGGCCCGGCGCCGTCGTAAGACGAGCAGGTGGATACGTGACGAATCTGATGCCCTCCGCCGCCGGCGAGCCCTCCATCGGTGGTGGCCTCGGCGACCAGGTCTACAGCCGGCTGCTCAACGAGCGGATCATCTTCCTCGGCCAGCCGGTCGACGACGACATTGCGAACAGGATCACCGCACAGCTGCTGCTCCTTGCCGCCGACCCCGACAAGGACATCTACCTCTACATCAACAGCCCCGGCGGCTCCATCACGGCCGGTATGGCGATCTACGACACCATGCAGTACATCAAGAACGACGTGGTGACGATCGCCATGGGCCTGGCCGCCTCCATGGGCCAGTTCCTGCTGAGCGCCGGCACCCCCGGCAAGCGGTTCGCACTGCCGAACGCCGAGATCCTGATCCACCAGCCCTCCGCCGGCCTGGCCGGCTCGGCCTCGGACATCAAGATCCACGCCGAGCGGCTGCTGCACACCAAGAAGCGCATGGCCGAGCTCACGGCCCAGCACACCGGTCAGACGGTGGAGCAGATCATCCGTGACTCCGACCGTGACCGCTGGTTCGACGCCTTCGAGGCCAAGGAGTACGGCCTCATCGACGACGTGATCGCCACGGCCGCCGGCATGCCGGGCGGCGGCGGCACCGGGGCCTGATCGCCCCATCAGCTCCGCTCGCCGACCGCCTCAGCCTTTACCAGGAGACACCGTGAACGACTTCCCCGGCCGCGGCCTGTACGACCGCATGGACGCCGTGCAGGACATGCGCGCATCCCAGTCCCGGTACACCGGCCCGATGGCCGAGTCCCGTTACGTCATCCCCCGCTTCGTCGAGCGCACCTCCCAGGGCATCCGCGAGTACGACCCGTACGCGAAGCTCTTCGAGGAGCGCGTGATCTTCCTCGGCGTCCAGATCGACGACGCCTCCGCCAACGACGTCATGGCGCAGCTGCTGTGCCTGGAGTCGATGGACCCCGACCGTGACATCTCGGTCTACATCAACAGCCCCGG
>Ga0207873_1003003_pt1 | contig 12889 bp, 23 predicted proteins | sample BGWIniCompost_FD_187373 | JGI IMG/M metagenome (GOLD analysis project Ga0207873, IMG submission 187373) | Cellulose adapted compost microbial communities from Newby Island Compost Facility, Milpitas, CA, USA - BGW Initial Compost (SPAdes)... ... | reverse complement strand
TAACTCTTGTACGCTAACTTTATTTAGCAACCTTCCTGATAACTCCCTTATCAAGGAAATAGGTCAGCTCTTGCCGACCATTCGTAGCAGTGTTGCCATCAGCAACAACGGAGTCACCAACAAGCTTGAGATACTCATCGAACGTCTTGCACTTCTTAATCAAACGCGCAAAGATACTACGATTCTTGAACTTGCCTGTATCAGTAGCGCGTTTATCGAGCGCTTCAGGGTTGATGACTTCGTACTTACCCTTCAGGAAGTTCTCATCATATTTTGGCTTCCGTGCCATCGTTTAGCTCCTTTCATCAAAGTTGTTTCAGCACAACACTGATAACATACGATCTACAGCCTGACCAGTGACATTTCTGAATGATACAACCCAGGTACAGGCGTGTTATCTGGCATTACGTATTTTTCCTTATACCCCTATTTCTTCTAACCAAATACGAATTCTTTGACCCTGCCTAGCAGTGATGAAGGCATGCATTACCGCAACAACCTTGAAGTTCTTAATTTCACGGGTGACAGGGTGTTCTAGGCTCAGCGTGTCGCTAACACGAGGTACAGAATGCATTCGCGTCAGCACCGGCCCACTCCAGCTCTTACAGAATAATTCGCACTCGTATGTGGATAGCATATTCTTTCTCCAGTCATGTTGAACTGCTGTTACCTTTTATCATACGGCGCGCTTGCGTATCTTCAGCAAACGGTGCTAAGTTGCGTGACTATCGGGCGAGCCCAGCCAATCATGGCTGATCGAGCTCTCAATAGGATGGTTTGTTGCAGGCGTTTTCCTATCCTAACCAGCGTGGCCCGCGCAACGGTCGATAACGCCTCAACGGATTGCCTGATCCTAAAACAGGAGATGACGACGGGGGGACTCTAACCGAGTAATCGGTCTCCGACCCGCCCGTAGGCTTTATAGCGGCCGAGGGCGCAAACAATCCCTAAGGGTAAAACACTGCTTAGGGGTGATCCGTGAAGGGTACAGCGGGTAAGCTAGGCTCCATTACTCGACACGGACACGCTAAATGCCAAACCCCGACCTGTAAAGGTTAAAGTTTTCGGGGGAGCGAGCAGCACTCGATAAAATGTTCATTGGAATACGTCGTCGCATCAGCTATACCTCGTAGGGTGAACTATCCACATAACCCTACATATCTCATGATTACCACGAGAGTCACAACCTATATCCTTTATTAGTGTGGCTCGTTCCGTGGTCGTGGGGGAGGCTAGTGGAGGGCAAGGTACGCCCTCCACTTCCTTAACCCTTATCGACCCCTACCGGGCATAGCCATGTTACGCTTATTTCCCTTTCTAGATTGTTTGCTTTTGAACCTACGCAACCGCCCCGGTAGCTTACCTCCACCGGGTATTTCTTCATGGGCCTTTAGTTCAATTTTATTGCGAATGTACTTTAGCAGCATTCTACGCTTTTTACCGAACACGCCGCGCTTAGTAAGATCTCGTTTGGCAGCACTATACTTCATCTTGATACGAGTCTTACGGGTTGACGTGCGCAAGTTAGCTCCGGTGATGCCTGGACGACCTACCTTGTGTTTGCGTTGCTCATGGTGATGATGCACATTAAGATGATGCACAGGACATAGCACCATTAGATCTTCGAACGGTTCATCACCTAAATTTGTGTAATTCAGATGATGCACATGAAAGCCTTCCTTAAATGGGGTGCCACACATATAGCACTTCTTACTCTGGGGTACACCTGAACGCAAGAATGCATCTCGTTTTGCTTGCCATTCAGGTGATTTCATGTAGGCTCTATATAATTGTCTGCCTAGTTGTCGTTTCTTTTCTTGCGAAAGGGTACTGTCTCTGATTTCAATAAGCTTGGCACTTATCGGCCCGTATGTTGTATTGGTCACTTTGCGTCCTCCAATAGTTTGAAAGTGCAGGCTGCCATACCCACTTGACGGGTTCGTAACACTAGGCTAGCTTTCACCCTGCATGAGCTTAGTCGGTATCGTCCTGTTGCAGTTGATTGTTCTGTTTCAGACTACCGGCAAGCTTAAGCACCCCCGCGCTAACTTCCCTTCTTATTCCCCGCATTTATAGTGTTGGTTAGCGCGGGGCATAATTCTTGTATGCCGGGGTCAGCTCTTAATCGGCAACCCCCTGTTTGTTCCCCCGTAGAGGTGGCGTTTGCAAATGGGCTGACCCCGGTTCCAGTTTTTCCCCTTGACACAACCCTAAGTTTTGATATGTTGATGATGCTCGTGGCGATGCACTTGCGGAGCACATGGGCGCGTTTCCTCCCTATGTAGTGCCTGAAGGCTACTCTGCGGTTGTTGTGTCCTTCTACAACTTGCAGAGTAGCCCTTTTCATTTTTACGGGGTTTGTTCAGATGATTGATGCCGCGCTATCAATGATCGCGTTCGCGCTCGCTATAGTGGCGCTGATAATGTTTGCGCTGCTGCTGATTGAGGTGCGTAAAATGCAGGATGAGCTGGTGCTCATTCAGGCGGCAGTGCGTGACCTGTTGAAGCAACACCACGAAAATTCTGTGTAAATAGGCACAAAAAATGGGCCAGTTTTTCAACTGGCCCGAGTTTGGGGTTATCGCCAATGGCACCGGTTAGAAAAGCAGCCTAACCGGGCAACGGCAATGGCTTTGGCTTTTCTTTACCGAACAGCAACGAACGCCAGCCAGTTTTATTAGCATAATGCTTGGCAGCAAGTCGAGCCTTAGTTTCCGCTGCTATAGTTTTCAAGTCAGTAGGCGGCGGAGGCGAGCTTGATGGTATCGTAGCAACACGCGGCTGAGGCGGCTTAGGTGGATCGTTTACGATCTCGATACCAAGTAAAACTAATTGACGTTCATTCGAGCCTTCATTCTGAAGCTTGCGTAGCACTTTCTCAAGTTCAGGGCAATCGATGTCGAATACCCTAAAGTTAAGATTTATTGCGCTGCCGTTTGGTTTTACGATCACTGTTTGTTGTTGCGGTTGCGCCTGATAACCGCTGCTGCCGTTTCTGTAACCGTTCGTGTATCTTACGTTTGATTGCTCTGGTTCGGGTGCCTGTACCACTACCGTTTGCTTGGCCTCCTCGTACTGCATTATCAGGCGTAACATCAGGGCCTCCTTTCAGCCACTCTACTTTCATGCGCGGGTAACGCAAAGTGAACATACTTGCGAATGACTGCGCGCCCGCGTATGTAACACAGTTGCTAAAATCAATATATCCTGGCCCAGAAAATACCGCAAGCCAAGCAGAATCAAATATCCGATCAATGAGCGCGTTTTCAGTCCTTAGCTTTCGTATCTCCCACGGTTTGAACTCGCACTTCGGCCCGAGCTTCAACAGTGTCGGCGGTGGCCGATCCGGTACTTCGGCAACCGCATGCTTTGTTAGCCGTTTCCTCGTCGGTGAAGATTTGGTTGTTGAGCTTAAACGCTTGCGTTCCATCTTGTAGTGCCTCGTAAATCACTGGACAAGTTGGTTGATGCACCTTGACTGTTACTAGGCGCATCACACCGTTTTCTGTATACGTTTCCCACTTAATAGGGCGGCAGAAAAGCTCGCACAATAAATTCTGCCAATTGAGCGCATCAATGTTCAGCTTTACTTCGGACATAGGATGATTGTGTGAATGAGTTGACGACGACTGGTCCTAGTGTGCCTCGTCCCGTTTTAACAAGATGCATCATGCACAGAACGATAGCGAAGTTAACGTTAGGATGCTCGAAGACGTATGTGCTTGGCAAGCCAATTCGTTGATGCACCTTGTAGCCATTTAGTAGAAGCTCGATCCACATAATTTGGTTCCAGGGTACTCGGGTATTTAGGCGGTTGCTCATGAACACCAATGCTTGGTCTGTAACGATAAGCTTGCCAGTAGTTTGCGGAACACACCAGCCATCAGACTTTTCGGTTACAAGCTCAACATCACGAACGGCATAAACGCGTTCGTCTGGCGTTGGTGGGTACCCATAATCATTAGGATTGATGGGCTTGATGCGCCAAATGACATCATCGCTTTGTATTATGCGATCAATTTCATTCTGCGCATATATTACGGCGGTGCGAAACTCATTTAATTGCTCTTCCGTGTATTTAGGTGGTGCTGTTTGCGGAAACATGCGCTTGTCAAGCCATCGCACGCAAAGCCACACAAAAATTGCAGTTCCGATGATCGATGCTATGAGTTGCATAATGCCCTCCTTAGTTGGGCGAGCCTTGATAGCTCGCCCACTTTGGTTACATACTCAGTTTACTGTGTACTCTACAGCTTCTTCAGGGTGAGCCGTGACACTTCAAGCAAGCCGTGCTCGTTTACTTCAAGCCGCAAGTTCATCGGCTCGACAAGCTGATTGATTGCGTTCTTGAGTATGCGCACGGTCTCATTGGTTTGCGGTACAGGCTCGATATTCAGTGCACGCAAAGCTTCTTGCATGGTTTTGCTTATATCTTCGCCACGGTTGAACTCAGGCCGAGGCTTTAACTTGCTTTTGCGCGTATAGCTCGCTGGCGGTCTCATGTCATTCAGCTTCAAGCCAATGACGATGTGCTTTTGTTTATCCTGCGTCGTGAAACCAATGATACTGCCATGCATCTTACCGAATGGACCGACTGAGTGCTTGGTTAGTGCTTCTTCCACATTGAGTATGGATACGGTGTACGGTGTGCCTGGGTAGGTAGTGAACCGGACTGAGTAACCTTCGTAGTCTTCAGCCCTGCCGAGTTGAAAAATAAGAATACCATTCTCAACCCAGCAATTCTCCAACTTGACACGTGAAGGTTTGCTCAGAAACTCATATGCATCAGCACTTATCTGCATATGGAGCACGGCTGACCCTTTGGAAGGCATGTAATAGCCGACACCGGCAATACCCAGTTCACGTTCTGCTAACGGCTTTGCAAGCATAGTTTCATCTCCTCTATTGCTTAGTGCCTGTTGATGTTGGTCACGCCCCTGAAGTCATTGCTTCTCGAGCTATTGTGATAAGCTCGTGACGCATGTCTTTTACCTTGTCGTATGGGTTCATGTTTTCCTCCTATGTAGTGCCAATAATGATAAAGGCGTGCCGCTATGAACGGCACGCCTAATAAGGCGAGCACAAAGATCAGATCGATCATTGTTACTCTTCCGTAACGACGCCCTGCTTTATGGCAGCGCGCTTAGCACTCTCGTAACGGCTACCTGGGAAAATAGCCAGAAGTTCCGTACAGCCATAGTCATTTGGCTCTGAGCTATACCGGCGAATGATTGAGTAGTAATTGGGATTCTTATCCCGAACGCAAATGTACATATCTACCGCATTGACTTGCGGTTCGCCGGGTGCAGGCGTATCGATGCCCAGATATTTACAGTATGGGCAATCGTGATCGTAGAGGGGAGACATCAGTGCCTCCGTGTTTTCTTCGATTGTCTAGCTTGATTGGGTTCACGCAAAAACACTTTCAAGCTGACAATGTAGTTGCCACTGCCGCCATCTTCGATGTCGGCCCCTAGTATTCCTTTACGCGGTACTATCACAGTTTGCCCGCTTTCGAGCGTAATGGCTACACAGCGGATACGGGGTTCCATAGCTAGCTCTCCGGAAACATTAGGGCGTAATATTTTTCCTCATTTTCTGCTGTTTGCCAAGGACGAATGACTTCACTACGCATTGTCGTCAACACATCATTTTCGTTTTTCCGAATTGATGTGTACGTGATGCGTGTGCATTGCCAATCGGTCAGTTCTTGGAAGTCACCGACATCAGTCATAAGGTGATCTTCGATGGCTCCTAGTTCCTCTTTAGGGTTATCCCAATTAGGCGGATTTAACCACCGCCCAAATGGATCTGTTCTGGTATAGCGCCGAGTGCTGGCACACTCGATAGCAGGCATCCAAATGACACCGATCAGTTGGATATGGTACTCAACAAAGGTAGATTCTAGTGTACCCTTATAGGGTACACTGCGCTTTGGCGATGGTAACCCCGCGTACATTACTTTTTCTGTCATTGCTTACCTCCGATTTTTCGATAATCGCTTACGCTCAATCTTTTTAGGTACTGTAGCTTTCTGCGATTTGGGCGGTTTCCTCATAAGCTCGTTGGCGTTCTGATAATGATGCTCGACGGTAGTGACGTATTCCTTTTTACCTTGCCGCTGCCGTGTGAACACGACAATGAAATCAAACTTCTTCTTACGATAGTAATGACAGCGGAATTTAGAAGGCTTACCGTCACCCGTGAACAGTGTTGCTCGATTGCTGGTTACGTGGCTATAACCTTTATCGATTAGGTAATCTTCAAGGTCGTCCATAAGTACTTTGGCTTTCGGAGTTAGCTTGAACTCATGGGCCAAGGTGTAATCCTTATAGTCCCAGCCCATGCCTAATTTTGTTTGGTGGCTCATAAGGCCAAGCTTCTTGAACTTGGCCTTGTGTGTATCAGCAGAAACAGTCATTGCTTCCTCTTTTTCTGCTGCTTTGGCTTTGACTGTGCTTTAGCCTTTGCTGGAGGCTTTGGCTGTTCTGGTGGTGCTACTAACAACTGCGGTTCACCACCGTTACCGTTTTTCGGCTTATCGTTTTCCTTTTCTTTCTCTTTCTCGAGTGCTTCAAGAAAAATCAGCTCACCTTTCGACCGAGTGATGGCAACATATTGCAGGTTGCGCTCTTGATCTTGTTGCCATTGCATCGTCGCCCATTTACTCGGCATGTATTCTTTCCAACCGAGTATGTAGACACGATCCCACTCGCGGCCTTTGGCCTTGTGAACCGTGCTCAGGGTGATGGTTTTCTTTTGAGTACCATCGGTATCCTGAAACATCTGATTGATCTTGACGATGACTTCATCAATGATCTGACAGCCTTCCATGAGCACGAACAAGGTCTCAACACGATCATTCAACGCATCAGCCGACGCATCGCGTTTGAGCTGGTGGAGCTTGGCAACCTCACGGTCACGATAAGCCTCGAGACGTTCTCTAAGTTTTTCGACCGTTTTGATTTTCCAGCGCTGAGCCAGCTTCAGCAACCCTTGCCCAATGTCGCGACCCTCAACATGGCAAGGAATTTGCTGCCGAATGAGCATGAATGCTAATTCGATCAGCGGTTTCGTTTTTCTGCACAAAATGGCGTCGCTCGGGTCCAAGGTAAACATTTCCTTGGTTTTGAACTCGTAAGCTGATAGTTCCCTTACGATGCCTTGCGGTGCAGTTTCGTGAGCGACGATATGCGGTACGAGTTTCTTCGCTTCGTCCACGATTGTCTTAGGGCAACGGTAGGTGACTGTTAATGGCAACTGCTGGCACTGAAAATCACGGATAATGATGTCAACAGCATCGTTATCTGCACCAGTGAAACCATAGATCGCCTGATATCGGTCTCCTACCATAATGAGCCGCCCGCCAGGAGCCATCATGCGTCTAGCGAGCAGCCGACGCGCTGGATTAGTATCCTGAGCCTCGTCAACGAGAACCCATTGATACTGGTCCATCATAACTTCCGTAATTACCGGTAACCAGATCATATCATCGAAGTCGATGATATGCACGCTATTCTTGCGAGCCCATAGCGTGCAGTTGATCGCGTGCCGTATCAGCAGGTCAACGTCCCTGGGGTTTTCTAAGTCAGCATCGATGTCATGGTGCTCGATGAGCTCCATCCAGTTTGCCCATTCACTAACATCCCAAAGCCGCAGTACTGCTGATTGCTTAGCAAGCGAAACCAAACGTTGCGTGACGGAACGTAAGCGCTCCGGCACTTCACATTCCATTATCATTTGTTCTCGCTTGGTGCGCTCATCTACACGCACGTTACGATGCACGCGCCGCCATGCATTGAAGCCAAACGAGTGGAAGGTGCCCACACGCAGGTTTTGCTTGGCGAGCTTTTCGGTTTTCTGTTGAATCTCAACAGCGATTTTCTTATTGTACGCTGTGAATGCAACAGAACCGGGCATCAAGTGCAGCGCTTTAATCAGAGTGGTGGTTTTACCGGCACCGGCAACAGCTTCTATGAATGCGTTGCCTTGACCCTCAAGCACCCACTTGAAGATAGCTTCTTGTTGAGGCGATGGGATGAAGCCGCCAAGTAACGCAGTTAAATTTGACTGTGTTTCGGCGACATTTCTGCGAGACTTAACCGCTCGCTTTTGAGCTGTTGCCATCGTTTCACTCCTTGTAGTGCCAATTCCTCAGTAGTGCCTTGGTTTAAGTGCGCTGTTCACGCGTGTTAGGCAGCGTTGCCCATATCATACCGACAATCCACATAATCGTGGCGAGTGGCCAGCTAAACAACACTACCAGCAGCCCTAAACCTTCAGCTTTCCACGAATAGATGTAGTTCAGTTCTGTTATCAGCCTAGGTGCTATGATGAGGAACACAGTGATCGCAGAAAGCACCAGAATTGAGAGGTAATGCCGGTGCTCACGCACGCCTGCTATCATGCAAGGCAGTAGCGCTACGATCACAAAAGTTATGTAACCGATCAGTGTTGATGACAGGTGCATATTTCCCTCCGTTAGTTAGATGGTAGGTCGTGCCAAATGACCAGATCAACGCTGTGACCACTTATACTCACTATACGTTTTGCTGTTCCTAGAAAACCACGCACAGCCAAGCAAAAGATGCTCCTTATACAATATCGCTCGCTCGGCGACTATGTACTTGATCGGCAGACTATCCTTGATATTTAGACACTCAACTAACTCCAAATTTTTAAGCACAACTTCCTGCGTTTTCTGAGTTTCATTGTACGCTATTAGGACGTAGTCTCTTTGGAAATCTACACGATGTTCGATACACAAGGGCTTGAACTTGATATTAACTACTTCCTCTGGTTGTAAGCCTTCCTCCTCAAGTTCCTTCATCCTCTGCTCATCAGCCTTTATTCTACGAAGTTCCGTTTCAGCATCAATCTCGAAGAGCACCATTTGTTGGCGGCATTCCTTCATTGATTTATACGGCCCATAAGAAACGCTTGACGGATCCGTAGCTCCCAAAACAATTGCGATTAGCAGCCAGTACATTTTCCTTCTCCTTGCAGTTCCTGTTTTGTTCTCTCAGTTATTCGACAAGCGATTCGATGTGCTTTCTAATCGGTTCCAACTCTATGGCTAACTTTCTGTACAACGCTAATTCTTGTCCAATTCGGCTTTTATCTGTTCCATCATCTGTTCCAGTTGCAGCGCTGTATGCTCCTTAACAACCCAACACGCTTGAGCATTTCGTATCTGAGCCATCTCAGCCTCTATGCGAGGCATGACAACATCTCTATAGAACTCAGCCGTGAACAGCGGTGCTAGCAGCGTCCTACCCAGAATGTAGCCTGTAAGAATACTCTCTCGTTCTTCATCAGTTTTTGCATCTAGTAATTCCTGGCCTAGGTCACGCTGAATTTTCTTCTCTATCAGCTTCGGCATTTCTTCGATGGTTTGCTCCCACATTTCACGGATGTCATTCTTACAGCGCTCAAGCTCCGTCGTAGCGTGGCTAGCCGTAGTCAGGCTTAACAGTAGCGTTGCGACTATTACGTGTCTCATTTCCATTGCTCCTCTGCATGGGTTTCTGTTTTGTTCTCTTAGTGTTATTGACTCGGTGCCCTATAAACCGGGCTGGCACTGATCGAGCCGACATAGTTTCCTTCTTCGTCAAACTGCTTTTCAACTTGGTGGCGCGGCTCGTTTGCATTCAAGGATGAGACAACTGCAATGCCAAGCACTAGCAGCATGGCGATTGCAAAGAAAAAGGATGCGTCGAACACAATCAGTTTAGTCTTCGGTATGATTGCATTCCGCGTGTTTGCCTTGCTCTTGATAAAGTTGACTAGCTTGGTAACCAACTCGCGAGCATTGCTGAGCAGAAACACTGCGGCCGCAATTCCGGCAAGCCAGACAATCGTCATTTCACCGGAATAACGCCATTCGTCATACAGGAACGCGTATCCACCAGCAGCGAAAAGGCACACAAGCACAAATAGCGACAACCTACTTTCCTTGGCGAGAAAGGTGAAGAGTGCCACCACGAAAGCAAGACCGATGATGAGTTCTGTAGTCATTTCGATTCTCCTTTCCGTATACGGATTGTTAGCTGGTTAAATGAGTTCTTTATTGTTATTGATGCAAATCTCAACGAGCTTCTTGACATCAAGTTGTGGTGGCTTTTCTAAATAGCAAGCAGCCGCCAGCCATGTGAATGCTCCTACGAGCATAACTGTCCAGATTTTCATGATGGTCCTCTTCGATTGAAAGGTGATGTGCGAGGTTCCCCCGAACCTCGCACTAATTTTCTAAACTTCGACCGTGCGACCTGGGATAGTCACAAAGTCAATTTTGTACTGAGCATCGGACCCGAAATAGTCCGTAATCGACCAGCCGATTTTCAGATCGGTCAACTCAGCTCGCCATTTTTCTATTTGACTCTCAGGCGTATGGTCGGTCACAACGAATGATTTGAGGATACCCCATTCAGGTTGCTCTCGATTACGCACCTGTAAAGCCAAAACTCTTTGTGGCGGTACCTTCATTGTCATTTTCTTGAGCTTGATACCCTTGGCAGCACGCTTCTTCGCAGCTTCGCGCGCCATATATGCCGCAAAGCTAGCGTTAATTTGCTGCTTCAGAATATCGCGCCCCGTTGTTGACCCGACAGGAAGCAACTTCGCCTTGTTGTTATGCACGCTCATGCTCTCGTTCATTTCGATGCTCCTTGTTAGTCGTTTACGTTCGATTTTCTTCTTGGGCTTGGCCTCCTGTTTAGGTGGCGTAGGCTTTTTAGCTGCCTTCTTTTCGGCTTGCAACTTTGCTTTGTGCTTTGCAAGCAATTTCTCGACCGCTTTACTATTAACCTTGGGCTTAACCTCTGTTCTACTACCATTTGTTTTCGTAGTAGTTTTTGTCGGTTTCTCTGCTGGTGCCTTAATTGGCTTTACCGGTGACTTCGCCTTAGACTTGCCTCTCGTCAGCTCCTTTGCCTTCATAATATTCCCCCGCTGCTGGAAATAGTTAGAACCTAGCTGAGCACCACCATTGTGCCAGCACGACATTGATAAGAAAACTGACGGCGAAAGCTCGCCGCCAGCATTTCGCTCGGATATTCGCTGAAGCCAATTCTGTACTCGTTACTAAATCGATTGGCCTTAGCGCTTTACGCTTGTGGCTAATCATGGATATTCTGACCCCAGAATAATGGTTGGTCGCCGTCGAGCCCTGCGGTTAGCAGTATGTAAAATCTCGCAAGCAGTTTTCTCAGGCTTGGCTCATCAAGCCCAGGATCGTCAACTTGCGGCCCATACTCAATTTGCACAACATTACCGCCGCTTCGGTTAATCATCACCATACGGCCTTTTGATGGGGTCCGTACATATGCCGAAAGCGACTGTGCGGCTAGTTGTTTTTCAATCTCACTGAGTACCCTATGGAAGTACACTTGCCAGATGTGTCCGGTGTACTCATCGATCTGGTATGGTTTTAGCTTTACTACTTCGACTAAGGTTTGTGTATCCTCAAGTGACAAGTGGAGCCAGTGATGGGCACTGACTCCAAGGATACTGAACGTGATACGCATTATGACCCCCCACACTTTCAGAACTTACCCTCAGTGGATGGGCGATGCCTCGCCCATGCCTTTAGCCACCTTGCGAGCCTTTGGTGCTCGCTTGCCGCTAGCCTTACTTACGGGCTTCTTAACCTGCATGCCTTTCAAGGCTAACTCCTCAATATATTCGACGGCTTTCATTGCCTCGCGACTAGCTTTGAAGATGAACCTTTTGTCATTCTTCAAAACCCCAAGCCACGATTTGATGTAGCTTGCATGACGAAGCTCTCTGTGTTCGATGCCGAGGCGGGCACATAGAAATGCAGCACCCAACTCGGCAATGAGTTCTTCCTCAGCGTATTGAGCATCGCCTCTTATGTTTTTGTGTAGACCACGCTTCAACCTGCTATCGTGACCAGTCCAGTGGATGAACTCGTGACAAGCCACCGACTTGTACAGAGGCAGGTTACGGAAGCTATTGACCGGCGGCATTTGCACATAGTCGCCGAGCACATGATAGAAAGCTCTGTTTCCACCGTGTCGAAGGTCAACCCCCAGAGCTTTAACGAAGCTTTTCCAATTGGCGTCGTTACTAAGTTCGGGTAGCAGGCTCGGGCGTTTTTTCCAGTTCTGTCGCTTTAGGTTGACACCCTCAGTTTGCGAGATATGGAAAACATAGTGCCCGAATGCATAGGTGCGGCTGACTTGTTTGGTATCACCACTGTCTTCATCTTCAACTTCTTTCGTGCCCTGCCGAAAGCCGATGACGATGATACCCTTTTCACCTTTCTTGACATGACCACCAAGCATCTTTGCTTGCTTGAAGGTCAGGAATAGCGGCTCATCTTTACCGATGACCAGCCCAAGCCGTGCCATGTGCGCCCAACACATAAGCACGTTGCTGCCGCCATAGAAATTACCAGAGTAAGCGTTGCGAGGCCAAAGCTGAATCTGATCTTCACTCACATCTGGTGTATACGACCATGGCCTTATCCAAGGCGGTGTGCCGTTTTCGAGCTCTTGAATGATTTGTTCGGTTATGCGCTCGTAAACGTCTTTGAAGTCTGGCTTGTTCATTCTGCTTTCCTCCTTGTAGTGCTAGATGGTATTTTCTTGACCGTGCTATTTCTCCATGCTATTCTTCTTTCAATCGAGCTAATTTCTCGATCACGGTTGATTTACCGAAACAGCGGGCAATGTGCTTTACCCGCTGCTTAGCTTCCTCGTTACTAGAAGCACTAAACTCCCTCGTCAATTTCAGACCTGTCACCGGGTTGCTCAAACTATATCGGTATCGATGTGTTTGAGACTTGGTTTGGTTTTTCTGCATAATACTTAGCTCTTCAGATCATCCGCGATGTGATAAACAGCCGTCAACTGCCCGGTGCGAAAAG
>Ga0207873_1003000_pt1 | contig 12892 bp, 17 predicted proteins | sample BGWIniCompost_FD_187373 | JGI IMG/M metagenome (GOLD analysis project Ga0207873, IMG submission 187373) | Cellulose adapted compost microbial communities from Newby Island Compost Facility, Milpitas, CA, USA - BGW Initial Compost (SPAdes)... ... | reverse complement strand
CGGGCGAACTGGCGGGCCTCCCGGTCGGTGAGGCCCATCTGCTTGCCCAGGGCGACCAGCTCCCCGTAGAGCTGGTTCGACTCCTTCACCCCGCGGGACATTTGGGTCACCAGGTCCCGCGCCTCGGCCTCGGTGAGGCCCATCTTCTGGGCGACGGCCCGGAGGCTCGCGTCGAGCTGGCCTATGCTCCCGCCCGCGCTCTGGGCTTGTCTCGCCACCTCGCTCGTGGCGGAGGCCGCCTGACGCGCCTCCGACTTGTACTGGCCGGCGACGAGCTGGAGGACGACCTGGAGACTCTCAGAAGCCATGGCCCTCCTTTGGGAAGTAGCCGATCTTGACCCCGTGCAGTGAGCTGGAGCCCTGCCTCAACTGGTCGGCGTACTGCTCCGCGGGCTGGCACCACCGGCAGGTGTAGTGGTCGAGCTCGTAGTGCTCGAGCGGGTCGTCCTCCCATTGGAAGTGACCACAGTCGGAGCACTTGAGCGCCTGCTCGGCAGCCCAAACGAGGGCGGCGTCCTGGTCCTCGGGGAGCCACTGGGGCTCGCCGTCGCGGACTACCCGCCCGTTGAAGACGCTGAGGGGGATTCCCCGCTCGGCGGCGTAGTCGAGCCGGGACCGGAACTCGGGGTCGTGTCTGTACCGGTCCCGAAGGTAGGGCGGATCGACGCCTTCTGGTTGACCGCCCAGGCCGCCTCGAACAGCTTGGACGCCTCGGCGTCACTCAGCTCGTCCCACAGCTTCGCCGCCCCCTCGACAGTGAAGTCGTGGGAGATGCAGCATTCGGCGATCAGGATGGGCGCCACCGCCTCGTAGTCGCACTCCGGCGCAGCGAGGAACGGGTTGGACTTGGCGGCCTCCCGGTGCTGCTCCCACTGCGCCTCGGTGGGCGGATGGGTGGCGAGGATCTCCTTGAACCGGGCGCGCCCCAGCGCCTGGAAGGTGAACTCCTCGGCGTCCTCGTCCAGCCGTGCCCGCAGCATCGAAAGCTGGCGCTCCAGCTCGGGCACGTCAGACGAAAGGCCCTCGCCCTCCAGCAGCTCCCGCCGCCTCGCAACCCGCAGCCGCTCCTCGAGCGCCTCGATCTGGTCTGCGAGGTCGCCGTCGAAGTTGATGCGGACGCGAAGCTGGCGGGGCTTGCGGGAGGCGAGGACCTCTTCTGCCGTTCGCTTCGTCATGTGGTGGCGACGGCCACGTCCCTCTGGGGGTCGTCCGTCGCTACGAACTCGAAGATCTCGAAGTCCACGTCGTTACGGCCGGGGTTGCCGGGGTTCTTCGAGTTGACCTGGACGGGGTACACGTCGCAGGTGTCGCCGAACGCCGGCTGGGTCGAGGCGATGCCCTTGCGGAACACGACCAGGTGGCCGATGTCGCCCTCGTCCATCGAGGAGTACTCGGTCTCGGTCCCGGTGGCCCGCTTCAGCTCCAGCGTGATCGTGCCGATGCCGGTGGTGCCCCGCACGCCCTTGTCCCGAGCGGACGACAGGTCCGACGCGTCGGCCGTGTTCGTCGGGTAGTTGAAGGCGGGGAGGCCTCGCAGCTTCGGCGTCAGGTCCACGCCGGAGCCGATCTCGGTGGCTCCGGGGTTGGAGACGGTGGTAACCGTCACGACCCAGTAGACCTTCGAGCGGCCTGGGGTTATGTAACTGCCGTCGCTCATTGCTCAGTCTCCTTTGCTATGACGGCCTTCGTCTTCCGTGGCGGCTTCCAGAGCCGCCACCCCTTCGCCTTCCACACCGCCTCGAACTGCGCGCGTCGGCGCGGGATCGGGGCGTCGCGGGTGGCGGGGATCTGTGGGTGCCACATCCGAATCCACTCGTCGGACATGGTGCCTCCTCTCAACTGGCGAAGCAGGTGAAGGTGTCGACGCCTCGGAAAAGTGGCGGCTGGACCCCGTCGTCTCGGGCGATCCGGTCGCCGCCGTCCTTCTCGATGGCGGAGCACTGGAGGCCGGAGACGGATGGGGTCCACCCGAGGAGGGCGGCCCGGACCTTCTGCATCAGCCACAGCACCTCGTCCTCGGTCTTGCCGACGGACGTGATCTGCCAGGAGAACAGGGTCCCGCGGTGGGGGTCGGCGAGGTCGCCGCGGGCCTCGGGGTCGTCGTCCTCCGCGAGGACGTAGCGGACGGCGTAGGGGGTGCGGGTGGCGGCGTCCGCCGGCGCTTCCCCCTTGCCGATCGACAGCGCCGAGCCGCCGACGTTGATGGTGGACGTGAGGCGGGCGTCGATGGCGGCGTAGAAGGTGCGGGGGTCGTGCGCGGTGTAGGTCACTCGGCCTACCTCCTATCAGCTAGGCGGCCCGGCCGGTTCGGATCAGCTCCACGGCCCGCTTGATGGCGTCCTTGCGGGCCGGGGTGCGGATCTTCTTCATGGCGGGCCGGATGAACGGGCGGGGCGACATCTTCACCGTCCCGTACTCCAAGAACCGCCACCAGAACGCCTCGCCGAAGGTGATGCCGCCCGGCTCCACCTGGCGGATCTCGTCCCGGAGGTGGATGTCCTCGGAGGCGCTGATGCGCCTGTCGTGCTTGCCGGTCGAGACGGGGACGATGGCCTTCATCTCCTCGACCCAGCGCTGGCCGTGCTCCTGCTGCCAGTCCTCGGCCATGACCTCCGCGAGCGCGGCGGCGTTCTCCAGGCGGTGCTGGAAGCCCTCGAGCTGCGTGATGTCGATGTTCGCCTGAGAGCGGGAGGTGCGCTTGGCCATCTCAGCCTCCTTGGTTGTCCTCGCAGACGAGCCGCCGGACCGTGTTGTAGGTGTCGGAGGACACGTTGCGGACGACGAGCGTCTTGCCGTTGAGCACCCCGTCCCGAGTCGAGGTCACGTCCACCAGGTCGTCGACCTGGGGCGTGGTGACGTGGTGAGGGACGAGGACCGTGTAGGTGCGCAGCTCGACCTGCTGCTCGCCGGCGACGACATCGGAGGGGGAGCCGGGGCGGACCAGGCAGGGGCCCGAGTACTGCGTGGCGTAGGTCGGGGTGGCCTGGCCTGTGTCGGGGTCGAAGGTCTCGCCGGTCTGGCGCTTGACGACACAAGAGTCGACGAACCGCCGCTCCCATTGCGCCCGGAAGAACCCGATCGTCGACGAGGCGACGCTCATATGACCCACCGGCGCCGGACGTAGCGGGCGAGGAGGCTCTGCGCGGTGGCGACCAGCTCCTTCGCGGCGAGCAGCGAGACGTTGGACGACTCATAGGTGACCGAGTCCGAGCCCTCGAGGCTGACCGCCACCACGCCGGCCTCGCCGCCCGCGGACTGGAGGATGCCGGAGGGCGTCCAGAGCGCCTGCGCCTGTAGAAGGGTCGCCTGCTTCACGTCCGCGGGGACCGACGGCCACCCCCACTTGGCGGTCACCTGGACCCGGCCTTCTCCGCACGGCCACCGGTTCGCCAGGGACTCCAGCCGCTCGATCGGCCTGCCCCGGGCAAGGGCGTTCAGCGGCTGGGTCAGGAAACCGAAGCCGGTGTGGTCGCCCTCCGTCCACGTGCGGTCGAAGGAGCCGGGAACGTCTGCCGTCTCGACGACCAGCCCGTCGGTCGAGCCGATGTCGTCCACGAACACGAAGCGGCCCTCCGCGGCGTAGACCCGCGGGGTCGGCTCGTCGTCGAGGTAGAAGCGGCGCTTGCAGTAGCTGTCCACTGCCCGCGAGGCGGCCTCGGCGACCAGCTCCAGGGTGTTGTCCTGGTCGGAGCCCTCGATCCCGAGCCACTCCTTGAGCTCTTCTGCGTTGACGTACTCATTCGCCATTCGCCGCCCTCCACCACTCGAGATAGGTCTGGTCGTCGATGACCCGAGGCTTGACGTGGCCGATCTTGACGCCGGTGTGGACCTTCACCGGGAAGCCCGCCTTGGCGGCCCGGAAGCAGAACGTCACGTCCTCGGAGTGCAGCCCGCCCTGCTCGTTGACCTCCTCCGCGAACCACGGCAGCGGCTCGGGATACAGCTCCTTGAGCGCCTCGAACACGGAGCGGTGGACGAGGAGGCAGGCGGTGCCGGTGGCGGCGACGGTCAGGAGCGTGTCCTCGGGCCACGTCTCCAGCCGGTAGATGTCGCCGTCGACCCGGCTGAACATCGTCGTGAAGTACTCGACCCGCCCCTCGGTGGTCCGCTGGCCGAAGCACAGCCCGCCGACGATCGGCGACTCCTCCGGGTCCGCCACGTCGAGGAGGCGGGCCAGGGTGTCCGGCGGGAACACCATGTCGGAGTCCAGCATCCACAGCCACTCGGCGTCCGTGTGGTTCAGGAACATGCGGACGACCTTGTTCCGCGAGGCGGACAGGTTCGGGCCCGAGGGGAGCGGGATCTGGCCGGCGATCCGGTCCGGCTCGGCGGCGATGACGTTGGCAAGGCTACGGCAGAAGTCGTGGGCGACGGTGCCGGGGGAGAGCCAGGCGATGATCACGCCCATGCTTCGTACAGCCTCTCGGTGACCTCGTAGTCGTACCGCCGCATCGGCCCGATCTCTAGGCCCTTCGCCCACTCCGCCATCTCGGCGAGGCCCAGGTCCATCGGGGTCGGGTCCCACTCCCCGAACAGGCGACGGAGGTTGTCGTGGCGGCAGAAGGCGTCGCGGACCTCGTGGCGGGGCGACAGGTGCCGGATGCCGGCCTCGGCGCCGGTGGCGGCCAGCACCCGGTTGGCGAGCTCGAGGATCGTTATCGGCTCCTCCCCGCCGACGTTGACGATCTCGCCGGTGTGGGCCGACGTTGCCGACTGGGCGATGACTCGGGCTACGTCCCCGACGTAGGAGAAGGCCCGCACCTGGCGTCCGTCCCCGAAGACCGTCAGCGGCTCTCCCGCCAGCGCCTGGCGCATGAAGATCGCCACGACGTTGCGGTAGGGGTCGGCGAGGTTCTGGCGGGGCCCGTAGACGTTGTGCGGCCGCATGACCATCCACTCGATGCCGTGCACGTCGCCCAGCGCCCGCAGGTCGGCCTCCATGGCGGCCTTGGCCGCCCCGTAGGGGTCGATGGGCCGCGGGGCCATGTCCTCTGTGAACGGGGGCTCCTGGGCGCCGTAGACGGCCATGGAGGAGCAGGCGACGATGCGGCGGACGCCGTGGCGGATGGCGGCGTTGGCGAGGTTCGCCCACGAGATCAGGTTCTCGGTGTAGCAGTAGCGGCGCATCCAGTGAGAGAGCCCTTCGGCCGCGTAGGCGGCGCAGTGGACGATGACCTCGGGCTTGAACGTGCCGATGGCGAACTCGACGGCAGCGTCGTCGGTCAGCGACGCGGTGACGAAGAACGCCTCCTCCGGGACGTTCCGCCAGTAGCCGCCGCTCAGGTCGTCGAACACGACGACGGTGTGGCCCTCGGCGACCAGCTTCTCTGCCACCCAGGAGCCGATGAACCCGGCTCCGCCCGTTACCAAGATCCTCATGAGTTCGCTGCCAGTCTCTTGCGGAAAAGGTCCCTGTCCTGGGAGGCGTAGCGGTCGTTCCGCTCGTACACCTCGTCCATGTCGGCCTTGCCGGAGATGGGGTGGTAGTGCTCCACGATGGCTCCGAGGGCCGCCTGGAACACGCCCCGCTGGCGGGCCTTGGCGACGATCTCGTCGTCGCAGAACCAGTGCCGGTAGCCCTCGTGGCACACGACGCCCGGGCCGTCCCAAGAAGCTCCCTCCTCCTCGATGTAGCGGCGGGAGATCATCGGGTGGGTGGCGTGCTCGCCCGCCATCACCCTCGGGTTGGCCAGGTCGTTGGTGGCGACCACCTCGGCGCGGTAGGCCTTGGCGACGTGCTGGGCGTGGTCCAGCCAGCCCGGGCGGAACACCACGTCGTCTCCGACGACCAGGACCCAGGGGGTGTCGGTGTGCCGGTAGCCGGCGTTGACCTTGACGGGGAAGCGGCCCGGCTGGATCACCGTCCGGCCCCACTCCTTCACCGCCGCGGCGTGGTCCTCGTCGTCGACCACGAACAGCGCCTCGGCGAGGCCCGTTGACGCCCGCAGCGAGGTCGCCAGCCGCTCGATGTTGCCGACACGGTCGGCGACGGTGGGGACGATCACCGTCACCGGGTCGGTGGCCGGGGGGGCGACCCAGTCCCGCCAGAAGTGGTCCTCGGACAGCCAGATCGTCTTCTGGTGGGTCGTCCTCACGCCGGTGTGGACGTGGACCGGGATCTCGGTGGCTCCGCAGCGGACGAAGAACGAGATGTCCTCCCCGAACACGTCGCCGTCGGTGCCCCGGATGCGGTCGAACCAGACGGGGCCGTGCTCGTCGGCGATCTTGGTGAACACCGACCGGTGGATGAGGACGAACGCCGCCCCGGTCGCCGCGCAGCGCACGAGCTGGTTGACGGGGTAGTGGGAGCGGCTGGTCATCCGGTGGTGGCCGTCTGGGTGCTGCACCCAGTCGAAGATCGTCGGGACCGGCAGGCAGTGGAAGCCGCCCTTGCCGTCGGGGCCGATCTCCTTGTAGGCGAAGCAGAGACCGCCAACGATGGGCCGCTCGGACGGGTGGGCGACTGCCATGAGCCGGTCGAGGGCGTCTGCGTCGAACCCCATGTCGGAGTCGACCATGAACAGCCACTCGCAGTCCGACTCGAGGAGCGCCTTGGCGAGCGAGTTGCGTCCGGCGACGATCCCGTCCGTCGAGCACTTGAGCGCCGCGTACTGCCGCAGGTGGCGGCCGTGGCCGGCGTCCCAGGCGATGAGGGCCTGGAGGGAAGCCTGGAAGCTGGCCGAGATCTCCGCGCCGTGGAGGTAGCCGAGTAGGACACTCACACTTTTCTGCGCTTCTCGCCGGGGGCGGCGGTCGCCTGCTCCACGCCTGAGGTCCGCTGCCGGACCGTGCGGCGGATGCGGGTCGGCTCGGCCGAGAACATGTGCGGCACGGCCTTGACGAACGGGTCGTCGGCGGCCCACACGTCGCCGACGTTGAGGTTCACGACTTCCTCGGTGAGCGGGTTCACGACGGCCGCCGTGGCGACCGCATAGACGATGTCAGCCATCAGGCTTCCTCCTATCGGACGGATGGACGGATGGTGAGTGGGCGGGAGGGCCGTCCGTCCGGCGACCCTCCGCGCCCACAGCTAGGCGGCTATCAGCTCGTCTTGTTGATCAGGAGCTGGAAGCCCCTGTCGTTGATCGAGTCGAAGCCGTTGCGGGCCCACGCGAACCAGCCGCGCTGGCCGGTCGGGCGGCCGCTGGTCACACCAAAGAGGTGCGGCACCAGCTCCACGGTCATCCCCGCCCGCTGGGCGATCAGGAAGTTGGAGAAGTCCCCAACCACCAGGATGGCGCCGGCGGTGGTGCCGGAGGCCATGGCGGGGGCGTAGTCCGACGTGTACACCGGGCGGCTCCGCAGCCCGGGCACCCCGAACTCGGCCAGGTTGTTCGTGTAGAACGCGTCGGCATCGTCGCCCAGGGCGGTGATGGCGTTCTCCACGTCGACCGACATGACCCACGACGCGCGGCTGCGGTAGCGCTCCGGCAGGTTCTTCCACGTTCTGAGGATGTCGGCGCCGCTCAGGGTCCCGGCGGTCGTCACCACGGTCTGGACGTTGGTGTTCGTCGACAGGGCGGTGAAGATGCCGGTGACGTTCGTCGTGTTGCCGACCAGGGTGTTCTGGGCCAGCAAGTCGACGTAGCCCTGGTTGAGCAGCGACATCATCTCCTCGGCGAAGGACGGGTAGTCCTGGCCGATCTCGATGCCGTAGGGGATGAACCCGCGAGCGGTGTTCGTCCCGACCGTGGGCTGGTCGAGCGTCGGCGAGTCGTCCGACACCTCGGTGCCGGAGGCGTCGGCGCCGTCGTAGGACCACGACACGCCCGCCGAGCTGACGCCCTTCCACTCGTTGGTGGTGATCACTTCCACCCGGGCGATCCGCAGGATGGGGGCATCCGCGGCGCCGGAGGTGAGGATGATCGTCGGGTCGATCAGCACGGGCACGCCGTAGCCGCCCTGGGTGCTGTTCAGCGACATGGCCCGGAACGACTCGAACCGCTCCAGGGCCGCCGCCTCCTCGGGGGTGAACGCCGGCGACCGTCCGAAGGCCGTCACCGCCTTCATGAACGCCGACCGGTAGTCGTCGTTCTCGGTGAGCAGCAGCCTGCGGGCGATCTCGTCGCCGTGGACGTTCTCGTCGAAGCGGCGGAGCAGGCGGTCGACCTGGTCGCCCTGGCGGGTGGCGAGGCCGACCGTGTCGGCTTCCCGCTCGAGGACGGCGAGGGCGGCGTCGCGCACCTCCCGGCGGGTTGCCCGGATCGGGTCCACGTCGGTCTCGGTGCGGCGCATGTACTGGGGGGCGCCCCGGTCCTCGCCTTCCTCGACGCCGACGAGCCGTTCGGCCCGCTCCAGCACGTCGAGGCGGCGCTGGAGGTCGGCACGCTCCCGCTCCAGAGCGTCGATCGGCGACTCGTCGCCGACGAGCTCCTCGAACCGGGCGCGCTGTTCGTCGGTCAGTTCGTCTGCCTCCGAGAGCGAGCGAAGCTCGTCACGCAATGCGACAGCCTCCTCGCGGATCTCCCGGAGGCGCTGGAGGATCTGTTCACGACCCATCAGTCGTCATCTCCTTGAGTTGGGCCAGCCGGCGGCGCACGGCGGCGTCGTCGACCGGCGGCTCTTCCGCGACAGGTGGCTCCTCAGCCCGGCTGTCGTCGTCGTTCGTCTCCCCTTCGGCGGTGGCCTGCGGCCCGGCGCCTTGGGGGAGGAGGAAACCTCGGGTCTGCTGCCAGACGCGGAACACGTCGGCGGAGCGGACGCCCGCGGACGTGGCCTCGTAGGCGGGGAAGGTGACCGGCCCGAACTCGAGCAGGTCGACGGCCTTGATCGTCCGCTCGGGCAGCCCGCGGGGGTTGTCCTCGGAGGGCTCGGGGTCGTCCTTCCACTCCTCCTCGGTGACCCGGAAGCGGAACGACATGCCGTCGATCGCCCCCGATCGCAGCAGCTCGATCAGGTCGTCGTTGTAGGAGGTGCGGGCAAGCGGGGTCTCGGTCCACAAGCCCGTGTCGTCCTCCTCCAGGCGGGCGGGCTTTCCCAGCGGCTTGTCCCCGATCGAGGGGTCGAAGCCGTGGTTGAACAGCACCTTGACCCGGTCGCCCCGTTTGGCGAGGGTGTTGGCGAAGGCCCCGGGCGCGATGCGCTCCATGAAGTGGCCCTCCCACCAGGAGTCGATCTCAGTCCACCGGTTGAACACGGCGGCGTAGCCGACGAGGGTGCGGCCTTCCCCGCCGTCCTCCTCGGCGCGCAGCGATGCAGCCTGGAGCGGCACCATCCGCATCACGTCGGCGGTCGCTGGGGCCGGGACGTACTCAGGCGTTCTGGTCGTCATTGGCGTCTCCTTCGGATTCGGGCGACGGCTCGGTGGCGCCGTCAGACGGCTGGAGCTGGACGGAGAGCTTCCCGGTGTGCTCGAGGAGCGTGAAGTCGTCGTTGATGACGGCCTCGACGGCCGAGTCCGGCGTGAAGCCGTCCTTGATCAGCCCGGTGATGGTCTGCGCCTTCCGGGACTGGATCTCGGCGGAGTCCATCAGGTCCTCGGCCAGGAACTTGATGTCGGAGTCGTCGTACCAGAGCTCCTTGTTGGGCGGCGGCTGCACGAGCGTCTCGAAGCTGCCGCACCAGGACCGCCACAGCGGGCGCAGGGTGGCGTCGCCGACCTTGCGCTTGGCCTGGGCATAGTTGCCGGCGTTGAGGCTGGAGCCCTGGAGGCCCTCAGAGGAGCCGACGACGACGGGGTGGACGCCGGAGGCCATGAGGATGCGGGTCTCGCCATGACCCTGGGTCACCTTGAAGTCCAGCTGCTGGAAGTTGGACCCGACCACCTCCACGTCGGCGCCGCCCGCCAGGTACAGGGTCTTGTAGGCGTTGGCGGCCGACGAGTAGTTCTCCTTGAAGTACTCCAGCCACTGCTTCGCCTCGTCGGGGTCGATGTCCTTGTCGAGGGTCACGACCATGTTCGGGGTCGCCCCGTTCTCGAAGAACTTGAGCTTGTGCAGGGTGGCGGACTTGTCGGCCATGATCTCCCGCAGCACCGGCGTCAGCCACGACATGCCCCGGTACTGGGCGTCGGGGTCGGGGACCGGGGCGAAGTGGGCCACCTCGTCGGGCAGGAGGATGACCGGCTCGTTACCCGAGTAGAGGCCGCCCGGGTGGTACAGGTAGCCGATCACCTCGCCGTCGAGGTCGGCGACCGGGTCGGCGTCGGGGTCCCCGGCGCCGTCGACGCCGATGACGATCGACACCCAGTCGGGCCGCAACCGCTTGAAGCGCCGCCTCGACCCGCTCCCGCGGATGGTGGTGTAGCTGTTGCCGCCCAGGTCGGCGTCGAGGAGCGAGCGGGCCAAGAGGTCGCCGGTGGTACCGCCCCGCCACGGCCGGCGGAAGATCTCCAGCTCGGGCGTCCAGGACAGGTCTCCGGGCCGGCCGTCGACGATGTCCCGCCACATGATCCGGGCCTCAGAGAACAGCATCATGCGAGTCAACTCGGCGGCGAACACCGGCCCCGACATCTTGTAGGCCCCGGCGATGTAGCCCTTGAAGCTCGACTCGAGAGTCTCCTGGTTGCCCTTCAGCGTCTGACTGAAGAGCAGGTTCATGGGGTTGTTCCACAGCTCCAGCCAGTCCCCGAACGGCAAAGCCGGCCAGTCGGAGCGGGCCTCGGAGCGGCGGGGGAGGAGCGCGGCGAGGACGTTCACGACTCACCCCCCGACGAGGCGCCGATGACGGCCAGGGAGACGCCGAGCATGAACAGCCCGAAAAGCCAGTTGGTCAGCCAGGCGGCGGTAGTGGCCACGGCCAGGCCGACGACAAAGAGGATTGCGGCAATGCGTGTCAGATCCATACGGCCAGCGGCTCCTTTCGCTTTGCCTTGAGCTCACCGGCCGCCATGGCGTCCCCGCGGGCCTGGTGCGCCAGGGTGGCGGCCACCGCCAGGTCGATGCGGCGGGTCGGCCCCTTCTTCGCCAGCTTGTAGCGGCCGTCGTCGGCCCCCCTGCCCCCGAGGCGCTCACGGCGGGCGTTGCCGATGTGGCGGCGCAGGTCCTCGTCGCCGTCGTGGGAGATCTGCGGCGGCTCGCCCTCCTTGCGGGTGAGAGTCGCCCGCACCAGGGTCTCCATCCGCGAGGCGGCCTCCCAGAGGCGGCGGCCGGACTGGGGCATCTCCACCACCGGCGGCGAACCCCACCGGTCGGCCCACTCGTCGAAGTCCGACTCCCAGTACTTCGTGTCCCCGTAGAACCGGACGACCCTGTAGGTCTCCATGATCTCGGCGACCCGCTCCCGAACCTCGGCGCGGGGCACCGACCAGCCCGCCGACGCCCCGGCCGGACGCTCCCACAGCCCACCCTTGAAGGTGGCGCCGTCGTGCCCGCGGACGATGACGATCCCGGTGGCGTCCCTGGCCAGCGACCCGTCGAAGCCGACACACACCGTGTCGCCCACCTGGAGCGGCTCGGCGCGGGGCAGCTCGTCCCAGTCCGAGAGCTTGATGAAGTCCAGGTCGGTGGCGTAGCGGCGGTTCAGGAAGTAGCGGACCGCATCCGACTTGAGCGTCTCGGGGTCCCGGATCTCGGCGACGATCCCGTCGAGGTCCATCACGTCGGCGAACGGGCCATAGGCGACCCGCAGCGCCGCCTTGAGCTCCTCGTCGCTATCCCAGTCGAAATCGGTGTCGGGGTCCGGCCCCTCCCGGTGGTCGAACACCACGTCGGGGCCGAGCTTGCCCTGCTCGAGTGCCCGGAACGTCGTCTCGGCGACCGACTCGGCGCCCGCCTCGAACATCGTCGTCGTCTCCAGCGACCACGGCTCCGCCGCCTTGCGCTTGCGCAGGTTCCGGCGCACCGTGGCGTGCATCCCCCGCAGCTCCGGCAGAACGTACAGGTGGGTCTCGTCGAACACCGCGAAGGTCTCTTTGCCGCCGTCCTTCGAGGCGTTCGAGGCGGTCGAGGGGACGATCTCGCCGCCGCCGTGGATCAGCGTCCGGGTCAGCCCCGGGTCGACGCCCGAGATCCGGCCGTTCTCCACCGCGTCGAGGAGCATCCAATAGACGTTGTCGTAGGTGTTGCCGGCCTGGCCCTCCTCGGTGGCGAGGCAGCGGATGAAGGGGAACCGGGGCGGGCGGCCCACCGGCTCTCCCTCCTCGTACTCGTAGCCCCACCAGCTCGTCTCGCCCTTCTTCGCCCAGTGGTCGAAGCGCACGGGCCCGAGCGCCTCGGCGCAGACCAGCATCCCCGCCCACTCCGACTTGGCGCGGCCCTTCGGCCGGGAGAAGATGTACCGGCGGACCAGGCGCCGACCCGTCTCAGGGTCCAGCTGATAGGCCCGCACCGTGGCGTTGTACAGCTCCTGGTCCAGCTCGATCGGCTCGCCCTGAACGTCGCCGGGGCCGTGTCGGAGGATCGTCTCGATCCAGTCGACGACCTGCCAGCCCAGCGAGACGGCCTCACGCACCGCCCTGGATCACCTCCAGGGACGCCTCCCGGCGGTTCCGGTGTCTCCGCTTCGGCGCGTCGGCGGACTCCTCGCCGTAGGGCTTGTCCGCGGGCGGCAGCCACCGCCGCTTCTGCTGGCCCTCAGGGGTGACGCCGTAGGCGGCCATCGCCTGGCGTAGCTGGGACTGCAACGCGGCGACCTCGGGGTTCCGCTCCACCTGGTCGTAGAGCTTGATCAGCGTACGGAGCCCCGGCAGGTCCTCCGGCAGCCAGAAGGCAGCGAACCAAGCGCCGAACCAGGTCTCCCACGCCTCCTTCGATGCCTTGAGCAGGCCGGGCGGGGGCTTGGGGACCTCGCCGTGCTGCCAGCCGACGCCGGGCGCATGGCGCCACTCGCCGGCCTCGGGCTTGTTCGCACGGCGCCGCTCGTGGGGCAATTTCGGGGCAGGACCAGGCAATTCGGGCCTCCTGTCGGACGGAAAAATGGGCCAAATTTCCGAAGCCGTAGATTTTGCGAGAAG
>Ga0207873_1002999_pt1 | contig 12895 bp, 10 predicted proteins | sample BGWIniCompost_FD_187373 | JGI IMG/M metagenome (GOLD analysis project Ga0207873, IMG submission 187373) | Cellulose adapted compost microbial communities from Newby Island Compost Facility, Milpitas, CA, USA - BGW Initial Compost (SPAdes)... ... | reverse complement strand
GGAGCGCGCCGTCTTCAATCTCGACGATCCGCTCGTGCGCAATATCGGCGAGCACTGCGCCCGTCCGATCCCGTTCTCGATCGAAACGGTTCTCGAGCGCGGCTGGTCGGTCGCGGACGCCGACGGCGAGCGATCGCTCGCGCGCGACGCGAAGCCGTTGATGCCGGTTACATCGCTCGCGCTTCGCGGACGGCACAACGAGGCGAACGCGCTCGCCTCGCTCGCGCTCGCGACCGCGCTGCTCGAGAGCGGGGGAACGCCCGTGCGGGACTTCGAGCCGCTGCTCGACGTGCTCCGGCGCTTCGAGGGCTTGCCGCATCGCTGCCGGCGCATCGCCGAACGCCGCGGCGTCGAGTACATCGACGACTCGAAGGGCACGAACGTCGGCGCGACGGTCGCGGCGCTCGCGGGTTTTTCCGCGCCGATCGTGCTGATCGCGGGCGGCCGCGGCAAAGGCGCGGACTTCGCGCCGCTCGCCGGCGCCGCGCGCGGCAAGGTCAGGACCGCCGTGCTGATCGGCGAGACGGCACGCGAGATCGAGTCGGTGCTCGCCGACGTGTGTCCCGTCGTGCACGCGTCCGACATGCGCGGCGCCGTGCGCGCCGCCGCGGCCGCGGCGAAGCCCGGCGACATCGTGCTGCTGTCGCCGGCCTGCGCGAGCCAGGACATGTTTCGTGATTACAAGCATCGCGGCGAGGCGTTCGCCGCGGCCGTCGAGGAGCTGCCGGCATGAGCGCGGCCGTGAGACAACCCGTCGCGCTCGATCCCGCGCTGATCGCGTCGGCGGTCGGTCTCGCCGCGCTCGGCACGGTCATGGTCGGCTCCGCGTCGATCTCGATCGCGGACAACGCGACCGGCGAGCCGTTCTACTACCTGATCCGGCATCTCGGCGCGCTCGCGATCGGATGCGCCGGCCTCGGTTTCGCGGCCGCGCTGCCGATCGAGACGTGGTATCGCTCGAGCGGTCTCTGCCTGCTCGCGGCGTTGCTGCTTCTCGCCGCGCCGCTCGTCCCGTCGATCGGCCAGACGGTCAACGGCGCGACGCGCTGGGTCGCGATCGGGCCGCTGCGCTTCCAACCGTCCGAGCCCGCGCGCCTGCTCTTCCTTATCTATGTCGCGGCGTACTGCGTGCGGCATTACGCGGAGCTCACGACGCGCTCGCTCGCGTTCTGGAAACCGCTGTTGCTGCTCATGCTCGCCGCGGCGCTGCTGCTCAAGGAGCCCGATTTCGGCGCGGTCGTCGTGCTGACCGCGACGACGTTCGGCGTGCTGTTCCTCGGCGGCGCGCGGCTCCGTGACGTGCTCGCCGCGCTGTGCGTCGCGGGCACGGCGCTCGCCATCCTCGCGGTCTCGTCGGCTTATCGGCTCGAGCGGCTCCTGTCGTTTCTCGAGCCGTTCGAGCACGCGTTCGACAGCGGCTTTCAGCTCACGCAGTCGCTGATCGCGATCGGCCGCGGCGATTGGTTCGGCGTCGGGCTCGGCGAGAGCGTGCAGAAGCTGTTCTACCTGCCCGAGGCGCATACCGACTTCGTGTTCGCGGTGCTCGCCGAGGAGCTCGGGCTCCTCGGCTCGACGGGCGTGATCGTGCTCTTCGCCGTGCTGGTGTACCGCGCGATCTCGATCGGACAGCGATCGATCGCGGCGGGACTGCCGTTCCACGGCCTGCTCGCGATGGGTATCGGCATCACGCTCGGTCTTCAGGCCTTCATCAATATCGGCGTGAACACGGGGCTGTTGCCGACGAAGGGGCTGACGTTGCCGCTTCTGAGCTATGGGCGCTCGAGCACGATCACGACGCTCGTTGCGCTCGGTCTCCTGTTCCGCGTGCATCACGAGCTCGCGCCCGCCGAGATGCGGCGCGCCGGCAAGAGGAACGCCGAATGAGCGCCGTGGGCCCGATCATGATCATGGCCGGCGGCACGGGCGGACACGTGTTCCCGGGGCTCGCGGTCGCGGATGCGCTGCGCGCACGCGGGCACGGCGTCGTGTGGCTCGGCACGCGCCGAGGGCTCGAGGCTCGCGTCGTGCCTCGCCACGGTATCGACATCGAGTGGATCTCGGTCTCGGGATTGCGCGGCAAGGGCGTGAAGGGGCTCGTGACCGCCCCGTTCCGCGCCGCGTTCGCGGTCGGCCAGGCGCTCGGCGTGATGCGGCGCCGCAAGCCTTCGGCCGTGCTCGGCATGGGCGGCTTCGTGTCCGGGCCCGGCGGCCTCGCCGCGTGGCTCACGCGTCGGCCGCTCGTGATCCACGAGCAAAACGCGATCGCGGGCACGGCGAATCGCTGGCTCGCGCGCTTCGCGACGCGCGTGTTCGAAGCGTTTCCGTCGAGCTTCCCGCGCGGGATCGAAGCCGAGCGGATCGGCAATCCGGTGCGGCGCGAGATTGCCGCGCTGCCGCCCGCGGCGCCGCGGGTCGCGGAGCTTCGCGAGGCGCGAAGCGCCGCGCGCCGCGCGCGTTTGCTCGTCCTCGGCGGGAGCCAAGGCGCGCGCGTGCTGAATCTCACCGTGCCCCAGGCGCTCGCGGCCTTGCCCGAGACGCTTCGCCCCGAGGTGCGGCATCAGGCCGGACGCCTGCACGAGGAAGCGCGCGCGGCGTATCGCGACGCCGGCGTCGACGCGGACGTCGTCGAGTTCATCGACGATATCGCCGGAGCGTACGGCTGGGCCGACTTCGCGGTCGCGCGCGCCGGAGCGCTCACGATCAGCGAGCTCGCGGCGGCCGGCCTCGGCGCGGTGCTCGTGCCGTATCCGCACGCGATCGACGACCACCAGATGAAGAACGCCGAGTCGTTCGCTTCCGGCGGCGCGGCGATCGTGATCGCCGAGCGCGAGCTCACGCCCGCGCGGCTCGCGACGGAGCTCGAAGCGCTGCTCGAGCAGCCGGCACGCCTTGAGGCGATGGCGGCGGCCTCGCGCGCGCAAGCGCGCGTCGACGCCGCGGATCGGCTCGCCGATGCGTGCATCGCGCTCGCCAAGGAGGGCCGCCGATGACGAAGACGCGCATGGGCAAGATTCGCACGGTGCACTTCGTCGGTATCGGCGGCGCGGGCATGGCGGGCATCGCCGAGGTGCTGCTCAGCCTGGGCTACAGCGTGCAGGGCTCCGATCTGCGGCTCACCGCGGTCACGGAACGGCTCGAGCGGCTCGGCGCGAAGGTCTGGCAGGGCCATGCCGAGGAGCACGTCGAGAACGCGGACGTCGTCGTCGTGTCGAGCGCGGTCGCGCCGGACAACCCCGAGGTCGTCGCCGCGCAGCGTCGACGCGTGCCGGTCGTGCCGCGCGCGGAGATGCTCGGCGAGCTCATGCGCTTCCGTTACGGCATCGCCGTCGCGGGCACGCACGGCAAGACCACGACGACGAGTCTGATCGCGAGCGTGCTCGCCGAGGGCGGGCTCGATCCGACATTCGTGATCGGCGGGAGGCTCAAGAGCGCGGACGCGAACGCGCGGCTCGGCGAGGGCCGCTATCTCGTCGCCGAGGCCGACGAGAGCGACGCGTCGTTCCTGCATCTCCACCCGATGATCGCGGTCGTGACGAATATCGACGCGGATCATCTCGGCACGTACGAGGGCGATATCGAGCGGCTCAAGCAGGGTTTCCGTGACTTCCTGCTGAACTTGCCGTTCTACGGCCTCGCCGTGATGTGCCGCGACGACGCGAACGCGCGCGCGCTGATTCCGGATCTCGGCCGGCGCGTGACGAGCTACGGGTTCGACGCGCAGGCGGATATCCGCGCGATCGACGTCGAGCATCGGGGCTTGAAGAGCCGCTTCAAGGTCGTCGGCTGCGAGCTGCCGGAGCCGCTCGAGCTCGAGCTGAATCTTCCGGGCGCGCACAACGTGCAGAACGCGCTCGCCGCGGTCGCGGTCGCGCTCGAGCTCGAGGTCGATATCGACGCGGTGCGCCGCGCGCTCGAGTCGTTCTCCGGCATCGATCGCAGGATGCAGGTGCTCGGCACGGTCACGACGCGCGCGGGCGAGGTCACGTTCGTCGACGACTACGGGCATCACCCGACGGAGATCGCTGCGACGCTCGCGGCCGCGCGCGGCGCGTGGTCCGGACGGCGTCTCGTCGTCGTGTTCCAGCCGCACCGCTATACGCGCACGCACGCGCTGCTGGACGACTTCGCGCAAGTGCTGTCGGCGGCGGACGTGCTGATTCTCACGAACGTCTATGCCGCGGGCGAGGCGCCGATCGTCGGCGCGGACGGCAAATCCTTGGCGCGCGCCGTGCGCGCGCGCGGCAAGGTCGAGCCGATCTTCGTCGACGAGCTCGACGCGATCGCCGGCGTGCTCGGCAACGTCGTGAAGAGCGGCGACGTCGTGCTGACGCTCGGCGCGGGCTCGATCGGCACGCTCGCGCAGCGGTTGCCGGCGCTGCTTTCGGTGAAACGTCCGCTCGAGGCCGGGAAGTGAGCGCGGTCATGGTCGAGATCGATGCTTTCGAAGGCGTGCGGCGTGACGAGCCGATGCGGCGGCACACGTCGTGGCGCGTCGGCGGACCGGCGGACTTCTATTTCGAGCCCGAGAGCGAGGACGCGCTCGCGCGTTTTCTCGCGGCGTTACCGGAGAACGTGCCCGTGCACGTGGTCGGGCTCGGCTCGAACCTGCTCGTGCGCGACGGCGGAGTGCGCGGCGCGGTGATCTCGACGCGCAAGGTCGGCAAGCGACTCGAGCGGCTCGACGAGACGCGCGTCAAAGCCGGCGCCGGCGTGCCGTGCGCGACGCTCGCGCGGCAGTGCGTGCGCTGGTCGCTCGGCCCCGCGGCGTTCTTCGCGGGGATTCCCGGCACGGTCGGCGGAGCGCTCGCGATGAACGCCGGCGCGTTCGGCGGCGAGACGTGGGACCGCGTCGAAAGCGTCGAGACGATCGACCGGCGCGGCGTGCGGCGCGTGCGAACCGCGGACGACTACGAGATCGGTTACCGGCACGTGGCGTTGAAGAATCGCGCGGACGGCGATCTCCCCGAATTCTTTCTCTCGGGGACTTTCCGCTTCGAGCACGACGAGTCGGCGTCGATGACGTCGATCCGCGAGATGCTCGACCGGCGAGCCGCGACTCAACCGCTCGGCGTGCCGAGCTGCGGCTCGGTCTTCCGCAATCCGGAAGGGACACACGCGGGCGCGCTGATCGAGCGCGCGGGATTGAAGGGCTTCTCGATCGGCGGCGCGAAGGTTTCCGAGAAGCACGCGAACTTCATCGTGAACACCGGCGGCGCGACGGCCGAGGACATCGAGCGGCTGATCGAGACGGTGCGACGGCGCGTCGCCGAGCGGTTCGGCGTCGAGCTCGAGCTCGAGGCGAGGATCATCGGCGAGCATCGCTGGGAGGCGGGATGAGTCGGAACCGACCGAATCGTCGCCGTAGATCGCGCCGCGCGGCGCTCGCGCAGAAGCTGCCGCGCGTGCCGCGCTTCCGTATGCCGCTGCGCGCCGTGCTGTGGCCGGCGATGCTCGGCGCCGCGGCGGCGGCCGCGTTCCCGGTGCTCGAGGAGGTCGTCGATCGCCCGGTCGGCCGGCTCGTGATCGAGAGCACGTTCCAGCGCGTGACGCCGATCCAGGTCGAGGCCGCGCTCGCGCCGGAGCTCGAGAACGGCTTCTGGTCGCTCGACCTCGAGTCGCTGCGCGAACGGCTACGGGCGCTCGCTTGGGTCGACTCGGTCTCGTTGCGGCGCCGATGGCCGGACGTGCTCGTGGTGCGCATCAGCGAGCACCGCGCGGCCGCACGCTGGGGCGACAAGGGTCTCTTGAACACGCGCGGCGAGCTTTTCGCGGAAAGGCCGCCGCACGGCTTCCCGGAGCTGCCGCTTCTCGACGGGCCGCCGGGCAGCGAGCGCGAGGTCGCGAAGGTCTACCTCGCGATGCGCGACCGGCTGCTCGAGAGCGGCCTCGCGATCGAAAGGCTGCAGCTCGACGAGCGTGGGTCGTGGCGGCTCTTGCTCGCGACCGGACAGGAAGTGCGCTTCGGCCGCAACGACGTGCACGAGCGGATCGATCGTTTCTTCAGTGTCGCCGCGCCCGCGCTTGCGCGGGAGCTGCATCGGGTGAGCTATGTCGACTTGCGCTACACGAACGGCTTCGCCGTCGGATGGCGCGACGAGACGCAATCGGAGGAGACGGAGGTGGCCGCGCGAACGGAGCTGGCGGTGCAGGGCGAAACCGGTAAGAGAGAGGAGCGCGAGAGCCGTGGGTAAGCGCGACGATCGCAAACTCCTCGTCGGTCTCGACGTCGGTACGTCGAAAGTCGTCGCTGTCGTCGGCGAGCTTTCGCCCGACGGCAAGATCGAGGTCATCGGCTTCGGCTCGGCGCCGTCGCGCGGCTTGAAGCGCGGCGTCGTCGTGAACATCGAATCGACGGTGCAGTCGATTCAGCGCGCCGTCGAGGAAGCCGAGCTGATGGCGGGCTGCGAGATCAACAGCGTCTACACGGGTATCGCGGGCAGCCACGTCCGAAGCTTGAACTCGCACGGCATCGTCGCGATCCGAGACAAGGAGGTCACGCCGAGCGACGTCGAGCGCGTGATCGACGCGGCGCGCGCGGTCGCGATTCCCGCCGACCAGCGGATCCTTCACGTGCTCCCGCAGGAGTTCATCATCGATTCGCAGGAGGGCATCCGCGAGCCCGTCGGCATGTCGGGCGTTCGGCTCGAGGCGAAGGTGCACCTCGTCACGGGCGCGGTCAGCGCGGCGCAGAACATCATCAAGTGCGTGCAGCGCTGCGGGCTCGGCGTCGACGACATCGTGCTCGAGCAGCTCGCTTCGAGCTACGCGTGCCTGACCGACGACGAGAAGGAGCTCGGCGTGTGTCTCGTCGATTCGGGCGGTGGCACGACGGACATCGCGGTCTTCTACGGCGGCGCGATCCAGCACACCGCGGTGATTCCTATCGCGGGCGATCAGGTCACGAACGACATCGCGGTGTCGCTGCGCACGCCGACGCATCACGCCGAGGAGATCAAGATCAAGTACGCGTGCGCGTTGTCGCAGCTCGCGAATCCGGACGAGACGATCGAGGTGCCGAGCGTCGGTGAAAGGCCTCCGCGAAGGCTCGCGAGGCAGACGCTCGCCGAGGTCGTCGAGCCGCGTTACGAGGAGCTCTACCACCTCGTGCGCGACGAGCTTCGCCGCTCCGGCTTCGAGGAGATGATCGCCGCCGGAATCGTGCTCACCGGCGGCAGCGCGAAGATGGAAGGCGCGGTGGAGCTTGCGGAAGAGGTGTTCCACATGCCGGTACGCCTCGGCACACCGCAGCACGTCGATGGTCTTTCCGACGTCGTGCGCAACCCGATTCACGCCACCGGAGTCGGTTTGCTGCTTTACGGCAAGGAAGCGGTGATGGCGCGAGCCGATTCATCGGGGTCGAAACTCGGCATCGGCGGCGTGCTCGGCCGAATGAAAGCGTGGTTCCAACGAAACCTATAAGCGTCGTCTTTGGGGAAACGGAAACGGGGCAACAAAGGAGAGCAGAGATGTTCGAACTGATGGACGGCTTCAGCGAAAACGCGATCATCAAAGTCATCGGCGTCGGCGGGGGAGGCGGCAACGCGGTCGCGCACATGGTGCGCACCGGTATCGAAGGCGTCGACTTCATCTGCGCGAACACCGACGCGCAGGCGCTGAAGCACGCGAAGGTCAAGACGAACCTGCAGATCGGCTGCAACATCACGAAGGGACTCGGCGCGGGCGCGAATCCCGAGATCGGACGGCAGGCCGCGATGGAGGATCGCGACCGCATCCAAGAGGTGATCGAAGGCGCGGACATGCTCTTCATCACCGCGGGCCTCGGCGGCGGCACGGGCACCGGCGCCGCACCGGTCGTCGCGCAGATCGCAAAAGAGCTGGGCATCCTCACCGTCGCGGTCGTGACGAAGCCCTTCCATATGGAAGGCGCGAAGCGGATGCGCGTCGCCGAGCAGGGCATCGCGGAGCTCGGCCGCTTCGTCGACTCGCTGATCACGATCCCGAACGAGAAGCTCCTGTCGGTGCTCGGCCCGCAGACGACGCTGCTCGATGCGTTCAAGGCGGCGAACGAAGTGCTGCAGGGCGCGGTCCAAGGTATTGCCGAGCTGATCACGCGGCCGGGCCTGATCAACGTCGACTTCGCCGACGTGCGGACGGTGATGTCCGAGATGGGCATGGCGATGATGGGCACGGGTGTCGCGACCGGCGAGGATCGCGCGCGCATCGCCGCCGAGGCCGCGATCTCGAGCCCGCTGCTCGAGGACATCAACCTCGCGGGCGCGAACGGCATCCTGGTCAACGTGACCGCGGGCATGGATCTCGGCATCGGCGAGTTCCAGGCGGTCGGCGAGACGATCAAGCAGTTCGCGTCGGACGAAGCGACCGTCGTGATCGGCACGGTGATCGATCCGGAGATGTCGAACGAGATCCGCGTCACGGTCGTCGCGACGGGGCTCGGTCAGCCGGCGAAGCCGCAGCAACAGCAGGACGTGCCGATGCGGGTCGTGCGCCGCACGCTGCCGCCGCGCCGCGAGCAGACGAACTTCGCCGACTACGAGAAGCCCACGCATCAGCGCAAGCTCGCGGTCGGCGACGGGCTGTTCGGTAACGAGGAGTACGAAAACCTGCTCGATATTCCGGCTTTCTTGCGGCGTCAGGCGGACTGAAGGCCGGGCTCGTCGGCGGGATGGTTCCTTGCTGGGAAGTTCGCGGCTGTGCTAGGGTTCACTGCCGCTTCTTCGGGGTGCGCTTCGACGCCGGCGCACCGGGCGCGTGGGAGGCGCCCGCGGCAGGGCCATCGAGCCGCCTTCGGGCGGCGGTCCGCCGGAGCCCGACTTAGGCCGCACAGGAGTCGCTGCTTGAAACAGCGCACATTGAAGGATTCGATTCGCGCGACCGGTATCGGTCTGCACAGCGGGGCGAAGGTGTTCATGAATCTACGGCCCGCGCCGCCCAATACCGGGATCGTGTTCCGTCGGCTCGATTTGCCCGAGCCGGTGGATATCCCCGCGTCCGCGCTCGCCGTCACGGACACGATGCTCGGCACGACGCTCGAGCGCGACGGCGCGAAGGTCGCGACGGTCGAGCACTTGATGTCGGCGATGGCCGGTCTCGGCATCGACAACGCTTTCGTCGACCTGACGGCGCCGGAAGTCCCGATCATGGACGGCAGCGCGGCGCCGTTCGTGTTTCTTCTTCAATCCGCCGGGATCGAGGAGCAGAACGCGCCGAAGCGCTTCATCCGCGTGCTGAAGCCGGTCAAGGTCGTCGACGGCGACAAGTGGGCGCAGCTCAAGCCGCACGACGGCTTCCGCCTGAACTTCGAGATCGACTTCGATCACCCGGTGCTGCGCAAGCATCGCCAGGCGATGCGGCTCGATTTCTCGACGACGGCTTTCTTGAAGGAAATCAGCCGGGCCCGCACTTTCGGCTTTCTGCGGGATCTCGAGATGCTGCGCGCCCGTGACCTGACGCTCGGCGGCAGCCTCGACAACGCGATCGTCCTCGACGACTACCGCGTGCTGAACGAGGACGGCCTGCGCTTCCGCGACGAGTTCGTCCGACACAAGGTGCTGGACGCGGTCGGCGACCTGTACCTCCTCGGCCGATCGCTGATCGGCGAGTTCACGGGCTTCAAGTCCGGTCACCGCCTGAACAACCTGCTGCTGCGGGCGCTGCTCGAGCAGCCGGACACGTACGAGGAGATCAGCTTCGAGGACCAGCGGCTCTCGCCGGTCTCCTATCAGCTCGCGCCGGGCTGAAGCGGAAGAGGGGGATCGTCCCCTCGGGCCGATTTCCGATTCCTATCAACGAGGCAGGACGCGGACCTTGAGCCGCGCGACGCCGAGCTCGGCGGCGCGATATCGGACGCGCGCGGCCCAAGGCGCCGAATCCATGACCAGCACGAGCGCGCCCTCCTCGTCTTCTGTCGCACTGACGAGGTGCTCGGCTTCCTCGGGCGGAAGCTGAGCGCGGACCCGCTCGGTCGTGGTCCGGCGGCGCTCGGCTTCCCGACCGAGCTCGGCCAAGCGGCCGGAGCCGAGGATCTCGGCGAGCTTCCTCGGGGCGTCTCTACCGGTGCTCATGAGGGGGCCGTTACACCCTTCGTACTGAGAACGCGTTCACACCCCTAGAACCCGAAAACTTGAGCAGGGATGCGGTCTTCGGGCATTCTACCCGCTGCGCATCGTGGCCGGTGGGATTCGGCCGGGCCTGCCAAGCACCGAATTCGAAGGGAACCGCTTTCGATAGCGGGGTTGACGAGTGACGTCCAATAACGATAACGCCGATAAATTCGCCGTCGACTCGTTATCCGGCGCGCTTCGCGCTCGGTTGCGGACAGGAGGCACGCAACACTCGAGCCAGGGAGGCGCGGCCGGATGGAGCTGATACTTTTCGATCGTGACCGCGGCCAAATCGGCCATCTGAAGCTCAAGCCTCGCAGGCTCTGGGCCGCGGCGTTCGCCCTCGCGCTCGCGTTTTTCACCGGCGCGTTCTTCGTCGGCTGGCATGCCGCCGACGCGTACGGTTTGACGAATCCCGCCGTCGAGATGCAGGCCTGGCGCGCCGAGCTCGAGGCCCAGCAGGCGCTGCTCGAGAAGACCCGTCGCGGGCTGCAGCAGAGCGTCGACGCGCTCGCCTTGAGGCTCGGGCAAATGAACGCGCACGTCGTCCGCCTCGACGCGCTCGGCGCCAGGCTCACGGCGATGGCCGGTCTCGACGACGGCGAGTTCGACTTCTCGTCGCCTCCGGCCCTCGGCGGGCCCGAGGAGGTTCTGGCCGACGCCGATCAGCTCGATCTGCGCGGTATCCTGAGCTCACTCGAGAGCCTCGAGCTCCAGCTCAAGGACCGCCATCGCCAGCTCGACGTCCTCGAGGACCTGTTGCTCGACCGCAAGCTGGCGGCGGAGGTGCGCCCCGACGGCCGTCCGGTCTCCTCCGGCTATATCTCGTCGCGCTTCGGGCAGCGTACGGACCCGTTCACCGGTCGGCGCGCGTTCCATCAGGGCATCGACTTCGCGGGGCGGGCCGGCACCGAGGTGATGGCGGTCGCGTCGGGCATCGTGGTCTGGTCCGGCGAGCGCCACGGCTACGGGCAGCTCATCGAGATCGACCACGGCAACGGCTACGTGACGCGCTACGCGCACAACTCGAGCAATCTCGTGTCGGTCGGCGATACGGTCAAACGGGGCCAGGTCATCGCGCGCCTCGGCGATACCGGCAGAGCGACCGGGCCGAACCTGCACTTCGAGGTCCTTCGGAACGGCCGTCCGGTCGATCCGATGTCCTATGTGAACTGATCGCGCGCGGGCGTATCCCCCTCATTCCTTACGGAAACGGCAGGGTTCGCCGTGGTCGGCCGCTTTTCCGCGAACCCCCGAGCGCGAACGCCGTCCAATGTTTTCCGTGGCGAGCCGGTTGAAGGCGGCCGATCCGGCCCCATTTCGCCACGATCGGCGCTCCGCCGAGGCTGCTAGAATCACCGCTCCTGACGCCCAAGGATCGACCGTTGGTCAACTTCGCAAGCAACCTACTGATTTCCATCTTCGGCAGCCGTAATCAGCGGCTGCTCCGCAGCTATCAGCCCCTGGTCAACGCGGCGAACGCGCTCGAAGAGTCGCTGAAGAAGTTGAGCGACGAGCAGCTGCGCGCGAAGACCGCGGAGCTCAAGGCCCGCTACGCGGAGACGGGCGACCTGGACGCGCTGCTCCCCGAGGCTTTCGCGGTCGTCCGGGAGGCGGCGTGGCGCACGCTGAAGATGCGCCATTTCGACGTCCAGCTGATCGGCGGTATCGCGCTGCACCAGGGCAAGATCGCCGAGATGCGGACCGGCGAGGGCAAGACGCTCGTCGCGACGCTCGCCGCCTATCTCAACGCGCTGACCGGCCGCGGCGTGCACGTCGTCACGGTCAACGAGTATCTCGCCCAGCGCGACGCCGACTGGATGGGGCCGGTCTATCGGTTCCTCGGCCTCGAGGTCGGCGTGATCAAGAGCGGTCAGTCGATCGAGGAGAAGCAGGCCGCGTATCGCGCGGACATCACGTACGGCACGAACAACGAGTTCGGCTTCGACTACCTGCGTGACAATCTCGCGTTCCGGCGCGAAGACCGCGTGCAGCGCGAGCTCGCTTACGCGATCGTCGACGAGGTCGACTCGATCCTGATCGACGAGGCGCGCACGCCGCTCATCATCTCCGGGCGCTCGGAGGAGAGCACCGAGCTCTACGTCAAGATCAACCAGCTCATTCCGTATCTGCGCAAGCACGATCCTCCTCCGGGCCGTGCGAACGAGGACATCGACGCCTCGCAGGTCGAGCTGCTCGACGTCGACGGCAAACCGCTCGGCAAGATGTCGCTCGGCGATGCGCTCGAGAAGGCGAAGGAGGGCGGTCATCACCTGATCGAGGTCGATGCGGCCGCGAAGCCCGTGAAGTGCCAGCTCTATGTTCCCGGGCACTACACGGTCGACCTCAAGGCGAAACAAGCGCATCTGACCGAGGAAGGCCACGAGCACGTCGAGCAGCTGCTCGTGAAGGCCGGGCTGCTCTCGGAAGGCGAGAGCCTCTACGACCCGGCGAATATCCGCCTGATGCACCACTTGAACGCGGCGCTTCGCGCGCACGCGATCTTCCGCCGCGAGGTCGACTACATCGTCGCGAACGGCGAGGTCGTGATCGTCGACGAGTTCACTGGCCGCACGATGCCCGGCCGGCGCTGGTCCGACGGATTGCATCAGGCCATCGAGGCGAAGGAAGGCGTCCGCGTCAAGGAAGAGAACCAGACCGTCGCCTCCATCACGTTCCAGAACTACTTCAGGCTCTACAAGAAGCTCGCCGGCATGACCGGCACGGCGGACACCGAGGCCTACGAGTTCCAGCAGATCTACGGGCTCGAGGTCGTCGTGATCCCGACGCACAAGCCGATGATCCGGCAGGAC
>Ga0207873_1002996_pt1 | contig 12900 bp, 9 predicted proteins | sample BGWIniCompost_FD_187373 | JGI IMG/M metagenome (GOLD analysis project Ga0207873, IMG submission 187373) | Cellulose adapted compost microbial communities from Newby Island Compost Facility, Milpitas, CA, USA - BGW Initial Compost (SPAdes)... ... | reverse complement strand
GTCGTATCCAATGGACAATCCAACGGGTTCCCATCAATCCCTGTCACGACAACGCCCGCTTCATCAAGCGCCAACTTGGCGCAGAGATCGTAAGGATGACAAGTAAGTCCCGTCTTTTTGCCTTCCTTTCTAAACGATCGATTAAGCGACGCGCGGATGTCTGCAGTAAAACGGTCATGTCCCACTAACAACTCATAGAACTGACCGCCCGAGGAAATATACTGGTCTTCGAAAACAAAAGCTTTTCCACCAGGGACATTGGGAAATAGCTCCCCAATCATTTCTTCCTCAATTTTGGCGATTATATCCCTTCCAGGTGAAAAGAACCTGGAGAGCTGCGCAAAACCGCCGTATATAGAAGACGCTTTGGAGGGACGGCATTTCAGCGGCTCGTCTTTCAACTTGAAGAGGTTGGTTCTTGCTCCTTCAACGCCTTCGCCTTTTATTGCGGTGAAAGAATCGGCAAATGCGTTTTTGGCGATGGGGAGCTCAATCATTGCCGCCGCCTGGATATCCGATAAACGAGTTTGCTCGCCTTTATTAATCGCGACGGCTCCAAGAAAAAAAGCCGGCCTTTTGTTGTACATCAAGCCCCTAGTGCCGTCTATCGGATCGATAATAAATCTGAACCGGGCTTCATCGGGCTTTTGGTTGGCAGGGAAGACAGGAAGTTCGCCGTTAACATCGATTCCTTCCGCTATCAGGACGACGCCGCCGACCCGTTGCGCACGCTTTCCCAATTCGGAGACAACCAGGTCTTCCACATCCCGGTCTATTTGATAGATTGAATCTTCCTCGCGCTCCTTGAACACCGTGGATTTGTATTCCTCCGGCAAACTGTTGAGGTTTTCAAATACCTTTTGCCTGATCTGAAGGCCAATAGTCGATAGTATCTCTATGCATTTTCGCAACTCCATATTGAATATCTTTTTTCAAAGATAACCTGAAAGCGCCCGGAACTTATGACTTGGCGTGATATCTATTCCTTAGGCCATATCCAATGCATTTTACAAACAATAAAACCTGTACGGCTGTTAATAACGGGATTCGGAGCTTTATTGCGGAGAAGGGCATGTTAGGAAGTCGCATGTCGCAATTCTGAATCGATAACTATATTGACCGTTTTACATTCCATTAAGTAGATTTTTGCGTACTTTAGCCGGGCCATGACGCCAATTTTTTAATTTTTATTCGCCTGACAATGGCTCAGGGCGCAAAGCCGGGAGCGGCGAAATAGACAGACAAAGGATTGATTTTTTATGAGCACACTGACCAGGAGAACGTTTAATGGCATTAAATGGACAGCGACCTCTACAATCACAAACCTCATCCTGCAATTAGGATATACCGCCGTAATGGCGAGGTTGCTTGATCCGGTCGCTTTCGGGTTGGTGGCGATGGCTAACGTAGTATTAAGGTTTGGCGGATATTTTGCAAATATGGGCATGTCGCAGGCGCTGATCCAAAAGGAAACGCTCACGCAACGCGACATCCAATCGGCTTTTACGTCGTCTATTTTATTGGGCGGCTTATTTACGGTTGTTATTTACTTTCTCGCGCCTGCGATCGCCATTGTTGTATTCAAGGATACGGAAGTAATCCCGATTGTCCGGGTATTGTCGCTGACATTTCTTCTAAGCGGACTTTCCAGTACTTCCGGGAGCCTGTTGCGGCGTAAATTGAATTTCAAACCGTTATCCATCGTCCAGATTGTTTCATTTGGCATATATGCGGCGCTGGGGATATTCCTGGCCCTGCAGGGATACGGCGTATGGAGCCTTGTATACGCGTCGCTTTTTCAAAGCTTTTTCTCATCGGCGGTGGTGTACCTCATGGTAAGGCATTCGCTGAAGCCGTATTTTAAATGGAGCGTTTATAAACCGTTGTTTGCATTCGGGGGGAAGATTTCCATTATCAGTTTCCTGGAGTTTATCAGCATCAGCCTGGACACCATGTTTATCGGGCGATATCTCGGATCGGCGCTGTTGGGGATTTATAACAGGGCCAATATGATCATCCAGATGCCGCTGTATAAATTGAACACCAGCGTATCCGGCGTTTTGTTTCCGGCTTTCAGCAGTTTGCAAAAGGAGCGACAAAAGCTGAAACGAGTGTACCTGTCGTCAAGCTCGGTGGTCGCGTTTGTATTCCTGTCGTTAAGCGCGGGGGCGGCCGTGGCTTCTGAAAGCATTGTGCTGGTCTTGTTGGGCGACGAATGGCGGGAAGCGGTTCCTGTTCTCAGAATCGTGGCCATGATTGTTCCCTTTAAAATGCTGTCGCATTATGGCGGAATCATTTGCGACGCCACGGCCACATTGAACGTTAAATTGGGGCTTGAAGTAATGTATATCGCCGCCCTTGCCGGCGTCCTTTTTCTGATCAGGAATGAGAGCCTCAATGATTACGCGCTGGCGATTCTTTGCATGGAGGGCCTGAAATTTACCGTTTACATGTTCATTACGAAAAACATATTGGGCATCCGGATGCCGGAATACTTCAAAGCGTATTTGCCGGCGATTCTATCGGCGACCATCATTTCTGCGGCGATTTTTATAACCAACCGGATGATGGAGAGTTTAAACTTAAGTTACGCGCTGCAACTGACGCTCAACATGGCCACCGGCTCGACGGTCCTAATTATTGTCTTATTCCTGAACTTCAACAAACCGGTCTGGAATGAGCTAAACGATAAAATCTTTAGTCAGGTCAGATTTTTTGATAAAACTATGAATGGTTTATACTCAAAAATCCATAAGTAAATGAAAATCGGCATAGCAGGTCCCATCGATCTACAACTTTTAAATATTAAAGAGAAATCTTTTCCAAGGACATACGCTTATCCTCTCACTTCCTATCTAATCAATGGCCTGATGGAAAGAGGCCACGAAGTAGTCGCATTCACTGTTTCCGGCGACATTGACAAACCGACGACCATTAAAGCATCCAATCAGTTGACAATTTGTCTGGGTTTGTCAGACCATCACGCTGGAAGAAGGTTCTTTAAAAGAGAAATTGAAAGTTTGCGACAATTGATGCAGCAGGAGGAGCCGGATATTATCCATGCGCATTGGACGTATGAATTTGCTTTAGCGGCCATCAAATCGGGCCTTCCGCATGTCGTCACAATTCATGACAACGCTTTCATGATCATGAAACACAATTTTGATCCATACCGGTTGATCAGGTGGATTATCAATTTCCAGGCTATTGAGAGGGCCGACCGGTTAATCGCCAACTCCGATTACATATACTCGACATTGAGCGGCAAAAGCAAAAGCAAAGCAAGGGTAATCTACAATTTTTATCCCAATGCGCTTATCCGCCCGGCGGCCGCCAATAAACCGGCTGAAAAATATCTTGTAACTGTTAGCCACGATTTCAATAGAACCAAAAATATCGACACCGCGCTAAGGGCTTTTGCCTTGTTGCGCCAGCGATATCCTAACCTGGAGTACCGGCTAATCGGAGCCAATATGAAGACGCTGGGAAGCGCTCATCGCTATGCCATTAAAAATAATCTGACAGACGGCGTCCATTTTATGGGCCTTAAAAGCTACGATGAAACCCTGGAAATCGTCAGCGGGGCTTTTGCCATGCTTCATCCATCCCGGGAGGAATCGTTTGGGATGTCGGTGTTGGAAGGTATTATGCTCGGCACGCCGGCGGTTGGCGGAATAAACAGCGGCAATATTCCCTACCTGCTCAACTGGGGGGAAGCGGGCGTCGTCTGCGATATTGAAAATCCAGAGGAAATCGCCAAAGGCGTGATCAAGCTAATCGAAGACGAATCCTATTACCATGAATTAAGAAAGTCGGCAAGAGAAATGGCGATCAGGAAATATTCGGAAACAAGAATCATCAACGAACATATAAATTACTACAATGATATCCTTTCTGGCAATAAAAACGGATACACGCAAGGCGAGATCGTACCCAGTCTTAAATGGGGATTGGCGGGTTCGGGCGGATCGACCGCAACAGCTTTTTAACAAATTCCCGTATTCTGCTTAATGCTGAAACGCTTACAAAAACTTCGAATGTTTGATGAAAATGATCAGTTCTTCAATAAACGGCATATTGCATAAACTTGGCGCGCAAGTGACAAGATATCCCGGCGGATGCGTGCAAAGGCGCATCAAGCTGATAAATTACTTCGGCATAAACAAAATTCTGGATGTGGGAGCCAACTCCGGACAGTTTGCGCTTGAAATGAGAAGCATCGGGTTTAAAGGAAAAATCATCTCTTTCGAACCCTTGTCCATCGTATTCCGGGAACTAGTGAAGAACTCGCGCCACGACGAAAGCTGGACCGCCGTAAATTGCGCTTTGGGCGACGCGGATGCGGAAGCGGTAATCAACGTGGCGGGAAACATCAACAGCAGTTCCCTGTTGTCGATGCATCAAAACCATGAAAAGAGCAGCCCCGGGTCGAAATTTATCGGGAAGGAGAATATCCTGATCAAGAAACTGGACTCCATATTCCACGACTACTACGAAGAAAACGATTCGGTTTATCTGAAACTGGACACGCAGGGTTTTGAAAAAAGAGCGCTCGACGGCGCCGAACGATCGCTCAAATATATCAAGGGAATCCAGATAGAGATGTCGCTAGTGCCCCTCTATGAAGGTTCGCTGTTGTTCCCGGAAATGAAACAATTTCTGGAAAGCCAGGGGTACGAACTTTATTCGCTCGAAAGCGGTTTCACCGACCCGGAATCCGGCAGGCTCCTCCAGGTGGACGGCATTTTCTTCAGGAATTGACCGCTATTCCGAATGAACCTTAAAATCCCGGAGGCTGACTTTGCGTTCGGGATTTTCAATATGATAAAGCGGAACCGAACCGTAGAACGACGCCCACATAGAGAACGTGCTGGGAGGCCCCACAATCAGGTTGCACCGGGCCATGGAATACAGGTCCTCAATCGCCTTGCCCGGCCCTTTTACACAGTCGAGCTCCTCGAACACGGCCAGATCGACGTTGTCGTCGGAAAAAATTACAAACCTGCAAGGCGTATCCTGCGCGGCCAACCCCGCTTCGATCTGCCTGCAAATCATCGCGTAAGTTTCGAAAGGATAATAATATTTCCCCTCCATCCATTTTTGATAATCGCCGTGCCGGATGTGCACGCCGACCAGGAAACCCGGTTCCTTCCCAAGGCTTTTAAAAAAATTGTCGATATTGTCGCGGTATTCCGACGCCGGTTGGAACAACTCCCTGATCTTGTCGCGATGCTTGTTGAAACTATTCCTATCCCTGATGTTCCATCCGTTCAATATGGTAAGCTTCGATCTGAGAATCTTTTTCACCGCCGGGTCCGAAAGGTCGAGCTCGCGGCCCGATCCGGTAAAGTTGCGATGCAAAAAGCTGGACCGGATTAAATATTTGGTTAAATAGTTAAACGCCAGGAAACCCGACTTCACAATCCCGTTTAACGTAGGGTTGTCATGGAAGTCAAGCGAAATCTTGTATCCGTTAAAATCGTTGTCCCGTGTGGCTTGGAAGTATTTTCTGTAATCGTTGAAATGTGGATAAATCAGTTTGACGTTGTTTTCAATCGAGGCGGCGCACAAATGCCCCACTTTAAACAACCGGTTAGCCAACTGTCCAAATTTGTCTCCAGCAATGATCATAATCAGTTAAAAAAATTACGCAACAATGGCAATATCCTACATGATCCGGCCGTTTGCGCCGTGCGCGGGGCCGGAAGTCGTTCTAAACAAACAAACCAGAACAGAAATGGTTTTTACTGCTATTAAAGTCAATTTTTTATCGTACATAACGTAATAAAATTTTTATTTTTTGTTGTAGAATTATTCCACGGTTATTGGCATATTATCATTGCTTACTTAGGAAGTACAACAACATCGTTATGTTCTTTCATCATAAACGCTTTTTATATGGTTTTCCCTAGCCTGGCATTTTAATCCAGCCTGTAATGACATTATTTTTATTAAGTTTTTCAGTACTTTTTAATCGCATAGTTTTACGGCGTTCAAGTTCAATCCAGCAAAATTGACAACCATGACTATTAAAAAGTACTTCCTTCTAACAGCCGTCTTATGGACGTTTTCTTTTCCAAACCTGGCAATGGCGCAACCGGAATATGGCATTCACTTTACGCCTGAGGAACTTAAAATATGGAGACAGCGGACAATATCCGGTCCGTACAAAACCGCCGGAGATGTTAGTCACGCATCGCCGGGCGACTGGACAAGGATAATGAAAAACGCAACCGCATTCCTGGAAAATCCCTCTAAAGACAGGTACATGGGAGGCGACGGGACTTACGCCACCGAACCGCACGGTAACCACGTGAATATGCGCGACGCCGCCTTTGTTTACCTGATCACTGGCGAAAAGAAATATCTGGAAGCGGTGAAAAAAGAGCTTATGGCCCAAATTGCCGTCCCCGCAATGGACGTCACAAAATGGGGATTGGTGGGAGACACCCACCGGTTTACCGCCGCCGAATGGTTTGTCCGCCTGCTCTTCGCTTACGATTACATCAAAGACGGCCTCAATGGATCGGAAAAACAGAAATTGAATCAATATTTCCGGAACGTGGGTAAATTCTATGCCAACAACATCAATCATTATCATGAAATGTTGTTCCCTAACCGGCTTAAGGAAGACTATTCGAAGAGAGGCCGCGACGCCGCCACCGGCGCAATGAGCAATCAATATACCCATATCAACAAAGACGGCAGCAAGGGCAACCGGTTGTCGATTTTATCGGCGTGGTACAACAACCGGAAAGCGTCGATGATGAGGGCCGTAGGTTTAATTGGCGTATTCCTGGACGATCCGGACCTGATCAAACACGCCAAACTCTTCATCAAGGAAATGATTATGTTCAGCGTGTACCCCGACGGCACAATGGGCGAATATAACCGGAATGGCAACTACGGCAATCCCCAGGCGGGCATGATTTACAGCGGCATCAATATTCAAATGTCCGTCGAAGTGGCCGACGTCCTGGCACGAAAAGGCGATTTCGAATTGTACGAGTATGAAACCTCGGAAGGTCTTTGGGGCACTGAGGGAGGAAAGAAAAGCATCCGTCTGATGGTCAGGAATTTTTACGACCAAGTGTCTTATAAAGTGGAGCGGTATCACGGTTCGGTGGACATCAGAAACCGGATCGACATTGAAAACGAATTTGGAGGTAACTATGGCATTGAAAAATGGGCGCACGACGTCTGGTATGCCATGGGGAATATTTACTGGAAAGACGATTATTTCAAGAGCGTATATACGAGAAAAGTGGGCCCTCCGTATGCCGACAAGAACCTTGCGGGCTGCGGCTCAGTGTCCTGGCCATGGGGCGGCGCCGGCGCGGTATATCCTGGCGTACTGTTTATGTTTGGCCAGATGGAAGGGAAAGTTTGGCCTTATAAAGGCAAGGGCGCGGAAGCCTGCGACAACATTCCCGCGGCGCCCAGGATCAACGTCTCTGGAAATACGGCGATTTGCGAAGGCGAGCAAGTGGACCTGTCGGTTCCGGACGGATTTGCCGCTTACGACTGGTCCAATGGCGGCGAGAGTCAGCGGATCAAGGCAGGCCCCGGACAATACAAGGTAAGGGTAAAGGATGCCCGCGGCTGCTGGAGCGAATACTCGGAGGCGGTTACGCTTAGAAAAAGAGATGCAAACTTCAGTCCAGCTGTGAAAGCGCTCGGGGAAACGGAAATTTGCGAAAATGAAACCGTGACGCTCGAAGCGTTGGGAGATTACCGCGACTTTATCTGGAGCAATGGAGAAAAAGGAAGAACGATTACGACCAATGAACCGGGCGCTTATACGGTCAAGGCGCAGGTGTGCGACAATTCGTGGAGCCTGCCGTCGGAGCCCGTGGAAGTGATTGTGCATAAACTGCCGGAAACCGCCTTCATTATCAACAAGAACGATACGCTCATCGCCGAAACAGGATCCCTCCCCAGTCCGTCGATTCAGTGGCAGTTGAACGGCCGCCCGATTCATGGCGCCACCCGGGAGAAATACTTCCCGGTAAAAAGGGGAGAATACTCTCTGGTTACGCAGGGCCGGGGAGGCTGTGTCAGTCGTTCGCGAAATTATTTATACGTCGATCCCACAATCGACATTGTGGAAGTTTTCCCTAATCCCAATAGCGGGCGTTTTTCGGTAGAGATCAAGGAGCCCCTGTACGAGGAATACCAGATTGCGGTATTCGACTCCACCAACAAAAAAGTGTTCGAAACGCAGGCCTATCCATCCAGCGGAATCGTTGAAGAAATCGACCTGACCATGTTTGGCAAGGGAATGTATCTTGTGAAAGTGTACGCCGGCGACAGAGTGGTGGTAAAAAAGGCGCTGGTGAGGTAGAGAAGTTGTTGGTTGGCGGGTTTGTCTTGTCCTGATATAGGTTTACATAAATTTGTAAATCATTACAAGGATTATTTTAACTTTGTAAACTTAAAGCAGTATATAAGTCCAAAACTGTAAAATTTTCTTAGGACGAGACACACCGCCTAATCAGTGCAATCCGTGTAATCCTTCTACTCCGTGATTGCTTATTCATCGTGCGAGCGCGGCGTTGACGTCCAGGCCGATCAACCGTTCGAGGCGGGCGGCGGCTATCTGAAAATTTCTTTGCGCCTCGGCTTGTTTAAGCTGTTCATTCTTTAAGTTGTTGTAAGCGTTGTTATACTCGTCCAGCGTGGCCTGGCCGTTCTTAAAACGGTCTTGAATCAGCGCAAATGTATTCGAAGCGTTTTCTGCCACTTCCGTCTGAATCTTCAAAGCCGTCTGGTTGAAGGTATAATGGTAATAATTTTCGAGCACTTCGGCCCTGATTTGCAGCTTCCGGTCGTTTATAGCTAGCATTTCGTTTTGGACCTGTATAGCGGCGGCCTTAGCCCGGGTGGGTGAGAATATTGACAATGGAATTTCAATTCCGAAGCTGTAGGAAGGAAAATAAACCGTTTCCGTCGCGCCGTCGGCGGGCGGATTGATCATGAATTCATTGAATCTCCCCGTCAGCTTAAAGTCTTTTGCCCATGTTCCCCGTTCCACCTTGATTTGTTCCTGCGCAATCAATACCCGGTTGTCCAGGATTTTATTCGCCGGATTGTTCTTCCATGCCAACTGGACAAGCTTTTCCACATCGCTGATGTTCTGCGCGTTCTCAGGCAAAATGATTCTGTTATAGTCTATTGTTTGCGAATGAATGGCCCCAGGCGACAAAACCGCCGGAATGGCCAGGCAAATTATGAATATGACATGAGATTTCATAACAGTAGGTTGTTAATAAAAAACATCATAAGAATGGCATAAAACCAACGTTAAAGATTATCGAGGCCTACCCTGTTCAGCACCACATTGGTCAGCTTTCCGTTCAACTTTTTCAGATAACCAATCGAATCCCTGTCTCTTTGTTTGAGAGATGTTTTTGCGGAAAAGATGGGCACCACTTTGTCGGCGTACGCGGCGAGTTCGTGCGTATCACTGTAATCGTTCAAAGCTGGGCCTTCCATGAATATATAATCATATTGCTGGGCAAGCTCTAGCAATAGAATATCGAAATCCTTGCCGGCAAATATCTCTGACGGCGAATGGTTCACCCGCTTGCTGCCAATGATGTCGATGTTGTCGTGCACAGGGATTACCCGCGACTGGTTTTCGTCATAATATTCCGGATTGAACGCTTCCAGCATTTCCACGTCTTTATGGTCAAGTGCAGGCGACCGGCCAAAATCCGGATCGGTGATCAGCTTTCGTTTCAATTCCAGCAGGCTGGTCTCAATCGCTTCGGGCGATAATATTTGCGTAAGCGTATTGTTTTTAAAATTGGTGTCGATAATCAACACCTTTTTGTTCATCAAGCTCAGCGAGTAAGACAGGCAAAGGATCAGGAAGCTTTTGCCTTCCGCTTTTTTGAGACTTGTGAAAAGGAATATTTTGTCCTCCTTGTAAGACAATATCTCATTCCTGATTTTCCTCAGCAGTTGCTTGAAGGTTTCGTATTCTTCATCATCCTGTTCCCGGGCGAACAACCTTGCCAGGTCGATTTGGTCAGAATTAATTTCGTTGATGACGCCGGCGAGCTTCATCCGGGTTTTGTTTTTAAATTTACGCGCATTCCGGATCGTCGTATCTGCAAGGCCGGTCAGCAGGACCAGCAAAATCACAATCGCAGTCGATCCCCCGGCGCCAATGGCGTATATCCGAATTTGGCGCTCAAAGTCAGGTTTCGCCGGTATGGCTGGTTTCACCAACGTCAGGGTCGCTTTCAGTTGGGTCGTTTTTTTCGCCAGATTAAAGGAATCGAGCGCGGCAAGGTAAGCGTCCATCGCCCTTTTTACCTCCGCTTCAAGAGCCTGGAACGACGTCTGTTTGGTGGACATTCCGCTGATATTCTTATTGAGATCGGAAATGTTATTCTCGATAGATTGCAAATTGGTCCTGGTTATCCTGAGCTTCAATTCCAGATCCTCTTTTTTGGCCGACAACGACGCAATGCTTGCCGTGGGGCCGTCTGAAGAGGCGGCAGCCCTGCTCATCTCGCTGCGCAGTTCAGTGCGGAGGCTTTCAAGGGTATTTTCCAGTTCGGGGTTGTTTGAGCCCGAACTGACATATAATTGATTGATTTCGTTAATCTTGGTTTGCAATTGGATAATCCTCGTATTCGCTAATCGGGCCGATTCGGCGTCCTGCGTCTCGCGAATTTTCTGATTCACCGACTCAATTTGCATTTGCAACGAACGAATTTCGTCCAGCAGGTTGTCTTTTTTAATGGTAAAGTCCTTCAGTTGACCGATTTTATAATCGAGATTCAGGTTTACGCTGGCGTTTCGCTTGGCCTCGTTGAGTTCCGAAGTCTTCTCGTCAAGGATTCTCTTTTTTTCAGACAGCAGCCTTTCGAGGTCGTTGTGCTCTTCGCTCGAAGCCTTCTGCCTATTATAATAGCGGATAAATTCCTTCGAAAAATTGTTTACGATAAAAGCCGAGAGCTCGGCGTTTTCCGTCATGGCGCCGACGGTAATGGAATCAAATTGATTGCGTTTGATCTCCAAGGTATTTAAAAGCGATGGCCTGTCATACTCGTATAGCCTGACGATATCGGAGATCAACCGGTTATATTCCACATTCTGATCGAGCGCCAGAAAATTCTCAATCCTGTAATTCAATTCTTTCCGGAGGTCGTCGAAAGGGTTGAGGCTGGAATAGTAAATATCCGGATAGTATTTAAAAATTTCCGTAATCTCATCCTCCCCGACTTTTCGGAATGGATCTTGCGTGGACAGGTCGTGAACCAGAAGCTTGTATGACAACAGATTGGCTGGAATGTCCGAATTCATCATTTCAATCAGCTCCATCGCCTGCACCTCGGCGTCGTAATGTCCCGACAACCTTGGCTCAATAATCGCCGACGAGCGATACAGGTTAGGAGACAAAGAAAAATAGCCATATATAAAGCCGCAAACTGTAATCGGCGTCAAAACAATAAAAAATTTATTTCTCCAGAGTAGTTTAAAAAATCTCATGTTCCGCTCTTAGAATAACAAAAAATCAACACAAATTATTCAAAAAAGTTGTTCAAAGCGGATTAATTTACGCCGTCGGAGGCGTTCAATAGTTTTTTGGCGTCTTCAATCAATTTTTGTATTCGCAAGGTCGTTGAATCCGCTTCCAAAATTTGTTCGGCCATATATATATCTGAAAATCCGCCGTCTTTGTTGCTTGCAAAAAATGCTTTTTTGTCTTTCGACAAGGAAAAATAAGCGTCAAAACCTTCGGAATTGATGTTAGGCCCCAGGTTTACAGGGCGGCTCCAAACATTCCACGTGCCGTACAAACGTTCGGCCATAAAGATGTCCGCGTCGCCATAACCGCCATGGCCGTCGCTTGAGAAAAACAATGTAGCTCCGTCGTCGGATAAAAACGGGGATATCTCGAAGCCGGAAGTGTTGATCATCGGGCCCAGGTTTTGCATGGGCAACCAGTTATCGGCGGTGTCCTTGAGGATGACATACAGATCTTCCTGCCCATAGGAATCGTCTCCCGCCACGGATACAAGGATTATTTTTTCCGAAGGATGCACATACAGGCCGAAGAACCCGCCGCCATTTTTGATTTTGGGAACGTCGAAAGGTTGGGGCCTCTGATCGTTAAATTTCAGATTATAGAAGGCGATATCCGTCCTGGAAGTTGATCGATAGGTGTTTAGCAAGAATAAGCAGTTCCCATCCTCGCTAAATCCTATGGCAAAATTGTTTTTCTTATTATTCAATGGTTTCTTCAATAACGACGGCGTTTGCCAGACGCCGGTTGGGTCAAGAATGCTCGTCCAAATATCGGACCCCGCCCGTTTCCCGCCCGTATTGTCCGGATCAAAAAACCGCGTGAAGTACAACGTCTTCCCATCGGGCGACGCCAGGGGATAACTTTCTTCAGACGCATTGCCGATAGTCAATTTTTGCGCTTTTTCGAACTTGTATTTTTGCGCGTTCGCGTGGAGCGTTGCAAAAAATATGAACATTGTGGACGACAAAAAAATCGCAAATATGCGCTTCATCTTTTTCTTGATTAGTTCCGAATAAATAACGAAAAAATCTTTATTTGGATATAAACCGCCGTACATTCAGGATCTTCAGCATTTCCTGGAATTTGACGCGCTGTTTATAAGCCCGTTCGCAAAATCAGAGTTCCCAAGGGAAACCCTGATTCGCATTTACTGAAGCAGAAATAGAAGGTTAAGGAAAAAAATTAGAATGGGGGTTCGTCGATAAATCCTCCAAACGGGAGGTCGTCCTTCTGGTTGATCTTACTGCCCAAGGTAATCGACTTAAAGCCGGAGGGACCGGTAGAAAAAGAGGAGCCCGCGCCGTAGCTGTCGTCGTAATCCAGGTCGCAGAATTTGGTAAACTTGCCAATAAATT
>Ga0207873_1002993_pt1 | contig 12906 bp, 12 predicted proteins | sample BGWIniCompost_FD_187373 | JGI IMG/M metagenome (GOLD analysis project Ga0207873, IMG submission 187373) | Cellulose adapted compost microbial communities from Newby Island Compost Facility, Milpitas, CA, USA - BGW Initial Compost (SPAdes)... ... | reverse complement strand
CGCCGGCGCGGCCGGCGAGCGCGTCCTGCTGCTCACGGCCAGCGCCTTCGCGCGTCCGGCCTTCGCGAGACCCCACGCCGAAAAGACGCTCGTGAACGTGAGCTGCGTCTCGCCGGAGGCGACGGCCGTGAGCGACTGCCCGATCGACTTGTACGGGACGCTCAGGAGCTTGACCTGCGCCACGTGCATGAAGAGCTCGCCCGCGAGATGGGTCCCCGTCCCGGCGCCGGTGTGCGAGAACGAGATCTTGCCGGGATTGGCTTTCGCCTGTGCGATCAGCTCCTTTACCGACGAGACCGAGCCCGGATGAGCGATCAGCATGTAGGGCTGGGTTGCGACCAGCACGATGGGCGCGAAGTCCCGCCGCGGATCGTACGGGAGCTTCCGGTACAAGCTCACGCTAACGGCGATCGCCGCGCTGGTACTGAAGAGGAGCGTGTAGCCGTCGGGCGCCGCACGCGCGACGACTTCTCCGGCGATGATGCCGCCCGCGGTCTCCGTCTGGCCGTACATCTCCACGACGTTCACGCCCCAGATCTGCCACAGCGCCATCGTTTCCGGCGGCAGCGGCGCGCCGCCGCTCACGAGCAGCTCGAGGCGATCGAATCCGAGCTTGTTCAGGATCGGGCGGAACACGCACCAATGGACGGCGCCGTAGGCGAGGCGGCGGGCGACGCCCTCCTCGCCGTCCCAGCGGCGCCTCACGTGCGCGCGTGCGAAACGCATCGCGGCCTCGTACGCCGCCCGTTTCACCGGCGAGCTGTTGGCGATACCGATCAGCACCTGCGACGCGAATTTCTGCAGGTAGCGGGGAACGGTGAACAGGACCGTTGGCGCCACCTCGAAGAGCGTCTGCGGAAGGTCCTCGAGATCCTCGCCGAGGTGCGGGACGAGCCCGCTCAGCAGCGGCAGCGTCACCGCGACGTCGCGTCCGAGCACATGGCAAAGCGGCAGGTAGACGACGGTACGGTGGCGCTTGGCGGCGAGTGTCGGATAGTGCGCGACGAGGTTATACGCCGCGGCGAGATGCTTGCCGTGGGCGACCACGGCGCCCTTCGGGTGGCCGGTAGTGCCGGACGTATACACGATGAACGCCGGCGCCTTCGGATCGAGCCGGCGGGCGAGCGTCTCGAGCTCGGCCACCGGGTCGCCGCGCGGTTCCACGGCCCGCATCAGCTCGACATAGCGCCGCAGCTTCGGGTGGCGGTAGGCGAACATCGCGGAATCGTCGATCACCACGATCCATTGGAGATCAGGGAGCGCGTCCGCGATCGGGAGCACCTTGTCGACGTACTCCTGATCCTCGGCCACGAAAATGCGCGCGCCGCCGTCGCGGAGCTGGTATTCCACCTCGGCGGGCGAAGCCGTCGGGTAAATGCCGTACGTCACCGCGCCGAGCGCCTGCGCGCCGAGATCGCAGAGCAGCCATTCCTCGCACGGATCGCCCATGATCGCGATGCGCTCGCCCGGCGACAGACCGAGCGAGGCGAGCGCACGCGCGCAGCGCACGACCAGCGCCGCGTAGTCGCGCCACGTGCGGCTGCGATAGATACCGAGATGCTTGGAACGGAAGGCGACGGCGTCGGGGTGGGCTCGCGCACGCTCGGCGAGCAGCAGGGGTGCGCTCTTCTGGCGCAGCTCCGCGAGCTTGCTTTCGATCGCGGCATCGGCCACAAAACCCCCCTCTTCGGCACGGTTCCACGCACGATACGCCACGCCGTCGATCGTTCTCCGCCGCCGTCCTCGCGCGACGCGCGCACGGCGGCGCGGCGCGCATCGCCGGTCCGCGGTAACCCATGCGGCGGCCGGTATTCTCTATCTATAAATCTATAGAAATCAATCCCCGCGCCGCTTGCGCGTCGTCGCGACGCGGCCGCGGCGGCGCGTGCCGCGGCGTCCTGCCGCGGGCGCCCGCGCGCCGTCGACCAGCAGATGTCCGAACTCTTCCGCGATGCGCTCGATCGTCGCGTTCGGCTCGATGCCGTACCACGCAGATACCGCGTTGCACATCCCGAGCATTCCCAGCGTCGCGAGCCGGCAGTCGAGATCCGGACGAAACTCGCCGCGCCGCACGCCGTCCGCGAAGACGTCCTCGATTATGCGCTCGAGACGACGCGACAACCGGCCGACGCGGTGGCGGCTCGCGTCCGGGAGGTTGTGGCGTTCGCGCAGAAACACCTTGACGAAGGCGTGACGGTCGCGCGTCGGCTGCAGGTGCGCGAGAACGAGCGCGCGAATCTTCTCCGCTGCGGTTCCTTCGCCCCGCACGATGGCCTCGGCGCGCTCCACGAAGCCCTCCACGCCGCGCATGCACACCTGCTCGAGCGCGAGCTCCTTGGACGGAAAGTAGTAGTACAGGCTCGCCTGGCGGATGCCGAGCACGTCGGCGATGTCCTGCGTCGATGCGCCGTGATAGCCGCGTTCGGCGAACACCTGCGCCGCCGCTTCGATGATTTCCGCGCTGCGGCGGCGCGGGCTCAGCGTGCGCCGCTTCGCTCGATCGGGAACGCGCATACCACGGGTCTCTTGTGCCGGACGCGACGTTGCTGCGAGAATTCTATAGCTCTATAGACACAGCCGCCGATGCGGCTCCGCCATCCTGCAGGAGGAAGACATTCATGGCTACACCCGCTTCCGGACGCCCTCCGTTCCGCGCCGATCATATCGGAAGTCTGCTTCGCCCGGCACGGCTGCGCCAGGCGTTCCGCGACTTCCACGACAAGAAACTGAGTGAAGCGGCCTTCAGGGAGATCCAGGACGCCGCGATCCGCGACGTGGTCCGGCTGCAGGAAGAGGTCGGGCTGCAGGTCGTGAACGACGGCGAATACCGTCGGGGCTCGTACTGGGGCCGGTTCGTCGAGCTCACCGACGGCCTCACGGTCAAACCGGCGAAGTTCAAGTTCCACGACGACCACGGCCACGAGACGGAGTTCACCGCGCCCCACGTGAACGGCAGGGTGCGGCGGGGGCGGCCGATCGCGGTGGACGAGGTCGAGTTCACCCGCGGGATCACGCGGGCGATGGTCAAGGTCACCCTGCCCTCGCCCTCGACCATGCACTTCTGGCGCGGCCGCGACTACGCCGATCCCGGGCTGTACGACAGCCCCGAGCAGTTCTTCGCGGATCTCGGCAAGGTATATCGGGACGAGATCGCGGACCTCGCCCGCGCGGGCGCGCAGTACGTTCAGCTCGACGAGGTGGCGCTCGCGATGCTGTGCGATCCGGCGGCGCGCGAGAAAGTGAGAGCCGAAGGCCAGGATCCGGAGAAGCTCGTCGATCTGTACGTCGACGCGATCAACCAGGCGGTCGCCGGGCTGCCGGCCGGAATGATCGTCGGCGTGCACATGTGCCGCGGCAACTACAAGGGCAAGTATCTCGCCGAAGGCGGCTACGATTCGATCGCGGAGAAGCTGTTCAACAACGCGAACGTCAACCACTTCCTGCTCGAGTACGACACGCCGCGCGCGGGCGATTTCGCGCCGCTGCGCTTCGTGCCGAAGTCCAAGGGCGTGGTGCTCGGGCTGATCAGCACGAAGACTCCCGCGCTCGAGCCTCTCGATCTCCTCAAGCGGCGCGCGGAGGAGGCGGCGAAATACGTCGACGCCGAGCGACTCGCCATCAGTCCGCAGTGCGGCTTCGCAAGCACGGTCGCCGGCAACCCGATCACCGAAGCGGACATGCGCGCAAAGCTGAAGCTCATCGTCGACGCCGCGAGAGCCATCTGGGGCTGAGCGAGGCGGCCCGCGAAGCGCGGGCCGCGGGACGGCTACTCGCCGATGTGCAGGAGCTGCCCGCGGATCCGCGCAACGCGGAAGTAATAGAGGAAAATGACGATACCCAGGGCGAGATATACGACGTTCAGCGCCACCGCCGTCACCAGCAGGTCGACGCGGAACACCTGCTCGAACAGCACCGCCCGCATTCCGGTGAACACGTGGCTCGAGGGCAGGAAGAACGCGACTTTCTGCAGCCACACGGGCAGGATGTCGATCGGGTAATAGACCCCCGTCACCGGCTGCAGCGCGAAGACCACGAACCACGCGAGACCCTCGGCGCCCAGCCCGTGGCGCAGCACCAGGCCCGAGACCAGCAGGCCGATCGACCAGCCCATCACGATCAGGTTCACGAAGAACGCGATCAGCGGCAGCCCGATGTCGAAGATCGAATAATCGAAGAGCGGAATCGCGACGAGCGCCGCGCCGCCGACGCCGATGAGCGTGCGGATCAGGCTCATGGTGACGAGCGCCGCGACGAGCTCCCAGGGGCGCAGCGGGCTCACGAACAGGTGGCCGAGGTTCCGCGACCAGAGCTCCTCGAGGAATACCAGCGAGACCCCGAGCTGCCCGCGAAACAGCACGTCCCAGAGCAGCACCGCGGAGATGAGCACGCCCGAGGCCTGCGCCACCCAGGAACTGTTGCCGACGAGGAAGATCGTGATGAAGCCCCAGAGGATCATCTGCACCGTCGGCCAGTACATGAGCTCGAGAACGCGCGGCCACGAGCCGCGGAGCAGATAGAGGTGCCGCAGCACCAGCGCGCCGATGCGCCGCAGCGAGCCCAGGCGCGGCGCGGCCGTCCGGACCGCCTTCACTTGCGCCCCTGCCCCGCTGCGCGCGCGGCCGGCGCGAACCGCTCGCGCGCGATGTCGATGAACACTTCTTCCATGTTCTTCCGGCCGTAGCGCTCCAGGAGCTCCTGCGGCGTGCCGCGGTCGACGAGGCGGCCGGCGCGCATCATCAGCACCTGATCGCACATGCGCTCGACCTCGCTCATGTTGTGCGAAGCGAGCAGCAGCGTCGCGCCGGTGCGGTCGCGGTAGCGCTCGAGATAGCTGCGCACCCAGTCGGCGGTGTCCGGGTCGAGCGACGCGGTCGGCTCGTCCAGCAGCAGCAGCTCGGGCTCGTTGAGCAGCGCTTTCGCCAGTGTCACGCGCGTCTTCTGCCCCGAGGACAGCTCGCCGTAGCGGCGCTTGAGCAGCGCGCCGATGTCGAGCGCCTCGGCGACCTCGCGCAGCCGCGCGCCGAGCCGCCGCACGCCGTAGAGCAGACCGTAAACACGGAGATTCTCGGCGACCGTGAGGCGCTTGGGCAGATCGACGTACGGCGACGAAAAGTTCATGCGCGGCAGCACGCGATAGCGATGGCGGATCATGTCGACGCCGAAGATCTCGATCTCGCCGCGCGTCGGCAGGAGCAGCCCGAGCAGCATCGCGATGGTCGTGGTCTTGCCGGCGCCGTTGCCGCCGAGGAGCGCCACAGTGCTGCCGCGCGCGACCTCGAAGCTCACGTCGTCGACCGCGACGACGTCGTCGAAGCGCTTGGTCGCATGGCGTACGGCAACGACGGGACCGGACATGCGCAGAGATTAACCCACTGCCCCCGGGCTGTCAGGCGGCTGCCGGCCCGGGAAGCACTGTGCTAGATTAGCGCGCCCGCGATACCAACAGCTACAGGGAAGACTCCATGCGCCATCTGCTGACTCTGAGCGCACTGCTGCTCGCTGGCTGCAGCTACGCGGCGCCTCCGGCCGAAACCACCGTCACGTGGCACGGGCACGCCGCGTTCGAGATCGTCACGCCGAAAGGCAAGGTGCTGATGATCGACCCGTGGCTCAAGAATCCGGCCAACCCGCTGGTCAAGAGCGGCAAGGATCCGATCGCCGCCGTCGCCAAGCTCGACTACATCGTGCTCACGCACGGGCACTTCGATCACGTCGGCGACGCGGTCGCGCTCGCGAAGAAGACCGGAGCGCGGCTCGTGACGAATTTCGAGCTCGGCACGAACCTCGCGAAGCTGCACGGCTACCCGAAGGACCTGATGGGGTTCGACACCCTCCTCAACATCGGCGGCGAGATCGAGATCGCGGACGGCGAAGTGCGCGTCGCGCTCACGCCGGCCGTGCATTCGAGCGGCCTCAACGACCCGTTCGCGGGAGAGAAGGATCCCGACATCGTCTACGGCGGCGACGCGGCGGGCGTCGTGATCCGCATCAAGAACGGCCCGACGATCTATCACACCGGCGACACGGCGTACTTCCGCGACATGTCGGTGATCGCCGAGCTGTACGAGCCCGATCTCGCCCTGGTGAACATCGGCGGGCATTTCGGCATGGAGCCCGAGATCGCCGCGCGCGCGGCGAAGACCGTGCAGGCAAAGCTCGCCGTGCCGCATCACTACGGCACCTTCCCGGTGCTGACGCAGGACCCCAAACGCTTCGCCGACGAAGCGGAGAAGCGCGGCGTCGCCTACCGTATCCTTGCGCCCGGCGGCAGCATTACGTTCCAGGGCGACAAGCCGCTGAAGAACTGAACGGGACCGAAACGGCGCGCTGCCGGCCGGCCCGATCGAAAGCGCGGCCGAGCCGCGTAGCGGGCCCCGAATCCGCGCGCGACCTCGCGGCCGGCGCCCCGCACCGCCGGCCGGCGGCCGCGACGGACGTCCGCGAGCCCGCCGCCGCTACGCCGGCATCGGCTCTTCCTTCGGCGTGCTCTCGAGCTTCTTCCAGACGCAGCGCCCGCCGCTCTTCTGGTCGATCTCCTCGAGCCAGGCGGCGTGCGCCGCGAGCTCCTCCTCGCTCGCGCGCAACACGAGCAGCGGCGGCTTGTTGACGATGCGCTTGATCTGGACCTCGACCGCGGCCGCCGCGGCCGCGGGGCTCCGCACGTCGTCGAACAGCGCGGCCTGCCCGCCCGTCATCGCGAGGTAGACGTCGGCAAGGATCTCGGCGTCGAGCAGCGCGCCGTGGAACGTGCGCTGCGAGTTGTCGACGTTGTAGCGCCGGCAGAGCGAGTCGAGGTCGTTCTTCTGTCCCGGATGGAGGCTGCGCGCGAGCGCCAGGGAATCCGTAATGGTGCAGATTTCCTCGATGCGCGGCGCCTCGCGCTTGCCATCGAGCGTCCCGCCTTCCTCGATCACGCGCGCCAGCTCGTAGTTGATGAAGCCGACGTCGAATGCAGCGTTGTGGATGATCAGCTCGGCGCCGCGCACGAAATCGAGGAAATCCTGAGCGATGTCCGCGAATGCAGGCTTGTCGGCGAGGAACTCGTTGGTGATGCCGTGGACCTCGATGGCGGCGGCGTCGATTTCCCGATCCGGACGGATGTACTGGTGATAGGTATTGCCGGTGAAGCGGCGGTTCACCACCTCGACGCAGCCGATCTCGATGATCCGGTGACCTTCCGACGGCTCGAGACCCGTGGTTTCGGTATCGAGTACGATCTGCCGCATATTATTGTCCTCCCCGGCTGGCGCGCGGGGATTCTCGCCGCTCCTCCGGCGAGAAGCAATCCCGGCGATCGGAAGTAGCAGGGCCCGGCGTCGCGGCGCGGCGCGCTCGAGCGTCGCGCGCGGACGCTACAAATCGCGGTTTCGATCGGTGCAGCGTGCGGCGGCGAGGAGGCGGTCGTCGAAAAAACGGTGCGAGAGCGCTCCCCGTTCGCTTTGGCGCCGTGAGCGGCGAAGCGAGACCGGCTGCGTCAGCTCAGGAGCTCGTCGATCGCGCGGTTCGCGAGCGCATCGGCGCGCTCGTTCTCGGGGTGCCCGCTGTGCCCCTTGATCCACTCCCACTGGATGCGGTGCGGCGCGATCGCCTTCTCCAACCGCTCCCAGAGATCCTGATTCTTCACCGGCTGCCTGGCGGCGGTGCGCCAGCCGCGGCGCTTCCACTGCGGCAGCCATTCGGTGATGCCCTTGCGCAGGTATTCCGAATCGGTCGTGAGCACTACGCTGCAGGGGCGCGTCAGCGCCTCGAGCGCCTTGATCGCCGCCATCAGCTCCATCCGGTTGTTCGTGGTTTCGCGCTCGCCGCCGTAAAGCTCGCGCTCGTGGTCGCGATAGCGCAGAATCGCCCCCCAGCCACCCGGGCCCGGGTTACCGCGACACGCGCCATCCGTGTAGATGCGGACGCTATCGGACATCGCGCCGCACGCGCTGGTTCCAGCTCCGCCGCACCTGGCCGAACACGGCCGGCTTGGCGGCGAGACCGACCCGCTTCTCCGTCTTCCACTCGACGGGCAGCGGCGTCATGCCGGGCACGCGTTTCTTCGCAACGATCAAGTACACCGCCGCCATCATCGGCCACCAGCGGTCGCCCGCCTGCTCCAGGAAGTAGAAACGGTCCATGGTCGCCTCGCGCCGGAAGGGCGGCCGGTAGTAGAGCATGCGCCCTTGCGTGAACTCGAGATCGAGCAGCGCCAGCCAGTCCTTGACGCGCGCGAGGCGGAAGAAATGCGCAGACCAGGGCGGCTGCCCCGTATGCCGAGCGAACAACCGGCACAAACCCCACGTGCTCCACGGGTTGAAGCCGAGCACCACCACGTGGCCTTCGGGGCGCAGCACCCGGCTCACTTCGCGCAGCACCCGGTGCGGCTCGGGGGTGAAATCCAGTGTGTGCGGCAGCAGCACCACGTCGACGCTGCGCTCGTCCAGGGGCAGATCGTGCACGAAGGACCGCACCCCGACCGTGCGCGCTCCGATGAGCTGCCGTTCGACCGGGCCGTCGGAACGGAACCACGCGTCGTCCTCCTCCACGATCACGCGCGTCGGGACCACGCACGCATCGAGCAGATCGAGCTTGCCGAGCTTGCCGAGCTGCACCGCAACGGTGCCGTAGAGGGAAGGGAGCACGCCGCGCAGTCCGTGCGCTTCCACCGCCTGCAGCGAACGTCCGAGAGGCGTATCGAACCACTCGCGCAGCCGCGCCCGCGTCGGCCGCGCGACCCGTCGGTTGACGGCGTGCGACGAGCCTTTCAGACTGCGCATCATGGAAGCTGTTTTACACGTCCGGGCATTTCAGGACAACTACATCTGGGTCGTTCCGGGCTCGGGCCGCGAGGTGGCGGTCGTCGATCCGGGCGACGCCGCGCCGGTGCGCGAATTCCTGAGGCGCGAAAACCGTACCCTGGTCGCGGTCCTCTGCACTCATCACCACCCCGATCACGTGGGCGGCGCACGAGCGCTGCGCGACGAGTACGGGGTACCGGTGTACGGACCGGCGGACGAAGCGATCGCGGCCGTGACGCACGCCGTCCGCGACGGCGACATCGTCGAACTGCCCGCGCTCGGCCGGCGCTTCGATGTGCTCGGAATACCGGGTCACACGCGGGGCCATATCGCCTACTTCGGCCATGGGCTGCTTTTCTGCGGCGACACGCTCTTCTCCGCCGGCTGCGGGCGGCTTTTCGAGGGCACCCCGGAGCAGATGCATCGTTCGCTCTCGCGGCTCGCCGCGCTGCCCGAGGACACCGCCGTGTACTGCGGGCACGAATACACCGCTTCGAATCTGCGCTTCGCGCTCGCCGTTGAACCGGATAATACGGAAACCCTCGCCTACGCACGGGAAGCGCAGGCGCTGCTCGCCGCCGGTCGCCCCACCCTGCCGTCCACGATCGGACGCGAGCGGCGGGTCAATCCGTTCCTGCGCGCTTCCGATCCGCGCGTAAGGAGCGCCGCCGAACGGTATGCAGGCAAGCGCCTCGAGGACGACGTGGCGGTGTTCGCGGCCCTGCGCCGATGGAAGGACGGCTATCGCGGATGAGTCCGACGAACCGTATTTGACGCTTTGTCCGCTTCTGCCTAGTATTCGGAAGCATGGGGCGGACAATAAGTAAGAACGATCTCCTCACCTTCTTTCTAGGCTTCGCGCTCCCGGCCATCGTCGCCGGGTGCTCGTCCGTTCCCTCGGCTCCCGAAGCACACAAGAGTGAAGCGCCGCTGCCCGCGGCCGATATCGTTGCGACACGGGTCGTGGCGCCCGCGACCGCGACGGCGCCGGCCGAAGCCGAGACATCCGTATTCGAGAGCGCTCTGCCGGAATCGTTAGATACCGCTTCCGTTGTCGTTCAGGAAAGCCGGACGGTCGAGGAGCAGCTCGAGGAGACGCTCGCACCGGACGACGAGGCCGTCGCCGATGCGGCCGATGCGGTGCAGGAGCACGCGAACATCTGGGATCGGCTGCGCGCCGGCTTCCGGCTGCCGCCTCTCGACAGCCCGCTCGTCGAGCGCCACGAACGCTGGTTCGTCGAGAACGTCGAGTTCCGCGAAGCGATGTTCGAGCGCGCGCGCATGTACCTCTACTTCATCGCCGAGGAAGTCTCGAAGCGCGGAATGCCGATGGAGATCGCGCTGCTCCCGGCGATCGAGAGCGCGTACAAGCCGTACGCCTACTCGCGCGCCCGTGCGAGCGGCCTGTGGCAATTCATTCCGTCCACCGGCCGACTCTACGGCCTGAAGAGCGACTGGTGGTACGACGGACGGCGGGACATCGTGGCGTCGACCCGCGCGGCGCTCGACTATCTCGAGAAGCTGCACCGCGATTTCGACGGCGACTGGCATCTCGCGATCGCCGCCTACAACGCCGGCGAAGGCCGCGTCATGCGCGCGATCGAGTGGAATCGACGCCGGGGCCTGCCGACCGATTTCGCGAGCCTGCGCCAGCTCAAGCCCGAGACCAAGAACTACGTGCCGAAGCTGATGGCGATAGCGAACATCGTCGCGGATCCGGCGCGCTACGGCATCCGGCTGCCCGACATCCCGAACGAACCCTATTTCGCCAAGGTCGAGCTCGATTCGCAGGTCGATCTCGGCCTGATCGCCCGCCTCACGGGGCTCGACGTCGATCAGCTGCATTTCATCAATCCCGGCTACCGCCGCTTCGCCACCGCCCCCGACGGGCCGCACCACGTGCTCGTCCCCGTGGATAAGAGGGACGCGGTTATCGCCGGCATCAGCAGCATCCCGGAAGAGGAGCGCGTCCAGTGGCTGCACCACACGGTGCGTCGCGGCGATACGCTCTACGAGATCGCGCGCCGCTACAAGATCGACGTGTCCGCGATCAAGACCGCCAACCGGCTGCGCGGCAACATGCTGCGCGTCGGCCAGACCCTGATGTTGCCGATCCCGGCGACGGCCGCCCGGGTCGCCGCCGCTTCGTCGGCGCGCAGCGCGAAACCCGTACGGACGGCGGCGCAGGTCAACCGCCCGGTGATCCACCGCGTGCGCCGCGGCGAGACGCTCACCAGCATCGCGCGCCGCTACAACGTGCTGGCGCAGCAGATCGCAGAATGGAACAAGATGAAGGTCGACGACGTCCTGCACATCGGTCGTCGCCTGAAGATCTGGCTCAACGACGGCCCGCGCGCGTTCCATCGCGCGCCGGATGCGCTCGCCTACGCCTGAGCGCGGCACCTCCGCGCCGGCATTCCCGTCCCCGCCCTAGCGACGCTGCAAGCGGATCGCGGCGGCGATCAGCGCGGCCAGCATCCCCGCGAACAGCGCCGCGAACGCCGCCAGCGCCAGCAGCAGACTGAGCGCGACGAGCTTCAGCGTCATCGCGAGCAGGACGCCGAGGCCGAGGAGCACAAGCGCCAGGCCCGCCGGGATCAGCCTCATCGGCGCTCTCCCGCCGCCGCGTCCGGCTGGTGCAGCCAGCATGCGGCGAAATGGTTCGGGCGCGCCTCGAAGTCCGGCGGCACGCGCACTTCGCAGAGCCCCTTCATGAACGCGGGACAGCGCGGGTGGAACCGGCAGCCCGAGGGCGGATTGAGCAGACTCGGCGGTTCGCCCTGGGGGATCTCGCGCAGCGTCTGCGCGTTCGCGGCGTCCGGGTCGGGAATCGCCGCGAGCAGCGACTGCGTGTAGGGGTGCTGCGGCGCTTCGAGCAGCTGGTCGACCGGTCCGCGCTCCACGATCCTGCCCGCGTACATCACGAAGATGCGCTCCGCGAAGTAACGCACGGTCGACAGGTCGTGCGTGATGAACGCCAGCGTCAGGTTGCGGCGGCGCTGCACGTCCCGCAGCAGATTCAGGATCTCGACGCGCACCGAGGCATCGAGCATAGAGACCGGCTCGTCGGCCACGACGAGCGCGGGCTTCAGGATCAGGGCGCGCGCGATCACTACGCGCTGCTGTTGCCCGCCGCTCAGCATGTGCGGAAACTTCGGGAGATACTCCTCGGGCGGCGTCAGCCGCACTTCCTCGAGCGCTTCGCGGATCCGGCGCTCGCGCTCCTCGCGCGACGTGACGCCGTGGACGATCAGCGGTTCGGCGAGGATCCGACGCACGTCGAGAAACGGCGGCAGCGCTCCGTAGGGATCCTGCTGCACGTAGCCGACGCGCGCCCGATGCCGCCGGATGCCCTCGCGATCGAGCGTCGCGAGATCCCGACCCTCGAAGAGCACGTGCCCGCGGGTCGGACGGTGCAGACCGAGCAGGGTGCGCGCGAGCGAGCTCTTGCCGCAGCCCGACTCGCCGACGAATGCCACCGCCTCGCCCCGCGCGAGGTCGAAGCTCACGCCGTCGACCGCGCGGATGTACCCGATTCTGAACATGCCCCAGCGCCGGAGCTCGAACCACGTGTGCAGGTCGCGCGCGGAGAGCAGCGCCTCGGTCGCCTGCGGTCGGGTCGATGCGAACGCGGTTGCGGTTTCGCTCATACGCCCTTCTCCTTCCCCAACGCGCTCATGCCCGGACGCTCCACCTCCTCGGCGTGGAGCCAGCAGCGGCTGCGGCGCGCACCCGGAAGCGGCAGCAGCTCCGGATGCGTGTCGCAGCGCTCGAAGCGCCACGGACATCGGTCGGCGAAGCGGCAGCCCGCCGGCGGATCGAGCAGGCTCGGCGGCTGACCCGGAATGTGCTCGGGCTCGCGCACTTCCCGCAGCCGCGGCACGCTCGCCATCAGCAGCTTCGCGTACGGGTGCGCCGGATCGTGGAAGAACTGCCACGCGGTCGCGAGCTCCACGATCTCCCCCGCATACATGAGCGCGACGCGGTCGGCGATCTCGCTCGACGTGGCGACGTCGTGCGTGATCAGAAGGAAGCTCGTGCCCGTTTCGCGCTTGATGCGCTTGAGCACGTTCATGATGTTCGCCTGCGTCAGCACGTCGAGCGCCGAGGTCGGCTCGTCGAGGAT
>Ga0207873_1002991_pt1 | contig 12911 bp, 13 predicted proteins | sample BGWIniCompost_FD_187373 | JGI IMG/M metagenome (GOLD analysis project Ga0207873, IMG submission 187373) | Cellulose adapted compost microbial communities from Newby Island Compost Facility, Milpitas, CA, USA - BGW Initial Compost (SPAdes)... ... | reverse complement strand
GTGCCAGGCCGGGCTCTGCGGCACCCCGGCAATGCCGCCGCCGGCCGACCACCGGCGTGCCGCGGCGGGGTCACCCTTCCCCATGGGAATCTGCTAGTGCCCGCGCCACGCTCTCCAGGAATTGATCAATCCCGAAGGGCTTCGGGATGAACTCCTTGCAGCCAAGTTCTTCCAGTTGCTCCCACACCACCGGGCGCACGTCGGCGCTGATCGCCACCACCGGGAGTTGGGAGAAGCGCGGATCGGCCCGCAGATCCCGCAGGATGTCGATCCCGTTCCGGTGTGGCAGCAGGAGGTCGAGCACCACCAGGTCGGGTTGCTCTTCCTCCACGCGCTGCATCACCAGCCCGCCGTCCGCTTCGCTGACCACGCGGTAGCCGCCGAACTCGGTCAGCGTGCTGGCGATGACCTCATTATTTGACGGATCGTCCTCGGCGATCAGGATCAGTGGGCGCGCCGCAGACTGGTCCATGTCTGTTTCCTACACTGCCCAGGTGCGGCGCCGAGTGCGCCGCGGACGATGAACCGTAGCGCCTGCTGCCGTTCACACGGTGCTCCCCCTTCTGACCGGAGAGGAGCCCGAGACACGCGAGCAATGGAGCACCAGCTCCCCGACCTGGTCGTTCTGCCCTCAACAGCCCTGGCTCGATACTCTTCAATTAGCACGAACGCAGGAAAAAATCTAGAGCAGATCGGCCCGACGTGCGTGATTCGTGCACGCCGGGCCGGCCAGTCTCACGGTGCTGCGTTGGATGGTCAGGCGGAGGCGGTCGACGCCAGCGCGCTGCCGTCGGGCCAGCGGAGGTGCGGGATGACCTTCTCCCCGTAGGCGCGGATGAACTCCTCCTGGTTCCGCCCGACGTTGTGCACGTAGACCTCGGTGAAGCCGAGGTCGATGTAATGCTGGATATGCGCGCGGTGGGCGTCAAGATCTGCCGACATGAACACCCGGCCGGTGAAGTGCTCCGGCCGGACCAGCCGGGCCATCGCGGCGAAGTGCTCCGGATCGCGGATGTCCTGCTTGGGGAAGTTCATCCCGCCGTTCGGCCACTCCCGCACGGCCTGCTCCACCGCCTCCTCGTCGGTCTCCGCCCAGGAGACGTGCAGTTGGATCATGCGCGGCATGGTCGCCGGGTCCTTGCCCGCCTCACGGGCGCCCTTCTCGAAGCGACCCATCAGCATCTGGATCTTCTCATCCGCCGCGCCGACGGTGATGATCCCGTCGCACAGCCGCCCCGTCCGCTCGCTCATGATCGGGCCGGAGGTTGCCACCAGGATGGGTGGCGGCGTCTCGGGCATCGTCCAGAGCCGTGCCGACTCCATCTTGATGTGCTTGCCCCAGTACTTCACCGTCTTTCCCGTGAAGAGCTTGCGGATGACTTCGATCGACTCGATGAGCCGTTCCAGCCGCTGCGGCGGCTCGGGCCAGTACTCGGCCACGATGTGCTCGTTGAGCGCCTCCCCCGCGCCCAAACCGAGCCAGAAGCGGCCGGGGAACATCGCCTCGAGCGTGGCCGCCGCCTGGGCCACGATGGCGGGATGGTAGCGGTAGCCGGGCGGCGTCACCCCGGTGCCGAAGCGCAGGTTGGTCGTGGCGCCCAGCGCGCCCAGCCACGACCAGACGAAGGCGCTCTGCCCCTGCTGCGGCGTCCAGGGTTGGAAGTGGTCCGAGGCCATGACCGAGTCGAAGCCCACCTGCTCAGCGAGCTGACACCAGCGCAGGAGGTCGGTCGGGTGGAACTGCTCGAACATCGCCGCGTAGCCCAGTCGGCTCATGTGGTACACCCCTCTCTCCGTTGACTCCACGGCAGACAATAGCCGTATTCACCCCTCTTGCCAACACTCTCGCCCCCATTGCACTTCCCGAGCCGGGCGGCACAGGAGCGCCGGCATGCCGCCGGCTTCGGTATGCGACTCCCTCTCCCAAAGTTGGGAGAGGGGGCGGGGGTGAAGTCCTCGCTCGCGGGGACTGGCACGACGCCGGCGCTCGTGGCCATTGAGCCGTCACGGGGGTGCGGCTCCCGCCCAAGATAGGAACGACCCCTGCCGGCTTGCTCCCGGCAGGGGTCGATGTGAACCGCGGAATCGGTGCAGACGCTAGCGGATGTCAAGCAGCCGCAGACGGCGGATGCGCCGCAGGATCGACTCATCCCGCCTAGCCGGCGCCTGCTGGCGCTCGCCGCGCGCAGCAGCCTGCACCAGCGAGTCGTTCAGCCGGCTCGGCACCGGTACCGCCCGGATCACCGGCCGGCCATCCTGGTTGATCACGGTGTAGCGCACGGAGGTCTGCATTGCGTACCACCTTTCCAGGCCGTCATTGGCACAAAAATCCCCCGGCTGAACCGGGGGCGTGGCACGCATGGCAACACGCTGGCCCCGGTCAGCCGCTGAGAACGGTGACTCCCTTGTGAGTACTACCGGGTTCCAACGTTGACCCTTTCACGAGGCCGAGTGCGGCAGTCGTCAATCCCCAGAAGGGGAGAGCCGCACACCACAGGCCCAGGACGCCCCGCGTCCCGGACCCCATTAACCTAACACGACGCTGCCTCACCGTCAACCCGCAACGCGGGCGATGCGGCCTAGCGGGACGTCCCCGCCGCTGCCCGCAGTGCCTGGTCGAGGTCGGCCAGGATGTCCTCCGGCGCCTCGATCCCGACGGAGATGCGCACCAGTCCATCCCCGATGCCGTAGGCGGCGCGCTCCTCGGGTGTCAACGCGCGGTGCGACGACATCGCCGGGTAGAGAGCCAGCGAATAGACGTCGCCGAGCGAGGTGGCCGGGACAATCAGCTCCAGCGCCGACAGGAAGGCGAAGACCTGCTCTCGCCCGCCGTCCTTGATCTCGAAGGAGATCATGCCCCCATAGCCGCGCTCGCCGAAGAGCCGCCGTGCCGTCGCATGGCTCGGGTGGCTGGTGAGGCCGGGATAGTTGACGTGTGCGACCAGGGGATGCTCGACCAGTGCGCTCGCGATCGCCGCCGCGTTGGCGCAGTGCCGCTCCATCCGCAGCGGTAGCGTCTTGAGCCCACGCAGCGCCAGCCAGGCCTCGAAGGGGCCGATCGTCGCGCCGGTCGTGCGGGCGAAGGTTGCCAGGCGCTCCCGTCGCTCCTTGCTCGTCGCCACGATGCCGCCGGTGACATCCCCATGCCCGCCGATGTACTTGGTCAGCGAGTGGATGACCAGATCTGCCCCGTCCGCGGCGGGCGCGTAGAGTGTCGGGCAGAAGGTCGCGTCGACCATTACCGTCGCCCCGACACGGTGCGCCATCTCCACCACGGCCGGCACGTCGGTCACCCGCAGCAGCGGGTTCGAGATCACCTCGCAGACGACGAGGGCCGGGCGCAGTCGCTCGATTGCCGCGCCCACCGCCTCCAGGTCGAGCATGTCCACGAACTCGACGCGGCAGCCCCACTCGCGTAGCTGCCCGTTCAGCATGGCGTAGGTCGCGCCGTAGAGGTCGCGGGACGCCACGATGGCGTCGCCCGGCGCGATGCTGGTCATGATCGCCGCATGCAGCGCCCCCATGCCGGAAGCAAAGGCGAAGGCCGTCTCCGTTCCCTCCAGGTCGGCAACGGCGACCTCCAGGGCACGGGTCGTCGGGTTCCCATAGCGGGTGTAGACAAAGGCGTCCTCGGCACCGCCGAGGGCCTGGTCCATCACATCCAGATCCTCGTACACGAACGAGGCGCTCGGGTAGATCGGCGTGGTGACCGGAACGAAGTCCGGGCGTGCCGGACGCTCGCCGGTGTGGACCACGCGGGTTGCGATATCGAGCTTGCGCGGACCCCGGCTCGGGGATGGCGACTGCATGCTGGTTCCCTCCCGTCCCACGGCTGACGCAACAATGCCGGGCCAACCTCTCCAGCCGCATCCTACCGCCGCCGGACCCTCTGCGCCACCCGGCTGTCCCGGAGCGCGGGCATCCTTCCCGACCCCTCGTGTGTGGCTCCCCTCTCCCAACGTTGGGAAAGGGTTGGGGGGTGAGAGCCGCGTCCGCTGGGCGCGACTCCCGGTGACGCCCGCGCTCCGTGTGACCTACTATCCCTGCTTCACGGCGAGCGAGGATCTACCGGGCCGTTTGTTTGACACTGGCAGCATGTGGCCCGTACCATGGACGCTGCGGGCATGGTGGCGCGGATTTGACGGTGCGCCCCGCTCGCGACTGATGAGCCTGAGGTTGAGACTGGTGGGGGCTGCGTCATGGCGGAGGGGCCGGAGAGCGGGATCCGGGAGACGGTCTATAAGCAACCGGCGGGAAAGGTGCCGACTCCAGCCACGGAGGTCAGCGGGACGCGCGTCGGGTCGGTCGAGGCGCAGACGGTCCTGATGAACCGCAGCTCGGCCGATGGCGTGACCGCCGAGCGCGTGAGCATGGAGCAGTCGGCAGCGCGGGGGATCGACGCGCGCAGCGCGCAGCTCGATCGCTCCGCGGCGATGTCGGTCCGGAGCGAGCGCGCCGTGCTCCAGCGCAGCCAGGTAACGCAGGTCTCGGCCGACGACGTGCGGATGGTGCGCAGCCGGGCTGGACTGGTGCGCGCCGAGCGGGCGCATCTGGAAGACGGCTCGCGGGTGCTGGTGCTGGCGGGCCAGGCGGAAGGTGATGTCCGCCCGACGTTCGACCTGCCCGGCGCAGCGGCTTTCGGTGCGGCCGCGGGCGTGGCGCTCGCGATCGCCGCCGCGCTGCTGCGGCGGCTGTTCGGGAGGGGGACGCGATGATGGGCCTACTCCGCGGAATCCTCAAGTTCGGTGGCGGCGCGCTGCTCGGGGCCGCGGTCGGGGCGGCAGTCGCCTCGCTGCTGGCGCCGGAGAGCGGACCGGAGCTGCAGGAACGCGTCCGCGAGCGGCTCGAAGAGGCGAAGAAGGCGCGCGCCGAGGCCGAGGCCGAGACGGAGCGGCAACTGCGCGAGCAGTTCCGCCAGGCGGTGAACGACCCGGACGCGCTCTCCGGCAAGCCGTAGAGCCCGCGGTCGTGCCACCTTCCGGCCGGCTTTCGTCTCTTCCCTCCCGGTCCGGCGTGGAGCCGGTTCCACGCCGTCGCGCCTGATCGGTGTCTACCGCACCGCGTCGTTGGGCTGCTGCTTCGGCTCCCCCTGTTTCTCGCGTGGGATCGCGGTGATGATCCCGTTGCTCTCCATGTAAGCCTCTTTGACGTCCTCGATCCGCTCCACCCCCTGCGCGCGCAGTTGTCCCATGATCTCGTCGCGCGTCAGCAACTCGCTGGCGGCGTTCTTTGGGAGCAATCTCCCGTCCTTGATCAGCAGCAGCGGCTGCGGCTCGATCACCCGGCGGACACGGGGGAAGCGGTAGGAGACGAAGGACAGTAGCATGCTCCAGCCGACGATTGTCGCGGCCAGCACCAGTGCGTCCGGGACGGCGGTGTACTCACCCGCCATACCGTTCTGTACCGCGTCGGCAATCAGCACGACGACCAGCAGGTCGGTGAGCCGGATTCCGGCGGCTTCACGCTTCAGCAGGAACCGGAGCCCGAAGAAGAGCACTAAATAGATGACGCTGCCCCGCACGACGATCTCCAGGATCGGCGTCGAGGGCAGGAAGATCGCGCCCCAGTCAGCGGGCAACCAGAATGAGAGCAGCATCGCCGGACGTCCCCTGACCGTTTCCCGGCTCGCACCGGGCGGTCCGCGAGGGCACCCCGGTACCGCCAGCGGGCAGGGTGCCTGCCACTGTCGGGACGATGCAATCCAGGGGCCACGGCCGAACCCGCGTCCGAACGGAGGCGCCGCCGCTACCCGGCCAGGATCTCAAGGTTGTCGGCGATCTCCTCGGGAGGTGTTCCCGAGCGCAGCAGGACGCGCCAGTTGCCGTCGCGGTCAATGAGGAAGATCGCGTCGGTGTGAGTGAACTGCTGGCCGTCGCCCGCCGCGGGCGTGGCTTCGTGGTCGGCGTGATCGCCGTGCTCGCCTTGCCCGCCGTGCGCGTCCGCTCCGGCATGGTCGTCGGCCATCATCGCGCCCGGATCGACATAATAGCTCGCCCAGACGGGCTCAAGCGTGGCGGCGTCGGCGGTCAGCGCGAACCAGGCCGGGTTCTCCGCCAGCCCGTGCCGCTCAGAGTACTCCTGGAGCACCTCCGGCGTGTCGCGTGCCGGGTCGACGGTGATCGCCACCAGCGCGACCCGTTCCTGCGCGTCCTCCGGCAACTGCTCGTAGGACTGCCGCAGGTGCTGGGTGATCAGGGGGCAGATGTCCGGGCAGTGGGTGTAGATGAAGGTGAGCGCGACCGCCTTGCCCCGCAACTGCGACAGGCTGACGGTCTGCCCGCGGTGATCCGTGAGCGTGAAGTCCGGCGCCGGCTCCTGGCCTAGGTCGGTGCCGGTCAACTCCCGCGACCCGCCGCACGCGGCGAGCAGAGTGGCGAGCCCCAGAAACAGGACGAGCGTCAGCGTGGGACCGATGCGGCGGCGACTGGCTGGACGGGTGGGCATGCGGTGGTCTCCTCCTCGCTGTCGATGTCGTGGTGCCGGGCACCGGTCCGTCCGGGGTCGGCGCGGCCCCTGAATGCTACCACCCGCGTCCGCGGCGCCACCCGACCAGCGGCTGGCATGTGTTCTGCATCACGCAAGCACGCTGCCCGCTGGGGCGGGGTGGCGTTTCCTGACACCGGCATCTCGATCAGTGCTGGTACACATCCGCTCGGCGGATGGAGGCCCGCACGGTGGCGATGGTCACGGGACAGTTCGATCGCGTGGCGGAGGTGGTCCTGGAGCGGACTGCCGAGTTGCTCGCAGCCGATGTCGCTGTGGTCGATGATCGCGGGGTGACGCGTGCCAGTACCGACCCCGACCTCGTCGGCCTCCCATTCGATGCGGTTCAGCCGGACCCCACCGGGCACTTCCTGCGTGTTCCCCTGCGGGTCGACTCCCATGAGGGACAGGTAATCGTCGGCCCGCCGGTCACCGGCGAAGCGCCGTCGCCGCGGCTGGTGCAGGCTCTGGTGGAGCTGGTGATCAACCAGGCGGCGCTGCTGGAACAGATCCCCAAGCGCCACGAACTGAAGGACAAGTTCATCCACGATCTGCTCCGCGGGCAGTTCGGCGACGAGGCCGACGTCCTGCGCGTGGCCCAGATCCTGGGGATGGACTTCACCCGACCGCGCGCGGTGATCCTGATCGACGCCGCGGAGTTTATCCTCAGCGCGAGTGGTCCCGACCGGCCCGAGGCGGCCGAGGTGCAGCGGCGGCGGCGCGCCCAGCTCGTGATCGCCAGCGTCGTCGGCTTCTTCGACCTGCCGAACGACAGCATCTGCGCCTACATCGGCGACGGCGACATCGCGGTGCTCAAGGCCAGCAGCACGCAGGATCTGGTGGCCTGGACCGATGAGGACAGCCCTGACCAGCCCGCCGCCTCGTGGGCCAACCTCAGCGCGCTCAAGCGCGCCGCGGACGCCTTGCTCGCCCGGCTGCGGCGGGACACCGGCGCCCATGTCAACGTCGGGATCGGCCGCTACCATCCCGGCATCCGCGGGCTGGCCCGCTCGTACCAGGACGCGCGGGCGGCGCTCTTCCTCGGCCGCCGCTTCCACGGCCAGAACCGGGTCCACTGCCTGGACGGGCTGGGTATGGCGGCCTTCGTCGGCGTGGCCGACGAGCGGACGAAGATCGACCTGGCGCGACACCTCCTCAGCCCGCTCGACCACGCTCCGGAGCTGCTGGAAACGCTGGATGCGTTCTTCGCTGCGGACTGCTGCCTCTCCGACGCCGCCGCGCGCCTCGCGATCCATCGCAACACCCTCAGCTACCGGCTCGACAAGGTCGCGTTGCTGACCGGCCTCGACCCCCGCCGCTTCGACGACGCCGTCCAGGTCCGCCTCGCCCTCCTCGTCCGCTCCCTCCGTTCCGCCACGGAGTGAGGGGGACCTGGCCCTCACCCCCGGCCCCGCTCCCACCCCTTGGTCAGGCGCTCGGGAGCGGGGCGCATGGACGGCGGGGCATAGCGTTCGTCTCACGCAAAGCAAATGACGCGCAACGTCCTTCGTTCCCCTTTCCCAACTTTGGGCGACAGGGACGAGAGGTTCGAAATACTGTTTGCTCACCTCTTGCGTTTCTCGCGGTATCCCCGGTTGACTGAAGTGCCTGCCGTCCGTGATCGCCAGCTCATCCCTCCTGTGTATTTCGAGGTGGTTGCGTCGTAGCGCCGTCACATCTGCCTGACGCGCCAAGGCAGCGTCCCCCGGGCAACCGGGGGCGCTGTCGTGTCCGGTGGGGGTGAGGGCCGGGAGAGGGCCCTCACCCCCTGACCCCCTCTCCCAACCTTGGGAGCGGGGAACGTCCCGCCTCATGCGTCGTGCGTCACACGTCATGCGTACTGCGTAGTGCGTATCTCTCCCCTCTCCCCTTGTGGGCTCCGTCCGAGAGGGGTCGGGGGTGAGGGGTCCCCAGCCAGATCTCCTCCCCACCCCGCCGTTGTGCACCTGCACAAACCCGCTTCTCCAGAACCCAAAGCGGCTTGGGCAGATGCCCGATGAAGCCTGACCGGCAAACTCGTTAGCCTGGGAAAAGGAAATAGCCCCCGCGTATTCAAGTGCGCCGGCGCGCCTATGGGCTCGGCGTGTGTGAGCGATCGGGAGCAAGCGCATGATCGATGATGACGTGCAGGTCGCAGCGTGGGCTCCGTCGACCAACGGCGGGCCGTACGGGGCGGTGCTCGCCCACGCGCTGGCCGGGCGCAGACGCGACCTGGCGGCGGCACTGACCCGGTTGGAGTCACAGAGCGCCCGCCTCGCCGCCGTGGCGGACATGCTCATCGCGACGCTGCGAGCCGGGCGCACGGTGCTGGTCGCCGGGAACGGCGGCAGCGCGGCCGGGGCCCAGCACTTCGCGGCCGAACTGGTCGGGCGCTTCCGGCGCGAGCGGGAGCCGTACCCCATCGTAGCGCTGTGTACCGACAGCGCCGTCGTGACGGCGGTCGCCAACGACTACGGCTACGAGCAGGTCTTTGCCCGGCAGGTGGCGGCCTTCGGCCGGGCGGGCGATCTCCTGGTCGTGATCAGCACGAGCGGGGAGTCGGAGAACCTGGTGCGGGCGGCCGTGACCGCGCGCCGGCGCGGTCTCACCGTGCTCGCCGTCACCGGCGAGCGCGACAGCCGGCTGGCCGCGCTGGCTGACCTCGCGGTGCGGGTCCCCACCGACGACACCGCTCTCGTGCAGGAACTGCACCTGATCGTCACCCACGTCCTCTGTGATCTGGTCGAGGCTGAACTGGCGATCCGGGAAGGAGCCGGTGGCCCATGACCGGCCCGCGTCGCGCGATCTTCCTCGACCGGGACGGCACCCTGGTCCACCGGCGCCACTACCCCTCCCGGCCCGAGCACCTGCGCCTCTACGAGGGGATCGGCCCGGAGTTGCGCCGGTTGCAGGCGGCCGGCTTCCGGCTGGTGGTGGTGACGAACCAGTCCGGGATCGCCCGCGGCTACTTTACCGAGGAGGACCTGCACCGGATGCACGAGCACCTGGCGGCCAGCCTGGACCGCTCCGGGGTGCGGCTCGACGCGATCTACTACTGCCCGCACCACCCGGACGGGGCGATTCCCGAGCTTGCCCGGCGCTGCGACTGCCGCAAGCCCGCCCCCGGGATGCTGTGGCGCGCGGTGCACGATCTGGGCGTCGACCCGGCGCGCTCCTGGCTCGTTGGCGACGTCCTGGACGACGTGGAGGCGGGCCGCCGCGCCGGGTGCCGCACCGTCCTCGTCGATCTCGCCACCGAGTCGCCGCCGGTCACGGCGCGGCGCCGGCCGGACTTCGTCGCCCGCGACACGCCGCACGCGCTGCGGATCATCAGTGCGGTCGAGGGCCTGGCGGCGGCACCGGAGCTGGACTACCGGCCGCCGGGCTGGCCGGCGGCCAGCCTGAGCGGCGCGGGAGGAGACCGGTGATGGTGCGCGCAGTCGAGGTGGTGCGGCGCTTCCGGCGCCTGCGGGCATTGGTCATCGGCGACGCCATGCTCGATAGCTACCTGGAGGGGACCGCCGCGCGGCTCTGCACCGAGGGGCCGGTACCGGTGGTGCGCAAGACGGCCGAGGAGCGCGTGCCCGGGGGCGCCGCCAACACGGCCGCCAACCTGCGCGCCCTAGGGGCCGAGGTCGTCTTCCTGGGGCTGGTGGGCGAGGATGTGCCGGGCGATCTACTGCGGGCGGCGCTGGCCGCGCGCGGCGTCGACGACCGTTGGCTGGTGGCCGACCCGGCGGTCAGCACGCTCCACAAGCTGCGCATCCTGGCTGACGGGCAGTACGTGGTCCGCTTCGACGAGGGAGACTCCCGCGCCGCCTCGCCCGCGGCCCACGCCCGGCTGCTGGAGCATCTGGAACACGCCGTCCCCACCTGCGACGTGGTGGTCGTCTCCGACTACGCCTACGGAGCCGTCGCCGACGACCTCATCGCCCAGTTGCGGACGCTGCGTGCCGCGCGGCACTGCCCGCTGGTGGTCGACTCCAAGGCGCTGCACCGCTTCCATGCTGCCGGGGCGACGGTTGTCACGCCCAACTACCTGGAGGCACGTCTGGCCGTTGCGCCGGGGGCGGAGGAGCCGGGCCCGCTCGACCTGGCGGAGGTCAAGCGGATCGGCCGCGGCCTGCTGGAGCAGGTCGACGCGGCCTATGCGGCGATCACCCTGGGCGCCGACGGTGTGTTCCTGCTCGGGCGCGACGGGGCCGGCCGGCACCTTCCGGTTCACCCGCCCGCGCAGGCCAGCGACATCGGCGCCGGCGACACGTTCGCCGCGGCGCTGGGGCTTGCGCTCGCGGCCGGGGCCGATGTGGTGGAGGCCAGCCGGATCGGCATCGACGCCGCCGGGATCGCCGTCGCCTGCCAGCGGACCGCCGCCGTGCCCTACCAGGATCTCCTGCGCCGCGTCAGCCTGCGCGACCTGGACGGGCGGCCCGCCAGTATGGCCGCGGCTCGCCGTGACGTCGTCGCCCGGCTCGACGTTGCCCGGCTCGCGGGCAGGACCATCGTCTTCACCAACGGCGTCTTCGACATCCTCCACGCCGGGCACGTCGAGTTCCTGCGCCGTGCCAGGGCACTCGGCGACCTCCTCGTCGTCGGGGTGAACAGCGACCGCTCCGCCCGGCGGCTCAAGGGGGCGGGCCGGCCGATCAACAGTGAGCGCGACCGGCTGGCGCTGGTGGCCGCGCTCGACGCGGTGGACGAGGCGCTGCTGTTCGACGAGGCGACCCCGGCCGAGCTGATCCGCGCGCTGCGCCCGCACATCCACGCCAAGGGAGGCGACTACGCCGACGTTCGGCTGCCCGAGGCCGAGGCGGTCCGCGCCGCCGGCGGGCGGGTGGTGATCCTGCCGCTCGTCGGCAGCCTGAGCACCAGTGGCGTGATCGACCGGATCGTGGCGCTGGCCGGGGCCGACCTGAACGGAGCGGCGCCGTGAGCCCGCTGGACGCCCGCTGGGCCGCCGCGCGCCGGGTGCTGGCCATCCGGCTGGACAACCTGGGCGACGTCCTGCTGACGACCCCGGCGATCCACGCCATCCGCGCGTCGCTGCCTGAGGCGGAGATCACGCTGCTGGCCGGACCGGTCGGGGCCCAGGCAGGGCGGCTGAACCCCGACCTGGACGACGTCATCGTCTACCAGGCGCCCTGGATGGACCCCTGGTCCCGCCTGCCGCACGACAGCCGGCGCGAGCAGCACATGATCGCGCGGCTCAAGGCCCGCCGGTTCGATGGCGCGATCATCTTCACCTCGTTCCGCCAAAGCCCCCTGCCCGCGGCGTACCTCTGCTACCTGGCCGACATCCCGCTGCGCGTCGCCGCCTCGATCGACGGCCCCGGCTCGCTCCTCACCACGCGCCACAAGCACCCGGAGCGGATGATGCACGAGGTGGAGCGTGGTCTGGACCTCGTCGGCGCCATCGGCATGGACACCGCCGAGCGCGACCTCGTGCTCTCGGTCCCCGACAGCGCCCGCGCGGCCGTCGCCGACCGGCTGGCGGACATTGGCGCGTTGGGCGACCGCCCGCTCGTCGTGCTCCACCCCGGCTGCTCGATGCCGGCCCGGACCTACCCCTGGGAGCAGTACGCCGAGGTGACCGCATTGCTGATCGGGCGCCTGGGCGCCACCGTGGCGCTGACCGGCGTTGCCGAGGAGCGGCCGCTGGTCGAGCGCATCCGGGCCCGCCTGCGCCCCGCGCTGCGCGAGCGGGCGCTGCCGCTGGCGGGGGATCTCGACTTCCCCGGCCTCTGCGCCCTGATCGCCGCGGCCGACCTGACGATCACCAACAACACCGGGCCGATGCACGTCTCGGCCGCGGTCAAGACGCCGGTCGTCGCCCTCTTCGCGCTGACCAACCCGCCGGAGCAGTGGGGGCCGTGGCGCGTGCCGCACCGGCTGCTCTTCTACGACGTTCCCTGCCGCATCTGCTACAGCCGAGTCTGCCCGTATGGGCACGAGTGCCTGCGCCTGGTCCCACCGGCCATGGTGCTCGATGCCGCGCGCGACCTCCTGTCCGGGGCGGTGCACGCGGCGACCAATGGGGCGACCGCCTCGGTCGCACAGGGTGGGAAGCGGCCATGAGCGGCTGGCGGGAGGCGCGCTCCATCGCCGCGCTGCGGCTCGACAACATCGGCGACGTCATCATGCTGGGTCCCGCGCTGCGGGCCATCAAGGAAACGTCGCCCGCGGGGCGCATCACCCTGATCGCCAGCCGCGCGGGTGCTGCGGCCGCCCCGCTCCTCCCCTGGGTCGACGACGTCATGGTCTGGCGGCCGGTCTGGCAGGACGTCAGCGGGCGAATCCCGTTCGACCCGGCGCGTGAGCAGGAGCTGATCGCCGACCTGGCAGCTCGTCGCTTCGACGCCGTGCTCATCTTCACTTCCTTCAGCCAGACACCGCACGTGCCCGGCTATGTTTGCTACCTGGCGGGAATTCCGCTGCGGGCGGGGGAGTCG
>Ga0207873_1002989_pt1 | contig 12922 bp, 9 predicted proteins | sample BGWIniCompost_FD_187373 | JGI IMG/M metagenome (GOLD analysis project Ga0207873, IMG submission 187373) | Cellulose adapted compost microbial communities from Newby Island Compost Facility, Milpitas, CA, USA - BGW Initial Compost (SPAdes)... ... | reverse complement strand
GGGCCGGGTTCCGGCGAATTCGGTCATAAGCCGGAACATTTTTGCAATCTGTGCTACGATATGTTCATAGCCGCGAAAGGCTTCGGTAGGGATTCGTTGTCGGAAAACTACTTCCGGAGACTCACCCGACTCCAGGATTGCCCCTTCGATCTTGGTGCCTCCCAAATCAATTCCCCAAAGACGGTCCTTGCTCATAGTTCAAATACTCGCGATCCGTTTCGTAAGGCGCGCTTCTGCAATATACGTGTCGAGTGCATCAATCTCGCTCTTTTTCCTTTCCGCGCTCCACCCGGCATATCGTCCTAATTCTTCGGCGACTTCAGACTTCCAACGCTCTACGCGCATAATGTCGAAGTTTACGAGGCCGGTTCTGCGAAGGAAAAAGTCCAGTAACGTCACAATCATCTCATGATGGAAACAGAACCACAGTTCGGAAAGGATCAGCGCCAGGTCTTTGTTCATCGCCGCATCCATTTGCAGGAAATGCCGGATGATTAGATCGGTTTGCTGTCCGTAATTGCCGACCAGGTATTCAGCAACATATTCCTCAAGACCGGCACCTGCAAGCTGGCGCGCAACAGCGTCGCGGTATGCCACGACGTCGTCGTAGCTTCCAAACGTATTGCCCGCAAGCCGAATGCGGTTCGTAAAACATTCGCGAAAAACCTGATCGCCAAAATGTCTGTGTATGACAAGATCCACCACGCGTTCTGCCATCTTCCTGTAGCCCGTCAGTTTGCCCCCGGCGATGGATATCAATCCCGACGGCGATACAAAAATTTCGTCTTTGCGTGAAAGCTCCGACTCCGACTTCCCTTCTTCATGGATGAGGGGACGCAAGCCGGCCCAACTGGATTCCACATCGTTCAGAGAAAGCTGAACCGAAGGGAATGTATCATTGACGGCACGAATGAGATATTCAGCATCTTCTACGGTTGCCACTACGTGATCCTTGTCGCCATCATAGTTTGTGTCGGTGGTGCCAATGTATGAAACCCGCCCGCGCGGGATGGCGAATATCATCCTCCCGTCGCTTACATCGAAGTAGATTGCCTGTTGTACCGGCAGTCGTTCCCGCGGAACAACGATGTGAACACCCTTCGTCAGATGGAGGCGTTTTCCGCTGAGGGAGGCATCAGCGGTACGCAGATCGTCGACCCAGGGGCCCGTCGCATTTACGATTGCCGGCGCGCGAAGGTCAAGTTCCCGTTTGGTAAGTTCATCAACGATGCGCGCACCGGCAACGCGTTTATCTTCATACAGGAAGTCACGGGCTGCGACGTAACTGACGCATATCGCACCGCGTTGGAAGGCAGTCTTCATCACCTCCAGCGTGAGCCGTGCGTCGTCAGTGCGATACTCTGCATAGATGGCCCCACCCTTAATAAAATCCTTTTTCAACAGAGGTTCGTAGCGAAGCGTTTGCGCGCGCGTAAGCATCCGTCGCTGATCCGACTTTTTCACGTCCGCGAGCCAATCATATAACTTGAGGCCAAACGAAGTGAGCAGGTAACCCAGCGATTTCCCCTCTGAAAGTGGTAGCAGCATCTTTTCGGGGATGACGAGATGGGGAGCCAGGTTGTGAACTACCGCCCTTTCGCTGCCTACCTCCTTGACGAGGCCAAATTCAAGTTGTTTGAGATACCGCAGCCCACCGTGAATCAATTTGGTGGAACGGCTGCTGGTACCTGAGGCAAAATCTTCACGCTCGACGAGTGCTACTTTAAGCCCACGCGATACGGCATCCAATGCTATGCCTGCGCCTGTGATTCCTCCGCCAATCACAAGCAAGTCGAAACGCTCGCTCCTGAGTCGTTCCAGCAGCTGCTCCCTGAAGGTTACCGAAAACCCATGCGATGCCATCCCGTGGAAATCTCGCGTCCTATTCTTTAGCCCATCCTTTCGTACGTTCAACGGCGCGAAGCCATCCCTTGTACAAACGCTGACGGGTTTCCTCATCCATCCCGGGCGTAAACGTCCGGTCAATGGTGCGCGCCGACACGATATCGTTTTTGGTCCACATCCCACTGGCAATTCCCGCGAGAAATGCCGCACCCATCGCAGTGGATTCAATTACGGCCGGCCGCTCGACACTTGCTCCGAGAATGTCAGCCTGAAACTGCATGAGCACATTGTTGGCGCTTGCGCCACCATCAACCTTGAGCGTTGATAATGGAATTCCTGAGTCCTGTTGCATGGCTTCGAGCACATCCCGCGTTTGATAGGCCATCGACTCAAGGGTAGCCTTGATGATGTGGTCTTTGCCGGTGTCGCGTGTGAGACCGAAGATCGCGCCCCGCGCGTACATGTCCCAGTATGGAGCCCCGAGGCCGGCAAAGGCCGGCACTACGTAGACGTCGTTAGAGCCAAGTGCTTTTGATGCGAAGTATTCCGAATCTTTCGACTGATCGATCATGTGCAGACTATCGCGGAGCCACTGCACCGCTGCACCCGCGATGAAGACGCTCCCCTCCAGTGCGTATTCAACTTTACCTTCCAAACCCCACGCGATGGTTGTGACCAGGCCATGCCTGGAGATCTGAATGCGATCGCCGGTGTTCATCAACATGAAACACCCGGTACCGTAAGTGTTCTTTACCATACCGGGTTCAAAGCATGCCTGCCCGAAGAGCGCGGCGTGCTGGTCACCGGCAACGCCCATGATGGGAATTTCAGCGCCATTCGCTTGCCATATTCCGAAGTTTGCCGCCGAAGGTAATACTTGGGGAAGCATGGATGCGGGGATATCAAGTTCTTTCAGGAGTTGGGTATCCCAACCAAGATTGCGGATGTTATACAACAGCGTACGCGACGCGTTGGTGTAATCTGTCACGTGCGACTTCCCTCCTGTCAGGTTCCAGATCAGCCAGGAATCGACAGTACCGAAAGCGAGTTCATCTTTTTCCGCCCGGGCACGGACGCCCTCGACGTTGTCGAGAATCCATCGCACCTTCGTAGCAGAGAAGTACGAATCGATTACGAGTCCTGTATTTTCGCGCACGTAGGGTTCGAGGCCGCGCGACTTCAACTCCTCACATAGCGGGGCCGTTCGCTTGTCCTGCCAGACGATGGCGTTGTATACCGGTTCACCCGTCTGACGATCCCATACGATTGTCGTCTCACGCTGATTGGTAATGCCAATGGCTTTGATGGAAGGTTCCCTGATGTTGTGATCGCGTATGAGTTTTTGAAGGACGCCCATCTGCGAACTCCATATTTCTTTTGGATCGTGTTCGACCCATCCGGGGCGGGGAAAAATCTGACGAAATTCCTGTTGGGCAATGCCCTGGATGTGGCCCCGTTCGTCGAACAGGACGGCCCGGGAACTTGTGGTTCCCTGGTCGAGCGCAATGACGTAACTCATAGCAGATGTAGGATCAGAAAATGAGCAAATAAAAGCCGGCACCGACTACCGCACCCGTAAGGGGACCGGCCACCGGTATCCAGGCATAGGACCAGTCCGAAGATCCCTTACCGCTGACAGGCAGCACAGCGTGAGCGAGGCGTGGACCGAGGTCGCGTGCAGGATTTATCGCAAAACCAGTGGTACCTCCCAGACCGATACCGATGACTGTAACGAGTGCTCCGATGGCCAGTGGATTGAGGCCTTCGGTAAAGCGGTTCGCTCCTATAAAAAGTACGCCCATGACGAGGATCATGGTGCCGATTACTTCACTTATGAAGTTATTGCCTGGCGAGCGAATGGCCGGACCTGTGCAAAAGACGGCGAGCTTTAATGCAGGGTCAGGCGTTTTCGACCAATGTGGAAGGTAGTGTATCCACACCAGGATGGCGCCGGTAAATGCGCCCGCAAACTGCGCGGCAAAGTAGCCAGCAACCTGTTCCCACGGGAAAGTGCCGGTAACAGCCAGACCGAGCGTTACGGCGGGGTTAATATGCGCACCGCTATACTGCCCGACCGCATAGATAGCCATGCTTACAGCAAGCCCCCATCCTACGGTGATGGCAAGCCATCCGGCATTTTCTGATTTTGACTGTTTGAGAAGGATACCCGCTACGACACCGTCACCCAGAAGGGTGAGGAGGAGGGTTCCCAGGAATTCACCAAGGTATGGGGACATAGGTTCGGTATTGGTAAGAGACTAGATTCCTGGTAATACCGCTGTGGTTATTCCTCTGCACGCGCCAGGGCGTCATCACGCGTCTTAACACGGCCGATGACAAACTCGCCAATCCTTGTCCCTACCTCCGTTCCCACTTCACATGCTCTGCGGTAGTGAATGCCGCCATAAAGACGACTGATGGCAGCTTCGGCAGCTGCTTCCTTGAATGAGTTAAAGCTTCTCGCCGCCATACCGAATTCCACTTCGGTGCTGTCAGTGAAGGCGAAATTATCTCCAAACAGGTCCGTCAGAACGACCGCAGCAGCGTTGGATATCATGCTGTGTCCGCTGGTGTACTCAGGAAAGGGCGGAGTTTGAAGGAGCGGCGTCCAGTTTTCGTCGATGAATTGATTGATGTACGTTTCGGGCCGCACAAGAACGCTTCGGTACTTCTCGTCCCAGCAGCTGATGAAAGCATCCATGAGGGCTATGGACACCATGGCATATGCTTCGGCAGACTCTGCGACGGATTTGTTGGTCTTCCTGCAGGCCTGTTCTGTAATAGAAAGCCAGTGGCCTCCCGGAGAGATTTTCTTGGTGGCGAACATGACGTGCCCTTTGACGTTCATCACGAACGGGTTGCAATCCCAGAATCGGGCAATCTCCTTTTGCTCTTCAGTGAGTGCCACACCCGTGGCGAACACCTCATGCGCTTCCTTGTAGAAAGGAGAAGTGGTGTCGGTAGAGAACGGAAGGGGTGGCTCAGGCTTGAATTGAGCGGCTGAGTCCAGCGCAAAAGGCCGAATCTTATTCCAGTGGGGTTCAATACCATCCATATATGCCGGCGGTGTGGGTTTCCACGTGGCCGGGTTGTTGTCGACGGTGTATTTGGGGAATGACCGGGTTTGCTTGTAATTATCGGTGCTCGACCACTTCATGATATGTTGCGCCACTTTTTCGCCATAGGCTATAGAGCGGTCGAAAACCTCCTCAGGCATGCCCGTTGCACGATATTCATCCAGAATCTTTGCATGGAACTCGTCCATCTTGTCCTCCGAGAAGACGAGTGCACGGCCCACGAGGATCGCGGCTTCAACGGCGGACAGGCTCAGGCAGTACTCTTCGCCGGGTTCCGGGTTTGGCACGGGTTCCAGACCGTTTACCTGGCCCGCCAGGCTCTTGAACTGCGGATTGCCTTTAATCGCAGCCTCATACGCAGCTATACTCGTGTATCCGTATATACGGCTGGATACCGGCGGCGAGAAGATATCGTGGATAATGATATTGGTCACCTGTCGAATCGTGCGGTGCAGGAAGTCGGGGTTTTCCGCTTCAGTTCTCCATGCCTCATTCACCGGATTGCTGCAACCCGCCACGAGCACGGCGAGCAACAGCGAATACGCCAGTTTGATTTTCATGTCGAAAGGTTCGTGCTCAAGGTTCTCAAAAGTAATAAACTTAGAATAACTATCGCATCCGCTTAAGGCATAAAGTGGCCGGTGCAAACGAGCGCGGGAACGATGACGCATTTTCTCTGCAAATCAATGGTTGGACATCGATTCTCTCGTACGTATTATTGCTACTAGCAATGACTGTGACCAATACGAGAACACTCCGGCATTATATCGGCCGAAATTTGTTACTTTGGGGAGTGACGATTGAGTTCGGAAGTAGAATTGTGTCACCGTTACTACCAGAGCCAGTACCTAACTATCTATGAAATACAATCAAGTAACTATCAAGGATATTGCCCGGGAGCTGGGCATCTCGCCCTCGACGGTATCCCGCGCACTCAAAGACCATCCTGACATTAGTCCGGAAACAAAACGCGCTGTTAATGAGCTGGCGGAGAAGTTGAATTATCAGCCCAACATTGTCGCACTCAGCCTCAGACAGAGCAAGACCAACACGTTGGGCGTAATCATTCCGGAAATTGTCCACTTTTTCTTTTCCACCGTCATCAGCGGAATTGAAGATGTTGCCTATAGCGCCGGATACAATGTGATCCTGACGCAATCCAACGAATCATCACAGCGCGAGATCACCGACATGAAAGCGCTGTTTAACAGCCGCGTTGACGGCATGCTACTGTCGCTTTCGCGCGAGACAACGAACTTCGACCACATCGACGCAATGCTTGCCAAGGGTGTTCCCATGGTGTTCTTCGACCGCGTTTACGATCATCCCGGAACCAGTAAGGTGATTGTAGACGACCGCGGTGGCGCTCGTGAAGCTACATTGCACCTGATTGACCAGGGATGCAAGCGCATTGCGCACATTGAAGGTTCGCCGAACCTTGATATCACACGTCAGCGTCTGGAAGGATATCTTGACGCGCTGAAAGAGCGCAATATGCCAATCGACGAAAGCCTGATCATTCCTTGTCCTGATGCTAGCATTGAGGCGGGCAAAAAATCCACCGAGCGCCTGCTCAGCATGTCTCCCCTGCCGGATGGCATATTTGCCACCAACGACCCGGTGGCCATGGGTGCAATGCAGGTCATCCGCGCCAAAGGCCTTTCAATCCCTGACGATATCGCGATTGTAGGTTTCAGCAACTGGTTGTTCAGTTCCATGATGGATCCGCCGCTCTCGTCCGTCGACCAGCCCGGATTCGAAATGGGTCAGGAGGCTACCAAACTTCTCATCAGTCAAATCGAAAGCCGCTCGAAAGACGACGTCGAACTGAAGCCGGTGACGAAAGTGCTGAAAACAAAACTTATCATCCGGGAATCTTCCCTGAAAAAGAAATCATAACTCGCCCTGAAGCGATCTCCGATCTGCTTCGGGAGGGCAGAATTACTCTATGGCGCAGGGAATAACATCCAGGAGTCTGGGTGATCTCGTTTCATTTGTCACGCACGGCGCGGCACTCCATGGTGACACCACATTTGGAAAATTTCGGGTAACTGCGTACTCAGGTTCGGTTGTCCGCATTGATGCAACGCTTGACGAGTTCGATGATTTTTCATATGCGATAGTCGTTGAACCGTCCGACAAATCATTGATCGTCCGCGACAGCGGAGACGTTCTTGAGGTTTCGCTTTCCACATTCAATATCCGAATCGCCAAATACCCCGTACGTTTTTCGTTTGTCACGAAAGACGGACGCGTCATCAACGAGGACCATTCGTTCGGCATCAGCTGGATCGGAGAACAAGTGACGAGCTATCGGAAACTTCAGGAAGGGGAACGCTTTATCGGACTTGGCGAAAAAACCGGACCGCTCGATAAACGGGGCATGGGATTTCAGAACTGGAACACCGACAGCTATGGTTTTCCGCTCAATGCCGATCCGTTGTACTGCACCACGCCGTTCTACATCGGCATACACAACCAATTGGTATACGGCATATTCTTCGACAACAGCCATAAATCCTTCTTCAACTTCGGCGCGTCGAACAACCAGTTCTCAAGTTTCTCGACTGACGCAGGAACCATGCGGTACTATTTCATGCACGACTCCGGCGTGGCTGACATTCTTCGCGACTATACGTGGCTTACAGGGCGGATCCCACTTCCTCCACGATGGAGCATCGGGTACCAGCAATGTCGCTACAGTTACTATCCGGACGTAGAGGTGCTCAGCGTCGCCCGTACGTTTCGTGAAAAAGATATTCCCGCAGACGCAATCGTCCTGGACATTCACCACATGGACGAGTTCAAAATATTCACCTGGAACAATAGCCACTTTCGTGATCCGCCGCGGCTCATTCGTGAACTGCGCGACATGGGTTTCCAGGTGATAGTGATCTGTGATCCCGGCATTAAGGTGGAGCCCGGGTATCACGCCTACGATGAAGGCATGCGCGAGGGCGTATTCCTCAAGTATCCTGATGGCAGTCCCTACACCGGACAGGTTTGGCCGGGTTGGTGTCACTTCCCGGATTTTACAAATCCGGCAACACGCGAATGGTGGAAGAAGCTGTTCAGCATCTACACCGATCTGGAAGTCCGCGGCTTTTGGAATGACATGAATGAAATTGCCACGTGGGGAAACATGGTGCCCGAAAATGTAGAGTTCTCATTTGAAGGGAATCGGGGTACCATGCGATCAGGACGCAACATTTATGGATTGATGATGGCGCGGAGCACCTATGAAGCCGCGCGAAGCCAGCTAAGCGGCAAGCGTCCCTTCAACCTCACGCGCGCGGGCTATTCAGGCGTGCAGCGCTATGCAGCGGTATGGACCGGCGACAACGTGTCGTACGACGAACACATGCTGCTCGGCGCACGCATGACGAGCAATATGGGACTCGCGGGAATCTCATTCGCCGGTTACGATGTAGGCGGCTTTGTGGGCGACGCGCATGCGCGTCTGTTTGCACGATGGATTTCCATCGGATCATTCGCACCCTTCTTCCGTGGTCATACGATGATCAACAGTCGAGACTCTGAGCCATGGTCGTACGGTGAGGAAGTCGAGCAGATCGCACGCAACTATATACGCTTCCGCTATCAACTCATGCCCTATCTGTACTCGGTGTTTTATGAGTCGTCGCAGACGGGCATGCCGGTTCAGCGTTCGCTGGCAATCGACTACACTTTTGACCAGCGCGTTTACGACCATCGGTATCACAACGAATATCTCTTTGGCCCTTATCTCCTGGTGTGTCCTGTGGAGAGCTCTCGCGACCTGGCGCGTGTATTTCTTCCAGAAGGTGAATGGTATTATCTGTACGACGGAACGCGATATGAAGGCAACGCTGAAGTTGCCGTCGACTGCCCTATGGCCCGCCTCCCTGTCTTCGTCAAGGCCGGCGCCATCCTTCCTATGCAGCCGGTGATGCCAAACACCACGATGACACCCGACGTTATGACGATTCATCTTTATCGGGGAAAGGATGCGACAACCTTCTGGTACTACACCGACGACGGCGAAACGTTTGACTACCTGGATGGTAATTATCACCGCCGCGCTATTGCCTACGTTCCGGAAACGCGCACACTAACCCTCGGGGCAGTCGAAGGAACATACGCATCGCCTGTGCGGACGTTGCGCCTTGCCCTGCACGGTTTCGACGATGCCGGCGATAGCGTCGTGGTGAATGGCGTACCTCACGAACTGCGCCAGGAAACACTTCATTTCTTTGGTCCACTCGAAAAGTTTGATCCCTTTTATGATCCAGCGCCGGTTAGTGGGGAGTTGGTGCGTGTTGCTGAGATGACGTATGAGAGTGGGGCTGTTGTGATTGAGCTGTAGGGATAGTTGCAACTGCTCCTGGTATTGTCGGTTTCGTTTCTTTTGCTGACTTTAGCCAGATCGCCGACCATACACTATCCGAATGACGATGACGCCTCTCCCTAAGCCGCGGATGACCTTCTGGCAAATCTGGAACATGAGTTTCGGCTTCATGGGGATCCAGCTCGGCTTCGCGCTGCAGAACAGTAATGCAAGTGGTATCCTTCGCAACTATGGCGCTGAGATCGAACAGTTGTCGTGGTTCTGGCTTGCCGCGCCAATTGTTGGTATGATTGTTCAACCTATTGTCGGGCACTACAGCGACCGCACATGGAACCGGTTAGGTCGCCGTAAACCCTACTTCCTGGCGGGTGCGTTGTTTTCTTCGTGCGCGCTCATCCTGATGCCCAACGCCTGGATACTTGGATCGCTTGCGCCACTGATGTTCATCGGTGCGGGCTTCCTGATGATCATGGATGCAAGCTTCAACCTGGCAATGGAGCCTTTTCGTGCTCTGGTTGCTGATAACCTTCCTGAGGAGCAGCGTACCCTGGGCTTCTCAGTACAGACATCACTCATCGGCGTTGGCGCTGTTGTAGGCTCCTGGCTTCCGTGGGCGCTTGCGCGTTTCGGCGTATCGGATACTGCGCCTGATGGAGAAGTGGCGCCCAACGTTCAGTTCGCTTTTTACATTGGTGCCGTACTGTTCATCCTCACCATCCTATGGACGGTAATGCGGACACACGAATTTTCGCCTGAAGACTACGAGCGTTATCATGGAAAGTCGGAAGACCGGCGGAGTGGCCTGCTCACAATATTCCGCGACTTCTCCAGGATGCCGCGCACGATGCGGCAACTCGGTCTTGTGCAGTTTTTTTCATGGTTTGCACTATTCGGAATGTGGGTCTTTACCACGGACACGATCGCAACCCACATCTTCGGACTTCCCGTCACCGACAGAAGTTCTCCCGCCTATCGCGAGGCACAGAGCTGGACAGGGATCATCTTCGGCGTGTACAACCTTGTCTCAGCCATCTATGCCCTCTTCCTGGCAAAGATTGCCGCGCGCATCGGTAGGAAAAAGACGCACGCCTTTTCTCTTATCCTGGGCGGCATTGGACTCTTGTCCTTCTACTTCGCCCCGAACAAGGAGTTCCTCATCCTCTCCATGGTTCTTGTAGGCATAGCATGGGCCAGCATTCTGGCGATGCCCTATGTGATCCTGTCCAGTTCCATCCCGGCGGGCAAGATGGGTATTTACATGGGGATCTTTAACTTTTTCATCACCATTCCCCAGATTCTGAACGGGCTTATTGGGGGGCCGATGGTACGACACATATATAATAATGAGCCGGTGTACGCCCTGGTATTGTCGGGCATTTTCTTCATTTCCGCGGCCATAAGTGTGATTTTCGTGTATGATCCGGCCGATCTGAGGGGCAAAGCCTCCGGAACAGTGCCACGTACGATTTGACGTGTTTCTGTCCGGTTTTGTCACACCTAAGTGCGTAACTTCGGCACGGATTTTATTCCTTACCTCAATTGCTATGGCGCAGAGATTTTTTTGGTTAGCGGCCGCCGTACTTTTTTTGGCCGCGTGCAGTTCCGGCAAAAAGGCCTACGAACGCGGTGATTACTACGAGTCGGTAATGAAGGCGGTTCAACGCCTCCGGCAGAATCCTGGTCACGAAAAATCGCAGGAAACCCTCAAAAACGCCTACCCCCTGGCGGTTGACTTCCTGGCGACGCAGGCACAGAATGAAATTACCTCCAATTCCCCTTACAAGTGGCGGAACGCTATCCAGGCTTACACATCTATTAATAGCATGTATGAGGCGATTCGGCAATGCCCGGGCTGCCTCAAGGTGATACGGAATCCGAAGGAATACTACTCCGAAATCGGCCCTTTGAAGGAAAAAGCCGCCGAGGAAAGCTACAATTCCGGTATTGCCGCCCTTATGAAAGGCACCCGGGAGGACGCCAAGAGAGCCTATTTCCTATTCCAGGAAACCAATCAGTACGTCGAAGGCTACAATGACGTCCTGGAATACATGGACAAGGCCAAATTCCTCGCGACGGTTAAAGTAGTGGTTGAACAAATCCCCGTTCCCGCCAGGTATGACCTGAGCGGGGGCTTTTTCCAGGACCAGATCGAAGAATTTCTGCACCGGAACTACACGGACGACGGCTTTGTGAAGTTTTTCACCCCTGAAGAAGCACAGTCGGTCAACCTGCAGGAAGTTGACCAGATCATGCGCATAGCCTTCGACGATTTCAGCGTGGGCAACGTCCGGATGACGGAACGTGAAGAGACCCTCACCCGCGATAGTGTTAAAATCGGCGAGACCAAGGTTGAGGGCAAAACCATTCCAGTTTATGGCACCGTAAAAGCCAAGCTGACGACCTACAGGAAGGAAGTGGTTTCTACGGGATTGCTCAGCATGGTGATTCTGGATGCCCGCACCGGCGGGGTCCTTACCCACCGCAAGTTTAACGGCCAATACACGTGGGTCAGCAGCTGGGCCCGATTCAATGGCGATGAGCGGGCACTTACCGATGAGCAGCTGGCCCTTTGCAAACTCCGGGAAATGCAGCCACCCGTACCGCAGGAGCTGTTCCTGGAATTCACGCGGCCGATATACAATCAGATCATTCCGGCGATTCGGAGTTTCTACCAGAACTACTGATTAGTGATTTTTGATTTTTGATTTTTTGATTTGGGCCCCGCTGAAACCGGTGTTCGGTTTCGGCAAAGCGTTCATTTCACCGCGCTGCGTCGATTGGGCTTCAAATCACAAATCACAAATCAAAATTCACTAATCACTAATCAAAACCTTTTTCCTCCTGCCGCGGTTTACCATGCAGACACTACCTTAGTGGTATGAAATACTCTTTTGCATCCGCTGTGCTGGTCCTGTTTTTCTTTGGCAGTTCTTGCGGGCAGCGGAATAATCAAACTTCGGTCAACGCTATGTCCAATCAACCAATTCCGGAGGGCAGCCAGCTGGCGACCTTCGGCTCCGGGTGCTTCTGGTGTACGGAAGCGATCTTTCTTGATGTGAAAGGTGTACTGAAAGTTCAGTCGGGCTATTCAGGCGGTACAGTGGAGAATCCTACCTATAAACAGGTATGTACCGGCACCACAGGTCATGCTGAAGTGGTGCAAATCACCTATGATCCATCTGTAATCACCTATGACGAGCTGCTTGAGATTTTCTGGCACACACATGATCCCACCACGCTTAACCGTCAGGGCAATGACGTGGGAACACAATACCGTTCAGTGATCTTCTACCACAATGAAGAGCAGCGAAAGCTTGCAGAACACTACAAGCAGAGGCTGAACGAAGAAAATGTGTTCGGCAAACCGGTTGTAACCGAGATATCACCGTTCAAGGCGTTCTATGTGGCAGAGGACTACCACCAAAACTACTACGCCCTGAACAGTAACGCACCGTACTGCACCTTTGTTATACAACCCAAGGTGGAAAAATTCAGAAAGGTGTTCGCCAACAAGCTGAAGACGGAGAAGCAAACTCAATGAAAAAAAAATTATTCATTAGGTGAAACCTATAAACCAGGTATTCGTTTTCTAAACCAAGAGTAGAGTAATTCTTCTCATAGGTTTAGGTTTAGGTAACAAAAAAGCCCCGAGACGCGGGGCTTTTTTGCTTTG
>Ga0207873_1002988_pt1 | contig 12925 bp, 9 predicted proteins | sample BGWIniCompost_FD_187373 | JGI IMG/M metagenome (GOLD analysis project Ga0207873, IMG submission 187373) | Cellulose adapted compost microbial communities from Newby Island Compost Facility, Milpitas, CA, USA - BGW Initial Compost (SPAdes)... ... | reverse complement strand
AGCGGGCGATCGGCTTCGACATGGGCGGCACCTCGACCGACGTCTGCCGCTTCGACGGGGAGCTCGAGCGCACCTACGAGTCGAAGATCGCGGGCGTTCGGCTACGCGCGCCGGCGATGGCGATCCACACCGTGGCCGCGGGCGGCGGCTCGCTCTGTCGCTGGGACGGCCGGCGGATGAGCGTCGGCCCCGAGAGCGCCGGCGCGCACCCCGGCCCGCTCTAGAGCTTTCTGTGCCGCCTCCACCACCAGGTCGGAGGTGGTCTGGTCTGGCGACATGATGCGCCGTTCGCAGATGCCCACGTTTTCGACCAGCCACTGGGCTACCGGCTCGCCGATGATCTCGTCCATCTCCTGGTTGGTGATTACGCGGTCGGGCACATAGCTGCCGGTGGAGAGAATTTGAACGAAGCGCTCCAATCTACTGCCTCCTGTTTCGTCGTTTGGTTATGGACCGGGCGGGGTGATTCCCTCGCCGTCGAGCGGCACAAAGCGCCGGATAAAGTCGACGGCATCCTGCCAGCGTGTGAAGGAGATCTCTTCGTCCGTCTGCACATGGCGGATGGCGCCGCGATAAGGCGCGCTGCCCGGGGCGAGGCGGTCGCCGTCCTGTACGAAACGGATTACGAATGAAGTGATATTGGGAGAAGAGTTATTTTCCATTTTTTACCCGCCATTTTGAGGGTCTGGCGCTGGTGATTTGATGATAACACCAGCATACACGGGTGGTGTCACCGCCGGGTTACAAATGCTGCGATTCGATGGTTTGAACCACTGTGGCGCTGAGTTTCAATGAAGCGCAGAAGGGTTTGCGTTCAGCGTTTCAGTCTCTTTCAGTGGTTCACCCACCCCGCCTTTCCTGCTTAATCACACCCGTCAACTGGCAGGCAGCCGTGCAGGGGTGGGCGCGGAGCGCCCGGTTTGACACTCCAACGCAGAGCCTGGGAGCGAGATATATTTTCCGCGCTCCACACCATTCAGTACTTCAGTGGTTCAAAAGTTGCGGACAGGATAAAAAAAGCGGCACGCGGGAAACGCGTGCCGCTCCGTCTTACCGTTCTATTCCGCCTGCACCAGTTCGCCGTTCACCAGCCGGTAGACCACTCCCTTTTCAGGCAGCACCTGCCGGCTCACCGGCGTGACCAGCTTTTCGGGCGCAGAGGAATGCACTCCGATCAGGTTCCTGGCGGCAATCTTCTCTGCCATGTAGAGCAGGTTGTTCGGGTAGGCATGGTTGAAGCAGTACAGGTTGGCGAACGTGGTGTACTCCACGCCGACCCAATCGAGGATGCGCTTCATGTTCTCGTATTCCCGGGTGCCTCTCACCAGCGGGACTCCGTAAAGATGGTAGTATTTGGCGCCTTTCGAGGGCAGGTCGAACAGCTCCAGGATGTTCTCGTAGCTGTTCTGCAGCAGGTACCTGCCAGGCGCGGCGCAGATCTCTTCCTGGGTGACGATCCCGGGCGTGCGCTCGAGCACCTCCCGGAAGTAGGGCACGCTGCGGTCTTCGTATTCCCGGTTGTCCGGGATATAGATGTGCGGGGTGTACCCCAGCATGTTCATCACCACATAGGCCGTCTTCGGCTCGAAGACGATCTCCCGGCCGGTCCGTTCAGCGATGCGGATCAGGTGGCGCAGCAGGCCCATATCGCGGTGGTAGATGTTGAAAATCCCCAGCTGGTCTGAAGGCTGTAAATCCGCGAGCACCCAGTCCATCATCTGTCCTTCGGTCAGCATATCGGAAGGGATTTCCAGCGATGCTTTCAGTTCCTCATCGCCCGATCGTGCAAACATCCACGGGGAGAAGGTGGTGGTTTCCATAATCAGTACATCCACCTTCTCGCGGGCAATCTTTTCCAGGTCTTCAAGCACCCGGTCCAGGTTGCACCCGTGCATGCGCACATCGCCGGAGTAGTAATACTTGCCATCGGGCGGCTCGATCAGATAGCCCACTGCACCAGCGCAGGGATGGTCTGAGAAGTAAGCCGTGACCTTGATATCGCCGATCCAGAACGGTTCGTACAGGTCGATGGGTGAATAGGAGCGGTCGCCGACCGACTCGCCGATCTGGTCCAGCAGCCCCTGCAGTTTATGCGCATCGCGGTGCATGTACACCGGGATTTCCGGGTGGACCATGCCGATCCCCGACATGTGATCGAGGTGCAGGTGCGAGATGATGATGCCGGTGGTCAGGTCCGACTCTTCGTAGGGCTGGATCGTGCTGTCTGGTCCCAGGTCGCGGGCGCTGAACACGCCGTCCACAGGAGGGATCTGCCCCAGGCGGATGGCATCACGCACCCAGGCTTTATTCCTGCGTTCGACCTGACCGTCGTAAGGCTGGGTCATCGGGTTGAACGGCGCACCAAAATCGAAAATAACCCGCGACTTACCGTAGGTGATCGAGGCGACAATCCCGCTGTCGCGGATACCTTCATAGAAACGAAGCTCACTGTGCATACTCATTCTCCGGAATTAACTGTCCGTTGGACAGGATGTAGGTTTTACCCAGATCAGGAAGGAGCTGAACGCCGTTCTTCGGCAGCAGGCGTTCTGGGTTGAAGCCGTGGCACGGGATCAGCACCTTCGGATCGACCTGGTCGACGAAATACTTCACCTGCTGCGGGTACCCGTGGCCGAAGTATTTTTTCGAGAAGAAGGTTACATATTCGAATTTCGTCCGGCTGATGATGCGCTGCAGGTTCTGGTAAGCCGGATCAAACGCGCCGATGGGAATGCCGTCGGCATGCAGGTAAGCGCCGTTCTCGTCCGGCAGTTCGAACAGCTCCAGGATGTGGCGGTAGCTGTTCTGAAGCAGGTACCCTGACGGGTTGCTGAAGATCTCTTCACGCGTCACGACCCGGCAGTTTTCCAGCAGCTCGCGGAACCATGCCGGCTGCTTCGCGGGGTCGTCGGGGTAGCGGTGAGAATCGGGGATAAACACGTTCGGCCGGGTGCCGAAGAATTTATAGATGATATAGGCGCAGTCCGGCTCGAAGACGCAGATCCGGCCCACTTTTTCAGCCCAGTCCATGTAGCGCTGGGCTTCGTCCATCTCGCGCTGGTAGAAGTTGAAGACCGTGAGCCCTTTCTTCGACTTGAGCACCTCAAACAACTCACGATCGACGTCTGCCGCGTCGAGCATACCGGCCGGAATCTCGCGCGAGGGCTTAATGGCAGCCGGGTCGGTCGTATCGTTGATCTGCAGCAGAATCTCATCCATGAACGCGCACGTGTCGCACAGCAGCACATCGACGCCGCGCTGCTTCAAGAACTCCATCTGGTCGAAGGTAAGCTGTGCTTCGTAGCCGTGCAGAGAAAGGTCGCCGGTCCAGTGGATGGTGCCATCGGGCGTGGTGATCAGGAACGCGAAGTCGCGGTAGCTGCGCCGGCTGGTCAGGATCGGCAGCACCTCGATCTCACCCACCCGGATGGGCTGGTTTTCATCAAACGGCGTGTAGTCACGCTCCAGCGTCTCCACACCTTCGCCGGTGGCTTCCAGCGCACGCTCGATCTGGATGGCGTTTTTGTGCATGTAAATCGGGATTTGCGGCGCAACGAAACCGATCCCGGCCATGTGGTCGAGGTGCAGGTGGGTGATGAAGATGGCCGTGTTCAGATCGCTCTCTTCTGCGGGTACCAGTCCCATAAAACCGTCCAGGTCCTGCTTGCGGTAGATCCCGTCGATGGCAGGGATGCGCTGGGTGCGGATGGCGTCGCGCACCCAGGCCCTGGAGCGTTTGAGCACGATGCCGTCATAGACATCGGTGGCCGGGTTATACGCGCTGCCCATCTCCATGATGACACGGTCTTTTCCATACTCAACACTGAAGTTGACTCCCCCGATCGTGTATAAACCTGTATATAATGTAAATTTTGTCTTCATGCTTGCTCCTGAGTGAAATATCCTTTCTCCTTAGCAGATCCCCTCATCAGCAGGTCGTCTTTCGTTTGATATGCAGGGCTGACGATCACCCGGGTGGGCTCGCCGGCGAGGTCAACGAACCGGCCCTCTGCCGCAGCAGACAGGCGCCCGCGCCTCCGGAAGGCCTCGATGAACACCGGATGGGTCAGGTGACCGGTCTTTTCCCATTTCGTGGGTGCGAAGATCTCCCGGTAGCCGTTTCCGCCGCTGGCCAGGTAGGCGCTGGTCGCCGCACTGTAGCGGCCGCTCTCTTCGACTGGCGTGCCGTCCTCGAGTATGATGGACAGCACGCGTTCGCCTTCCGGCCGGCGGGAATCGACGACCACGCGCAGCCCTGAGAACTGCAGCCCGCCGTTAAGCTCCTGGTGCTTTGCCGTGCACGTCAGTTCAAACACTGCGCGGATCTGCGCTCCTGTCAGCTCGCCCCGGTACAGGTGATCGTTAAAGCACATGACCCACATAATCATCTCGGCGGTGACCGGTCCTCTGGGGATATACCCGAAGCAGCTGGTGGAGTTCATCAGCCCGATCTGGGTTCCGCAGGCTTCTTTCATACAGTCGGTGAAGAAGTTCCCCAGGGCAAACTCGCCCTCGCGCGTCACCACCAGATCATCCTCAGCCTCACCGAGCACTTCATCCAGCACCGCTGTGTACGGCTGCAGCGCCTGTTCAACTGCGGCGGCGACAGCCGGGTCCGGTTCCAGAGGCAGGTCTGAGCGCATTACCGGCACGATCTCATTTTTCAGGCAGCGGACCTGCCGGTTCTGCCGGTCGAACTCCAGCTGGACATGACCGATCGAAAAGGCAGAAAACCCGGTTTTAGAGATGCAGGTGCCGTTCAGGTTGACGGCCACGTCGCCGGGATTGTGCCCGCCGAAGAGCAGGTCGATGCCCTCCACCTCGCGGGCCACGCGGAACAGCTCACCGGTCATCTGCCCGTCTCCGCTCACTGTCCCGGGCAGGTGCCCCAGCACAACTATGATATCGGCACCCTCCTGGCGCATGCGCGGGATGAGATTTCTGCATACTTCCACCGGGTCGAGCACCGCAAACGGTTCGAAGGCAGAGGCCTTAACCATATAGGGGGTGTATTCGGTCGTGACTCCCAGGATGCCGATCCGGACGCCGGTTTTTTCGACCATGATGTAGGGGCGCACAAAGTCCAGCAGCTCGCCGGTCTCTTTCTCGATGATGTTGGCACACAGCAGAGGGAACCTGGCGCGGGAAAGCGTCTGGCGCATGATCTCACGGCCGAAATCGAACTCGTGGTTTCCAAGCGTCATGGCTTCGTAGTTGAATAGATTGACGATGTCTACCACCGGTTCGCCGTGTGTGAGGTTAATGATTGGCCCCCCGCACAGAATGTCGCCGGCGTCCAGCACCAGGGTGCCCTCCGGGTTCTGCCTGCGGAAATAATTGAAGCAAGCGGCGAGCTTTGCCGCGCCCGGGCAGTGGTAGCTGGGCCGGATTGCCGCTGCGAAATCTGTATGTCCAATGAAGTCCAGCACTACTTTATGGTTCGTCATCGCCGGTTTCCTCGAAATAATTTAAACCGGGGAACGCAGTACTCTTCCCCATTACCGCTGGCTTATTCAGGTTTTCAATCCTGTTTTTCCCCTGACAGTACTGTGGAGTTCAGATAACGCCCTGATCAGCCTTTCAAGCCGCCCCGCGCCACACCGCTGACGATGTGCTTGCGGGTGAACAGGAAGAGCAGGATGACAGGCACGACGACGATCGTGGCGGCCGCCATCAGCCGTTCGTAGCGCACACCGCCGTCGGTGATAAACGTATACAGGCCCAGCGGCAGCGTGCGGTTCTCGCTGGTGTTGATCACCAGCAGCGGCCAAAGGAAGGCGTTCCATGAGGTGATCGTGTTCAACAGGGCGATCGTGACGATCGCCGGCCTGGCGATCGGCACCATGATGCGCCACAGGTACTTCCAGTTGCTGGCCCCGTCGACGCGGGCCGAATAGTAGAGCGAGTCGGGAATCGAAAAGAAGAAATTGCGCAAAATGTAGGTGTAGAAGATGCTCGACGTGAAGGGGATGATCAGCGCAACAATATTGTCCAGCAGACCCCAGTCCGCGATAGTCGAGTAGTTGGTGATGACGATCATCTCAAAGGGGATCATCATCAGCGCGATGCAGAACGAGAACAGCAGGTCGCGGCCGGGGAACTTCAGCCGCGAAAAAGCGAACGCCGCCAGGATGGTCACAAAGGAGGTCAGCGCGACCACCGAAGCGGTGACGATGACAGAGTTCAAGAAGTAACGACCGAAAGGCGCGGTCTGAAAGGCGTAGATGAAGTTGTCCAGGCGGAAAGAGGAGGGGAGCCAGGTCGGCGGGGTGGTGTTGACCTCCGCCGGAGTTTTAAATGCTGAAAGAAACATCCAGTAAAACGGGAACACCATAATAATGCTCCCGATGATCAGGATCAGGTTGTCGATCAGATTTCCGATGCTTATCTTTTTCATCAAATCATCCACCAGGCCGGTTCAACAAATAAGTCGGTTGGAGGCTTACCATGACGAGTGCGATGTTCCTAATAGTGCTTCCAGTTGCGCTGCAGGTATAACTGCACCATGGTGAAGACCAGCACGATGAGGAACAGGATCACCGCCGCAGCGCCGGCCTGTCCCAGGCGCCATTTGACATAGAAGACTTCGTAGATGTAATACACCACCGTGTACAGGTTGTAGGCCACGCCGGGCTTGCCGTTGAAGAGCGGGAAGAGCTCGTTGAATACTTTAGATGCTGAGATGATGTTGACGATCAGCACCAGCCCGACGGTGGGGGCCAGCAGCGGCAGGGTGATGCGGAAGAAAATTTTGAAGTTGCTGGCGCCATCCACCCTGGCGGCAGTGGCATACAGCGGATCGATATTCTGCAGACCCGACAGCAGCAGAATGATGGTAAACGGCAGATAGCTCCAGATGCCGTAGATGATGATGGCCCACAGGCCGTAGTGCGGGTTGTTCAGCCAGTTGATCGGGTCGATGTTGAACAGCGAGAGGAAGAAGTTGAGCACGCCGTAGTCGTAGTTGAAGATCCACTTCCAGGCCAGGCCCACGGCGATGACCGAAGTGACCATCGGCAGGAAGAACGCCGTCTGGTATAGCGGATTGAGCCGCAGCTTCTTGTTGAGCATGTAGGCGAAGAACAGGGCGAGAACGGTTGAGACCGGCACAACCGTGAACACGTAGATGGCCGTGTTCTTCAGACCGTTGATGAAGTATGGATCTTTAAGGATGAAGGCGTAGTTGCCCAGGCCGTAGCGAGAAAACTCCCCGCTCAGCATACGGTAATCTTCTTTGAACGAGAGCAGGAAGACATTGATGATCGGGAACAGGGTGAAGATGGCCAGGCCGATGAAAAAAGGCAGCAGGTAGGCGAGGGGTTCGGCGAATGTGCGCACCGAAATGCGCTGTCTCTCTCCCTCTGCCTGGCGGGGAAGGCGCCGTGTCAGGATGCTGATGCGGCTCATCGGTAGCGAGCTCCTGTCTCCGCGTCGAACAGGAATACACCTTTTTCCTTCAGTCCGACCGGGACGACCTGATTGACCTGCAGCTCATCTTCTCGCGAGAGATAGGCGCGGATCTCACAGCTTCCAAAGCGCAGGTAAGAGAGTTCTTCTTTGCCCAGTTTGTAAATCTGGGTGATATCGGCGTCGAAAACACGGTCGTTCTCGTTTCCGGCAATGAACACGCTCTCGGCGCGGACCGCCAGGATGACCCGCTTCCCCTCTGCGACCCCGTTCCAGCGCGGCAGCCGGCAGGCAGCCGATCCGTCTTCGAGCTCGAAGACGCCGTTCCGCATCACGCCGTGAAGTTTGTTGATCGGTGGGATACCCAGGAACTCGGCGACGAAAGCGTTGGCCGGATCGTCGTAAAGCTCCTGCGGCCGGGCGAACTGCTGCTGCACGCCCAGTTTCATTAAGAGCACCGCGTCGGAGATGCTGAGAGCCTCTTCCTGGTCATGGGTGACGAAGACCGTGGTGATGCTGGTCTCCTGCTGAATGCGGCGGATCTCTTCGCGCATCTCCAGCCGCAGGCGTGCGTCGAGATTGCTCAGCGGTTCATCCAGCAGCAGCAGACGCGGCTTTTTGACCAGTGCGCGGGCGATGGCCACCCGCTGCTGCTGGCCGCCGGAGAGCTGGGCGGGCCGGCGATCGAGCAGCTCCTCGACGTGGACCAGCTCGGCCATTTCGCGGGCGCGCGCAATGCGCTCTTTGCGCGGCACTTTCTGGATTTCCAGGGGGAAGCAGATGTTTTCCAGCACGGTCATGTGCGGGTAGAGGGCATAGTTCTGAAAAACCAGCCCCACACCTCGCTTTTCGGGCGCCAGCGTGGTGACATCTTCGTTATCAAAGTAGATCCTGCCCTGCGTGACCGGCGTGATCCCGGCCAGCATGTAGAGCATGGTGCTCTTACCGCAGCCAGAGGGGCCCAGCAGGGCTGTCAGCCTGCCCGATTCGAATTCGACGGTCAAATTGTCAACAGCGACGGTGGAGCCAAATTTTTTGGTCAGGCCTTCCAGTTTTATCTTCATCGTTCCTGCTAACTGTAATTTCCGAAATGATCGTAATACGATGACCGTCAGATTGGTCAACGGGGTGGGATAAAAACCAGCTTGAACGGCAGCGAGAAAACGTTCAGGGCCAGGCCAGATGCGGCCTGGCCCTGGATCGTGCCTGTCAATTACGAAAGTGCTGGCTCAGTTTGCGGCCTGCAGTTCGCGGTTGCCTTCTTCTTCGGCGATCTGCAGCGCTTCAGCCGGAGTGGTCAGCCCGGCGCAGGCGGAGTTCACCGCCCGTCCGATCACCGTGCGGATGGCAGCGGAGCCTTTGACGGCGGGCAGGGAACCGACACGATGGATCTGCTCGGTCTGCGCTTTGATGGCCGGGTTGCTGGCCATGAACTCCTGGAAGTCCGGCTGGTCAATGGCGGCCTGGTAGGACGGAACGCCGCCAAAGGCGATCCCCCAGCGGGCCATAATTTCGGGGGTGGTAAAGAATTTGATAAACTCAAAGGCTGCGCGCTGGCGGGCGTCATCGGAGGTGAAGATGACCCAGCCGCTGCCCCAGTTGGAGATGTACTCGACGGGGCCGCCCTGCGGGACGGGGGCTACGCCGAATTCGAACTGCCCGTTGACGGCCGCTTCAACAAAGCCGTAACCGGCGGCGGAGCCAAGGTAGGAAGCCACCGCCTGCGATCCGAAGGGGTTCGAGAAGTAAACATCCTCACCGACCAGGCGGAACACCCCTTCGTTGACCAGGCCGCAGAACCACTCCAGCTGCTGCACGGCGACATCGTTGTTGAACTCGACGGTCATGCTATCGGTGTTGATGTAGCCGGAGCCCTGCTGCATGATCAGCACCTGGAAGCCGTCGATCTCGCTGTCGAAGCCGAAGGCGGGTTTTCCGGTCGCTTCCGTAATGGTCCGGGATGCTGCTTCCAGTTCGGCCCAGGTGGTGGGTACTTCCAGGCCGAGGCTGTCGAACAGGGTCTTGTTATAGTAGAAGACCTCACCGCCGGTCAGCCCGGGCAGCATGTACACGTCACCGTCCCACTGGGTGATCATCTCGTACACACCTTTGGAAACGCTGTCTTTGAAACCCGGGATGCCGATTTCGGGGTCGTCGATATACGGGCTCAGGTTGACGATCAGGCCTTCATCGATGTAGTTGGCCGCATCGGTCGGGAAGGCGCTGACGAAATCGGGGCCGGCGCCCTGGCGGACCGCCTGCATCAGCTTGCCCTGGAAGTCGGTGAGCGGCTGGGCCTGCTGGATGACGGTGATGTTTTCGTGAGCGGCATTGAATTCATCCAGAATTTCCTGGAAGGCCTCCACGTGGTGATCGGACCAGGTATGCCAGACCACTAACTCGATCGGTTCCTGGCTGACAGGTTCTTCTACTTCTGGTTCTGATTCTGCGGGGGGTTCGGCTTCTACAGGGGGGGTAGTCGCCTCGGTTTGCGGTGCGGCCGGCGCGCTGGTCGGGGCGGCGGGGGCAGGCTGGCACGCCGACAGTACCAGGGCCGCTGCCAGTAAGATAAACAATAGTGAACGGAACCTCATTATCTCCTCCAATCGGATCTTAAATTTACGGCATGAAGCTCATGCACAATCGCCTCAGGAGTAAACACTGACTACGATATTCAGTGAGGTTTATTGGTTGTCCTGCAGAAGCCGTGGGTTGGAAAATGGGAACCCACATAATGTTAGCAAATGGGCAGATTCTTAGTCGGGCAAAAGCATCTTAATCGCGTGATAACGGGGGAATGAATCCGGCCCGGCAGTCCTGCGTGCAGGCAGATGTATTTGGGTTGGGACACAGATGGACAGGGATCCGGATCTCACCGCTGCGCTGTGCCGTTACAGAGAAATATCTATTACTAAACCCGTGGAGCACGCGTGTATGTGCCTGACGGCATGAATGCTCGTTCCGTCCAGGTAGCCAACCGGGTGAGCTTCGGCGTTTCAATTCTTTCAGTGTTTCGGTGGTTCAATGGGCGCGAAAAAACGGCACGCAGAAACGCGTGCCGCTTCGCTAATTCCAGGATCTGCGTCAGCGATCCTGGCCGGTCAGGCGCCGGTACAGGGCTGCGGTCTCCGGCGACGGGTCGACGTCCAGCTCCTCGCGCAGCGTCTGCATGCAGCGCTGGTAGGTGCGCGCCACCTGTCCGTGATCTCCCAGGCGGTCGAAGGCCATCATCAGGTGGCGGTAGGCGCGCTCCCAGCAGTTGTCCTGCGCCAGGATGCGCTGGCAGGTTTCAATGCATTCTTCGCTGCGCCCGGCCTGCAGCAGCAGCTCGGACAGGCGGTCGGCGATGCGCAGGAACTGCACGCTGAGCTGCTCGCGTTCAGCGGCCGCCCAGGTCTCGTAGCGGGCGTCCGGCAGGTACTCGCCGTTGTACAGATCCAGCGCCTGCTGCAGCAGCGGCAGCTGTTCTTCCGGGGAAGCGGCGGCGCTGTCGGCGCGGCGGACGGCATCCTGAAAAGCCTGGGCATCCAGCCACAGGTCGGCCCCGGGGCGCAGGCTGTACACCGTGCCGTCACGAACAATATAAGCCGATTCGCTGCCCGGCTCACGCCCCGGTTCAAGCACCTGGTAAAGGGTATTCAGGGCGACCTTGAAATTGCGTCCGGCCGTGACAGGATCGACCTGCGGCCATAGATATTCGATCAACTGGTCACGGTCGAGAGGCGCCTGGCGCTGGGTGATCAGAATCTGGAACAGGTGCCGGGCTTTCTCCCGCCGCCAGCCGTTGGTGGGGATCTGCTCCGCGCCCCGCCATACCTGAAAGCCTCCCAGGGTGTACACCTTTAATTGATAGCCGGGGTGGAGCTGGATCCCCGGCAGCCCAAGCGCCTCCAGCATGCGGGCTGCGTAGCGGCTCTCCCAGCCCTGGTCGCGGGCGAAGATCAACAGCGGGACCAGCATCCGCTCGTCCGGCGGACCCTGCAGGGTGGGCCGGGTGAACAGAAAATCGTAGCCCTGCTCGCGGCAGCTGCCCAGAACATCGGGCAGAGTCTGGGCCAGCAGAGAATGCTGCTTCTGCCGGAACCACAGCAGGCACAACCACAGGCGCGCCACGCAGCGGCCGAAGGCGTCGCTGCACTCTTCAAAGCCAAGCAGGGCTCTATTCAACCAGTCCTGTGCGGCTTCGTAGCGCCCGGCGAGGGTGAAGCTGGCGCCTGTGGTCAGGCGCAGCTGTGAGGCGATCCATTCATCTCCGGCCTGGCTGGCGATCTCAATGCCGCGCTGTGCCGTGTCCTGTGCCTGGACCAGGTCGCCCTGGTAGCCGGCAGCCCGGCACAGCCCCCAGTAGCACTCTACCAGCAGGCGCGGCACGGAGACCATCTGCGAGATGCGAACCGTCTCCTGATAATGCTGCTGCGCCTGTATATAGCGGTCCGGAGCGGGCATCAGCATCAACGCATGGCCCTGGCGCATGTGACCAACCGCGGTGATATAAGGAGAGGCCAGCTCTACGCCGCGCTGGGTGCCCTCCTGCGCCATCTGGTAGGCCTGCCGGGCCTGGCCCTGCATGGCGTAGACCAGCGAGAGAAGCAGCAGAGTCTCGCGGTGAGCGCGCGGGGTGTGCACAGGTTCACGCCGCTCTGCCTGGAGCTGCTCTTCCAGCTTACGGCGGGCCTCGTCCAGGCGGCCGGTGCGCAGCAGCACCCGGTAGAGGAGCTGGGAATCGGACGGACCTTCCGCGCGCAGGGCAGCGGCCTGCTGGCGCAGCCGCTCGGCTTCGTCCGGGCGGCCGGCGTTGAGGCGGTTCTCGGCCAGCAGTTCGTACAGGCGTGCCTGGGATTCGCGCCCTTCCATCTCATCGCTGACCCGGATCGACTCCTGGAGCAGTTCTTCAGCCCGGCGCGGGTTGACCGTGTCGAGATAGACGCGCGCCTGGCCGCGCAGAGCGCGCGCCACCCCTTCGGGCTGGCTGCGCGCCTGCCACAGGCTGCCGGCCTGCTGGTACCAGCCCAGGGCTTCCTGAAAACGGCTGTGCAGGCGGGCCAGGTCGCCCAGGTAATAGAGCAGCGCCGGGTGCTGCTGGAGCACATCCGGCGGGATGGCGTCCAGATAGCCTTTCAGGGAATCGAGCCGGCCAGATGCCAGGAGCTGGGGGCCGTACGAATCAAGCAGAGAGGCTGCTGCCGCCGGATCCCCGGCCTGCAGCAGGTGAAAGATGGCGGTGTCGGGGTCCTGGCGTTCCTGGAAAAAGGCTGCGGCGCGCAGGTTCCACTCCCGGCGCTGTTCCGGCGAGGCGAGCTGGCGCAGAAAACCGTGGAAGATATGGTGGTAGCGCAGGCTGCCGCCGCCGGTCTCCGTGACAAAAAGATCCTGCCGGCGCAGATAAGCCAGCATGGCGGTGGAGCTGCCGTGCGGGGCATCACAGAGGGCATCACAGATTTCGGGGGTCATCTCGTGCAGCACGGCCGACCGCAGCAGGAAATCCTGCACGTCGGCCGGCTGGCGGGCGAACACTTCG
>Ga0207873_1002986_pt1 | contig 12929 bp, 15 predicted proteins | sample BGWIniCompost_FD_187373 | JGI IMG/M metagenome (GOLD analysis project Ga0207873, IMG submission 187373) | Cellulose adapted compost microbial communities from Newby Island Compost Facility, Milpitas, CA, USA - BGW Initial Compost (SPAdes)... ... | reverse complement strand
TCGGGCGCGGTTAGGCGTCACAGAGGAGGACTGAGGGATATGCCTTAAAAGGCGCGAAATGGCCCAATCTGCGCCCTTTAAAGCACAAATTCGCGCCGACGGCGGGCAAGGTGCTCAGCCTCGCCTGTCGTCGGCGTCGCCGACGCATGCTCATGCAATCGGTCCCTGCTGCCCGAGGTGCTGCCCACGGGCGGGCCTTAGGAGGCTCTAGGCGACTCCTAGGCCGCCTTTAGGCTCTAGGCGGCCCTAAGGGCGTCTAGCGGCGTCTAGCGGCCTTTAGAGGCCGGGGGCGAGATATGACTCCGCCCGCCGGTCCGCCTAGGACGCGGCAGAACGCGCTATGCGCCTCGATTCGCCCGGAACGGTACTCTAGGCCGCTCCGGGCGAATTGCGCCCTATATCGCGCTACAGAGCGCCTGGGGCCGGGGGAGAGCCTGGGCCTGGGCCTAGGACCTAGCGGCAGCCGACGCCGTAGCCTCGCCCTAGCGCGCGCTACGTTGCATATGGCGGCACGAGCCTCCCATAGTACACGCCGCGTTGTGTATGGCCGCACGCCCTACCACCTAGGTGGGGGAGTGCTGCGTTCGGTACGCGGCGCTCTGCCCTGGTCGATCAAGCGCTTAGCCGCACACTGCGCCACATTTGCGCCACCTGTCCGGCCGGGCGCGACATAATCCGGCCGCGATACGACATAACCTGGTCCGTGAGGTGACATAACGTAGCGCGGCGGCGGCGCGGCGGCGCGGAGCGAGGGGGTGGGACCCCCCGCCCGGCCTGCCGGCGAATGCGGACACCGGCCATGTTTACCAGGGGAAATCTGGGAGATCGGAAGCAGGTGATTTGCAGGCGCAGATGCTCTCGACAATGAGAGGAAAACTGCCCGACACAGCCTATGCAAGTCCTTGATTCTACAGGAAGTTGTCAAAAACCCACTACCTAGTAGAAGAGGAAGAAATGTGAGTGGTGAGAGTTCTTCCTCAATGAGCCCCTGATACGGGGCTCGCATGCCGGGGGAGCAGCCGGCAGGTCTCGTACGATCGAGACCGAAACAAGGAGCACTACCTAAAAAATCCAGGCAACGGTTGCCTACTCCGCCCTGGGCCACCTGAACGTGGTTGATCGTCCTGAGTGATGCCCCCCGATGGGTGACGCCTCGGGTGTGGTCCCGGCGCAGGACGTAAAGCAAAGCGCTGGGGGGGCCGTCGTCCCTGCTCGACTATCACGGCACATGCACCATAGATTTTCTCCGCTTTTGGGGCGGAGAAAATCTGATAGCACAAGCATGAGATGCTCTGATAGTAGAGTTCAGGGGCCAAAAGTAGGGTATACCCGGCTTAATCGGTAAGCCATTGAAATCCTTGGGAAAAGGGTATTTTTCAGCCTGATTGGGCTGAACCGAGGAGCACGGTATGACGCGAGACTTCTGGCGGCAACACATGCAACAGCGTCTACAGCAGCGGCTAGCGGAGCTACAAAAACGATGCGATGAGTCTGGCGTCAAGTTGCGACTGTTCAAGCCCAACGGGCTAGACGGCCGCCACGTTCGCCTGATCGGGGAGAGGACGGTGGATTACTGGCCGCTGGGAGGCACGGCCTTCCTACTGGATGAGCGGCGCACTCTGCGGAACGTGTCGATCGAGGATGTCGTTTCGCTTGCCAATTCGTAAAACTGCGCGTTTTGTACAGTCACCCTGTACAGGCGCTCCTGAGTGAACGGCGGAGTCCCGGTGCCGGGGGCGCGGCCTGAGCAACAAATACGGCACTACCTTGGGCGGCGGGGCTCCTTTCGGAGCCCCGGCCGTTTTGCGGGAGCAAGATGGGTATAACACAACATACGGCTACTGTCGTGCGGGCCATCACACGGAGCTTGGTATTGCTCGCATTTCTTGCGGGTACCGCCGAGGCCGGACTCGTGACTGAGATCGGTGGCGGCTGGAAAGACTTCAACACTACGAGCTATCTGATGCGGTCCGACTGCCAGAAAGCCGTTGTCATCGACCCGGAATTCCCTACGAACCCCCGAGGCTCACATCCGTACTCGTGCGGAGGCGACAACCCGGTGTTCATTGGCTGGCCGCTAGCCTGGGAATTCAACAACGGCAACACGCGCGTTGGCTGGTTCCACCAGAGCCAGTGGTTTGATGGGCGCGGAGAACTGCATTTCGACTGTCTGTGCGTCTCGCACAAGTTCGATTGGAAGCAAATACGACGAAGGAGGGGCAAATGAGCACGTTTCGATCCGACGTTATCGCCAGTAACGGCGATCCCGGCTACGAGCGCGTGTTGCTCGAAGTCGCGTTCCGATTTGCGGACGCTAACGAATTCACGCTGACACCGCGCCAAGCCGCCGAGATCATCGCACAGGTGTTGCGCGATCTGGAGGAAGCGCGTGAGCACGCGCGGCGCCTCGCCGCTGCTGAGGCCGAGAGGGAGTCGAGCAATGGGTGATGTCGTAAACGATCCGACTCCGGTCGCCCAAATCGACGCCGTCGCAAAGGCCCTGAACCGCATCGCGGATGCGCTTTTCCGGCAGGCCAAGGCCGCAGAGCGAGCTGTCGCGCTTCAGGAGCAGATGGTCGCTGCTTCGCAGCTCATGGCGAAAAATCAGAAAAATCAGATCGTCGATTTCGACAGACTTGTGAGCGAACTGGAGCAGCGACGTGGCTAATGTTGATCTGAGTGCGCAGCTTGCGGCAGCCCGCAAGGCTGCAGAGGAAGCTGCCGCGCGCTACGTCGAGGCGTCTGACGCTCTCGAACAGGCGCAAAAGGAGCTCAATGCCGCGCAGCAGCGCGTGAAGCGCATCGAACGCGCTCTCGCTATCCTCAATGGCGAGGACGATACGACACCGGCCGTCCCCGCCGAACCGGCGCCGTCGCCAGTTGCTGCGCCTCCGCCTCCGCCGCCTCCGCAACGTCCTGCTGGACCGTACGCACACGTCAAGTGTTCGGGCTGCATGGAGGTTGGAACGTTGAGCGAAATCATGCGGCCGACCAAGAACAATACGATGGTACGATTGCTCGTTTGCAGCACGTGCGGCAACGAAACATACCTGGGATAAGAGATTGGTCTAGGGGGAGCTATGTCTAAGAAAAAGCGCGGCGCCGCAAAGGCGCCCGATACAAATGCGGTCGTGCCGGCGGGGGATGCTCCCCCGTCCCCTCCTGCCCCCGCCGGCACAGACCCTTTGATCCCGCCCCGTGGACGGGACAGCCTGGGTCGCTGGGTTCGCGGTCAATCCGGGAATCCGCACGGCAAGCCTAAGGGCTTGCGCAATTACGTTACTCGCGAGCGCTTGGCTCTGGAAGCTGCGCTTCGCGCGTACATCTCCAACGAAGACAACCTCCCGAAGGTTCTAGATGGCATCGACCGCATGTTCGATATCATCGCGAATGGGGAGGATAAGCAAGCGGTCGCTGCGTTCAAGGCACTGTACGACAAGCTGCTGACGGCGCCGAAGGACGCCAGCGATACAAGTGACGGCCCGAATCAGCTCGTGGTCGTCATCAAGGATGCCGTCGTGGGAAGCAATCTGCCGGCGGCGCGCACTATCGACGATGCCGAGTACGAGGAAATCAATGTCTAACGAGAAGAATCAGAGCACGGATCACGTCAACGGCCAGGGTGTTGCCGGTACGAAGGAGCTGTCCAGCGGCGGTCGTGTCAGCATCGCCAATCGTATTGAAGACGGCGGTGCGTCTGGGAAGGGATACAAGGCGCCTCCGAAGAAAGAGGGTACTCGCTAATAGCTCGTTGGGCGCGGCGTTTGGGCTCTGGTCACGGATAACTGCGGCGTGCGAGCGCGTCAACTAGGGGCTGCATGACTACGCTACAAATTGCAATGCATCCCGCGCAGCGGATCATCCATGATCATCCAGCGCGATTCAAGGTGGTCGCGGCCGGCCGACGATTTGGAAAAACAATCCTTGCCGTAATCGAGTGCATCCTCTCAGGACTTGCCGAAGAAAATCGTTCGGGGGTGAAGCTGCGAAGCGACTCCGAGGTCGTGTACATCGGTGTCGATCGCGAACAGGCACGACGTAACGCGTGGCACTATTTCAAGGACTTCACGCGGGGTATAGGCGCGACGTTCCACGAGAACACGTCGGTCATTACTCTGCCGAACGGAGTCCGCATCCGTCTACTCGGCATGGACAATCCGGACGCGGCGCGCGGCATGAAGCTGCGCTTCGCGGTCCTGGACGAGTATGCGGACATGCCTCCGCATGTCTGGCCGGAGATTATTCGCCCGGCACTTATGGACGTGAAGGGCGAAGCGCTATTCATCGGAACGCCGAAGGGCAAGAATCACTTCTTCGAGCTGTTCCAGTCCTGCCCACCTTACGGGACGCGTAAGAACTGGTACGCGTTCAATTTCAGCTCGGATGACAACCCGTTCATTGATCCGGAGGAGCGGGAAGACATCAAGTTCGACCTGTCGCGCGAGCAGGAGATGCAGGAGCTTGAGGCGAAGTTCATCACCCGCTCCGGCAGGATTTTCAACGCCGACGACTTCAAGTTCGACACGAACGAGCCTAAGAACGGATCGTACGTCATCACGGTCGATCTGGCCGGCTTCCAGACGGAGCACGGTAAACGACAGTCGGAGCTGAAGAAGCGCGACAACAGCGCCATCTGCATCACCAAGCTGGTTCCGATAGATGATCGGAAGGCCCAGCATTTCTGGTGGGTGAAGGAAATCATCTATGGGCAGTGGAGCGCGCGCGAGACCGCTTTCCGAATAGTTAAGGCCGCTGCCGATCACAATGTGCTGTCGGTTGGCATCGAGAAGGGCATGGCGAAGAACGCCATCGCCGGCTATCTCACCGAGTATGCGCGCGAGTACAACGTTCCGCTGAACGTCATCCCGCTCACGCACGGCAACAAGGCGAAGGCCGACCGCATCGAGTGGGCGCTGGCCGGCCGAGTGGAGAAGGGTCGCGTCATTCTCAACGCGGACCCAAACGATACGAAAAGCTGGGCTCAAGTACTGATCGAGGAAGCAGTGGACTTCCCCGATCCGCGCGCACACGACGACTTGTTGGACGCACTCTCTTACGTCGATCAGATGGCGCCCCAGGTTGTCACTTATTACGACTTCGACGATTTTGACGAAACCGGCTTCGAGCCCCTTGATGAGATATCGGGTTACTGATGGCTACTGTTGCAGTTGATCGCGAGGCTGCGCCTCTCCCGGAAGATGACGAGCGCCCGTCTGCGGCGGGCGAGCTTGTCAGCTGGGTGATGGGCTATGTGTCGCAGTGGCGCGCGATTCGCGACAGTGCGTACAAGGAGCGCTGGGACGACTACTACAACACTTGGCGCGGTAAGTGGGTGCCTAATGACAAGAAGCGTCCTTCTGAGCGCTCGAAGCTGATCTCGCCGGCCTCTATGGCAGCTGTTGACCTGACAGTTGCTGAAATCATCGAGGCGATTTTCGCTCGGGAGCAATTCATGGACATCCCCGACGATATCGCCGACGAGCAGAAGGAGGACGCGGAGCGTATCCGCGCTCAGTTGCTCGAAGACTTGTACGAAGACGGCATCATCGGAACGATCATCGAGATCGTTCTGAATGGAGCGCTCTACGGCACGGGCATCGCTAAGATCAACATTGATGTTGAGCTACGCCCGACCGCGCAGGTCGTGCGGGATGAAAATGGCGTAGCTCGAATGCGGAAGACTGTCACCGAGAAGGTGAAGATTTACCCCGTGCCGGTTGAGCCGGGGCAATTCGTGCCGGACCCGAGCGCCAACAAGATCGACGACATGCTCGGCTGCGCGCACGAGTTCCGTATGCCGTTGCATAAGATTTGGAAACGCCAGCGAGAGGGTACGTACTACTCGAACGTTGTTGTGGGCTCCTCGCACCTGGAGTACAGCACGGAGAATAGGAGCGAGGACGACCACGGTCGCGGACAGGCGCCGGCGGCATTCATCACGGAGTATCACGGGCTCGTGCCTACGCGTCTACTGGTCGCGGCGGTCGCGGAAGCCCGAGACGGAATAGAGCGCCCTGCTCTAGCAGATACGCTCGAAATGGACACGATGACGGAGGCAATCATCACGATTGCCGATGAGGGCGTGCTGCTGCGAGCCATCGCTAATCCGTCGCTAATGGATGATCGCGCGATCATTGCGTATCAGCATGACACGGTACCTAATAGGTTTTGGGGCCGTGGCGTGATGGAGAAAGCGTATCATCCGCAGAAGGCTCTGGATGCCGAGCTGCGCAGCCGCTCGGACGCGCTAGCCTGGGTGAATAACCCGATGCTCGCAGGCGACATCACTAAGTTGCCCCCGAAGATGAACCTCAACGTGTGGCCCGGAAAGTTCTGGGGCACGATGGGGGACCCGAATGCGGCGTTGAAGGAATTCCGCTTCGGCGACATCAATCTGAGCACGTTCGAGCATGCCGCCGCATTGGAGCGCATGCTCCAAGACGCGACCGGCGCGCGCGACCCGGCGAATCTCCGGCAGAACGTGCGAGACGAATCCAGCGTCGGCGGCGCCATTACGGTGTCCGGACTCCGAAAGCTCTCGAAGCGCACGATGTACAACATCGAGGAGTTCTTGACGACGATGGTGCGCCGCATCTTGTGGCGCAAGATGCAGTTCGAGCCGGATCGCTATCCTGCGGACTTCAAGTTCCAGGTGAAGGGCACGATGGGCATGGTTGCCCGCGAGCTTGAGCAGCAGTTCATGGTGAATCTGTTGCAGTTCACCGAACAGGGCAGCCCGCCCTACCTGCTTATCCTGAAGGCTATCTTTGAGCAGTCGTCCAGCCCGGTTAAGTCGGAGCTGGTGAAGACGATCGACGCGATGATGAGGCCCGATCCGAGGCAGCAGCAGATGGCCGAGGCGGCGAGGATGGCCGAGTTGCAGGGCATGATTGAGAACGTGCGCAACATGCGCGCTGACACGGCTCTGAAGCTCGCACAGGGCGATAAGGCCAAGGCCGAGGCGCTGTTGAAGCAAATCGAGGCCGAGTTCAAGGATGACGAAGTTCTGCTCGAACATCTGCGGCACTTTATCGACCGACAGGAAGTTGCTGTACAGGAACGGCAGGTGGAGCAGCAGGACCGCAAGCTCGAACTGGAAGCCCGCAAACTCGACATCGCGGCCCGTAAGTCGGTCGCATCTGGGAGCAAGTAATTGGAGGATGAACTTCTAACGGACTCCGAGAAGGCATACTTCTCGGGGTTCGAGGAGGTCTTTGAAAGCTCGGCTTGGAGAGCGCTATCCGAGCACTGGCGCAGAGACCTGGACAACATCCCACTGCGCGCCTTTTGGTCTGCAGAGTCCTGGGATGAAATACTAGCGGCGCGAGCGCTGTGCAGGAAGCTGGAGGAGTACCTTACGATTCCCCAGCAGATCGCACTGCAAAAGCGCGCCGTTATCGAAGAGCGTGAATTACAGATGGAGGATAACCGCGAAGTCTCGCGGCCCGACGTATGAAATTCTTGCTTTTCGACTTCAGGTGTCAGCAATGCATGTCCGTCTTTGACGACATGGTTAAGCCCGATGTATACGAGGCCCCGTGTCCGAAGTGCGGCGGCACTGGCACAAGGCTCATATCAGCGCCTCGCATCGACCCCCGCATGGGTGTCGATCCGTCGTTTCCGACGATGGGCGATAAGTGGGCGCGTGTACGTGAGCAACGAAAGATTTACGAGGAGCGCCGCGAGCGCGAACACGGCCCGGATAGCTGGGGCTCCGCTGGAGCCGATGTTATTCGTTAAGCCGCCTCGTGGATCGTTATCCAACAACCATCGCTAACCCGTCACTCCACGGGCCGGTGTGCATTTGAAAGGAGAATCTGTGGCACGAGGAATCGTTGTCGATCCGCAAGCCGAAGACCGCGAAGACCCGAACCGCCAAGCCGATGAGCCCGGTTCGGAGCAGCACGAAACCCAGGACGATTTGCCCGAGAAACTTCGAGGCAAGTCGCAGAAAGAGCTGGCCGAGATGTACATAAACCTCGAAAGCGAACTTGGACGACTTCGCAACGAGGTTGGGTATGTAAGGCAAGAAGCCGCTACTTGGCGATCGCTCGCCGAACAGCTGGGTACTGCATCGCGTACGGAACCGGAGACGACTCGAAAGCCCGTCGAAATTTCTGGCGACGATCTCATCGCCCGGCCTAAAGACGCCATCAGGGCCGTTCTGGATGAAGTGCTCGACGAAAAGCTCGGTCCCGTCGTTCAGGACGTGCGACGTGTACGTATGGAAACGGAGGCGGAGCGTTTCGTTCGCGACTTCCCGAACTACGTACAAATCGGCAACGACCCCGCATTTCAGCAATGGGTCACTCAGTCGCCGAAACGGATCGCGCTTGTCCAGCGAGCCTTAACCCAGGAAGACATTGGGGCTATGCGCGAGCTGATGGAAGGCTGGGAGGAGCGACAGGCACTGCTCGCCGAACTGCAAGCCTCTCAGAAGGGCAACGCCACCGATACCAGAGACGAGGGCGCCGACACTGCCCCGACTGGTGTGCAAGGTGCGCGTCGGGTCGCAACGGAGAAGCCCGGCCAAGGCGGAAACGCTCACGCCGGCAAGAAGGTGTTCTATCAGAGCGACGTGATTAACACGATGCTCCGGGACCCTGACAAGTACTACTCCGAGGCGTACCAGAAGGAGCTTTTGGCCGCGATGAGGGAGGGTCGCTACAGGAAGTAACGATCCGCGCAGATTTCTTTCACCTGCGCACTCAGTAAGGAGAAATAACAAGAAATGGCGGCATTTGATACGGCCAATGCAATGGGGGTTACGGACCTTGACAAGTTCATCCCCGAAGTTTGGTCGATGGAGATTCTGGCGGCCTACAAGGCGAACCTTGTCATGGCCGGCCTTGTCTCGCTGCTACCGCACCGTGGTCGGAAAGGCGATACGATTCACATTCCGACCCCGCCTCGCGGTACGGCTACTGTAAAGGCGGAAGCTACCCCGGTTGCGCTGATTAACGATACGCCGGGCGAGGTGACGGTCCATCTCGACCAGCACTACCACTACGCGCGCCTGTTCGAGGACATCGCTGAAGTTCAGGCGCTGGCCTCGATGCGTCGGTTCTACACTGACGATGCGGGCTACGCGCTGTCCAAGGCGATCGACACGGCGCTCGTTAATCTTGCGGCCACCTGGGGCGGCGGCACGGCGTACAGCGAGGCTGTCATCGGCTCCGATGGCATCACGCCTTGGGACCCCTCCGCTAGTTCCAACGCGGGTAACGGCGCGGCTATCTCTGACGCGGGTTTGCGGCGAGTCATCCAGACCCTGGACGACAATGACGTTCCCGGTCGTAACCGCTACCTCGTTATCCCGCCGGTCGAGAAGCGCAATCTGCTCGGCGAGCCTCGGTTCACGGAGCAGGCGTTCGTTGGGGAGCAGGGGCCGGCCAATTCGATCCGCAACGGCCTCGTTGGTCGTCTGTATGGTGTGGACATCTTCATGACCAGCAACCTCCCGACGATCACGGCGGATGACACGACCACGAAGTACCGCGCTGCGCTGCTTTTCCAGAAGGAAGCGCTTGTCCTTGCGGAACAGGTCGGCGTTCGGGTCCAGACGCAGTACAAGCTGGAGCACCTTGCGACCCTGATGGTCGCGGATTGCGTGTTCGGCGTCAAAACGCTTCGCGGCGGTACGGCGAGCGACAAGGGCGCTGGCTGTCAGGCAATTATTGTCCCGGCCTGATCCGGGTACGGGGAGGCCCGTCCGTGAGCCTCCCCTTTTCTTCTTTCTAAACCATGTCAGTCGAAAAACGTCATGCACTGCTTCGCCGCTTCACGGAGCGCGTATCAGGCGATTACGGCGACGCGGACGCGACATTAACGATTGGCGCATCGCCGACAACGACTGTGTGGGACACGGCGCTAACGGCTGATCGCACAGTTACGTTGTCGTCTATGGGCGCCTACAACGGCGCCAGATTTCGCATAGTTCGCACTGCCAACGCAACTGGCCCGTTCAGTCTGAACGTCGGTCCTGGTCCGCTGAAGGCACTGTCGGCAGGGGAATGGTGCGATGTTGAATTTGACGGCTTTGGCTGGCGACTGACAGCGGCTGGGTCGCTGTGAATATGGAGGGGCGTGTGCTTACTAGTGCTGATCTACGTAACATTTTGGTCCTGCTTAGCTCTTCGCGGCTAACCATTTCGGGCCAAGAAGCCCAGCCGCTTGCGATGCTGCAATGGAAGATCAAGCAGGAGATTGAAGCAAGGGAATCCGAGGGTAAGGATGGCGACGACTCTGGACCTACTGAACAAGGTACTGACGGGGCTGCGTAAGCCTACTCTCGGTTCCGAGAACACGGAGATTCCGAGCCAGTATCACGCTCTCCTGCTGCAACTGCTCAACCGCTCGAAGCGCAAAGTCGAAGCTGCGTGGGATTGGCACGCACTGCGCAATACCGTGACAGTCTCCCTAACGAGCGGTACGGCTGAATACGATCTGACGGCCGCTGGCGCAGCTGACATGGATGTTGGCCCGCGCTCGCGGCTTCTTTATGAGAACCCCGTGTACGGCGGACACGAGTCCAGTTTGCGTATTCGCGGGTCTCGGCCCCAGGTGTTCGATGTCACAGATGCGAACGAATTTCGCCTGCGCGAAGTGACCTGGGAACAGATTGAGCGTCTGCACTTTACGGACTCTGATGAACAACAGCGGCCCCAGGTGTTCGCTCTACGGCGCACGGCCAGCAACGTCCAGCTGAAGGTTTGGCCGACTCCGGGTAGCTCGCGCACGCTCAAGATGCGATTCGTCATCCCGCAGGACGATCTGCCGGCTGACGATTTGACGACGACGCTGACGATACCGGCCGAAGACGCCGTGTGGCTAGACGCGCTGCATATGGCAAACGCTGAGCGTGGCGAGGAGTTGGGCGCGCCCAATTCCGCCCTAGCCGAAGACGCTAAGGCCGCGATGTGGGAACACATCGTCGCTGAGCGCACGCAAGCCGATGACACTGGATATCCCGAGTAATGGCCCGAGTTTTTCCGATAACGCTCACGTCGCCCGGCCGACGTGGTTTAAACAAGGAGCGCGCGAATGATCTCCTTGGTCCCGAGTGGGCTACGGATGCGCTCAACTGCGTCCTGAATCGGGAGGGCCGCATCGCGGCGCGCAAGGGCTGGACGAACCAGACCATTGGCGCTGCGTCGGACAATATTGTTGTCCTGCACGAGTACGTGAAGGGAGATGCCAGCGTCGAGATGATCGCTGCCGGGGGCACGAAGATTTTCTCCGGCATAACCGATTTCACGGACCCATCGAACGATATCACGCCGTCCACAGCTCCCACGGCCGATAACTGGCAATTCCTGAACTTCAATGACAAGGTGATTGGAATTCAGGAAGACCATAAGATGATTGTGTACGACGGGTCCGGAGATTTCTCGGACCTGGTCGCAGTTTCTGGTACTGCTCCCAAGGGGGTTGCTGGCTGCGCTGCATTCGGCCGCCTGTGGGTGATTGACGACGATGGGCAGACCATCAAGTACTGCGCCCTGCTCGATGAGACTAGGTGGAGTGAGAGCGACGGCGGCGGGTCGATTGATCTGCGCAATGTCTGGACGCAGGGCATGGACCGCGCTGTGGCGGTTATCGGCTTTGGCGCGAACCTGATTGTATTCGGAACGAATCACATCATCTTCTATACCGACGCGGCGGGCTCTGAGCTGGGCGTAAACCCGAACCAGCTGTACGTCGTGGATACCATCGAAGGTACCGGATGTGTGGCGCGCGACAGCATACAGCCGATCGGTGAGGGTGATGTCGTGTATCTTAGCCGGCACGGGATTCAGGCTCTCGGTCGTGTGATTCGCGAGAAGTCGAACCCGACGGTTACGATTAGTAAGAATATCCGCACGTACCTGTCGAACCTGCTCACACAGCAGGTGACGACTTCAATCCGAAGTGCGTACAGCCCGGAGCACGGGCTTTACCTGTTGCTGTTGCCCGATGCGAGGCGAGTCATCGTCGCTGACACCCGCTTTCTGTTCACGGACGAAGACGGCGCTCTAGTGGCTCCTATGCTGGAGTGGACGTTTGATCTTATGCCTATGTCCGTGTGCGTGCGACGTAACGGCGACCTGTTGTTCGGCTTTGACGGGAAGGTCGGTGAATACGAGGGCAATCTGGACGGCGGCGAGGCGTACAGCGTCGAGTATTCGTCGCCGTGGCTGCTGGTCGAGGACCCGACTATCGCCAACGGTCTCAAGATTTTGAAAGAAATCCCGACCATTGTGCAGGTCAACGGCAACACGACGATTTCCTGGCTCTGGGAGTTTGACTTTTCCGGTGAAGTCTTCACTGGGCGCACTTCGCACGTTGCGGCAGGACTGGCGGAGTGGGGCGAGGCCGAATTCAATGTGGATGAGTTCTCGGGCGGGCTGATTCTTCAAAAGAACATCGTGGAAGGTCAAGGAGAGGGACAGTTTTTGCGCGTGGGGCTGCGCATGAACGTCGATGGATTCGACTTTGTGTTGCAGCAGATCAAGCTACTGTTCAAGCTCGGTAGGATGGCCGCGTGAGCGATTACATTCAGTCTACAGATTTCAGCTCCAAGGATTTGCTTCCGAGGGGCCACCCTAACAAGATCATCAAGGGCTCGGAGTTCGATTCCGAGTTCGAAGCGATTGCTGCCGCTATCGCGTCCAAGTACGACAGCAGCGATCTTGCGACGGAGGCTCAGGCGCAGGCCGAAAGCAGCAATGCCGTTCTTATGACGCCGCTGCGCGTCGCTAATTGGGCGGACGCGAACGCTGGCATTGTCGGCGACTTGCAAGCGCTTGCTGATCCTAATGCAGATCGTCTGCTCTTTTGGGACGACAGCGCCGGCGCTGCTGCATTTTTGTCTGTTGGCTCGAATCTGAGTCTGTCCGGCACGACTCTTGATGTCGGCGACAACGTGCCGCTCAAGAACGCGCCGAACG
>Ga0207873_1002982_pt1 | contig 12938 bp, 12 predicted proteins | sample BGWIniCompost_FD_187373 | JGI IMG/M metagenome (GOLD analysis project Ga0207873, IMG submission 187373) | Cellulose adapted compost microbial communities from Newby Island Compost Facility, Milpitas, CA, USA - BGW Initial Compost (SPAdes)... ... | reverse complement strand
GAACGATCCGAACGATCCGAACGATCCGAACGATCCGAACGATCCGAACGATCCGAACGATCCGGACGATCCGGGCGATCCGGGCGATCCGGGCGATCCAGATCCCGGTAATCCGGGCGATCTGCCAAGCGACGTCAAGAAGAAGCGCTCCGGCGGCGGAGCAGCGCTCTTCCTTCTTCTCATTCCGGGATTGATCGCCGGGTGGAACAGGCAGCGAAGTGGGAGCGGCTTCCAGCCGCGAACGTGAGCTGACTGGCATCCGTGGGAGCGGCATCCTGCCGCGAAACATTCATGGCAGATCGCCCGAAGCATTACCGGGCACATGCGTTGCGCATGGGACGCCTTGCGACTTGTCGTGAAGGTTCTCGGCTGGAAGCCGCTCCCCATTCACTCCAGGCCGAGCTTCTCCCACATCTCGTCGACCCGCCGCCTGACGTCTTCGCTCATCGTGATGGGCCGTCCCCATTCGCGGTTCGTTTCGCCCGGCCACTTGTTGGTGGCGTCGAAACCGATCTTGGAACCGAGACCGGAGACGGGCGAAGCGAAATCGAGGTAGTCGATCGGCGTGTTCTCGATGATGGTGCAATCGCGCGCAGGATCCATGCGCGTGGTCATGGCCCAGATGACTTCCTTCCAGTCGCGGATGTTCACGTCGTCATCGGTCACGATGACGAACTTGGTGTACATGAACTGTCTGAGGAACGACCAGATGCCGAGCATCACGCGCTTGGCGTGACCCGGGTACTGCTTCTTCATGGAGATCACCGCAAGCCGGTACGAGCAGCCTTCCGGAGGCAGGTAGAAGTCGGCGATCTCCGGGAACTGCTTCTGCAGGATGGGCACGAAAACTTCGTTCAGCGCCACGCCCAGTACCGCCGGTTCATCGGGCGGCTTGCCGGTGTAGGTGGAGTGGTAGATGGGATTGTCACGGTGGGTGATGCGCTCGATGGTGAACACCGGGAAGCGATCCACTTCGTTGTAGTACCCGGTGTGATCACCGAACGGGCCCTCGTCCGCCATCTCGTCCGGATGGATGAATCCTTCGAGCACGATTTCGGCCGTGGCCGGCACCTGCAGGTCACTGCCCTTGCACTTGACCAGCTCGGTCTTCGAGCCGCGCAGAAGGCCGGCGAAAGCGTATTCGGAGAGCGCATCCGGCACCGGTGTCACCGCGCCGAGTATGGTCGCGGGATCCGCACCCAGCGCCACGGCGACAGGAAACGGCTTGCCGGGGTTGGCCTGCTTCCATTCCTGGAAGTCCAGCGCGCCGCCGCGATGCGACAGCCAGCGCATGATCACCTTGTTGCGGCCGATCACCTGCTGCCGATAGATGCCGAGGTTCTGCCGTTCCTTGTGCGGGCCCTTCGTCACCACCAAGCCCCAGGTGATCAGCGGGCCTGCGTCCCCCGGCCAGCAGGTCTGGATGGGCCATTGCGAAAGATCGACGTCATCGCCCTCGATGACGTTTTCCTGCACCGGCGCCTTCCTGACGACGTCGGGCGCCATGTTGAGCACCTGCTTGTACTTCGGCAGCAGGCTGAGCGCATCGCGAAAGCCCTTGGGCGGTTCCGGTTCCTTGAGGAAGGCGAGCAGCTGGCCGATCTCGCGCAGCGCGGAAACGTCGTCCGCGCCCATGCCGAGCGCAACCCGTTCCGGCGTGCCGAACAGGTTGCCGAGAACCGGCACGCGGTGACCCACGGGATTCTCGAACAGCACCGCCGGGCCGCCGGCCTTCAGCAGCCGGTCGCAGATTTCCGTCATCTCCAGCTTCGGATCGACGGGATGGCTGACGCGCCTGAGCTCGCCGCGGCTTTCCAGCTGTGAGATGAAATCGCGCAGGTCACGGTAACGCATGGGGCTTTCCCGCTGATGTGAGGCGCAAACTATACCTTTTCTCACGGCCGCCAGCCCGGCGCACGGCTGCGTATAATCGACGCAAATTCCCGAGAGGAGCGCCGCGATGACCTTCCAGAACCCGGACAGTTCCGAGATCAAGCGCATTCTTTCCGAGGCGAAAACCATCGCGGTGGTCGGCCTCTCCCCGCGCGCCGACCGCCCCAGCCACGGCGTTGCCGCCGCCATGCAGCGCTTCGGCTACCGCATCATCCCGGTGCGGCCCGCCGTGGATGAAGTGCTCGGCGAGAAGGCTTACGCGGAGCTGCGCGAGCTGCCGGAGGTGCCGGACATCGTCGACGTGTTCCGCGCGCCCGAACACATTCCCGCCATCGTCGATGACGTCATTGCCATCGGCGCCAGGGTGCTGTGGCTGCAGGAAGGCGTGGTCAACGTCGAGGAAGCCGAGCGCGCCCGGCGCCATGGCATCACCGTGGTCATGGACCGTTGCATCTACAAGGAACGGGCGGCGCTGCGCGGATGAGGCTTTCCTTCACCAAGATGCACGGCGCGGGCAACGACTTCGCCGTGATCGACGCGACGCGCGCGCCATTCACGCTGGATGAAGCCGCGCGCCGCCGCCTCGGCGACCGTCGCTTCGGCATCGGCTTCGACCAGCTGCTGGTGATCGAGCCGGCGACCGATGATGCCGACTTCCGCTACCGCATCTTCAACGCCGACGGCAGCGAGGCGGAGCAATGCGGTAATGGCGCACGCTGCGTGGCGCGGTTCATCCGTGAGCGCGGGCTTTCCGGCGCTTCGCGACTGCGGCTGTCGACCCTGGGCGGCGTGATCGAGACCGAACTGCTCGCCGACGGCAGCGTGCGCGTCAACATGGGCGTGCCGCGCTTCGCGCCCAAGGACATTCCCTTCCTCGCCGACGAGGAATCGCAGACCTATCCCATCGATGTCGATGGCGAAACCTTCGAGATCGGCGTGGTTTCCATGGGCAATCCGCATGCCGTGCTGCTCGTGGATGATGCCGATGCCGCCGCGGTGACGACGCTGGGCCCGCGTCTCGAGCGGCATGAGCGCTTCCCGGCGCGCGTCAACGTCGGCTTCATGCAGATCCTGGACGAGCACCGCATCCGCCTTCGGGTGTTCGAACGCGGCGCGGGCGAGACGCTCGCCTGCGGCACCGGCGCCTGCGCCGCGGGCGTTCACGGCATGCTGACCGGCCGCCTGAAGCAGCCCGTGGAAGTTTCCCTGCCGGGCGGAACGCTCGTGGTAAGCTGGAACGGACATAGCGAACCGGTGTTTCTTGCCGGGCCCGCAGTGACCGTCTACGAGGGAAGCATCCAACCATGAGCACGCGAAGCCGTCGCACCGATACCGGCGCCATCACCGCCGAGACGGTGGCCGAATTCCTCGCCGCCACGCCCGATTTCTTCGAGTTGCACCCGGAGATCGCGGCGCGGCTGCGCATTCCGCACCAGGCCGGCAACGCGGTGTCGCTGATCGAGAAGCAGGTCGACATCCTGCGCAAGCAGAACATGCAGCTGGAGCGCAAGCTGGTGGACCTGATCGAGGTCGCGCGCGCCAATGATGCGGCGGTCGAGCGCATCCATCAGCTGGTGATCGCGCTCATGGAAGCCGACAACCTGCCCGACCTGTTGCATGGCCTGGCCGACCGGCTGCGGCATCGCTTCGGCGCGGACGCGGTGCGTCTCATCCTGTTCAAGGGCGAGCCGGACGAAGTCGAGTTCGGGCCGACGCTGCGCCTGGAGCGCGACGCGCCGGAGATCGGCGAGTTCCAGAACGTGCTGCGCAACGGCCAGCCGGTGGTCGGCAGGCTGCGTCCCCGGCAGCTCGAGATCCTGTTCGAGGGCCATGCGGCACGCATCGGCTCGGCCGCGCTCATTCCCATCGGCGACCGTGCCGAGATCGGCATGCTCGGCCTCGGCTCGCAGTCCGAGGACCAGTTCGGCCCCACGCTGGGGACGACCTTCCTCGTGCGCATCGGTGAAGTGCTGGCGACCGCCCTGCGCCGCTATCTCTGATGCAGCCGGCCGCGATCGAAGCCGTCGAGCGCTACCTGCGGCACCTCGCCCATGAGCGGCGGCTTTCGCCGCACACCATCGACAATTACGGACGCGACCTGCGCACACTGGCCGGCTGGTGCGCCGAGCGCGGCATCGAAGGCTGGAAACAGCTGACCCATCCGGACGTGCGCATGTTTGCCGCCACCCTGCATCGCCGCGGCATGGCGCCGAAATCCATCGCCCGCCATCTCGCCTCCACCCGCGGGCTGATGCGCTACCTCATGCGCGAAGGCGAGCTTGACGGCAATCCCGCCGCGGATGTCTCGCCGCCGAAGATGAAGAAGCTGCTGCCGCAGACGCTGGACGCCGACCAGGTTTCGCGCCTGCTGATGCTCGACGGCGAGGACGCCATCACGCGCCGCGATCACGCCATGATGGAGCTGTTCTATTCTTCCGGACTGCGCCTTGCCGAACTCTGTTCACTGGATGTGGACGACGCGCCGGCGATGCTCGCGGGCGAAGTGCGCGTGCAGGGCAAGGGCAGCAAGGAACGCGTCGTGCCGGTCGGACGGCATGCACGCAGCGCCTTGCAGCGCTGGCTGAAAAGGCGCGCGGAAGTCGCGCGCCCCGATGAGACCGCGCTGTTCGTCGGCGAACGCGGCGCGCGCATCCATCCGCGCACCGTGCAGCAGCGGCTCGCGCACTGGGCGAAGGTGCAGGGACTGGGCCAGCACCTGCATCCGCACATGCTGCGGCATTCCTTCGCCTCGCATCTCCTCGAATCCTCCGGCGACCTGCGCGCCGTGCAGGAACTGCTGGGACACGCCAGCATCTCCACCACGCAGATCTACACCCACCTCGACTTCCAGCATCTCGCCAGCGTCTACGACCGCACGCATCCGCGCGCGAAGAAGAAGTAGCTCAGTGCTTCAGGGCGAGGATGCGCTCGCGCAACCGTCCGCCGAAACCGAGTTCATCGAACAGCGCCTCGACCGCGGCGCGATCAGGTCGGCGCCAGCGCAGGTCCTCGAGCTCAAGTGCGAGCGGAATGTCGACATGAATCGTCGCAAGCTCGCGGGAGAGGAAGGCGATGTCGCGCTGCTCGGCGAGTTTCCTCGCAATCCCCTTCGCGCCGCGCACTGGCAGCGCGGCGACCGCTTCCAGGTCTTCATACAGTGCATCGAGGTCGGGGAAATGCGCGAGCAGCGCGGCCGCGGTCTTGCGGCCGATGCCGCGCACGCCGGGAATGCCATCGACGGGATCGCCGGCGAGCCCCAGGAGCTCCGCCACCTGCGCCGGGGGCACGCCCAGGCGTTCCTGCACGTCATCGAAACCGAACTTCTCGTTCGCGGCCAGGTTCCAGAACCAGTCGCCTGGCCGCATCAGCTGCATGAGGTCCTTGTCGCTGCTGACCAGGGTGACGCCGCCGGCGGCTTCGCGATGCTTCGTGGCCAGCGCGCCAATGAGATCGTCTGCCTCGTAGCGCGGGCTGGCGAGTTCCACCATGCCCAGCGCCCGCGCCAGCCGCCGGCAATCCTTGAGCTGCGCCTCCAGCTCCGGCGGCGGCAGCTCGCGGCCGGCCTTGTAGTCCGGCCAGCGTTCGTTGCGAAACGAGGTAGTGAGGCTTTCGTCGAAACAGCAGGCGATGTGCCCCGGCGCTGCCTGCTCGAGCAGCCCTGCCAGCATGCCGGCGAGGCCATAGACCGCCTGCACCGGCGCGCCTTGCGGGCTCTTCATTTCCGGCAGGGCGAACCAGGCGCGGAAGATGTAGACGCTGGCATCGATGAGATAAAGCATTGTCCCGTTGCACCGCATGAGGAAGTTGCCTACGGTAGCCCGGCGTCACCGGGTACTCAAACCGTTTCACAGCCAAAGGGGGAAGGAATGTTTCGCAGAATCATCACGGCAGCGATGCTGCTTGCCGCATCGTCCGCAGTCGCGGACGCCAAGCTGGAATACGTCGACGAGCAGACCGGCGAGGTCAGCACGACGATCTACATCAAGGGCGACAGGATGCGCCTCGACGACACCGCCGGCGGCGGCTACACGCTGTTCGACGGCGCGAAGCAGGAAATCCTGTTCGTGGACGACAAGGAGCGCACCATCACGCGCATGGACGAGGCGGCGATGGAGGAAGTCGCGACCGAAGTCAGCAGCGCGATGGCGGAGCTGAAGCGCGAGCTGGAAAAGATGCCGCCGGAGCAGCGCGAGATGATGGAGCGCATGATGGGCGGCGTGAAGGACATGGGCAAATCCATGTTCGAGGTGAAGGTCGAGCGCAGCGGGAAGAGAATGAACAAGGGCGGCTACAGCTGCGAACACGTGGTCTATTCCGTGGGCCGGGTGGCCAGCACCGAGATGTGCGTGGTGGAAGAGGGCAAGCTGTCGCTGTCACGCCAGGACCGCGCCACCATGCAGGCGATGAACCGCCAGATGCAGCAGTTCGCCGAGAAGATGTCGCAGGGAATCGGCATGGACTTTTCCTTCGATCCCTCGGTGCTCGGCGGTTTCCCGGTGTGGATGAAGGACAGCGATTCCGAACATGGCGAAGTCCTGCGTCATGATGCGAAGGCCAGCATCGATGCCAGCCTGTTCACCGTCCCGAAGGACTACCGGGAAGAGAAGCTCGGCGGCAACTGATCAGAGGTAGGCCGAGAACAGCCAGAAGAAGCCATCGCGAATGCGTGCTGGCAGCGACCGCGAATCGACGTCCATGAGGGTGATGATGCGCGAGCGCTGCCAGCAGGCATCGAAATATTCGCGCGCCTGCCGCGCCAGCGTCTCGTCGAACATCTCCACGCCCACCTCGAAGTTCAGGCGCAGGCTGCGCGGATCGAGGTTCGCGGACCCTCCCAGCACGTAATCCGAATCCACCGTGAGCAGCTTGCTGTGCGCGAACGGCGCCGGCTTGAGGCGGATGTGCACGCCCCATTTCAGCAGCTCCCACAGCTGGTGACGCGAGGCCCAGTCGACGTACGGCAGATTGGAGCGCTCCGGCAACAGCACATCGACACGCACGCCGCGCACGGCGGCGGCCTGGAAGGCGCCCACCAGTTCGCGGTGCGGCAGGAAATACGGCGTCATGACGCGAATCTCGCGCCGCGCGCCGCTGATCACGCCGAGCAGCGTCATCGACAGGCGATCCATGCTCTCGTCCGGACCTTCCTCGATGACGCGCATGGCCACGCTGCCGCTGGCCGGGGCGGCCGGTCCGGCGTCGAGCGCCTCGCCGGTAACGCTTTCCCAGTCATTGGCGAACACCTGCGCCAGCGCCGCCGTGGCCGGTCCGCGCGCGACGAAATGAATGTCCTCGTGCGGCGATTCGATGCGCGGTGTGGCGATGAAGTGGCGATCATCGATGTTGAGCCCGCCAAAGAAACCGATCTCGGCATCGATGACGGCGATCTTGCGATGGTTGCGCAGGTTCCAGTGCAGTGACGGCGGCAACAGACGCGGCGGAAAGAACTCCGCGAACTTCACGGCGGTATCGCGAAGCTTCCGTTCCAGGCTGCGGAACGAATACAGCGTGCCGATGCCGTCGACGATCACGCGCGCATCCACGCCACGCCTTGCGGCCGCGATAAGTGCGTCCGCGATCTCGCCGCCGATGCCCGTGCCCGAGAAGATGTAGCTGGAAATCCAGGCGCGCTGTTTCGCGCTCTCGATCGCCTGCAGCAGGCGCGGGTAGAAGGCGTCGCCGTTGATCAGCAGCTCGACGGCATTGCCCTCGATGAGACGCGACGCGGTGGTGTGCCAGCCGGCGCGCGCCAGCGGGTGCGCGAAGTTTTCCGGCAGGCTGTCGGCGAGTGGAAAGGTGCGGCTGTCCTCGAAGCGGAAGGTCCCATGGCCGGCGACATCGGTGCCGGTGAGCTTGCGCGCGCGGCGCCGCAGGCGGTTCACGCCGAGATAGAAGTACAGCAGGGGTCCCGCGACCGGGAACAGCAGCGATATGCCTATCCAGCCGAGCGCGGAACGGTAATCACGCTTGTACAGCAGCGCGTGGAGGATGGCGAAGGGCGCCACCACCACGTGAAAGAACAGGACGATGATGCCGGCCAGCCAACCGTCAAGCATGAGCGGCGCGCTGCCGCAGGCGCTCGTGCAGGGGACTGGTGCGCGGGAAGTGCGCCAGCAGGAATTCCATCTGGTCGGCCAGGATGCGGCGGCCCTTGAGATAGATGTATTCCGCGTGGGTAGGCGTGAACGGCACCGCCAGCAGCTCCATGCCGGCCTGCTCCGGGGTGCGTCCTGCCTTGTGGTTGTTGCAGCGCTTGCAGGCCGTGACCACGTTGGTCCACTTGTCCTTGCCGCCCTGGCTCAGCGGCCGCACATGGTCACGGGACAGCTCGCTGGCCGGGAAGCGTTCGCCGCAGTACAGGCACAGGTGCGCATCGCGGCGGAACAGCGTCTGGTTGTTGAGCGGCGGGACGTAACGGTCGCGGATGCGGCTGATGTCGTGGTGGCCGATGGTGGCGATGATGGAGTTCACGGTGATCACCGAACGCCGCCCGGTGCGCGCGCAGGTGCCGCCGCGGATGCGATACAGCTCGCTGCCGCAGGCATACGCCACGTGATCGGCGAAATACAGTTTCACTGCGTCCTGGTAATCGATCCATTCCAGCGGCATGCCGGAAATGTCGGTGCGCAGGACCTGTTGACTCAGATCGATCATCCCGTCCCTCGAATTTTCGCGGCCGGAAACGACGCTCCCGTATATCACAGCTTGCAGATGCGTCGAAAGTATGAAATGTGTTTTGCAACTGCGTCACAATGCCGGCTGGCCGGCCGCTAACCGAGGGGAACCAGAACATGTCCGACAGCATCACGCTGCTCATTCCACGCGAAACCGCGCCCGGCGAACGCCGCGTTGCGCTGGTGCCGGCGCTGGCGGCGCGCTTCGCCGCGCTCGGCGCGAAGCCCATGCTGCAGGCGGGCGCGGGCGCGGCGGCAGGCATTCCGGATGGCGCGTATGCTGATGTGGAAATCGTCACGGACGCGCGCCTCGCCTCGCCCGGTCTCGTCCTCTGCGTGCAGCCGCCGCCGGTGGACATGCTCGCCGCCCTGCCGCGCGGCTCCGTGATCGTCGGCCTGCTGCAGCCCTTCCAGGGCGCGGAGAAACTCGCCGCTCTGCGCGACGCGGGCGTTACCGCCTTCGCCATGGAGCTCGTGCCGCGCATCTCGCGGGCGCAGTCCATGGACGCACGTTCCTCGCAGGATGCCTGCGCGGGCTACAAGGCTGCGCTCATTGCCGCCGCGGAACTGGACCGCTTCCTGCCCATGCTCACCACCGCCGCCGGCACCATCCGGCCGGCGCGGGTGCTGGTCATCGGCGCCGGCGTGGCCGGCCTGCAGGCCATTGCCACCGCGCGCCGCCTCGGCGCGCAGGTGGAGGCCTTCGACGTGCGCGCCGCCACCCGCGAGCAGGTGGAATCGCTGGGCGCGAAGTTCGTCGACACCGGCGTGCGCGCCGAGGGCGAAGGCGGCTATGCGCGCGAGCTCACCGACGAGGAAAGACAGCAGCAGCAGGACGTGCTGGCGAAGCACGTCGCGCTGGCGGACGCGGTGATCACTACCGCCGCAGTTCCCGGCCGCCCGGCGCCGAAGCTGATCACGCGCGCCATGCTCGAGAACATGAAGCACGGCGCGGTGATCGTGGATCTGGCCGCGGAAACCGGCGGCAACTGCGAATTGACGCGCGCGGGCGAGACCGTCACGCATGGTGCGGTGCGCATCATCGGTCCCGTGAACCTGCCGAGCCGCATCGCCGAGCACGCCAGCGAAATGTATTGCCGCAACCTGCTCAACTTCATCACGCCCTGGTTCACGGACGGTGCGCTCGCCATCGACTGGAACGACGAGGTCTACGCCAAGAGCGTGCTCGTGCGCGATGGCGAGGTGGCGTTCGAGCCGGCGAGGAAACTGCTGTCGTGAGGCGGAAGACGCAAGACGTGAGACGACCGCAAACGCGCGTCACACGTCGTCTCACGTCTCACCTCTCACGTCTTACGGGGAAAAGGACATGATTGACGGATTCATGGCGCTGTACATCTTCATGCTCGCCGCGTTCACCGGCTACGAGATCATCGGCCGGGTGCCGGTGATCCTGCACACGCCGCTGATGTCGGGTTCGAACTTCGTGCACGGCATCGTGCTGGTCGGCGCGATGGTGGTGCTCGGCGAGGCGGACACGACGCTGGAGAAGGTCATCGGTTTCATCGGCGTGTTCCTCGCCGCCGGCAACGCGGTCGGCGGCTATGTGGTCACGGCGCGCATGCTGGAGATGTTCCGCTCCGGCAAGGACGGCAGGAAGGAGAGCGCGGAATGAGCGGCATCGACACGCAGTGGCTGGTCAAGGCGGCGTATTTCGCCGCGGCATTCCTTTTCATCGTCGGCCTGAAGCGCATGTCCTCGCCGAAGACGGCGCGCGGCGGCATTCTCTGGGCGGGCGTCGGCATGCTGGTGGCAACGCTTGCCACCTTCGCCACGCCGCAGATGGAAAACTTCATCCTCATGCTGGCCGCCATGGGCCTTGCCACGGTGCTGGCCTGGTGGAGCGGCAAGCGCGTCGCCATGACGGACATGCCGCAGATGGTCGCGCTGTACAACGGCATGGGCGGCGGCGCGGCCGCCGCCATCGGTGCGGTCGAACTGCTCGGCGACGGCGAGCATGCGCTCGCCTTCATCACGCTGGCGGTCGCCGGCAGCATCATCGGCGCGGTGTCGTTCTCCGGTTCGCTGATCGCCTTCGCCAAGCTGCAGGGCTGGATGCGCAAGCCGTTGCGCTTCGGCGGCCAGCAGGCCGTCAACCTGGTGGTGTTCCTGGCGACACTCGCGCTCGGCGGCCTGCTGATAAGCGGCGAGGCCGGCGGCCACGACCTCATCCTGCTGTTCTTCCTCGCGGCGCTGCTGTTCGGCGTGCTCATGACCCTGCCCATCGGCGGCGCCGACATGCCGGTGGTGATTTCGCTCTACAACGCGCTCACCGGCCTTGCCGTGGCCTTCGAGGGCTTCGTGCTCGACAACGCCGCGATGATCATCGCCGGCACCGTGGTCGGCGCGGCCGGCACCATGCTCACCCAGCTGATGGCGCGCGCCATGAACCGCCCGCTCAGCAACGTGCTGTTCTCGGCCTTCGGCGAAAGCGGCGGCGGAGGCGGCGAGATCAGCGGCAGCATGAAGCCGGTGGACGCGGCGGACGCCGCGGTGATGATGGCCTACGGCGAGAAGGTGATCGTGGTGCCGGGCTACGGCCTGGCCGTCGCCCAGGCGCAGCACAGGCTGTGGGAGTTCTGCCAGAAGCTCATTGAGCGCGGCGTGAAGGTGAAGTTCGCGATCCACCCGGTGGCGGGCCGCATGCCCGGTCACATGAACGTGCTGCTCGCCGAGGCCGGCGTGCCCTACGAGCTCATCTTCGATCTCGATGAAATCAACAACGAGTTCCCGAGCGCGGACGTCGCGCTCGTCGTCGGCGCGAACGACGTGGTCAACCCGATGGCGCGCACCAACCCCGAGTCGCCGATCTACGGCATGCCCATCCTCGATGCCGACAAGGCGAAGAACGTCGTCGTCATCAAGCGCGGCCAGGGCACCGGTTTCTCCGGCGTCGAGAACGCGCTGTTCTTCAATGACAACACCCGCATGCTCTACGGCGACGCGCAGGATGTCGCCGGCAAGCTGCTGCAGGCCCTGAAGGGGCTGTAAGGGTCAGGGCGCGCGCAGCCAGGCGTAGGCGGCCTTCAGCGCCGCCACGACCTCGGCCTCGTCGGCGTTCGCCGTCGGGCAGATGTCGTCGGCTTCCATGTCGTCGTTGAAGGCCGCGAACACCTGCGCAAGCACGTCGTCCGGGCAGCGCCGCTCGAAGTTGTGGTCGGCGCCGTCCACGATGATCACGCGGCTGCCGTTCGCGCCGCAGGCATAGGTGCCGCCCGCCTCGCTCGCATTCCCGCCCAGCGCATTGCAGCTCGTCACCGCCTGTTCCACCGGCACGGTGGTATCGGCATTGCCGAGCACGAACAGGAAGGGCGGGATCACGCCGGGGCCCTCGGCAGCGACAATCTCCGAGAGGCTGTTCTGCATGACGAGCTCGTCGTAGGGACGCTCGAGACCGGCAAGGTCATCGACGCCAAGCAGCCGCGACAGCGTGCGCTTGGCGAAGCCGTGGCCTTCCTCGTACAGCCCGCCGGGACGCGCCTCGTCGATGAACTGCGCGAACTCGGTGGGGCCGTAGAAGTTGATGAAGCGCGCCACCCGCCCCGGATGCTGGGTGGCCACCCAGGTGGCGAGCTGGCCGCCCGCCGAATGCCCCATGGCATCCACCGGCGCGCCTTCGATGACGCCGAACACGCTGCCGTTCTCCTCTACCCATTCCAGCGCCGCGCGCGCGGTGTCGAGAATGTCCTGGAAGCTCGCCTGCTGGCATTCCTCCGGCCCGTCCTTGTCGAGGATGAGCGGGTAGGAAGGCATGAACACCACGTGCGACTCGATCATGTGCGGCACCAGGATCTCGGCGGCCAGCATCGTCGTGGTGCGGTTGCGCCAGCCGCCGCCGTGGAAATACAGCAGTGGCCGCTTGCCGGTCGCACCGATGTCCTTCTGGTAGACGCGCATCTCCAGCTGGCAGGTGCCGTTCGGACCTTCCCAGTCCAGGAAATGGATCCGGCGCACGAACGGAATCGTTCCCGAGGCGGGCAGCATGTGGATGTCGAGGCGCGCGCCCTGGGCAAGCTCGGGCCGCGTGGCGCGGCCGCTGAAGGAAGTCGCCGTGACGACGGGATCATCCTCGGTCGCCCGCCAGGCCGCGGCATTGCCTACCTTGTGATCGAGCTCGTTGCCGAACAGCGTGTCCAGGCACCACTCCCGGAAAGTGATCCGTTCATAGGCGTTGGGGGGCGTGGCGGACGAGACGCGCAGATCGACGGTGAGGTTTTCCTCGATGTGCATGCAGGCAAGGGCGGCGTCGAGACCCGGGTCATCGTCATCATCGTTGCCGCCATCGTTTCCCGGCGGCGAGGGCGCGGCATCGCCCAGCTGGCTTTCCAGGTTGCAGCCGGCGGCGATGGCAAC
>Ga0207873_1002981_pt1 | contig 12949 bp, 11 predicted proteins | sample BGWIniCompost_FD_187373 | JGI IMG/M metagenome (GOLD analysis project Ga0207873, IMG submission 187373) | Cellulose adapted compost microbial communities from Newby Island Compost Facility, Milpitas, CA, USA - BGW Initial Compost (SPAdes)... ... | reverse complement strand
CCCGCCGCTGCTGCCGACGCTGGAGACGTATCTGGCGCACGCCGGCCGCAAGGCGGAGACGGCGCGGGAGCTGCATCTGAACCGCCAGACCCTCTACAACCGCCTCGCCCGCATCGGGGAGTTGCTCGGCAGCGACCTCGACGACCCGCAGACGGTCCTGGTGCTGAGCCTGGCGCTGCGGGCCCGCCGGCACGTGTCCTGATCCCGGCGGCCCGCTCCGCGGCCGCCGTCGCTCACACGAGGGGGCGGGTCTGGGTCAGCTCGTCGTAGATGCTGAGCACCTGGGCGACCGTCTCGTCCTCGGTCGGCCAGGTGGCCGCCTGCCGGGCGCCCTTCTCGGCGAGCTCCGCCCGCCGCCCGGGGTCCTTCAGCAGCCGGGTGACGGCGTCGGCGAGAGCGCGCGCATGGCCGTAGGGGACGAGTTCGGCGGCGTCGCCGACGAGTTCGGGGATGCCGCCGACCCGGGTGGCGACCAGCGGCACCCGGGCGTGGAGGGCCTCCTGGGCGAGCACGGAGCGCGCCTCCCAGCGGCTGGTGAGCAGGGCGAGGTCGGCGGCCGCGATCAGGCCGGTGGCGTCCTCGCACCGGCCGATGAGCCGGACCGGCAGCTCCTCCTGCTCGATCCGCCGCTGCAGGGCGGCCCGTTGCGGCCCCTCCCCCGCGATCACCACCAGCGGCACCGGGTCCGACCCGCGCCAGGCGTGCGCCGCGTCCAGCAGGGTGCCGTAGCCGCGGTGCGGTTCGAGGGAGCCCACGGCGACGAGCAACGGGCGTCCGATGGCGCCGAGTTCGGCGCGCACCTTGGACCGTGTCCGGTCGGGATCGTCCGTCACGGGCGCGGGCCGCGGCCCGGGCAGGGCGACGGCGGCGAGCCGGGCGTCCCGCGCCCCGGTGCGGCGGGCCCGGTCGACCAGCACGGAGGTGGTGCCGAGCACCACCGTGGCCGCTTTGACGACCCGTCGCTCCAGCAGGCGCAGGAACTGGGCGCGCGCCCCCTCGGCGTGCGCCCGGTCGTGCCAGGTGACGACCAGCGGGGTGCGCCGGCCGCTCAGCGCGAGCACGGTGCGGAAGGAGGCGTGCAGGCCGTGCGCGTGCACCAGGTCGGCGTGCGTGCAGGCCGCCCGCAGCGCGGCCACCGAGCCGGGGTCGCTGCTGCGCGGCACGGGCACCAGCTCGGCACCCACGTCCGTGAATCCGTAGGTGTGATCCGCCTCGACGGGGGCGCACACCGTGACGCGCACGCCCCGTGCGACCAGCCCCGCGGCCAGCGACCGCACATGGGCGCTGCTGGTGGCGTTGCCCCCGCCCAGCACCTGCACGGTGCGCAGCGGCGACTGGCCGTGCGGCGAGGGGCTGCTGACGGGGGTCACGTGGCCGTGCTCCTGATTCGGGTCGGGCGGTCACGAAAGAACGTACAGAAGGTTCGTGCGGAGGGGATGTACCGCGCGATGCCCTCCGGGTACCCGTCAAGGATGCCAGCACGTACGGGTGTTCCGGGAACGACAAAGGTCCCGCGGGCGCGGGCCGACCGTCCCCTTCACCCACACGAGTGACGGAAGCTCCCGCTCCGCAGCCGCCCCGCGGCCCGGTGTCAGAGGTCTGCGCGGGCCGTTGCCAGGAGTTCCTCGGCGTGGGCGCGGGCGGTCTCGGAGTCTTCCTGGCCGGCCAGCATGCGGGACAGCTCGCGGATGCGGTCCTCGCCGTCGAGGACCTTCACCCCGGAGCGGGTGACCGATCCGTCGTCGGTCTTCTCGACCAGCAGCTGCCGGTCGGCGAACGCGGCCACCTGGGGCAGATGCGTGACCACGATGACCTGGGCGGTCTTCGCCAGACGCGCCAGGCGACGTCCGATCTCCACGGCGGCCTTGCCGCCGACGCCGGCGTCCACCTCGTCGAAGAGGTACGTGGGCACCGGATCGGTGCCGGCGAAGACGACCTCCACGGCGAGCATCACGCGGGACAGCTCACCTCCGGAGGCGCCCTTGGCGATCGGACGGGCCGGGGCTCCCGGGTGCGGGGCGAGCAGCAGCTCGACCTCGTCCACGCCCGACGGGCCGTAGGCCACGGTGCGTCCGTTCACCTCGACGCCGTCCGGGTCCTCGGTCTGCCGGATGTCGAACGACACGCGGGCGTGCGGCATGGCGAGCGAGGCCAGCTCCTCGGTCACGGCCGCCGCGAACCGCTCGGCCGCCTCGGCCCGCGCCTGCGACAGTGTCTGCGCCAGACCGCCGAGTTCGGCACGCAGCGCGTCCCGTTCGGCCGTCAGCTCCTCGATCCGCTCGTCGTCGCCGTCCAGCTCGGTCAGCCGTGCGGCGCTCTTCTCGGCCCAGGCCAGCACGGCGGCGATGTCCTCGCCGTACTTGCGGGTCAGCCCGGTGAGCGCGGCGCGCCGCTCCTCGACCGCGGCCAGCCGCAGCGGGTCGGCGTCCAGGTCGTCGGCGTATCCGGCCAGCTCCCCGGCCACGTCGCGCAGCAGAATGCCGATCTCGCCGATCCGGTCGGTGAGCGCGGCCAGCGCCGGGTCGTGCGCCCGGACGGCCTCCAGGGCCCGCTGGGCGCCCGCCACGAGCGTCCCCGCGTCCACGCCCTCGGGGTCCTCCGGGTTGCCTGCGAGGGCGGCGTGTGCGGCCGCCGCGGCCGACGCCAGCGCCTCGGCGTGGCCCAGCCGCTCGGCCTCCTCCGCCAGTTCCACGTCCTCACCGGCCCGCGGTTCCACCGCGGCGATCTCCTCGAGACCGAAGCGCAGCATGTCGGCCTCCTGGGCCCGCTCGCGCGCACGGGTGGTGATCTCCTCCAGCTCGGCGGAGACGGCCCGCAGCCGCTTGTACGCCTCGGTGTACTTGGCGAGCGGCACGGCGACCGCGTCCCCCGCGTACCGGTCGAGCGCCTGCCGCTGCCGGGAGAGCTTCAGCAGCCCCTGCTGGTCGGTCTGCCCGTGCACGGCGACGAGTTCGTCGGCGAGCTCGGACAGCAGCCCCACCGGCACGCTGCGCCCGCCCAGATGGGCCCGGGAGCGTCCCTCGGCGGAAACGGTACGGCTGATCAGCAGGGCCCCGTCGTCGAGCTCGGCCCCGGCCTCCTGGGCCCGGAGCGCCGCGGGGGCGTCCTCGGGCACGGAGATCCGCCCCTCGACGACGGCGTTGCGCGCCCCGATCCGTACCAGGCCCGCGTCCGCGCGCCCGCCGAGGAGCAGGCCGAGGCTGGTGACCACCATGGTCTTGCCCGCGCCCGTCTCACCGGTGACGGCGGTGAAGCCGGGCGACAGCTCGACCACAGCGTCGTCGATCACTCCGAGCGACCGTATCCGCATCTCCTCCAACACGGGAAAGACCATACGAGGTCCGGCAGGAGAAGTGCGACCGCCCCACCTTTGTCACCCAGGGGAGTGGCCCGGCCCCGCGGGGGCACCGGATTCCGGAGGGCTCAGCCGGGCCGGGACACCGGCCGGGTGCATGCGCTAGTGCGGGGCTCCGCGCCATCCGGAGACCGGCAGCGCGAACTTCGCCACCAGACGGTCGGTGAACGAGGCGTGGTGCAGCCGCGCCAGCCGCACCGGCACCGCTCCCCTGCGCACCTCCACCCGGGCCCCGGCCGGCAGCTCCACCGTGCGCCGCCCGTCGCACCACAGCACCCCGGGCGGGACGTGCGGCAGCACCTCCACGGCCAGCACCGAGTCGGGCGAGGTGACCAGCGGCTTGGCGAACAGCGCGTGCGCCGAGATGGGCACCATCAAAAGGGCCTCCACCTCGGGCCACACCACCGGGCCGCCCGCGGAGAACGCGTAGGCGGTGGAGCCGGTGGGGGTGGCGCAGACGATGCCGTCGCAGCCGAAGCCGGTGACCGGCCGCCCGTCGATCTCCAGCACGACCTCGAGCATCCGCTCCGCGGACACCTTCTGCACGGCCGCCTCGTTCAGCGCCCAGTCGGTGTGCACGATGTCGCCGTTGCGGTGCACCACGACGTCGATGGTCATGCGCTCCTCGACCTCGTAGGCCCGGTTCACCACCCGGTCCACGACCTTGTCGAGGTCGTCCCGCTCGGCCTCCGCGAGGAACCCCACCCGGCCGAGGTTGACGCCGAGCATCGGCACTCCGGAGGCCCGCGCGAACTCCGCGCCGCGCAGCAGCGTGCCGTCACCGCCGAGGACGATGAGCAGCTCGCAGTCGTCGAGGCACTGCGGGGTGGCCTCCTTGACCGTCTCCACCTCGTCCGGCAGCGGCAGATCCTGCGCCTCGGCCTCCAGCACCCGCACCCCGAGCCCGGAGCGCAACAGCCCCTTGACCACGAGCTCGGCGCTGCGGATGGCCGCGGGCCGCCCGGTGTGGGCCAGCAGGAATACAGTTCGAGCTCGGTTCTGTGTCAACGCGGCCCCTCCGCCACAGCACGGTCGACTTCGGCCGGGTCCAGTTCCGGAGCCCCGGCCCGCAGCCACAAGAAGTATTCGACATTGCCGGAAGGTCCGGGCAGCGGGCTCGCGGTGACTCCCTTCACGCCGAGCCCCAGTTCCCACGCCTTCCCGGCCACACCCTTCACGGCCTCGGCCCGCAGCTGCGGGCTGCGCACCACGCCCCCGCTGCCGAGGCGCTCCTTGCCCACCTCGAACTGCGGCTTGACCATCATCACCAGGTCGGCGTCCGGCTTCACGCACCGCTTCAGGGCGGGCAGCACCAGCCCGAGCGGGATGAAGGACAGATCCCCCACGACAAGGTCCACAGGCTCCCCATCGATCGCATCGAGCGTCAACTCCCTTACGTTCGTACGGTCCTTGACGGTGACGCGTTCATCGCTCCGCAGAGACCATGCAAGTTGTCCGTATCCGACGTCCACGGCGACCACGTGTGCGGCGCCCGCACGCAGCAGTACGTCGGTGAAGCCGCCGGTGGAGGCCCCGGCGTCCAGGGCGCGCCGCCCCTTGACGACCAGGCCCTGCGGCAGGAACACCTCGAGGGCGCCGGCGAGCTTGTGGCCGCCGCGGGAGACGTAGTCCGGGTCGTTCTCGTCCTGGGCGACGACGATCGCGGCGGCGGTCTCGACCTGGGTGGCGGGCTTGGTCGCGACGGTCTTGCCGACGGTGACCCGCCCGGCGGCGATCAGCTGGCTGGCGTGCTCGCGCGAGCGCGCGAGCTTCCGGCGGACCAGCTCCGCGTCGAGACGGCGGCGTGCGACTCCTGCCACGTTCGGTTCAGCTCCCCTGTCGGTGGTTCGTCAAATCGGCCGGGCGGCCCGCGGGCCCCGGGTGCGGGGCGCCGGCCGGGTGCGCGGGGGGCGGCACCGGTCCCGGGCGGGTGTCGAGGGCGGTGAGCGCGTCACGCAGCCCCCGGTGCACATCCTCGTACACCTCGAGGTGACCGTCCGTGGTGAGATGGTCGGCGTCGGCCAGCCGCTGCAGATGGGCGTCCACCTCGGCGTTGCCGGTGGGGGTGCGGGGCACGCCGAGGGGCGCGGGACCGGCGGGCTCGTAGGTGGTCTCCGCCGCCGGGTCGTACGGGGACTCCGCCGCGGGCTCCGCGTGCTCCTCGTGGCCCTGGTGCTCCTCGCGGCCCTCGTACTTCTCGCGGCCCTCGTGTTCCCGGGGCGATGCCGGGCCGCCGGGCGCCACCGGGCTCGCGGGCGCCACCGGGCTGTCGGGACGTGCGTCGTTCATGCCCCGACGCTACCCCGAACCCCTGGGGTACCGTCGTGCGCGATGGCCACGATCGAGGAGTGCCGTGCCGCACTCGACAAGCTTTCGGACAGCATGCGGCGCGCCGGGGGCGAGGTGCGCGCCGCCGCGGCGATGGACCGCTCGGTCAGCTGCCACCTCACCGATCTGGAGGTGACCTTCGCCGGCCGGCTCACCGGCGGCCGCGTCGAGGTGCACGACACCTACGCGGGACCGCCGCGCGAGCGGGCGCAGATCCGGCTGGCGATGACCGGCGACGACCTGGTCGCGCTGGTCGGCGGCGAGCTGCACTTCGCCCGCGCCTGGGCGTCGGGCCGGGTGCGGCTGGAGGCGGGGCTGCGGGATCTGCTGCGCCTGAGGAAGCTGCTCTGACCCGCGTTTGGGAAAGCTGCTCTCGCCCGCGTCCGGGAAAGCTGCTCCGCCCGGCGGCGGGCGCGCGCCCGCCCCGTCAGGAGGCCGCGGCAGCCGCTCGCGCCTTGCGGGCGGCCGGCACGATCAGCGGGGTGCCGGTCTCCGGGTCGTCGATGACCTGGCACCGCAGCCCGAAGACCTGCTCCACCAGCCCGGCGGTGACGATGTCCTTCGGGGCGCCCTCCGCGACGACCCTGCCCTCGCGCAGCGCGATCAGATGGGTGGCGTAGCGGGCGGCGTGGTTGAGGTCGTGCAGCACCGCGACCAGGGTGCGGCCCTGCTCCTCGTGGAGTTCCGCACACAGGTCGAGGACGTCGATCTGGTGCTGGATGTCGAGGTAGGTGGTCGGCTCGTCCAGCAGCAGCAGCGGCGTCTGCTGGGCGAGGGCCATGGCGATCCACACCCGCTGCCGCTGGCCGCCGGAGAGTTCGTCGACATAGCGGTCGGCCAGCTCGGCGACCCCGGTCTGCGCCATGGACTCCTGCACCACCCGCTCGTCCTCGGAGGACCACTGGCGCAGGATGCCCTGGTGCGGGTAGCGGCCGCGGGCCACCAGGTCGGCGACGGTGATCCCGTCGGGCGCGATGGACGACTGGGGCAGCAGGCCGAGGGTGCGGGCGACCTTCTTGGCCGGCATGGACTGGATGAGCTGCCCGTCGAGCAGCACCCGCCCGTGGCTGGGCTTGAGCATCCGCGACAGCGCGCGCAGCAGCGTCGACTTGCCGCAGGCGTTGGGACCGACGATGACGGTGAAGGAGTTGTCCGGTATCTCCACCGACAGCTGCTCGGCGATGACCCGCTGGTCGTAGGCGAGGGTGACGTTCTCGGCGGACAGGCGGTTCACGGTGCTCCTCGGGTTCTTCGGTCCGTTCGGTCCGCTGGGGGCGGGCGTGCGGGCGCTCATATCCGGCCCGCCCTGCGCTCGGCGACCAGCAGCCACAGCAGATAGGCACCGCCGAGCACCCCGGTGACCACGCCCACGGGCAGCTGTCCGGCGCCGAACACGCGCTGCGAGACGAAGTCGGCGGTGACCAGCAGGGTGGCGCCCATGCACAGGGAGGCCAGCAGGTTGGGACCGGGCGAGCGGGTCAGCCGCCGGGCCAGCTGCGGCGCGGTCAGCGCCACGAAGCCGACCGGCCCCGCGGCGGCCGTCGCGGACGCGGTGAGCAGCACCGCCGACACCATCAGCAGCATCCGCACCCGCTCGACCCGCACCCCGAGCGCGTAGGAGACGTCGTCGCCCATCTCCATCATCCGCAGACCACGGGAGTTGGCGAGCACCAGCGGCACCAGCACGGCGCACAGGCCGAGCAGCGGCCACACCTGGTTCCAGTCCCGGCCGTCGAGGGATCCGGTCATCCACACCACCGCCTGGGCGGCGTCGATGATGTCGGACTTGGTGAGCAGATAGCCGTTGACCGCGGTGACGACCGCGGAGACGCCGATGCCGACCAGCACGAGCCGGTATCCGTGCACGCCCCGCTTCCAGGCGAGCAGGTAGATGGCGGCACCGGTGACCAGTCCGCCGGTGAGGGCGCCGAGGGTGATCTGCTCGCTGCTCGCCGAGAACAGCACGATCATGGTGAGCGCACCGGCGGTGGCGCCCTGGCTGAGACCGAGGACGTCCGGGCTGCCCAGCGGATTGCGGGAGATGGCCTGGAACAGCGCACCGCCGAGCCCCAGCGAGGCGCCGACCAGCAGCCCCACCAGCACCCGGGGCAGCCGCAGCTCGTTGACGATGAACTCCTGCCCCGCGTCGCCCTGCCCGGCCAGGGTCCGCAGCACCTCGCCGGCCGAGATCGGGAAGTCACCGGTGCCGATCAGCAGCACGCTCGCGGTGAGCGCGGCGAGCACCAGCAGGACCACGGCCGTCAGGGCGCGCACGTCCAGCCGGACGGAGAGCCCGCCGGGGGTGCGTATCGCGCGGTTGCTCTTCACAGCTGGGCCGTCCTCCGCCGTCGTACGAGAAGAATGAAGACCGGGCCGCCGATGATCGCGGTGACGATGCCGACCTGGAGCTCCGCGGGCCGGGCCACGACCCGGCCGATGACATCGGCCCCGAGCAGCAGCACCGGCGACAGGACCGCCGCATACGGCAGGATCCAGCGCTGGTCGGGCCCGGTGAAGGAGCGCACCACGTGCGGCACCATCAGACCGACGAAGACGATGGGCCCGCAGGCGGCGGTGGCGGCCCCGCACAGCACGGTGGCGGTCAGCATCGACAGCGCCCGGGTGCGGTTGAGGTTGGCGCCGAGCGCCCTGGCGGTGTCGTCGCCCATGGCCATGGCGTTCAGCGGCCGGGCCAGCAGCAGGGCCAGCGCGGAGCCGGCCAGCAGGAACGGAAGCACCTGCACGATGGTCGAGGTGTCGCCCGCGGCGAGCGAACCCACCGTCCAGAAGCGCATCTTCCCGAGCGCCGCGTCGTCCAGGATCATGATCGCCTGGAGGTAGCCGTAGAGCGCGGCGCTGATGGCCGTACCGGCGAGCGCCAGCCGCACCGGAGTCGCCGCCCGGCTCCCGCCGAGGAACCACACCAGCGCGCCGATCGCCGCGGCACCGCAGAACGCGAACCACACATAGCCCGACAGCGACGTGACGCCGAAGAAGGTGATCGCGGTGACCACGGCCGCGGAGGCGCCCGCGTTGATGCCGAGCAGCCCGGGGTCGGCCAGCGGATTGCGGGTCAGGGCCTGGAGCACCGCCCCCGCGAGCCCCAGCGCGGCGCCGACGAGCAGCCCCAGCAGGGTTCGTGACACCCGGTCGGCCACGACGGTGTCGCCGTAGGTGCCCGAGTCCTCGAACAGCCCGTGCCAGACCTGCCCCAGGGTGAGGTCCTTCGCCCCGATCGCGATACTCGCCCCGGCGACGCACACCAGCAGCACGACGGAGAGCAGCAGCCCGAAGGCACGTACCGCTCGCCGTCTGGGAAGCACGGAGGCTGTCTCCGCGCGCTGTTCAACGGGACTCTCGACCAACACGCAGTTAGGTTAGCCTACCCTGCCGATCCGGCCGCCGAGACGCCGGTCACGCCGGGCCCCGGGGGGCTGGTGTGCGCCTCACAGTCCCAGCCGGGCCAGCGCCTTGTCCGCGTCCAGCGTGCACACCCCGTCACCGGCGGCCGTCCACGCCGCCGCGCACAGCGCCCGCAGCCCGTCCATGGCGGCGCCCTCCCCCGCCAGCTCCAGCGACCCGGCGGCCGCCGTCGCCGTCCAGCCGCCGCACCGGAAGCCGTCACCCTCCTCGACGACGTCCGGCTGCCCGGTGAGCAGCCCGCGCAGATCGGCGTCGACATACGTCGGCCGGTGCTGCGGCGGCGCGGCGAGCAGCCGGGCACCGTCCGTCACCCCGGTCAGCACCAGCAGCGAGTCCACACCGCCGTTGAACGCCCCTTCGACGTCCGTGTCCAGCCGGTCCCCCACCACCAGCGGCCGCTTCGCACCCGTCCGCAGAATGGTCTCCCTGTGCATCGGCGGGAGCGGTTTGCCCGCCACCTGCGGCTCGGCACCGGTGGCGATCCGCACCACCTCCACCGCCGCCCCGTTGCCCGGCGCGATGCCCCGGCCGCTGGGGATGGTCAGATCCGTGTTGGACGCGAACCACGGCACCCCGCGCGCCACCGCGTAGCTCGCCTCCGCGAACCGCCCCCAGGTCAGCTCGGGCCCGCCGTACCCCTGCACGACCGCCGCCGGGTCGTCGTCGGCCGACTCCACCGGCACAAGACCGCGCTCGCGCAGCGCCACCCGCAGCCCCTCGCCGCCGATCACCAGCACCCGGGAGCCCGGGGGCACCTGCTCGCTGATCAGCCGGGCCACCGCCTGCGCCGAGGTGATCACGTCCTCGGCGCCCGTCGGTATCCCCAGCTCCGTCAGATGCGCCGCCACCGTGGCCGGCGTCCGCAGCGCGTTGTTCGTCACGTACGCCAGACGCATGCCCTGCTCACGGGCGACCGCGAGCGACTCGACGGCGTGCGCGATCGCGCTGCCCCCCGCGTACACCACCCCGTCCAGATCGAGCAGCGCCGTGTCGTACGCCTCGCTCAGGGCACGCCCACTGGCCTCGGGCCTCGTCCTGACGCCGCTCACACTCATCCGCCTCGCTCCTCGTCCGTCCGCTTCACCACGATCATCCCCCATCCCACTGACAGCCCGTGCACCCGTACGATGCCGGGATGAACACTGCAGGTCACTCGGAAGCACAGGCGCACCGAGGTCTGGAACTCACCCCGTTCCGCGGCCTTCGCTACGACCCGGACCGGGTCGGCAGCCTGTCCGCCGTGACGTCACCGCCGTACGACGTCGTCGTCCGCCCCGACGGTCTGCACCACCTCCAGTCCGCCGACCCGTACAACATCGTCCGGCTGATCCTGCCGGAGGCGGACACCCCCGAGGCCCGTAACGCCCAGGCCGCCGCCACCCTGCGCCGCTGGCGCGCCGAGGGCGTCCTCACCCCCGACCCCGAGCCCGGTCTGTACGTCTACGAGCAGAGCGACGACGAGGGCATGCTGCAGCGCGGCATCATCGGCACGCTGCGCGTCACGGACCCCGAGGAGCAGCTGGTCCTGCCGCACGAGGACGTGATGCCGCACATCGTCGCCGACCGCGCGGCCCTGATGCGCGCCACCTCCGCCAACCTCGAACCCCTGCTGCTCACCTACCGCGGCGACGACTCGGCACCCCTGACGGCCGCCCGGATCGAGCAGGCGGCCGGCCGGCCGCCGCTGCTCGCCACCACCACCGAGGACGGCGTCCACCACCGCCTGTGGTCCCTCACCGACCCGGCCGACGTGGACGCCATCGCCAAGGAGCTCGCCGGCCACCAGGCCCTCATCGCCGACGGCCACCACCGCTGGGCCACCTACCGCCTCCTGCGCAAGGAGCACGGCTCTCCCGGCCCCTGGGACCACGGCCTGGTTCTGCTCGTCGACACCGCCCGTTACCCGCTGCGGGTCCGCGCCATCCACCGCCTGCTGCACCGGCTGCCCGTGGCGGACGCGCTGGCCGCCCTGCACGGCCTGTTCCGGATCCGCCGGGTGGACGCCGCGCTGCCGGACGCCCTGGCGGTGCTGGCCGCGGCGGCACAGGAGGGCAACGCCTTCCTCCTGGCAGGCGACGGCACCTTCCATCTCGTCGAACGCCCGGACCCGGACCTGCTGGCCCGCACGGTCCCGGCCGACCGCCCGGAGGCCTGGCGCACCCTGGACGCCACCGTCCTGCACGCCACGCTCCTCGAGCACGTCTGGCGCGTCCCCGACGACTCCCCCGAGCACATCGCCTACATCCACGACACGGCCGCCACGGTGGAGAAGGCGGAGCGCGACGGCGGCACGGCGGTCCTGATGCACCCGGTACGCGAGGAGGTCGTCCGCGACCTGGCCCGCCAAGGCGTCACCATGCCCCGCAAGTCCACGTCCTTCGGCCCCAAACCGGCGTCGGGGCTCGTCCTGCGCGCCCTGGACCTCTGAGCCGGCCCGGGAGCAGTCTGTCTCCGGGCCTCCAGGGCCCCTCGGGGCCTCCGGGACGGCGAAGGGGCGGGCCCGGCACCGGACCCGCCCCTTCATCCTCGTCTCACTTCATCCCGCCGTCAGGACCTCAGTCCTTGCCGGTGCCGCCGTCGCGGTCCTCCGGAAGGTCCTCGGCCTCGTCGTCCTGCGACTCGTCGAGGGCGTCCATGAACGCCACACCGTCCAGCTCGGCCAGCCGGTCGGAGGCGTCGGTGCTGCCGTCCCGGTCGGCCTCCACGGCCTTCGCGAACCATTCCCGCGCCTCGTCGGTACGCCCGGCGGCGAGCAGCGCGTCGGCGTACGCGTACCGCAGCCGCGCGGTCCACGGCTGCACCGAGTTCGACGCCAGCTCGGAGCTCTGCAGGGTGACGATCGCCGCGTCCAGCTGCCCCATGTCCCGCCGGGCACCGGCCGCGACCAGCCTCATCTCGACCTGACCGGCCTTGTCCAGCTTCTGCACCTCGGGCGCACCGGCCATGTCCAGCGCCTTCTCCGGCCGGCCGAGCCCGCGCTCGCAGTCGGCCATCAGCGGCCACAGCTCCACGGTCCCGGTCATCCGCCGCGCGGCGCGGAACTCGGCGAGCGCCTCACCGTACTTCTGGTTGGCGTACGCGGCGAACCCGGCGGCCTCCCGTACGGCGGCGACCCGCGAGGCAAGGCGCAGGGCCACCCTGGAGTAGCCGTAGGCGCGCTCGGGGTCCTCGTCGATGAGCCGGGCCACCATCACCAGATTCTTGGCGACGTCCTCGGCGAGCGTCTTGGGCAGGCTCTGCAGCTCCTGCCGCACGTCCTTGTCGATCTCGTCACCGGTGACGTCCTCGGGGATCGGCAGCCGCTTGATGGGCTCGCGGTCACGGTCCCGCTCGTCACGGAACCGGCCGCCGCCCTGGCGGTCGTCACGCCCACGGTATCCACCGGGACGGCCGCCCCGGTCGTCCCGACGCGGGCCGCGCCCACGGTCGCGGTCGTCACGGCCACGGAAGCCGCCACGGTCGCCCCGGTCACGGTCGTCACGCCGGAAGCCGCCACCGCGGGAGTCGCGGTCGCCGCCACGGGTGTCGGTACGGCTGTCGCCACCGCGCCGGAAGCCGCCGCGGTCGCGGTCGCGGTCACCGCGCTCGGGACGGTCGTCGCGGCCACGGAAGCCGCCGCGGTCACCGCGGTTGTCGTCACGACGGAAGCCACCACGGTCGCCACGATTGTCGTCACGACGGAAGCCACCACGGTCACCACGGTCGTCGGAACGGCCGCGGTAACCGCCACGGTCCCGGTCGTCACGACGGTCATCGCGCCGGTCGTCGCGCCGGTCGTCCCTGCGGTCGTCACGGCGCCCGTACCCACGGTCGTCGTCGCGACGGAAGCCGCCACGGTCACCG
>Ga0207873_1002978_pt1 | contig 12971 bp, 10 predicted proteins | sample BGWIniCompost_FD_187373 | JGI IMG/M metagenome (GOLD analysis project Ga0207873, IMG submission 187373) | Cellulose adapted compost microbial communities from Newby Island Compost Facility, Milpitas, CA, USA - BGW Initial Compost (SPAdes)... ... | reverse complement strand
CCCCCTTCCGGGGTACCGTCCCACCACATGAAACTATTATGATTCGTTCTCCCCGAAACGGAGTGACCAGATGCTCACCATCACGGAGCCGGCGCGCGAGAAGGTGCGCGCGATCGCGGAGTACCTGGAGCGGCCGGCGCTGCGGATCCATATCGGCGAGGGCGGGAGCCCTCTGGCGCCGGAGTGGGAGTTCCTGCTCGTCGACGAGGAGGACGCCGGGCCGGACGAGATGGTCGTCGAAGCCGGCGACGTCCGCGTCATCCTGGACGCGCGCAGCGCGGCCCAGCTTCGGGGCCGGATCGTCGACTGGGGCGAGAACGGATTCGTGGTGCGCTTCCCCACGTTCGAGAACGGGAACGGAGCGCCGTCGGGCGAGCTGGCCGAGCGGGTGCGCGCCGTGATCGAAGAGCGGATCAACCCGGGCGTTGCGGCGCACGGCGGCCGGATCGAGCTCGTGGACGTGCGGGGCGACGTCGCCTACATCGAGATGACCGGCGGCTGCCAGGGCTGCGCCCTGTCCCGCCTCACGCTGCGCCAGGGCGTGGAGCGCATGATCCGCGAGGCGGTTCCGGAGATCGCGGCCGTGCACGACGTGACGGACCACGCCAGCGGGCGGAATCCGTACTACGCGCGCTGAGCGCCGGCGCGCGACCCGATCCCCCAGCCGGGCAAGGCCGGGCAAAGCCAGGCAAGGCCGGACAGGGCCGGCGCAGGTGCCGGGGAAGAGAAGGCCCCGAGGGCGACGTCTCGCCTTCGGGGCTCCGTGCATACTCCCGCCGCCATGATCGCGTGCCGCTGGTTACCCCTCGCCTTCGCCCCCGCCCGGCGTCTTGACCTGGACCAGCTCGACCTCGAAGACCAGGTTCGCGTTCGGCGGGATGATGTAATCGCCCCTCGAACCGCGCACGCCGTACTCGCCGTACGCGAGGTGGGATGGGATCACCAGCTTGCGCGTACCACCCTCACGCATCCCCTTCACCCCCTCGACCCAGCCGGGAATGAGGGGCCCGAGCGGCAGAGGGCGGAACAGCAAGCCGACGGGCTCCTCGTTGTCGCCCGCCCTCGAGTCCTCCACGAGAAAGCCGTCGGGGAGCCAGAGCTTGTAGTGGACCCACACCGAGTCGCCCTCGGCCACCGCCAGGCCCTCGCCCTCGACGACGTCCTGGATGTAGACGCCGGACTCGAGCCGCGTCATCTGGTCCAGGTCGATCCCCAGCTCGTTCGCGAACTCGGTCTCCTCGATCGGGATCGGCGGGGGAGCGGTCAGGTCTTCGGAGCAGGCGGTCAGCGCCAGCGCGAACGCAAGGCCGAGGATCGGCGCGTGGACGCGACTGCGGTTCTCGTATCCGGCCATTCGTGTCAGTCCTTGTAGATCTCGACGACTAGGTTCCCGTCGCGGTCGATGTAGCCGCGATACATCCCCTCGGTGTTGAACGGCATGGCGATGTTCCCCTGGCGGTCGATGGCGATCACGCCGCCTTCGCCGCCCTGCTCGACCAGCCGCTGCATGACGACCTGGTCCGCCGCCTCCTGGAGCGAGAGGCCGAGGTAGCGCATGCGGGCGCAAATGTCGTAGGCGACGACGTTGCGGATGAAGAACTCGCCGTGCCCCGTCGCCGAGACGGCGCAGCTCTCGTTGCTGGCGTAAGTCCCGGCGCCGATGATGGGCGAGTCGCCGATCCGGCCCCAGCGCTTGTTCGTCATCCCGCCTGTCGAGGTGCCCGCGGCCAGGTTGCCATAGCGATCGAGGGCCACGGCACCTACCGTGCCGAACTTGTAGTCGTCGGGGAATGCGACGTCGTGTGCGCCCGCGTCCGGCGCGGCGTCCGCCGCGCCGAGGGACCGGGCGCCGGCGTCCGTCTCCGCAGCACCTTCCTCCTCGTCGCGCAGCACCGGCCGCTCCGCCTCCTGCGCCTTGGCGCGCTGGAGCGCCTCCCAGCGGGCCTCGGTGAAGAAGTACGACGGGTCGACGATCTCGAGACCCTGCTCGGCGGCGAACGCCTCGGCGCCCGCGCCGGCCATCATGACGTGCGGGGACTTCTCCATGACCGCGCGCGCAAGGCGGATCGGGTTCTTGACCGTCTTGACGCCCGCGACCGCGCCGGCGCGCAGCGTCGCGCCGTCCATGATCGACGAGTCGAGCTCGTTCGTCCCGGCGTTGGTGAAGACCGCGCCCTTGCCGGCGTTGAAGAGCGGCGAGTCCTCGAGGATCACGATCGCCGCGACGACCGCGTCCAGGCTCGTGCCGCCCTGCTGCAGGACCGCGTACCCGGCGCGGAGCGCCTCCTCCAGCTTCGCCCGGTAGGCCTGCTCCATCTCCGGGGTCATGGACCCGCGGCGGATCGTGCCCGCGCCGCCGTGGATCGCGATGACGATCGGGTTGTCGCCGTGATGCTGGGCGTGGTGCGACGGGTCGTGCTGGTGCCCGGCGCCGTGCTGGTGCTCGGCGCCGGCGGCGTGCTGCTGCGAGCCCTGGGCGTTCTGCGCCGCGGCGACTCGCGGCGAAGCGCCGAAGACGAGGCCGAGTGCCAGAGCGGCGGCGAGGCCGTGGTGGACGAGCGTCGGTCCGCTGTGCATCTCTGCTCCTTCGCTGGGGTTGCGGACAGTCGTACAACGCGTGAGACGCATGGGAAGTTACATGCGGCCTCCGGCGCGCGGTAGTGCGCGATCACCTGGCCCGGCAGTTGCGTGTCCGCGCCCGATCACGTCGGATCCTGGGGCCGGATAGAAGCCTGCACCACCGGGAGGCCGCATATGACGACACCGATCTGGCAACGGGCGCTGGCCGAAGCCATCGGCACCTTCGCCCTCATTTTCGTCGGCGTGCTCGCGGTCACGGCCGGCGACGTGGCCGTCTTGCCGGAGGGCACCGTGAACCTCGCCTCGATCGCCTTCGCGCACGGGCTGATCATTGCGGTCATGGTCGCGGCGCTGGCGGCGGTCTCCGGCGGGCACTTCAACCCCGCGATCACTTTGGGCTTCGTCGTGACGGGCCGGATGGACGTGGGCACGGGCGCGGTCTACTGGCTCTCGCAGCTCGTCGGCGGAGCCGTCGCCGCGTTCATCCTGGCCGCCGTCATCGGCGCCGACGCCGTCGCCGCGGGGACGCCGGCGCTCGCGCCCACCATCCCGGCCGGCGCGGGGATCGTCCTCGAGGCGATCGCGAGCTTCTTCCTCGTGTTCGTGGTCTTCGGGACCGCGGTCGACGAGCGGGCGCCGGCGTCGATCTTTCCCTTCGCGATCGGGTTGACGATCACGCTGGACATCATGGCGATCGGACCGCTGACCGGCGCCGCGGTCAACCCCGCGCGCGCCTTCGGCCCGGCCCTCGCCTCGGGCGCGTGGGACGACCAGCTCGTCTACTGGATCGGCCCGCTCATCGGCGGCGCGCTCGCCGGCTGGGTCATGCACTACGCCTTCCTCACCCGCGCGCCGACGCCGCCGGTCGCCGAGCGCGGTGGCCCGGCGCCGGGAGAGGAGAGGGGTTGAGGCGGGCCGGGGGCGCCACGCCTCCCGCGGGCGAACCGCGTCGGCGCCGCCGATCCGATCGCGCCCGCTGAGCCGGGGTCCGCGGGCCTCCCAACACGAACCCCCGGGCGGTGATTTCACCGCACCGGGGGTTGGTTTTTCCGAGGCGTCGGCAGGACGCCCGCCGCGCTACCTCACCCGCGAGCGCTCCGCCCGCGCCAGCGAGATCGGGTTGAATACGAACTTGAACGTCCCGTGCGACTGGCCGCGGTACAGCACCTCGGGCGCGAAGAGGTAGAGCATCCCCTTCCCGACGGGCGCCTCGACGACGGCCGCGCCGCCCTGGAGGCGTTCCTGGCCCCACGCCCAGCCGCTGCGCAGCGGCTCGGGGCTGTCGTACCAGGCGACGGCGCGCACGCCGGCGGTCTCCGCGCCGGGCTCGAGACGCAGGACCGGCGAGCGGACGAACATGAAGTCGGCGTACTCGCGCAGCCCGAAGGCGACCGGGCGGGTATTGTCCACCCGGGCCTGGAGGATCGAGCCGGGGACGTAGAACTCCTCCGGCGCCAGCCGCTCGCCGTTCTCCTTGACCAGGTGGTCGCCGACCGGGAGGCCGAGGTGCCGCGCGAGGACCGTCGAGCTGCCGATCGTGATCACCGTGCCGCCGTCCTCGAGGAACTTCTTGATCTGCGGGACCGTCTTCGCGACGGTGACCTGGCCGAGCATGTGGCGGTACTCGGCCGGGATCGCCGACTCGTCCATCGACCACGGCGAGCGGCCCTGCCGGTCGGAAGCCGGGATCGCGCCGTCCACGAAGACGAGGACGTCGAAGTCCTTCTTCAGGTTCCCCCGATCGAGCCGCTGCGGGAAGACGACCTCGAAGGGGAAGTCGAACTGCTCGAAGAGCCAGCGCGTCCAGCCGGACTCCATCGAGCCGCCGTAACGGTCCCACAGGCCGATCCGGACGGGGCGCAGGCGGTAGTGCTCGCCCGCGGGCCGCTCGGTCGCGGCGTCGAAGGAGATGCCGAGCTCCTGCGCGAGCTGGACGAGCCGCTGGCGCACGTTCCCCTTCGCCGGGATGAAGAACGTCCCGGCCGGGTACGTCTTCCCGCCGTGGGTCCATTCATCGGCCAGACGGTAGACCTCGACGCGGGCGGCGAGGAGCCGGTTCGCCGCCTTGAAGGCGTCGTTGTACGCCGTCGAGAGGAGCCAGCCGGCCGTCGCGCCCTCGGCGACCGTGCCCGGAGGCGGCGAGAGGTGGAACCCTTCGATCACCTCGAACGGACCGTCGAAGCCGTCCAGGATCCGGTCGAACTCGACCGCCATCTGATAGGCGAGCGTCCACCCGGCCGCGTCGTACGGCGGGATCGGCGGGCCGCCCGGGTAGCGGAAGTCGTTCGGGTGGTCCTGGGGCTCGAACATGTCGAGGATGTGCGGGCGGAAGGCCTGCGCCGTCTTGATGACGTAGGAGCCCTTCGGGTACCGCTTCCCGTTGACGGTGAAGTCCTCCGTCGCGCGGTGGACGGTGATCCCCGTCTCGAGGAGCGCCTCGACGAACTTGGTCGCCGTCGCGAAATCGGCCTGGTCGGCGGGGATGATGTAGCCCCGCGGGTCTCGCCACTCGGGGCGGTAGAGGAGCGACATCGCGAGGCGCGACTCCTCGTCGTCCGGCGGGTTCGGGAGCAGCCCGCCGACGGCCATCCCGTCGGCGTCGAGCGCCGCCTTCGACTCCTCGGCCAGCGCCTGGCGCACGGCGTCGATCCGCTTCGGCCAGACCGTCCAGGAGTCCCGGCTGCCGCGCTCGATCGAGTTCATCCCCATGCGCCAGAAGTTGAAGAGGAGCGTCTCCCGGTAGCGGGACGCGTAGTCCAGGACCGCGTAGTTGGCCGTGACCGAGTATTCCACCGACTGCCGGAAGTGCCACTTCTGCGGCTGGATCGGCAGCGGCAGGTCGCCGCTCGGGAGCTGCCGGTTGGCGACGAAGGGGATCTCGATCGGCGTCGGGTTGCCGATCGTCTCCGTCAGCAGCCCGATCATGTTGTGGAAGTAGGTGACCGTGCGCAGCCCGCCGTTCCACCAGGTCGAGTAGTTGGCGCCGCGCCGCATCGTGGCGCCGCCCTTCCCCTCGGAGACGAAGCGGCTGTGCATGGCCGCGCCGACCTGGTCGAGGGTGGTGATGACGAGCGGGTCGACGTTGTAGTTGAACGGATCACGGAACGGAGGCGCGAAGAGGACCGTCCCCGTCGGGCCCGTCTGGTGGTGGTTGTAGACGATCTGCGGGAACCACTCGTGGAAGAGGACCCGATTCATGTTCTCGGTCTCGGGCTGCGTCGACATGTAGAAGTCGCGGTTGTTGTCGTGCCCGATGTACTTCTGGTACAGGCGCGGGATGCCGCGGGTCGAGCGCTTCGTCGGGTCCGGCTCGCGCATGTACCAGTTCGAGACGAGGTCCATCCCATCCGGGTTCGCGTGCACCGCGAGGACGATGACGTCGTTCAGGATGCGAAGCGTCTCCGGGTCGTCGCGGCTGACGAGCTGGTAGACGGTCTCGAGGAGCTGCTGCGCGCCGAGCACCTCGGTGGCGTGCAGCCCGCCGTCGATCCAGACGACGGCCTTCCCCTCGGCTGCGAGGCGCCGGGCCTCGGCCTCGGAGACGCCCTCCGCCCGCGCGAGACGCCGGGAGATCTGGCGGTAGCGCTCCAGGTTCGCGTGGTTCTCCGGCGACGTGACGATCGCCATGAGCTGGTCACGCCCCTCGGCCGTCTTGCCGATCGACACGACCTTGATGCGGTCGGATTCGGCGTCGAGCCGGCGCCAGTACTCCGCGAACTGCGTGTAGTTGGGGAGCACGTAGTCGGCGCCGATCGTGTGGCCGAAGAACTCCTCGGGCGTGGTGACCCGGGCCTTGCCCTGGACGGCGGTCTGCGCCTGGAGCGCGGTCGCGCCCGCAAGGAACAGCGCCGGCAGGGCCCGGAACGTCCGGCGGGTGAGCGTCATCTGCATGGGCAGGTCCTCCTTGTTCCGGTACGACACGGTCTCGCCGGAGTGGGCCCCGGCGGTCCATCGCGGATGTTCGGTGGGTTGGACGACCATCATAACGCATGGATCGATGGTAAGCCAGGGTGGGCGGCTCGGGGAAATCCGTTCGTGGAGCCGGGTACAAGACAGGTGACGGTCCACCCGGGCTCTCCAGGTGACCGTCCACCCAGGCTTTTCGGCGCGGCGTCGGCCGGCCGGAACGTGAAGAGGTACCGCGTATGTCGACACAGCAAGCCGCGGAGCGGCGGCCCAACGATCCGCCTCGGGCACAGCAGGCCGGGGATCGCGGGGACGCGCCCGGCGCACCGTCGCCCGCGCTCCCGCCGCGGCGGACGTGGCTGACCTTTCTCATACTTTTGGCGGCGAACTTCCTCCTCGTCCGCGCGCTCTTCCCCGGCGGCGAGGACCCCGTCAAGGTGCCGTACACGTTCTTCAAAGAGCAGGCGGCGCGGGGCAACGTCGAACGGGTCTACAGCCGGGGCGAGACGCTGACGGGTCGGTTCCGCACGCCGGTGGTGTACCCGCCCGCGCCGCCGGGCGACGCGGCGACCGGCGGCGAGCAGGCCGCCGAACGTGCCCCGGCCACCGGACCCGAGCCGGCCGCCGAACGCGGGCAGGCCGTCGAGCGCGCGCCGGCCACCGGGAGCGAGCGGGCCCCGGCCGCCGGGCGCGAGCCGGCGCCGTCCACGGGGATCGCCCGGCGCGGTGCGCGCGAGGCCACGCCGCGCCAGATCACGGACTTCATCACGACGATCCCCGCCTTCGTCGATCCCGGCCTCGAGGAGCTGCTGATCGCGAACGGCACGGAGATCAGCGCGGAGCCGATCCAGGACGGCAACCCGTGGCTCCAGTTCCTATTCAGCTTCGCGCCGGCGCTGCTCCTGATCGGGGCATACGTCTGGTTCTATCGCCGCCTGGCGAAGCACGGCGGCCCGGCCGGGATGCTCGGCTCGATGGGGAAGAGCGGCGCCCGGCGCTTCGACCAGGACCCGAGCCGGCGGGTCACGTTCGACGACGTCGCCGGGATCGACGACGCCGAGAACGAACTGGTCGAGATCGTCGACTTCCTGAAGAACCCGGAGAAGTACACGCGCCTGGGCGCCCGGGCGCCGAAGGGCGTGCTGCTCGTCGGCCCGCCGGGGACGGGGAAGACGCTGCTGGCCAAGGCGGTCGCGGGCGAGGCGGGCGTGCCGTTCTTCTCGATGTCGGGTTCCGAGTTCGTGGAGATGATCGTGGGCGTCGGCGCCGCGCGGGTGCGGGACCTCTTCAAGCAGGCCCGCGAGAACGCGCCCGCCATCATCTTCATCGACGAGATCGACTCGATCGGCCGGGCGCGGGGCCAGTTCGCGATCGGCGGCGCGAGCGAGCAGGAGCAGACGCTGAACCAGATCCTGCACGAGATGGACGGCTTCACCGGGAGCGAGGGCGTGATCGTGCTCGCGGCGACGAACCAGCCCGACCTCCTGGACAAGGCGCTGCTCCGCGCGGGCCGCTTCGATCGACGCGTGATCGTGAACCTCCCGGACCGGGCCGGCCGGAAGGCGATCCTCGAGGTGCACACCCGTCGCGTCCCGCTCGCCCCGGATGTGGACCTGGACGAGCTGGCGAAGGCGACGCCGGGGTTCAGCGGCGCGGACCTGCGGAACCTCGTGAACGAGGCGGCGCTCCTCGCCGCGCGGCGCGACCAGGACAAGGTACGCCAGGCGGACTTCCTGGACGCGCTGGAGAAGATCATGCTCGGCCCCGAGCGGCCGATCCTGCTGGGCGAGGAGGACCGGAGGCGGATCGCGTACCACGAGGCCGGGCACGCGATCCTGGGGCTCGTCGTCCCGGGCGCCGACCCGGTCCAGCGCGTGACGATCGTCCCGCGCGGGCAGGCGCTGGGCGTGACGTACCAGCGGCCCGACAGCGACCGCTACAACTACCCCGAGGAGTACCTACGGGCGCGGATCATCGGGATCCTGGGCGGCCGCGCGGCGGAGGAGCTCGTCTTCGGCACGCGCACGACGGGCGCGCAGAACGACATCGAGCAGGCCACCCACCTCGCCCGCAACATGGTCACGCGGTGGGGGATGAGCGACCGGCTGGGGATGGTCAACCTCGCCCCGCGGGAGAACCCGTACCTGGGCACGGTCGACGTCTACGCGCCGCGGCAGTACAGCGAGGCGACGGCGGCGGCGATCGACGCCGAGGTCCAGCGGGTGATCCAGGAGTGCCACGACGAGGCGCGTCGCCTGCTCCAAGAACACCGCGCCGCCCTCGACGCCCTCGCCCGGGCGCTCCTCGAGCGCGAGACGCTGGACGAGGAGGAGATCCTGGAGGTGACGGGTCTCCGGCGGGCGACGGCGCCGGAAGGGGAGGAGGAAGAGACGGCCGCCGCGACAACGGGGTAGGCGACGGCCGTCGCCGCCCGTCCCATTGTGCCCTGGCCCTGGCCCGCCGTGGACCGTATCCCGGCTCCCAGGTCGACCCGCCCCTACGGGCCACCGGCCGCCGAGCTCGCCGCCGTCGAGATCCCTTTGCCGTCCAGTACGGCCTCGGAAATCCAGAAAGGGTTTGGACTACCTCTTGCCCTCACGGCCGGGTCGTGGATAATCTACGATTCTATCGTGGATAATCCACGATCGAATCGCGAATCGTCCTGCATCCGACGTTCGGGGCCCATATGTACGACCATCCCACGATCCTTCCCCGCGCCGCGAGCGCGCTGTTTCGCCGGGCGCTCGGCACCGTGCGTGTCGTGGTCGTCATGGGACCGCGACAGGCCGGGAAGAGCACGTTCGTCCGCCACGACCCGGCCACAGCCGACAGGCCGTACGTGACGCTCGACGATCCGGACACGCTCCTCCGGGCACAGGCCGATCCGCGGGCCTTCGTGGCGAACGCACCCGTCACGATCGACGAGGTCCAGCGCGTGCCCGAACTGGTGCTCGCGGTGAAGGCCGCGGTCGACGCCCAGCCCACGCGGAGAACCGGAGAGTACGTTCTCACGGGCTCCGCCAAGTTGCTGGCCGTCCCCGGCATCGCCGATTCCCTGGCGGGCCGGGCGTTCTACCTGCAGCTCTGGCCCATGACGCGGCGGGAGCTGCTCGGCCTCGGCGAGACCGGCATCTGGGGCGAATTCTTCGCACACCCGCCGACCGAATGGCCGGATCTCGTGCGAGCACAGACCACCCCCGAGACGCCCTGGGAGGACGCCGTCTCCCGGGGAGGGTTCCCGGAGCCCGCGCTGCAGATCGAGAGCGACGCCGACCGCGCGCTCTGGTTCCGCGGCTACATCGCCACGTTCCTCGAGCGCGACCTCCGGGATCTGCGGGCCGTGGGCAGGATCGTGGATGTGGAACGCCTCATGCGCGCGGCGGCGCTCCGCCTGGGGAACCTGCTCAACGTGAGCGAACTCAGCCGGGACACCCAGATCCCGGCGACGACGGTGCGCGACTACGTGACGCTGCTCGCGACCTCGTACCAGGTCGTCCGCCTGGAGGCGTATGCCGTCAACCGCACCAAACGCCTGATCAAGACGCCCAAGTTGTACTGGAACGACGCAGCGGTCGGTCTCCGACTCGGCGGCGGCTCTCCTGGCGGAGCGCACTTCGAGAACTACGTCCTCACCGACCTCCTCGCCTGGCGGGATACGCAGATCGAGCAGACGGAGGTGACGTATTGGAGGACGACGACGGGACTCGAGGTCGACTTCGTGGTCGAGCGGGGCGCGGCGCTCCTCGGCATCGAGACGAAGACGACGTCGCGGCCGCGGCCGGAGGACGCCCGCGGGCTCCGTGCGTTCCTCGAGGAGTACCCCGACAGGGCAGTGGGCGGACTCCTCCTGCACACCGGCCGCGACGTGTTCTGGATGCACGACCGCGTGCTCGCGGTGCCGTGGTGGCGGGTGATGTGACGGAAACGCGGGGTCGCCTCACGGCACGGCGACAACGCACGCCCGGGCGCGCTCACCCCGCCAGCTTCTGCCCCACGGCGCCGAGGTGGTAGGCGACGTGGGCGACCGCCGCGAGCGCGCCGCCGAAGGATCGTTCGTCGACCCGGGCACGTTGCCGGAACGCGTCGAGGAGCGCTTCGTAGCCGGCGCGGAGCTGGTCGCGGAGCTCCCGCCACTGCGCCTCGTCGACGGTCGAGACCCGCCAGCTCTCCGACCAGTCCCGCCCCTCCCAGCGGTCCATGATGAAGTCCACCGAAGCGGAGAGGCTGAAGACCATGGGGTGCACGTGCGCGGCGATGGTCGTGCCGTTGGGCCCGGACGGCTTCGACGCTTCTTCCGCGCTCAGCCCGTCGAGCAGGGCGAACCACCCCGCCTTCGGGCCGTGGTCGGTGAAGTAGCTCCAGGGCTGCTGCGGGCCTTCGAACCCCTCGCGGAGCACGGCGATCAACTGCTCGAGGGCTTTGTCGGGGGCGACGGTGGTGTTTTGCATGGGTTCTCCTGTGGTGGTTGTGGTGGAGGTTGTCCGCTTCGTCGTCGCGGACGGCGCGGGGCGGAAGATGAGTTTCGGGTTTTGTTCGGTCAAGGGGTGTGGAACCGACTCGGCTGGCACCCACCCGCTGCGGAACGGACCCAGGCCAAGCGGACCTGGGTCCGGCGCTCAGACCCCGCGCACCAGCCGCACCGCGTCGAGAAGCCCGATCGCCTCGACCCCGCCCCCAAGGGAAACGACTCATCGCCCGGTTAGGCGGCGAGCCGGGGCGTGGCGCGAAAGACGTCGCACGCGAATCGGAACCCCTTTGAAACTGATGGGGCGGAGGAGGGCTTGACCTCGATCGCCCAGGGCTCGCCCCCGGACAGCTCCAGCAGGTCGATCTCCGCGCCCGCGCTCGTTCGGTAGAACCACGGCTGCGTGCCGGGCGGTGCCGCGTCGATCAGGTTCTCGATCACAAATCCTTCCCAGCTCCCACCGACCATGGGGGTGATCGAGGAGCGCGTCCAGCGTGCCGAGCCCGAGGAGTGCGTGCACTATACCGCTGTCGCGAACGTAGGCCTTCGGCGACCGGACGAGTCGCTTTCCCACGTTCGCCGCCCACGGTTGGAGCCGCCTCACGAGCAATAGGTCTACGAGGAGATCGACGTAGCGGGTCACCGTCTGACCGCTGACGCCAAGACCGGCCGCGAGCCGGGAGGCGTTCAGGAGTGCGCCCTGCTCGTAGGCGAGCATTGTCCAGAACCGCCGGAGGGTTTCGGCGGGGATGCGCGGGCCTAGCGCCGGCACGTCCCGCTCCAGGTAAGTGCGGATGAGCGCGTGCCGCCATTCCATGCTCGCGTCGTCGGCGGCGAGGAAGCTGTCGGGAAAACCTCCGCGGACCCATAGACGGTCGATCGTCCTGCGAACGGAGTCGGATTGCACGCGTGTCCGGTCGGCGGCGGTGTCCGGGCTCGTCGCGCGTGTGGCCGTCGCGGCGACGACTACGTCGACGAGGAACGGCGTCAGCTCGACGATGGCGATGCGCCCCGCGAGCGTCTCCGATGTCTGACGCAGGAGATCGAGGGACGCCGATCCTAGGAGCAAGAACTGCCCCGTTCGTAGCCCTGCCCGTCGGCGGCGGTCGATGATCCCACGAAGGATTTTGAACAGGTCGGGCATTCGGTGGATCTCGTCGAGGACGACGAGTCGCCCCTCGTGGGCATCGAGGTAGCGCTCCGGATCGGCCAGCCGTGTGAGGTCCGCCGGCCGTTCGAGATCCAGGTAGACCGCGTCCTCGCCTCTTTCTTCGGCGACTTCGAGCGCGAGGGTGGTTTTTTCCACCTGCCGTGACCCGATTAGGAGGATGGTGGGAAGCGGTTTAGCAGGTCTAAGATACGGTATTGGGCCAAGAGGTCGATTATCCTTGCAAATCTATTATGGAATGGAAGATTTGCAAGCTACATGGGCATGTTTCACAGTTTTCACCCTTTTAATAATCAGAATGCAACAAACTTGACTTGCGGAGCGAAGGAGTACATTCTTGCTCCCATGCGCTTGCTAGAGCTCTTAATCCTCGGCCCGCTGGGACCAATAGCCGCTGTGGTCGTAGGGTGCTGTCTTGACAGGTGGGGAGGCGACGGGCACCCACCTCGGAAGAAGCAACGCCGACCGAGACGCGGACGTCGGAATTGGCTCACGCGCGCTCATTTCGTCCGCCTGGCCAGCGTAATCCGCGCCAACGCGCGGCCTCATAGAAGCCTGGCCATTAAGAGGGTCAGTGTCAGACCCCAGATTTACCCTCCGTCTGTGTCTCAGGCGGCCTCATTGCCGGACGATGCTGCCGGCCGGCGCAATGGATGTTCGACCCTGATCCATTCCACCCCACACCTCGGAGGTCCGTATGCCGCAGCTTACCTATGAGGTACTCCGCAGCGCCGTCGATGGCACTGGCATTGCCTTCCGGTCCGTCACCCGCTTGGAGCCTGTCGGCGGCCCAGGTGACAAGCTGTACCCTCCCACATTCGGAGAGGAGGTCGACGTTCCGTCTCCCCTAGA
>Ga0207873_1002975_pt1 | contig 12991 bp, 13 predicted proteins | sample BGWIniCompost_FD_187373 | JGI IMG/M metagenome (GOLD analysis project Ga0207873, IMG submission 187373) | Cellulose adapted compost microbial communities from Newby Island Compost Facility, Milpitas, CA, USA - BGW Initial Compost (SPAdes)... ... | reverse complement strand
GGCGGACACCCCCACCAGCTCCGGCGCCCGCCGCGCCCCGGGCGGCTCCGCGGTCTGCGCGGCCAGGCGTGCGGTCCAGCGCCGGGACAGGCCGGCGACCAGCAGCAGCGCGGCCACCAGGACCAGCTTCACCAGCAGGGTCCGCCCGTAGGACGTCCCGGTGAGCGCCGGCCAGGACCCGAGGCCGCGCCAGGACTGGTAGACGCCGGTCACCGCGAGCACGACCACGCAGGCGAAGGCCAGCCGGGAGAAGCGGGCGACCGTGTCGGGCGAGACCGGCCGCCGGGCCCGGTGCAGGGTGAGGAGCAGCGCGGTCAGGCCCCCCAGCCAGCAGGCGGTCGCCAGCAGATGCACCACCGAGGAGACCATCGCCACCGGCACCTGGATCCCGGCCGAGGCGTGCTCGGCCGCCGCCCAGGTGAGGGCGAGCCCCACGGCGAGCACGGCACCGGCCGCGAGCTGGACGGGGTGCCTCGGGCCGGACGCGCGGCGCCGGGCGAGCAGCAGCAGAGCCGCGCCCGTCACCAGGACCAGCGCCAGCCGGACCAGCAGGGCGAGGCCCGGGCGCCCGGTGAGGGCCCTGCCCACGGCGGAGGGGTCGAGGGCGGTGGCCGGCGAGGTGCCGTTCTCGTAGGGAGCGCGCAGCACCAGCAGCACCGCGGTGCCGGCCAGCAGCGTCCACCAGCCGGTGAACAGCGGCAGCCGCAGCGGCCGGGTGTCGGCGGGACGGCACCGCACCGCGAACACCGCCGCGCCGATCAGCAGCACGGCGCCGATGTACGTGAGATAGCGGGCGGTGTCGTAGAGGCTCGCGGTGACCGGGTGCTCGTCCGGTTCGGCGGGGGCGGCGGGTGCGGTGGGCGAGGGCTTGCCGACGGAGAAGGTGAAGGCGCCGGACACCGGGTGGCTGTCGGCGGAGACCACCCGCCAGGCGACCGTGTAGGTGCCCTCGGCCAGTTCGCCGGGCAGCGCCACCCGGGCGGTGTCGGGGGCGTCCCGGGCGTGCTCCGGCTCGCCCAGGTGGACGCGGCGGTTGTCGGGGCCGTAGATCCGGAACGAGTCCTCCAGCAGGCCGACGGACTCCGTGAAGGAGAGGGTGATGTGCCGGGGAGCGGTCTTGACGACGCTGCCGTCCGGCGGGTCGGAGGAGCGCAGCGCGGCATGGGCGCCCGCGGGCGCGGCACTGCCCAGGACCAGCAGTACCAGCAGGGAGCCCAGCAGCATCAGCCGCGACAGCCGCCGGTCCCCCGGACCGCCGGCGACCCCGTCCGGCCCGCGCCCCCTCCCGCCGGTTCCGGTCACCTCGTCTGGCAGCCCTCGCACGACCCACTCGCCTCCTGGCCTCGCCTTTGGCCTAGTACGGACGGCAGGCCCATTGTGCTCATCGCGCCCGGGCCGCGAGGCCCCCGGCTGCTCACCAGGTCGGCCGGGCCGAGGCTCCTCCGTCGACGACCAGGTCGTGGCCGGTCACCCAGGAGGCGAGCGGGGAGGCGAGCCAGGCGCAGGCGTCGCCGATGTCCTCGGGGCGGCCCAGGCGGCCGGTGGCCCGGCGCCAGCGGGCCACACCCTCCGGCCAGTCCTCCGCCAGGCCCTCGCGGTCGATCAGCCCGGGCGAGACCGTGTTGACGCGCACGCCCCACGGGCCGTACTCGAGGGCCGCCGAGCGGGCGTGCATCACCACCGCCGCCTTGGAGGCGCAGTAGTGCGCATGGGCCGGGGCGGGCAGACGGGCCTCCACGGAGGCGATGTGGGTGACGGAGCCGCCGCCGTTCCGCCGCATCCGCTCGGCCGCGGCCTGGGTGCAGGCGAAGACGCTGGTGACATTGGTGTCCAGCACCGCCCGCCACTCGGCCGCCGTCATGCCGGGCAGTTCCTGGACGGGCTGCACACCCGCGTTGTTGACCAGCGCGGTCAGCGTGCCGCCGCCCCACTCGGCCGCCCGGGCCACCAGGTCCCGGCAGGCGTCCTCGTCGGTGAGGTCGGCCCCGGCCAGCACCACCGCCGCACCGCCCGACTCCTCGATCCGGGCGGCGGTCTCCTCTGCGGAGGTCACCGCCGTGCGGCAGTGCAGCGCGACCTTGGCGCCCTCCGCGGCGAGGCGCAGCGCGATGCCCCGCCCCAGGCCGCCGCCCGCACCCGTGACCAGAGCGACCTGACCCGTCAGCAGTCCATGTCCCGTCATGTGCGGCAGAGTTCCATGATCTGCGCCGCACGCTGCGGATAGCGGTTGATCAGCTCCGCCGCGTCCCCCTGCTCGTACCCCTCGCAGGTGAACCCCGGGGCCATGGTGCAGCCGAACAGCGTCCACGACCGCCCCGGCGCCACCCGGGCACCCATCCAGGTCCCTGCGGGGACGGTGAGCTGCACGTGCTGGCCGCCCAGGACGTCGGGGCCGAGCACGGGCGTGCGGGACGTGCCGTCCGGGGAGAGCAGCAGCATCTGCAGCGGGTCGCCCAGGTAGTAGTGCCAGATCTCGTCGGTGGGCAGGCGGTGCAGCGCGGAGAAGTCGCCGGGCCGGTCGGTGAGCAGGGCGACGATGGCGGTGCCCTCGGGGCGGCCGTCGGGGCGCTGCGGACCGGCCCACATCTGCCGGAACCGTCCTCCTTCGCGGGGGATCGGCTCCATACGGAAGTGGGCGACCAGTTCGTCGGGCGTCACCTGCGGAAGGCTACCTCGTGGGTGAGAAAGGCGAGTTGTGCTTTCTTCTCCGGCACGTACACATCCGGAAGGTCGACCTCGGGCAGCACCACCACCGGGCCCGCCCGGAAGCCCAGCCGCAGGAAGCGGGCGATCGCCTTCTCGTTGGCCACGTCCGGGTCGATCACCACCCGGCGGCGGCCCATTCCGTGGAAGACATAGGTCGTTATCGCGGTGGCCAGCCCGGCGGTCCAGCCGTGCCGGGCGGCGCCGTCCTCGGCGGGCGCGATCAGCAGATGCACGCCGATGTCGCCCGGCCGGACGGGGTAGCACTCGCCGACCCGGTCGGCCTCCGGCTCGTAGGTCTGCAGCAGCGCGGCCGGGGTGCCGTCCTTGACCACGAGAAAGGCGTGATGGGTCTCCAGGGTGTCCATGTGGGCGTAGATCTCCGCCACTTGACGCTCGGTGAGACCGTTCATGCCCCAGAAGACGGCGCGTTCCTGGCTGACCCAGCGGTGCAGCAGGGGCGCGTCGGCGGGCACGTCGAGCGGCAGGATGCGCACCCGGCCGAAGCCGTCGACCTCCTGCTCGTGGACGGCCGGACGGGAGGCGTACGGGTCAGACATCGGACTCCTTCGTCAGCTGCGCCCAGTCGGTGACGACCGGGACGAGGTCTCCCACCAGCCACAGCGGCTGCTGGTCGCGGTGGTGGGGCGAGCCCGGCACCCCGGAGGCGCCGAACGGCACCACCCAGCCGCTGTTCTCGCGCCGGGCCAGATCCCAGACGTAGCGGGCGGCGGGGCCGCGGGCGGCGAGGTCGGTGACGCCGGGCACGGCCGAGGTGCACAGCACACAGTCGTGATCGCCGGACAGCCCCGGCTCCCGGTCCGCCTCCTCCGGCGGCAGGGCCCGCCACGGGGCCAGGCGGTGGGTGTCGCCCCAGGTGCCGGCGGGCGGCCGGGCGGCCACCTCCTCGAGCGCCTCGCGCACCACGCCGGAGCGGTCGATGCCGAACAACTCGCGGGCGTTCAGCAGGTGTTCCAGGGCGAAGCCGATCCGCGGCAGCAGCGCCAGCCAGGGCAGGAACACCTCGGGATACGGGGGCGGCGTGGCCAGCGCGGCGAACGCCGGCTGTGCCGCGAGCCGCCGTACGACCGCACCGCGCACCGCGGCGTAGCGGGCGGCCTCGGGGCTGCCGGCGTCCATGCGGCGGTCCCAGCCGAGCAGCCGCTCGCGCAGACCGGCGGCGGGTCCGCTCAGTCCCGCGGGGTCGAGGGCGGCGAGCCGGTCCAGCAGCGCGGCGGCGGAGGCGAGATGGGTGTCGGTGTGGATGGCGGGCATGTCGGCGGCGGACCAGCGCTCCCGTCCTGCGAGCAGCTCGGCGATCCGCTCGGCTCGGTGCGGCGGGGCGAACTCGACGCCGAGGGGCTCCGCGGGCCCGCGCTGGTTCGCCATCACGGCGACCCCGTGGGTCAGCCCGGCCCGCGGTGACTCGTGCCACCCCCGCCAGTCGTGGCCGGGTTCCCAAGCGGGCACCAGGCGCCGGCGGTTGGCCTCGGCCCGCACCGGCACCCGGCCCGCGACCCGGTGCAGGGTGCCGCCGTCCGTGTCGGCCGCCTGCACGACGTTGACGGGCTCCGCCCACAGGTCGAGGGCCCGGTCGACGTCGCCGACGGTGCGGGCCCGCAGCAGGGGGAGCAGCGCGGAGAAGCCGAGGTCCCCGGTGACGCGGGGCGGGTAGCGCAGGGCGACGGCGAGCGGGGGCGCGGAGGGGTCGGCGGCTCCGGTGGTCCCGTCCTCCGGGCCCTCGGGTCCCCCGATGACGACCGGACCGCGGGCGGTCTCGACGACCTCCGTCTCCACCGGCTCCTCCCCGGCCACCTCGATCGTCTCGGTGTGCCGGGAGGCGCGCCGCCACGTGCCGTCGGGGTCCAGGGCCTCGATCCCGGCCCCGGTGCGGCGCAGTCGCTCGCGGTAGAGGTCCTGGTAGTCGGCCATGGCGTTGGTGATGGCCCAGGCGACGGAGCCGGTGTGCCCGAAGTGGGCGATGCCCGGGACGCCCGGCACGGCGAGGCCGACGACGTCGAACTCCGGGCAGGACAGGTGGATCTGCTGGTAGACGCCGGGGTCCTCGATGAAGCGGTGCGGGTCGCCCGCGATCACCGCGTGTCCGGTGGTGGTGCGCTCCCCGGCGACCAGCCAGCCGTTGCTGCCGGAGGTGCCGGGCCCGTCGGCGGCGAAGAGCCCCATGGCGTCCGCCCCGAGGTGGGCGGCGACCTGTTCGCGCCAGAGCTTCGCGGGGAAGCCGGCGAAGAGGATGTGCGTGGCGAGCCAGACCCCGAGCGGGGTCCAGGGTCTCCAGCGCCCCGGCAGCACTCCGGCCCGCCCGAACTCAGGGGCGGACGCCGCACTCAGCCCCTCATTGACACCGTCCACGTACGCCCGGACCCACTCCGCCGTCTCCGGGTCCCGGCGCTCCAGGGCCTCGAAGCAGCGCTGCGCCGTGTCGGCGAGCCGGGCCCGGCGGGCGAGCCGGTCCCAGGGAAGGGCCTCGGCGCCGAGGAAGGACGCGGAGGTGCCCTGCAGCCGGTGCCGCTCGACCTCCAGCTGCCAGGCCCGGTCGAGGGCGGTGACCCGGCCCTGGACGCGGGCCAGTTCGAGCGCGCTGTCCGCTCGCAGGTGCGGGATGCCCCAAGCGTCCCGGAAGATCTCGCCGGCCACTGTGCCCTCATTCCCCTTTAGGTTAGGCTCCCCTAAGTACTGGTGCGGGAATCGTAGTCGAAGGGTGAACAACCGATGGGGCAGGGGCGGGGATGGGAGGGCGCGGTCCTCAAGCTGATGCGGGCGAAGGACTTCGTGCTCACCGTGACAGGGGCCGAGAACGTCACCGGGGACTACCGGAGGGTCCACTTCACCGACGGAGGGCTGCTCGGCGCGATCGACGTGCACCCGACCATGTGGGTGCGGCTGTGGTTCGACAACGCGGGCAAGCCGCACCAGCGCGGCTACACCCTGGTCGACCCGGACCCCGCCGCCGGGACCTTCGCCGTCGAGTTCGCCCTGCACGAGGGCTGCGCCAGCGACTGGGCCCGCGCCGCGAAGGCCGGCGACACCATCGAGGCGACCGTCCAGGGCACCGGTTTCCAGCACCCCGACCCCGTCCCCTCCCACGTCTTCGCGATCGGCGACCCGGCCTCCCTGCCCGCGATCAACTCGCTGCTCGGCGCGCTGGGTTCCGCACCGGCGACCATCTGGTTCGAGGGCTCGCTGGACGGGCTGCCGTGCGCCGCCGCCCCGGAGCGGCACGAGGTGCGTGCGGTGCCGCGCAAGGAGGACGGCGACCACCTGGTGCGGCGGGTCCGCACCGAGCTGCCCGGCCTGCTGCGCGCCACGCCCGACCCGTACGTCTGGATCGCCTGCGAGGCCAGGACCACCCGGGCGCTCAGTTCCTTCGTCCGCAAGGAGCTGCACCTGCCGAAGCAGCGGATGCACGCCCTGGGGTACTGGCGCGCGAGCTGAGCCGCGGCGCGCGATCATCGGGGCATGGATGTCACTCTGCACCTCGCCCAGGACCCCGAGGCCGACGCGCTGCTGGGCCGCAGTCCGCTCGCCGCGCTGACCGGCATGCTGCTGGACCAGCAGATCCCGATGGAGTGGGCGTTCAAGGGCCCGGCGACCATCGCCCGGCGGATGGGCGCCGACGACCTGGACGCACACGAGATCGCCGCGTACGACCCGGAGGCGTTCGCGGCGCTGCTCGCCGAGAAGCCGGCGGTGCACCGCTACCCCGGCTCGATGGCCGGCCGCATCCAGCAACTGTGCCGGTACCTCGTCGAGCACTACGACGGCGACGCCGAGGCCGTGTGGCGGGACGTGGGCAGCGGCGCGGAACTGCTCCGACGGCTGCAGGACCTGCCCGGCTTCGGCAAGCAGAAGGCCCAGATCTTCCTGGCCCTGCTCGGCAAGCAGCTCGGCGTCCGGCCCGAGGGCTGGCGCGAGGCCGCCGGCGCCTACGGCGAACCCGGCGCCTACCGCTCGGTCGCCGACATCACCGGCCCCGAGTCCCTGACCAAGGTGCGCGCCCACAAGCAGGAGATGAAGGCCGCGGCCAAGGCCGCCAAGGCGGCGAAGACGTCATAGCCCCGTCGCCCCGAGAACCGTCGCCCCGGGAACCAGGAGACAGGCCGAACCGGAATCCACCGCAATGGACTCCCCCCGGTGGCCTTCCGCACCGCACGGATCCCAGATGGAAGCATGACCGAGCCCCCCAGCGGCTCTCCCTGGGATCCGGAGCGCGGCCCCCGTGACGGCCACGGCCCCGGACCGCACGAGCCGTCACCGCGTGGACCGCGCAGCCCCGGCTCACCCGCTCCGCCGGACGCGCACGACCCGCACCAGAACGCGCCGACCGACCCGCACGGCCCGTACGGCCCGCGCAGCTCGCCCGGCTCTCAAGGTCCCCACGGCCCGCACCGTTCGCGGGGACCTGACGGGCCCCTGGCCCCCGCCCGCGTCCGCGGTGGCCACCGGCCGGCCCGCGGAGCCCGGGTCCCGGCGCCGGCCGGATGAGCGGCCCGGCCCCGGCGGGCGGACGCCGACCCGCGCTCCTGCTGCTGCGGTCACTGGTGCTCCTGCTCGCCCTCTTCCTGCAGGGCACCCACCCGTACCCGGCCCTGGCGGACTCCGTCCCGGCCGTGGCCGGAGGCGGCTGCGCGGGCGGCTCGGAGAGCACCTCCGCCGGACTCGACCCGCAGGACACCGCCCAGCGGCCCATCACCCGAGCCGCCCGGCCGCACCCCACCGCCCCGCGCCCGGAGCCCTTCCCGCCCCTCGCCGCGCACCGCCTTCCGTTCACCCTCCTCCGGCCGGCCCCGGCGCATCGTCCCCCGCGCCCGCCGGACGCCCTGCGCTCCGTGGTCCTGCGCTGCTGACCGGACCGGGCATCGCCCGCCCGCCGGTTCGCGCACAGCGACCGACCGGAACGAGGAACGCACCGGAACAGGAGACACCCCGTGCTACGAGACCCCTACGCCGTCATGCGCGCCCTGCTGCGCGCCGAGGCAGCCCGCAACGGCACCCCCCTGCCCCCGCGGCCCGACCGCAGGAAGGCGCCCGCGCGGAAGACCGCTCCGCCGGCCGCGGACGCCTCCGAACGCCGGCGCACCGCCCCCGAACGCGGCCGGGGCCGCGGCTGACGCGCACACATGACGCGGCGGAGGCGGACCACACCGCCTCCGCCGCCGCAGGACGTGACGCCGGCTACCGGACCCGCCCGGCCCGAGCCCGGCTAACGCCTCCGGCGCCGCCGCGCCGTACCGAAGACGGACCGGGTGATCTCCCGCCCGATCTGCGTGCCCAGCGACCGGGCGAGCGAGGTGAACACCCCGCTGCCCGTGACCTGCTCCACCAGCGATCCGCCGTCCTCCCGCTTCTCGCGCGGCGCACCCCGCCGCCCGGCGCTCTTCCCCGCCCCGGCGGCCTCCCCGCGCACCTCGTCGGGGCCCTTCCCTCCGGCCGCACGCACCTCGTCGGGGCCCTTCGCCCCTCCCTCGCGCACCTCGTCCGGCCCTTTCGCACCCGTCCCCTGCTGCCGCGCGGCGAGCCGTTCGTACGCCGACTCGCGGTCCACAGCCTGTGCATAGCGTTCGTACGCCGGCGACTCCCGGACCACCCGCTCGAGTTCCTCCGCCGGCACCGGCCCCATCAGGGACTGCGGCGCCCGCAGCCGGGTCACCGCCACCGGGGTCGGGGCGCCGCGCTCGCTGAGCACGGTCACCGCGGCCTCCCCGATGCCGAGGCCGGTGAGCACCTCCTCCAGGTCGTACGGGGAGTCGGGGAAGGTCTTCACCGTGGCCCTCAGCGCCTTCTGGTCGTCCGGGGTGAAGGCGCGCAGCGCGTGCTGCACCCGGTTGCCGAGCTGCGAGAGCACCTCGGCCGGGACGTCCTTCGGGGTCTGCGTCACGAAGAACACGCCGACCCCTTTCGAGCGAATCAGCCGCACCGTCTGCGTGATCGAGTCCAGGAACGCCCTGGACGCGTCGTCGAACAGCAGATGCGCCTCGTCGAGGAAGAAGACCAGCTTGGGCCGGTCGATGTCGCCGACCTCGGGCAGATCGTGGAACAGGTCCGCCAGCAGCCACATCAGGAAGGTGGAGAACAGCACCGGCCGGTCCTGCACGGCGGCCAGCTCCAGCACCGAGACGACGCCCCGCCCGTCCTCGGTGGTGCGCAGCAGTTCGGCGGTGTCGAACTCCGGCTCGCCGAAGAAGGAGGCGGCGCCCTCCGCCTCGAAGGCCGTGAGGGAACGCAGGATCACCCCGGCGGTCGCCGGGGACAGACCGCCGATGGACTTCAGCTCCTGCTTGCCCTCGTCCGAGGCCAGGAAGGCGACGACGGCCCGCAGGTCCTTGAGGTCGATCAGCTCGAGGCCCTTGCCGTCGGCGTAGTGGAAGATCAGCTGGAGGGACTGCTCCTGGGTCTGGTTGAGCTGCAGCACCTTGGACAGCAGCAGCGGCCCGAAGCTGGTGACGGTGGCCCGCACCGGGATGCCGGGGCCGATGCCGCCGAGGGCGTAGAACTCGGCGGGGAAGCCGGTGGCGGTCCACTCCTGGTGCACGTCACGGGCGCGTTCCTCGATCCGCGGCCCCGGTTCGCCCGGCCTGGCGATGCCGGACAGGTCGCCCTTGACGTCCGCGAGGAACACGGGCACACCCTGCGCGGAGAGCTGTTCGGCGATCAGCTGGAGCGTCTTGGTCTTGCCGGTGCCGGTGGCGCCCGCGACCAGGCCGTGCCGGTTGAGCATCGACAGCGGCACCCTGATCTGCGCGTCCGCCTGGCACTGCCCGTCCCAGACAAGGGCGCCCAGGTCCAGCGCGGGACCGGCGAAGGCGTAGCCGGCGGCGATCTTCAGGGCATCCTCGGGGAGGGCGGGGGCGCTGCCGGGCCCTTCGGGAGCGGTGGCCTGCGGAATGGTCTTGCGCTCGCTCATCTCGGGCACCTGTTCCCGTTTCGTCCGGCTTTCGGGTGTCTTTTTCAGCGTCGCACTGCGTCGCCATGGCTGCGCCCGGAACGTCTCGACCGGTAGGCTTTCCGTGTGATCTTCAAGCGCATCGGAAACGGCCGGCCGTACCCCGACCACGGCCGGGAGGGCACCCGGCAGTGGGCGGACGTGGCTCCGCGCCCGGTCCGCCTCGATCAGCTGGTGACGACAAAGCAACAACTCGACCTCGAGACCCTCCTCGCGGAGGACTCGACCTTCTACGGCGACCTCTTCGCACACGTCGTGAAGTGGCAGGGCGACCTGTATCTGGAGGACGGCCTGCACCGCGCGGTGCGCGCGGCGCTCCAGCAGCGTCAGGTGCTGCACGCCCGCGTGCTCGAACTGGACTGAGCCGCTCCGGCACCGGGGGACGTAGTGCCCCTTTCGGGTCGGACTGCACCCAGTCGATTGATCATCTAGTAGGCAGAGTCGCCGGAGCGCACTACGCTGCGCTCATGAGCATGCTGACTCCCCCCGGCATGGGCGGCCAGTACCGGATCACGGGTGACAAGTACCCGCGGATGCGACGGCGCCGGCGGGGCAGGCTCGTCGTCCTCACCATCGCCTGTGCGGCCGTGCTCGGTGGCGCGGGCTGGGGCACGCTCCAGCTCATCGACGTCTTCACCGGAGGCGGCAATCCCGCGAGCGCCGCCGGCACCAAGGCCGCCTGCGCCGCCGCGGCCGGCCCCACGCCCACCGCGGCCCCGCTGCCGGAGCCCGGCGCGTTCAAGGTCAACGTCCTCAACGCCACCACCCGCTCCGGCCTGGCCAAGAAGACCGCCGACGAGCTGAAGAAGCGCGGGTTCGTCATCGGCGAGATCGGCAACGCGACCAAGGAGTACGACAAGAAGGTCAAGGGCACCGCGGTGCTGCTCGGCCCCGCGTCGGCCCGTGACACCTCGCTGCAGGTGCTCGCCACCCAGGTCGACGGCGCCGAGCGCCGCACCGACGCCTCCCGCAAGGGCACCGAGGTCGATCTGATCATCGGCGACAAGTTCCGCGCCCTGGCCGAGAAGGCCGACGCCGACAAGGCCCTGACCGCTCTCACCCGGCCCTCCCCGACCCCCACGGCGAAGCAGGGCTGCTGAGCGGCTCGCGAGCTCGTGGCCCGCGGGCGGTCGTGCCGCCCCGGGGCGAGGACATGCCCCTCGGGCGGCGTCCGAGAGCGGGGAGGGCGGTCGCGGGCGGTACCCCGCCGCGCCGCGCACGACTCCCCCGGGGACTGCTACTCCGCCGCGCCGTACATGCGGTCCCCGGCGTCACCGAGGCCCGGCACGATGTACCCGTGCTCGTTGAGCCGCTGGTCGACCGCCGCCGTCACCACCGTCACCGGCGTCCCCGCCAGCTCCCGCTCCATGACCTCCACACCCTCCGGCGCCGCCAGCAGCACCACGGCGGTCACATCGTCCGCCCCGCGCTTGATCAGCTCCTGGATCGCCGCGACCAGCGTGCCCCCGGTCGCCAGCATCGGGTCCAGCACATACACCTGACGCCCGGAGAGATCCTCCGGCATCCGCGTCGCATACGTGGAGGCCTGCAGCGTCTCCTCGTTGCGGATCATGCCGAGGAAGCCCACCTCGGCGGTCGGCAGCAGCCGGACCATGCCGTCCAGCATGCCGAGCCCGGCCCGCAGGATCGGCACCACCAGCGGCCGCGGGTGGGACAGCTTCACGCCCGTGGTCCGCTCCACCGGCGTCTGGATGTCCACCTGCTCGGTGCGCACGTCGCGCGTCGCCTCATAGGCGAGCAGGGTGACCAGCTCGTCGGCGAGACGGCGGAAGGTCGCGGAGTCGGTGCGCTGGTCGCGCAGCGTGGTGAGCTTGTGGGCGACCAAGGGGTGGTCGACGACGTGGAGACGCATGCCCCCACAGTAGCCGGGCCCGGCTGCCCCGGCGTCCCCGCCCGCCCGCACCGGGGCCGGGCCGCCCGTCACCCGATCGCTGGCGTCAAACCGCCCGTCGGGGGGAAGGTGGGAGGAACGGACCGGGGTGGTGAGCCGATGCCTGAACAGGACTTCCGAGACGATCCGCCGTCCGCCGGGGCCCTCCGCGGTCCCGGCGTGTCCGAGACGGAGGACGAGCGGCGCCGGCGGCGCGCACTGTTCCTGCGCGAGCTGGCCGAGGCGCGCGCCCTGCGCGACCGCGTCCAGCCGCGCCGCGCCAAGGCGGCCCGGCTGCGCCACGCGATGCGGATGCGAACCTTCCGCTGGTAGCCCGGTCCCCCGGGGAAAGTTCCGGGAAGTCCCGGGAAAGCCCCGGGAAGCTACGGGAACACACGGGCGTTGGCGGAAGTGGCCCTGCGGACACGGCACGCGCGTACGATCCGCATGTGGCGACAACGCGTGCGCCGGCGGGCCCCGCGCGGACCCGCTCAGGCACACACGACACACCATGCGACGCGACATGCGATCAAAACTGCCGGACACAGGGAGCCGAAGACGTCCCTCAGGGACTTTGTTTCTGCCACGATTCCGAATGGGTGGGCTCGTAAGAGCACTTGCCGCCCGCAACCTCCGCCGGGAGGATCCCCAACCGGCACGCCTATGACCAGTGGGAGAGTCACGGTGTACTTCGCCGCACTGCTCGCGCGCACCGAAGACGGGTGGGAAGCGAGCGACACAGAGCTCGACGATGTGGAGACCCTGTCCGATCTGGCCGACCTGGCTCGGGAAGCCTCTCCCGACGAGGACACGGTGCTCGTGCTGATCGAGCAGGAGGACGGCTGGTTCGGCGTCGTCCGCGTGGAGGGCGAGGACGAGGATCCTCGAATCTACGTCTCCGACGCCGCAGCCGCGTCCCGCAGCAGCTACGGGGAGATTCTGCTCACCGACGAGCTGCTCGGCCGTGAACCCGGGGACGACGGCACCGACCTGGACGCCCTCGACCTCGACGGAACGGAGGACGGCGAGCCCGCCGACGACGACGCCGACACGGGCGCCGGGTCCGTACCGCACGGCCCGGTCGGAGACGCCCAGATCCTGGAGGACCTGGGCGTGAGCGAGAAGGAGCTGGCCACGCTGACCGAGGACGCCGTCAACACGATCGCCGAGGCGCTCGGCGCCTCGGAGGTCCTGGAGACCGTCCGCTGATCATGACGGACACCTCAGGGCCGCCGGACCCGGTACGCGACCCCTGGCGGCCCGCGATGCGGCTCGCCCTGGCCGAGGCCGAACGCGCCGTGAGCGGCGGGGACGTGCCCGTGGGCGCCGTGGTGCTGGCCCCGGACGGCAGCACCGTGCTGGCCTCCGCGCACAACGAGCGGGAGGCCGGCAACGACCCCACGGCGCACGCCGAGGTGCTCGCGCTGCGGCGGGCC
>Ga0207873_1002972_pt1 | contig 13000 bp, 10 predicted proteins | sample BGWIniCompost_FD_187373 | JGI IMG/M metagenome (GOLD analysis project Ga0207873, IMG submission 187373) | Cellulose adapted compost microbial communities from Newby Island Compost Facility, Milpitas, CA, USA - BGW Initial Compost (SPAdes)... ... | reverse complement strand
AGCGCGTCACAGCCGGCCGCGACCGCCTCGTCGAGCGCGGAGTAGCCGGAGCCGGTGAGGACCGCCACCCGCCGCAGCGGGCCATGATGGCCGTCGAGCACCACCGGCGCCCGCTCGGTCACGCGTTCCAGCCGGGCCACAAGGTCCGGTACCGTGAGCGCCTCAGGCGGTTCAGCGATCACGCCGATCGGCTGACCCTGGACCTCGGCGAAGGGCGCGACGACGCTGAGGTCCAGCGCGGCAGCGAGGCGATGGTTGTTGCCGACCTCCGGATGCGCGTCGAGGGGCAGGTGGTAGGCAACGAGGTTCAGGTCGGCCGCGAGCAGCCGCTTCAGCCGCTCGCGCAGGGGACCGACGATCGGCCCGGTACGCTCGCCCCAGAGCAGTCCATGGTGGACGAGCAGCACGTCGGCGCCCCAGTCGAGGGCTGCGTCGATGGTGTACTGGCTCACGCTCACGGCCGTGGCGACGCGGTTGACGGTATCGCGTCCCTGCACCTGGAGGCCGTTCACGGCCACGTCCCGGAAGCGGTCCACCTCGAGGTACTCGGCGCAGAACGCCACGATGGCGTCACGGTCGGCCATTCCCCACCTCCCTCGTCCACGTATCAGGCGGGCCCCGCGTGCATCGTCCGCTCCGTCCGCACACATTCTGCCACGCGGCGCGGTGGGCGGCGCCCGGGCATGTGCCCAGCGAGACTATAATCGGGGGCGTCCTCCCGTGGCAGCCGGGAGGTCACGCGCCGAATGGCAGACTGGTGGGAGATACCATGACCCCCGAACCTTTCATCGTCCAGGCAGACGACCCCGTCGACTTCCACCTGCACACCCGCGCGAGCGACGGGGGGTGGACGCCGCACCAGTTGGTCGACCACCTCGTTGAGCATGGCTTCAAGGTTGCCGCGGTGTGCGACCACGACACGATGCGGTCGGTCCCCGAGGCGATGGAACACGCCGCCAACCGCGGCATCCTGATCATCCCCGGTGTGGAGGTGACCACGTGGTGGGAAGATCGCCAGTGGCACCTGCTGGTCTACGGCGCCGACCCGACCAGCGAGCGGGGGCACGGCTTCGGCGCACTGCTGGCGCGCCAGGCGGATGAGCTCGCCGCCGCTGCGGAGCGCGGGATCCTGGCACTGGAGTCGCACGGTCACGCCCTTCCGTCGCTGGAGGAAGTCGTGGACGGGCGTCCCTTGCTGCCGGTGCACGTGCTGCTGACCGCGATCAAGGACGGCCACGCCTCGAACCTCCAGACGGCACATCAGCTCGTCATGCGCTATGGCGAGACGCTGCGGGTCGACGTTCCACTGGCGGAGACGGTGCGGGCGGCGCATGAGGCCGGGGGCATCTGCATCCTGGCACATCCGGGGCGGAACGACGGCGCCGGTATCCTCAGCCCGGACCAGCTCGACAGAATGTTGCAGGCGATCCCGATCGACGGCCTCGAGGCGCACTATCGCTCCTACACCGAGGACGATACCGAGCACTATCGGGCGATGGCCCATGAGCGGGGGTTGTTGGTGAGTTGTGGCTCAGACTCGCATGCACCCAACTTCCCGGTCAACCCGCGGCCGTACCCGGCGCGCTGGGTGGTTCCGTTCCTGGAGCGGCTCGGCTGCGAAGTCGCCGGCTTCGACGGCACCTCCTGGCATCGCGGGGCCGACGCGGTCCTCCAGGCGCCGCGGACGTCCTAGCTTGAACATCACGGAGGGGGCCTGGTCTGGACGCAGACGCCGTTCTTGGGGTATAGTTACAAGCGCTGTGCCCACGTAGCTCAGGAGGCAGAGCACATTCTTGGTAAGAATGAGGTCCGGGGTTCGAATCCCCGCGTGGGCTCCACCTCCTCCCAAGCTCAGAAAAATGTGGGCAAGGGGGGATGACACAACAAGGAGTATGTGCTATACTCCCTAGCGCGCAGCGATGGCGCGGCCGGTAACGGCCAGGACAAGCCGATGTAGCTCAGTTGGTAGAGCAAGTGTTTCGTAAACACTAGGTCGTCGGTTCGAGTCCGACCATCGGCTCCGCAGACCGCCCAGCCGGGCGGTTTTTTCATTCCCCTTCCATCGGCCAATGGGACGCCTCGTAGGCCAGCGGCAACTCGGCGCTGGTCACAGCGCCACCCGTGCCGGGTTCCGCTCCGGGGTGGAAGCGCTGGTCGCCGATCGCGAAGCCGCGCGCGATCTGCTCCCCTTCGACCAGATAGCCGGCCAGCCGCTGGGTGAACGCACGGACATCCGGGTTATTCCAGAAACGCTCGAACTGGACCTGGAAATCGTTCCCGCTCAGGCCGAACTGGAGGACGCAGAAGCCGCTGCCGACGTAGGTGGTGAACTCAGCGAAGCCCGCGTCGGCGAGCGCGCTCTCTGGCAGGTGCTCCAGGGCGCGGCGCAGGCCGACCTCGTCGCCGGTCTTGAGTCGGGCCACGTAAACGAAGCGTCGGGTTCTCGCCATGTCGTCACTCCTTCACATCCCGGCGCTGCGGTCGCGGGCCATCGTGCCAGCGCTCTTCTCCCGCGGGACGTCCGTTCGGGGGTGGGTGTGCTCGCCGCGATCGATCACTCCCTGGCAAGCCACGGGCAAAGTGCGTGCCGTGTCTAGCGGCTCACCCGGCGCAGGCGCTTGTGTACCTCGACAGCCAGCAGAACCATGACCCCGATCAGCACGATCCGCACCCAGGCCTCCAGGGAAATCGGCTCCAGCCGGAGCAGGTACTGGGTGGGCGGCAGGTAAAGGGCAATGACGTGGAGCGCCACGCCCCCCAGGGTCGCGAAGAGAAGGAACGGATTGGAGCGCGGGTCAACCCGGAAGGAGGAGCGCCAGAGCGCCCGGACGTTGAAGACCTGGAAGGCCTCGACGATCACCAGCGTGGTCAGCGCGACGGACCGCGCGGCCGTGAGCGATCCGGAGTTGTCCAGTTCCCAGCGGAACAGCAGCAAGGTGCCTATCGCGGCCAGCAGCCCTGCGATGGCTACTCGCTCCCAGAGGACCCGCGAGAGGATGGGCTCCGATCGCGGGAGAGGCTTACGGTCGAGCACGTCACCCTCCGGCGGCTCGAACGCGAGGGCGATGTCTTGCAGACCTTCGGTGGCGAGGTTGAGCCAGAGGATCTGGGCTGCCAGCAGCGGCAGCGGCCAGCCGGCCGCGACGGCGGCGACGACCGCGACCACCTCGGCGACGTTGGTGGCGACGAGAAACAAGGTCACCTTGCGCACGTTGTCGAACGCGGTGCGGCCCTCCTCGACCGCGGCGTAGATGGTGACGAAGTTGTCGTCGGCCAGGACCATGTCGGCGGCCTCGCGGGCGACGTCGGTGCCGCTGCGCCCCATGGCGACACCGATATCGGCGGCACGGAGCGCCGGACCGTCGTTGACCCCGTCGCCCGTGACGGCGACGACCTCACCGCGCTCCTGCAGGGCCGTCACGATACGCAGCTTGTCCTGCGGGGTGACGCGGGCGTAGACCGGCACCTCGGCTACCGCGTTCCGCAGGGCGTCGGTGTCCATGGCCGCAAGGTCCTCGCTGGTCAGCACGCGGACGTCATCCCCTGCAATCCCCAGGTCGCGTGCGATCGCCGCCGCCGTGACCGCGTGGTCGCCGGTGATCATCAGGACCCGGATTCCGGACCGATGGCAGCGTTCGATGGCCTCGCGGACGCCCGGTCGTGGCGGGTCGATCATGCCCTGCAGCCCGGCGAAGATCAGCCCCCCGGCTTCCACGGTAGCGGCGGTATCCTCCGGGGGGCGATCGAACTGACGGTACGCCATCGCCAGCACGCGCATCCCGTCGCGTGCCATGTCGTCCACGGTCTCTTGAACGGCCGCCGGGTCGAGCGGTACGACCGACTCCCCGTGCCGCATCCGGTCGCAGAGCGGAAGGATGCGCTCCGGGGCACCCTTGACGGCCAGCAGATACCCGTCATCGGTGCGACGCAGGCTGGCCGAGAATCGCCGCTCCGCTTCGAACGGGACTTCGTCGATGCTCGGGTAGCGGGCGCGCAAGCCCTCGGGCTCGAGGCCGGCGCGGTGGGCTGCGATCAGGAGCGCGGCCTCGGTCGGGTCGCCGGTGACGCGGTAGCCGTCGCCGGTGGGGTAGACAGCGGCTTCGTTCGTCAGCACGCCGATGAGGAGCGTGTCGTAGACCGGGTCCCCTGGCCGTACCGAGTTGGATTCGGGCGAAGGCGTTGGGGTCGTGCCCGGCTTGACGCTCTTCCCGCCTGACCAGACCCGGCGGACCGTCATCCGGTTCTCGGTGAGGGTGCCCGTCTTGTCGGAGCCGATCACGGTCGTGCTGCCGAGCGTCTCCGCCGCCGGAAGGTGCCGGATGATCGCGTTGCGCCGGGCCATCCGGCGAACGCCGGCCGCGAGTGTGATGGTCAGCCCGACCGGCAACCCCTCGGGCACGGCCGCCACCGCGAGCGCCACCGCGACGAGGAGCATGTCCACCGCTTCCTGTCCCTGTGCGATACCGATCGCGACCGTTGCAGCGGCCGTCACCGCGGTGTACAGGGCCAGACTCCGAGCCAGGCGCGCCACGCGCTGTTGGAGCGGTGTCTCCGTATCCTCCGCTTCGCGCATGGCGCTGGCGATCGCACCGAGTTCCGTGTTGATGCCGGTGGCGACGACGTAGCCGCGCCCACGCCCCGAAACGACCACGGTCCCGGAGAAAGCGAGGCTGGACCGGTCTCCCAGCGGCGCTGTCTCCGGGACCGGGTTCGGATGCTTGGTCACGGGGACCGACTCCCCAGTGAGCAGCGACTCGTCGACCAGGAGGGACGTCGTGGTCGTCAGCCGGAGGTCGGCTGGCACCCGTGTGCCGGACTCCAAGAGGACGACGTCGCCGGGCACGAGTTCCCGACTCGGCACGTCGCGCTCGATGCCGTCACGGATGACCCGGGAGTGTGGTGCGCTGAGCTGCCGGAGTGCGCGGAGGGACGTTTCCGCCTGCCGCTCCTGGTAGAGCCCGATGGTGGCGTCTAACAGGAGGGCGAAGGCGATGACGATGGCATCGACCGTCTCGCCGATCAGGAGGCTGATCGCCAGGGCCGCGAACAGGATGTAGCTCAGCGGGCTGCGAAACTGTCGGAGCAGCAGGATAAGGAGTCCCGGCGGCGGCTCCTCCGGGATCTCGTTGGGGCCGATGCGAACGAGTCGCGCGTCGGCCTCGGCGTCGGTCAGTCCCGTGTCGGATGTGCTGAGACGCGCCCGAACCTCGTCGGCCGGGAGGGCGTGCCAGGGCGGCGCGCTGGCGGAGCGGCCGGTGCGGGTGTCGGTTGCTGCGGTTCGGTTCCGCATCAGCAATTCCTCAGTCGCGGATCAGCGGGCGGACGAACGCCTGCGCGATCCTCACGACCGCAATCGTACAGGCCCGACCTCGGAGCCCCCGCAGCGCGTGAGGCGGTTGGACGTGCTCGGGCGCCGCGGTGCCTGCCGGTGCGACGTTACGACGCTGTCAGAATCCGCGTCAAATCTCGGGCCGCGACCGCATACTAGGACATAACGACTCCGGGGCACAGGCCGTGCGACCGCCAGCCTCGGGTACAATGGCCGTGCGCGCGATCTGTGAGGTCGCGCTGGAAGGGGCCGGGATGGTGGAGGACACGTATCCGTATCGGGAGTTGCTCCAGCGGGTCATCTCACCGGTGGCCCTGTCGATCCTGGAGCGTATGACCCCGGTCATCAGCAGCATCTACGACCTGGACGAACTCCTGGACGCCCGCCTGCCGTTGACGGAGCAGGCGATGCACGAGGAGCAATTCACCGAGCGGCTGGCCCGCATCGTTCGGCTTCTCCCACCCGGGATCAGTCCGATGCCGAACGAGGTGTTCACCGCGATCGAGTTCCTGATCTATCAGATCCGCGGCGAGCCGATCCGGCTCGGCCTGGCGATCGCGCGCCTGGAAGAGCTCAGCTACGAGATCAAAGCCGACCCCACGCTTCATCAGCTCGTCACCGGCCGCGCGAACTGAGGGATTCGCAGGGGATACCCTGGCGCCCAGCTCATGCACCTTAGGGCCCACCGCCGCCATGCCGTCGCCAGCGGTCGAGGCGTCGAGCCTCGGTCCGGTTTGTCACCCCGATCCCGCACCGAGAGCGCACTCCCAGGAGTGCGGGCGTCGTCTCACGCCGCGCCGCATTTCTGCAGCCCCGTGGTCGGGTGGTAGCCACAGCGCGAGATCCTTCGCTTCGCGAAGGAGGCCAGGACGGGACGTGTCACCGCCTGCTGGGTCACTCGGGATAGGACCCTGAAGCGGCACCGTGTGCCCTGCCTTCACGTCTAGTCCTACTCGTCATCCGGGAACGCCAGGGTGAGGGTGCGGTGGGCGCGGCCGATGTCGGTATTGGGGAAGATGTCGCGGGCGAGCGGCAGGTAGGCGCCGGGGTCGGTCAGCGCGGGGCTGAAGTGCGTGAGCCAGAGGCGCTTGACCTCACCCGCAGCGGCGATCGCGGCGGCTTCCTGGAAGATCATGTGTCCCCGCTCGACGGCACGGTCGAGCATGTCGGGGTCACCGTACATCCCCTCGCAGACCAGCAGATCGGCGCCACGGACGAAATCGGGAAGCTCCGGGGTGGGCCGGGTGTCGGTGACGAACCCGACCGTCAGCCCGCGGCGGGGTGGACCCAGGACTTCCTCCGGCTGAATCGTCCGCCCATCCACGGTCACGGACTCGCCGCGCTGGAGGCGGCTCCAGAGAGTGATCGGTATCCCCAGTTCCCGGGCACGGTCGGTGTCGAAGCGTGGGGCGCGCGGGCGGTGGAAGGTGTAGGCCAGGCAGGGCACCCGGTGCTCGACAGCCAGTGCACGGAGCTGGAGCCCGGCCGGGAGGTCCACCGTCTCACCCCCGGTGAGCTCGTGTACCTCAACGGGGAAGGGGAGCCGGGGGACGATGACCCGCATCGCCGCGACAGCGGCCGCGGTTCCGGGCGGGCCGTAGATGGCGACCGGATCTTCCCGCTCGGCGTGGGCCACGGTGTAGAGGACGCCTGGCAATCCCGCGACGTGGTCGGCGTGCAGGTGGGTGAGCACGATGGTGCCGAGGTCGCGGAAACCCCAGTTCGTGGAGCGCCACGAGATCTGGGTTCCCTCCCCGCAGTCGCAGAGGATGATGTGCCCCTCGCAGCGCAAGAGGAGCGCTGAGAGCCAGCGGTTCGGGAGCGGCATCATCCCGCCGGTCCCGAGGAGGCACGCGTCGATCATCGGGCAGCGCCTCGCGGCAGCCTGGTCATAGGCCGGCCTCCTCCGGCTGTGCGGCCTGCGCAAATGCGTCGCGTCGGTGCAGCGCCTCGCCCATCAGGTCCTGGGGGATCTCCTGGGCGCCACCGAGGAGATCCGCCTTCAGGGTGAACTCGGCGGCCTCCTCCAACACGAAGACCAGGCGCACTGCGCTCTCGATGTCCCGGTCGAAGACAAGCACCCCGTGGTTGGCCAGCAGGACGGCCTTGGTCCGCGGGCCGACCACATCCAGGATGTTGCGTACGGAGCGCTCGGAGCCGCGCGGTCCGTAGGCTGCCACGGGTACCGGTTCAGTCACGTCGAACCGGATCATCGCCTCGTATACGGGCGGGATCGGCTTGCCGGCGATAGCGAAGGCAGTGATGTGGGGTGAGTGGGTGTGGATGATCGCGCCGACATCGGTGCGCGCCCGGTAGATGGCGGCGTGCATCTGAATGATCTCACGTGCGGTCGGGGTCAGGCTCCCGCGTAGTCCCCGTCCGTCGAGGTCGAGCAGGGCCAGATCGTGCCGCTCCAATCGGTCCAGCGTCCCGCCGCCGGTCAGAACGAAGGCGCCCGCGTCGGGGACGCGCGCGCTGATGTTGCCGTGCTGGCTCAGCGAGAGGACGCGACCCTCGACGAGCGTGCGCGCCGCGGCAAGCACGCCCTCCTCGGCTGTGGCAAGGGCCTGAGCATCGATGGTGCCGGCCATGAATCAGCTCCCTTCCGCGCGGCGTCAGCCGCCACGCTATGATAGCCCTGTGTCCCGTTGCCGCAAGAGCCGAGCCTCTCCCGGCGGATGTGTAGTACGATCGACCTGTTGCACAGGGATTCGGATGTGCGGTGCTGAGCGAGGGGGAGGGACGATGACCCAGGTGCTGGGACGGCCAACGACCCTGGCCGTCGAGGGAATGGTCGCGACGCCGCACTACCTGGCCAGCGTCGCGGGGCTGAGGGCGCTCCAATCTGGAGGAAACGCCGTCGACGCTGCGGTGGCGGCCAACGCGGTGCTCACCGTTGTCTACCCGCACATGTGCGCCCTCGGTGGCGACGCGTTCTTCTTGATCTGGGAGCCGGGCGAGGGGCGACTGCACGCGTTGAACGGGAGCGGCCGATCCCCGGCGGCTGCCAGTATCGACGCGCTGACAGCGGCGGGTCACACGACGATGCCGCAGCGGGGCGCGCTGGCTGTGACCGTCCCGGGCACGGTGCACGCCTGGGAGACGGTGCTGGACCGCTTCGGCACGTTCGGCCTGTCGGACCTGCTGCAGCCGGCCATCGCCTACGCTGAGCGGGGCTTCCCGGTGTCCCCGGGGCTGCATGCGGCCATCTCCCAGGCGCGGCCGCTGCTGGAGCAGCAGGATGCTGCGGCGCGGCAATTCCTGCCTGGCGGCAAGGTGCCGGCGGTGGGCGACGTGTTGCGGCAGCCGGACCTGGCGGCATCGCTGCGCCTGGTCGCCGGGCGGGGAGCGGATGCCTTCTACAAGGGTGCGATCGCGCAGTCAATCGTCGACAGCCTCCGGGAGCACGGGGGCCTCATGACGCTCGATGATTTGGCGGCGCATCGCTCCGATTGGGTGGAGCCGCTCCGCACGACCTACCGTGGGGTGGAACTGGTCGAGTTGCCTCCCAACACCCAGGGAGTGACCGCGCTGCAGATGGCCAACATCGTCGAGGGGTTCGATGTGGCCGGGCTGGGATACGGCAGCGCGGAGCTAATCCACCGCTGCGTCGAGGCGAAGAAGCTGGCATTCGTGGACCGCGACCGTTACATCACCGACCCGGAGCGCGTTCCCATCCCGATCGAGCGGTTGATCGCGAAGGAGTACGCCGCCGAGCTACGCCAGCGGATCGACCCCGACCGTGCATGGACGCCGGAGGCCGACTCACCCGGCGGCGGCGATACGGTGTACCTGTGTGTCGTCGACCGCAACGGGATGGCGGTGTCGCTCATCCAGAGCATCTTCCAGGGCTTTGGATCCGGGCTGGTGGCGGACGGCACAGGCATCGTGCTCAACAACCGGGGCGCCTCATTCACGCTGGACCCCGATGCCGCCAACCGGTTGGAGCCGAGCAAGCGCCCGATGCACACGCTGATCCCGGCCATGCTGCTGCGGGACGGTCAGCCGTGGGTCGTGCTGGGCACGATGGGCGGTCACGGCCAGGCGCAGACGCACTTGCAACTGTTGCTGAACCTGGTGGACTTCGGGATGGAGCCGCAGGCGGCGATCGAGGCGCCGCGATGGGTCAGCGGGCGCGGCACGCCGGACGACCCGGCGCATGTGCTCCGGATCGAGCCAGGGTTCGGAGCGGCCACGATCGAGCGGCTCCGCGCCATGGGCCACGAGGCACGAGCGACTGAGCCGTTCTCTTCGCTCATGGGTCATGCGCAGATGATCCAGGTCGACCGGGAGCGGGGTATCCTGCTCGGGGCCGCGGACCCACGCGCGGACGGCTACGCGCTGGGATGGTGAGGGTCAGGCCGCGCTCACTCGGGGGACCAGGGGAGGTGCCCGTTGTTGTGCGGGCAGACGTGCCCCTCGGGACCGATCGGTGCGCCGCAGCGCGGGCACCGTGGTCGCCCAGCGGCGACCACGCGGGCTATCTCCTCCGCAAGCGCCATTGCGGCGGGCAGAGTGGCTCGCCCGGCGAAGACGGGGGCGTCGTCGTCGTCCTGCTCGATGTCGTGGGCGAAGATCGCCAGTTGATGCCGCTCGTCGTCGTAGCCGATGGCCATCTTGCTCACGACATACTCCGGCGCCGTGGGAGGAACGTCCCCGTTCAGCAGCGCCGGGTCCGGTTGAAGGTCGTCGACGGGGTACCCGGCGGTGCCCAACTGCTCGATCAGTTGCTCGACGGCGAGGCCGAGTGCGCGGAGTTGCTCCTTCTCCATCCAGAGCGAGACAAGGTCGCCCTCGGTCCCGGCGATAAGCCGGAAACGGCGGTGGCCCGGCTCGCCGATGGCCTCGGCGACCAACACGGTGAGCAGCTCGAACTCGTGATGCTCAAAGGCCACTGGGTGCTCGACTCCTCCCGGAACAGACCTCGCCCGTATCCATCCGAGCATACTACACGCGGGAAGACGCGCAAGTCCGGTGCGCGGGCCACGGTTGGGCGAGGGACCGAACGGATCCTCGTTCGTCATACGGAGGGGACGGTGGCGGGCCCGCTGGCACGGGTTCGCCCCGCGAATCGACGACAGGGAAGGGTTCCAGACGAGTTATGAGACGAATCGCAATCTTTGTGCTGCTGGCTCTGATCGCCACGCTGGTGATCGCCTGCGGTGGGGGTTCGTCCACGCCGACCCCGGCGGGTGAGAGCACGAGCACCGCTCAGGAGAGCCCGACAGCGGGCGAGACGCCGACGGAGACGCCGAGCGACGGGGCGCCGTCCGGTGAGACCGGCAGCAGGAACTACATCTACGGTTTCAACGTCTTCGCCCGCGGCGACGATCAGGGCGCGGAGTTCAATGAACAGGTCATCGACATGGTGACCGGGGCCGGGTTCGACTGGGTCCGCATCCAGATCGAGTGGAGTCAGTTTGAGCGGGCCAAGGGCCAGTGGGACCCGCTCCCAATCGACCGCATTGTCGAGCAGTTCGAGGCCCGTGGCGTCAATGTCCTCGCGACGCTTGTGAAGGCCCCGGAGTGGGCGATTGACCCGAGCGGCCAGCAGTTCCTGCGCGACTACAACGACTTCGCCGAGTTCGTGCAATTCGTGGTCGGCCGCTATCAGGGCAAGATCGACGCTTGGGAGATCTGGAACGAGCAAAACCTGGCGCATGAGGTCGGTGGCACGGTTCGGGTCGAAGACTACGCCAAGATGCTCGAGGCGGCGTACCAGGCGGCCAAGTCGGTTGACCGCAGCGCGGTCATCCTCTTCGGCGGCCTGACGCCCACCGGGGTGAACGACCCCAGCGTGGCCATCGACGACGTGGCGTATCTGGAGTCCTTCTACAGCCTTGAAAACGGCCGCTACGCGATGTACTTCGACGTGCTCGGGGCGCACGTCAACGCGACCAACCACTCGCCGGACAAGATGCTGCCCGACAACCCCGGTGAGGGGAACTGGGCGGACCATCCCAGCTTCTACTTCCGGCGCGCCGAACAACTGCATGAGGTGATGGCCAAGTACGGCGACACGCGACCGGTGTGGATTACCGAGTTTGGCTGGACGACGGCCAACCAGGCGCCGGGGTACGAGTACGGTGCCGACGTGAGTGAGCAGGACCAGGCCGACTACCTGGTCGGGGCCTTCCAGTGGGCTCAGGAGAACTGGCCGTGGGCGCGCGGCATGTTCGTCTGGAACCTGAACTATTCCGTGATCACGCCCCCGGAGGATGAGAAGCATCCGTGGAGCGTCCTCAACGCCGACTGGTCACCTCGGCCGGCCTACGAGGCGCTGCGCGACATGCCCAAGCTGTAGGCAGCAATAACCGTCAGGAGTATCGCGACCCCGCGGCTCACTCGGCCGCGGGGTCGTTTCATTGCTCGGCGAAGAGGCGCGCGATTTCGTCCACCGCGAAGCTCGGCAGTGGTCCTGTGGTCCCGCGCGTGGTCAGTGTTGCCTCGTGCGGGTCGGCCGTGAGCCGGCCGATGGCGGCGGCAGGGATCCCGGCCTCCTGGAGCGCGGCGAGCGCGGTCGAAACACCCTCCGGCGCGACCACGGCGAGGAGCGCGCCGGAGGCGATGAGCCCGAGCGGATCGAGTCCGAAGACCTCGCAGAGGACGCGCGTCTCGGGGTAGACGGGGATGGCATCGCCCTCGACGGCTAGTCCCAGCCCGGTTGCAGCACCCAGTTCGCGCAGACCGGTCGCCAGCCCGCCTTCCGTCGGATCATGCAGTGCATGGAGCTGTGACCCGAGGGCCTCGCGCAGGACCCGGGCGGCCGGGACGACGCTCAGGCCGGGGTCGTGGAGGAACCGGGATGCGCGCTCGAGGACGTCCCGGTCAACCTGGCCGGCAAGTGTCTCCGTCATCTCGCGTGCGAGGATCGCGGTACCTTCGATGGCGATCCCCCGTGCCAGGATGATGGTGTCGCCTGGTTTGGCGCTGCACGGGTCGACAAGATCCTCCGCCTGCGCCTCCCCGGCCATCAGCCCGACGACGATCGGCCGGTCGAGTCCGGTCGTGATCTCGGTGTGGCCGCCGACGAGACTGACACCGACCGATTCGCAGCCCTCACGCAGCCCGGCGAAGATACGCTCGACGAGCGCCGGGGTCGTGCTGTGCTCCGGGAGCAGGGTAGTGACCAGCATCCAGCGCGGTGTGGCGCCCATGCAGGCGATGTCGTTGGCGTTGACGTGTGCGGCGTACCACCCGATTTCATCGGTGGCGAAGGTGATGGGGTCGGTCTTCAGCACCAGCAGACGGTCGGCGAAGCGCACCACGGCGGCGTCTCGACCGATGCCCGGGCCGACCACCACCGACGGGTCCGACTCGATCGACGCGAGCAGCGACGCCAGGAGCTCCGGCGGGAGCTTCCCCGGCGGCAGCGTTTCCGTCATGCACGCTCCTGTCTGACTCACTCCTCCGGCATCACATCGCCGAAGGAGATCCCGATCTCGCGCGCGGTTCGTACGGCCGAGTGGTCGACCGGGACGTGCCGCGGCCCACGGCTCGGCTCCGAGAGGGGTACGGAGACCACGGAGTACGGGCGCTGCCCGGCCAGATCACCGCTGACGCCGACCATGTACCCCAGCGCGCCTTCCGCGATCAGATCCACCGCGGCGGCCCCGAGCACCGAGCCGAGAACGCGGTCGCGCGCGGTTGGGCTGCCGCCCCGCTGGAGGT
>Ga0207873_1002969_pt1 | contig 13003 bp, 12 predicted proteins | sample BGWIniCompost_FD_187373 | JGI IMG/M metagenome (GOLD analysis project Ga0207873, IMG submission 187373) | Cellulose adapted compost microbial communities from Newby Island Compost Facility, Milpitas, CA, USA - BGW Initial Compost (SPAdes)... ... | reverse complement strand
CGGCGGCTGATCGCCGACGACTTCGCCCGCGCGTTCGAGCGCTGCGACGTCATCCTCGGGCCGACGAGCCCGACGACGGCGTTCAAGCTCGGGGCGAAGACCGACGATCCGGTCGAGATGTACCTGTCCGACATCTACACGATCTCCGTGAACCTCGCCGGCCTGCCGGGGATGTCGATTCCGGCGGGCTTCGACGCGCAGGGTCTGCCGATCGGGATGCAGCTGATCGGCAAGTACTTCGACGAGGCGCGGCTGCTCAACGTCGCGCATCGCTATCAGCAGGTCACCGACTGGCACCGGCGGGCGCCGCGGGGTTTCGAGTAAACGCGTATGGAATGGGAACCTGTCATCGGGCTTGAGGTCCACGCGCAGCTGCTCACCAAGAGCAAGGCGTTCTCGGGCGCGCCCACGAAGTACGGCGCCGCGCCGAACACGCAGGCGTGCGCCGTCGACATCGCGCTGCCGGGCGTGCTGCCCGTTTTCAACCGCGAGGCGGCACGCATGGCGGTGAAGTTCGGCCTCGCCATCGACGCGCGCATCAATCGCCGTTCGGTGTTCGCGCGCAAGAACTACTTCTATCCCGATCTTCCGAAGGGCTACCAGATCAGCCAGTACGAGCTGCCGGTGGTCTCGCACGGGCGCATCACGATCGAGGTCGACGGCGTCGAGAAAGTGATCGGCGTCACACGCGCGCATCTCGAGGAAGACGCGGGCAAGTCGCTGCACGAGGACTTCCGCGGCATGTCGGGCATCGATCTCAATCGCGCGGGCACGCCGCTGCTCGAAATCGTGTCCGAGCCGGACATGCGCTCCGCGAAGGAGGCGGTTGCCTACCTGAAGAAGCTGCATCAGCTCGTCGTGTACCTCGGCATCTGCGACGGCAACATGCAGGAAGGGTCGTTCCGCTGCGACGCCAACGTGTCGGTGCGGCGCAAGGGTGAAACCCGCTTCGGCACGCGCACGGAGATCAAGAACGTCAACTCGTTCCGCTTCGTCGAGAAGGCGATCGAGTACGAGATCGAGCGCCAGATCGAGCTGCTCGAGTCGGGCGGCACGGTGGTGCAGGAAACGCGCCTCTACGACGCCGACAGGAACGAAACGCGCTCCATGCGCGGCAAGGAAGAGGCGATGGACTACCGCTACTTCCCGGATCCGGACCTGCCGCCGCTCGTGCTCGACGACGCCTTCATCGAGGAGACGCGCGCGCAGCTGCCGGAGCTGCCGGATGCGAAGCGGGCGCGCTTCATGAAGGAGTACGGTCTCTCCGCCTACGACGCGGGCGTGCTCACGGCGGCGCGCGCCATGGCCGACTACTACGAAGAGGTGGTGCGCGCTTCGGGGGTGGAGCCGAAGACCGTTGCGAACTGGATCGCGGTCGAGCTCTCGGGCTATCTCAACCGAGACAACAAGAGCATCGAGGAATCGCCGGTCACGGCGGCCATGATGGCCGGGCTCCTCAAGCGGCTCGCGGACAACACCATTTCCGGCAAGATCGCCAAGGACGTGCTCGAGGCGATGTGGAACGGCGAGGGCGACGCCGATGCCATCATCGAGCGCAAAGGGCTCAAGCAGATCACCGACGTCGGCGCGATCGAGAAGGCGATTGACGAGGTGCTCGCGAAGAACCCGAAGCAGCTCGAGCAGTACCGCGCCGGGCAGGAGAAGCTCTTCGGCTATTTCGTCGGGCAGGTCATGAAGGCGACCGGCGGCAAGGCCAATCCGGCGCAGGTGAACCAGCTCCTGAAGCAGAAGCTGAAGGGCTGATTCGGCTCGGGCTCTCGTCCCGGCCGTCCACTTCCACGCGAAGATTCTCTCTGCGCAGCCCCGCCGCAGATCGTGTCCGATTGGCCGCGGCGAAGCGTTCGGGATCGCATCGCGCGATCCCGAACGCCGCGTTCATCACTTAGAAGCGCCAGTGCACGCCGGCGGCCGCCGCGTAGTCGGCGGTGAGCTGCACTCCGTTCACGCGCTGGTAAACCGGCAGCTGCACGAAGGCATAGAGCTGCGTCGACCGGCCGAGGGCGTAGCTCACCCCGGGGCTGAGCCAGACGAAGCTGCCGCCGCTGTTCTCCGGTTCCGCGTTCTCGCCGCGTTCGCGCCCACGCACTTGCGCGTTCACCTGCAGCAGCCCGCTCCAGGTGCCGGCCGCGGGATACACGATCCCGAGGTCCAGGTTGTACTGGGTGCCCGGGCGATAGCCGCGAGCCTCGTCGAGCGCCGCCTGGATCTGTGCCTGCGCGAAGAGGCGCGCGGGCGCATCGCCCAATATCCGCAGCGTATTGGCGTAATAGCCCACGATCAGATCCGTGGTGCCCGTACCGGGTTGGAGCGAGCGTTCTGCTTCGCCGCCCTGATCGAGCTCGACATCGGTCTTCCCGGTCGGGAGCTTGAGCCCCCCGATCACCCCGTGCGTGACCTCGCCCCCCGCCAGCTGCCGGCGCGCGAGCAGGCGTGCATCGCCGATCTCGCCGAAGCGGGCGGATTCGAAGTGCGGTGTTCCTTGATGGTGGATATGCGCGTGATCGCGGTTCAGGAGTGGTACCTGCAGCGAAACGCCCCAATCCGGGTTCGGCGCGTAATCGAAGGTGGCGATCCAGTTGCGGTTGATCGTGCGTATCTCATCGTGGTGCTGCGGGATCTCGCCCACCGCGACCTTGCGCCGTCCGGCGCGCGGCTGGTCCTGATCGATGTACTCGAAGCGCAGGTCCAGGCGCAGGCCGGGCTCCGTCGTTACCCCCTGGGCTTCCCACGCGGTATTGAGAGCGCAGACGGCGGCCCCGCAGGTCGCCGAGGCGGAATGCGGCCAGCCGGCGACGAGCGCGGCGACGAACAGAAACAACGAATCCGAGACGTGATAGCGGGATGCCGTGCGCGCACGAACCCACGCGACACCCGCAGAATGGTGATTTCGCATAATGCTCCTCCGATCGCGTGCGCATCGCGCGCACGCACGAAAAAAGCTCCGACGCGCCGGCCGGCGCGTCGGGCACGAGATTCGAGTGACGTCGACGATCAGCGAGCGCGCGGAGGAGCGCGAGCCTGAAGCGGGGTTTGCCGCCAGACGAGGGGCGGCTGGAGAGCGTTGGCCGCCGCAGGGTCCTTCGCGAATTGTGCCGGGAGAAGGAACAGCGATGCCGGCGGCGCCGCACCGAAAGACCCGGCATGCACCAGGCAGAACGGGCAATGGCCGCTTCCCGCGTCCGAATGGCGCTGCGGGCGGTGTTCTTGCCGGTGCTCCCGCGGCTTGCCACAGATATCGTCGTGGTCGGGGGCACTCACACGCGCGAGCGCGGCGAAGCCGCCGCGGCCGCGAACCTCCTCCCACAGGCGCGGATTTTCGGACGCGGCCGCAATCGCGGCGGAAACGGCGGGGGCGAGCGCGTTCAGCAGGATCGCAAAGGAGGCGATCCACGCGTACAGGAGTCGCGAGCGGAAATGCCGGTGCACGCGGGGATGCTAGCAACATCGCGCCGCCCGCGCCATGCCGGCCGCGTGTTCAGGAGCGTAATATGGCAGGAAGCCCGAGACGCCGACCGTCGAACGATGCAGCCGCGCGTAGAAGGAACAACGGATCGCCGATGTGCGCCTATCGTGATCGCGCATCGCGGGGCGAGCGGCTACCTCCCCGAGCACACTCTCGCCGCGTACAGCGTTGCAATTCTCCAGGGGGCGGATTTCATCGAGCCGGATCTGGTGATGACCCGCGACGGCCACCTGATTGCGCGGCACGACAACCGGCTCGATCTCACGACGGACGTCGCGTCGCGGCCCGAGTACGCCGCCCGCCGCACGACCAAGACGGTGGACGGCATCACTGCGACCGGCTGGTTCAGCGAGGACTTCACGCTCGAGGAGATCAAGCGGCTGCGTGCCGTCGAGCGCATACCCGCTGTGCGCCCGGCGAACGCCCGATTCGACCGGCAGTTCGAAGTGCCGACGCTCGCCGAGATCATTCGCTTGGTGCGCGCCTACGAGAGCGTGCTCGGCCGCACGATCGGCATCTATGTCGAAACCAAGCACCCGACCTACTTCGAGCGCCTCGGTCTTCCGATGGAAAACGCCTTGCTCGAAATCCTCCGCGCGAACGGTTACGAGGACTATCCCGACGCGGTCTACATTCAGTCGTTCGAGACGACCAACCTGCGGAAGCTGCGGGAGCGCACGCGCATCCCGCTGGTACAGCTGCTCGAGCGCGACGGTCAGCCGTACGATGCCGCGGCGGCGGGTTCAGGTCTCAGTTATGCGCATATGGCGACCGCGGCGGGGCTGCGGGAGATCGCGACGTACGCCGATGTGGTCGGCCCGGAGAAGAGTCTCATCATTCCCCGCGCCGCCGACAGCACGCTCGCCAGCGCGAACGCCACCGACTTCGTGCGTGACGCCCATGCCTGCGGCCTTGCGGTGCATGCGTGGACCTTTCGCGCGGAGAACGTCTTCCTGCCCGCCGACTTTCGTGGGGGCGCGGAGCCGAATGCGCCCGGCGACGCCGAGGGTGAGATTGAAGTGTTTCTCGCCGCCGGCATCGACGGCTTCTTCACCGATCAGCCGGACGTCGGCGTGCGCGCACGCGCCCGATTCCAAAAGGAAGCCGCGTCGTGAGCGGCGCGCCGATCGAGCGGAGCTCTAGCGGGGCTCTCGTGTGAGGCTCCGCTCGACGGACCCGCGCCGCCGCCGCGGCGCGATCAGCCGGCGCGCAACAGGTCTTCGATCGCTGCGCGTTCTTCGAGCAGCTCTTTGTGCGTGGCCTCGATGCGGGCGCGGCTGAACTCGCTGACCTCGAGCCCCTGCACGATCGAATACGTGCCGTCCTTGCAGGTGACCGGATAGCCGAAGATCACGCCTTCCGGGATACCGTAGCTGCCGTCGGAAGGAATGCCCATCGTGACCCAGTCGCCGCTCGGCGTTCCGAGGATCCAGTCGCGGATGTGCTCGATTGCGGCGTTCGCCGCCGACGCCGCCGAGGACAGACCGCGCGCCTCGATGATGGCCGCGCCGCGCTTCTGCACGGTCGGGATGAACACGTTCTCGATCCACGCCTGGTCGTTGATGAGCTTGGCTGCGTTCTGTCCGTCGACCTCCGCGTTGTAGACGTCCGGGTACTGCGTCGCCGAATGGTTCCCCCAGATCGTCATCTTCTTCACGCTCGTCACGGGCTTGCCGAGCTTCTGGGCGATCTGTGTGAGCGCGCGGTTATGGTCGAGGCGCATCATCGCCGTGAAGTTCTTGGGGTTCAGGCCGGGCGCGCTCTTCATCGCAATGAGCGCGTTGGTGTTCGCCGGGTTGCCGACGACCAACACCTTCACGTCGCGGCTCGCCACCGCATCGAGCGCCTTGCCCTGCGGGCCGAAGATCTTGCCGTTCGCCGCGAGCAGATCCTTGCGCTCCATGCCCGGCCCGCGGGGACGTGCGCCGACGAGGAGCGCCACGTCCGCGTCCTTGAACGCAACCATCGGATCGGAGGTGGCAACCATGCCGTGGAGCAGCGGGAAGGCGCAGTCGTCGAGCTCCATCATCACGCCTTTGAGCGCCTTCTGTGCCTTCTCGTCGGGAATCTCGAGCAGTTGCAGGATCACGGGCTGGTCCTTGCCCAGCATTTCGCCGCTCGCGATGCGAAACAGCAGGCTGTAGCCGATCTGACCGGCCGCGCCGGTCACGGCAACGCGCATGGGTTTTTTCATTTCCTCGTTCTCCTATTGCAGCAGTGTCGATACGGCCGGCGAGGCCTGAAGATGCGTTTCTCTGCGTCGAAACGAGCGCAGCGCCCGAGGCGCTGCGACGGTGTCGGAATTCGGGTCCTGCGGTGGGTGAAATCGCGCGGGATTATACGCGCCGGCCGAACGGACGGACAACAAAGAGGCCCGGGCAGAGGCGCCCGGGCGCGGGAAGCGCGTTACTTTGCGCCGAGCTTCTTTGCTACGGCGGCGCGAAACTGCTCGGCCTTGTCGGCGTTTGCGATCCGGCTGATCTCGCGCGCTAGCGTATCGATGAGCCGCTGCAGCGCGCCCGGGTTGTCGGGATCCCCGATGCGTGCGAGCTGTTCCTCCCAAACGATGCTCGCCATCGGTCCGAGGAACTCGACCGCCTCGCTCTCGACGGCCGCAAGTGCGGCCGGCCCCGAGGCGACGGCCGCGGTGCCGGCGACCGGGTCGGTGATTCCGAGCATGCGCAGCACGGCGATCGTGTCCGGCAGCGCCCCGCCGCCTTCCGGCACGCGCACTTTACCGTCCGAGAACCGCAGCCGCCCGCCCTTGCGCGCGGTCGCGAATTGCCGGATGGCTTCGACGTTCTGGCGCGTGCCGAAAGTGACGCTGAGGATGGCGCCTTCGCTGAAGACGACCTGGAGCAGCTGATTGTCCGGGGTTGCGACGCGGGCGGTGCCGGTGCGGCCCTCGCGATGCAGCCGCTCGATCTCCCGAACGATCTCCGCGTAGCCCAGTACGGCGTCCGAGTCCATGGCGCCGGACTACGCGGATTTCTTCGCGCTCAACCGGTCCATGGCGAGGCGGATGCTCGTGCCCATGCGATCGATCGCGCGCGCGAGGCTTCCGATCTCGTCGCGCCGCTCGGCCTCGGCGATGCGCGGGACCACGCGTCCGCGGCTCATTTCGTCCGCGATGCGCGTGAGACGGCGGATCGGCGTGGTGAGGCGCTGCGAGAAGAAGTAGGCGATCAGCGTCACCACGACGAGCGTCGCGACGAGCAGGATCAGGGCATTGCGGTTCGCCTCCCGGATCGGCGCGAACGCCTCGGCCTGGTCTTGCTGCGCGACCAGGATCCAGCCGTGGCGCGTGGTCTGCACCGTCGCCACGACCTCGCGGCCGCCGTCGTTGTAGCTGATCTGCTTCGTGCCTTTCTCGGGGCGCGCGAGGAACGCGGGATGGCGGCTGAAGTCGGCCATCTTGCTTACGTACTCTTCCTTCTGATGCGCCACGACCTTGCCGCTCGGCTCGAGCAGGAAGGCGTAGCCGGTCTCGCCGATGCGCGCGCGCGTGACGATTTCGGAGAGGTCGGCGAGCGTCGATCCGGCGGCCAGGACGCCGATGATGCGGTTCGGAACCGCCTCGTCGGTGATCGGCACCGACAGGATCAGCGCCGGCCGGTTGTTGGTGCGGCTGATCACGACCTGTTCGCCGTAGGGCCGGCCCTCCAGCACCTGCTTGACGTAGATGCGGTCGCTGTAGTCGATGAGCTCCTTGTCGTCGCTGCGCCCAACGTTCATACCGTCGGGACCGATGGTGAAGACGAGGTACGACCAGTCGTACTCCTTGAGCATTGCGCGCAGCACCGGCGCCTGCGTGGCGCGGTCCATCGAGCGGATCAACGGCGTGTCGGCGTTCTGTCGCAGCGCCCGCAGGTTCATGTCGACCCAGTTGTCGACCTGCGCGCTCAACCGCGCGGCCGTATCCCGCAGCTGCTGCTCAACTGCAGTGGAGATGCGCGTGGTGGCGTCGCGGTAGTCGACGTACCAAATGGTGCAGAGCGGCACCAGCGCGACGAACAGCATGGTGAGCAGCAGCTTGTGGAAAATGCTGAAGCTGAAAACTTTCATGTATGCCCCCTCGTGGCCCGAACTTCCGTGCGAAGCGCGGCCTGTTCTTACTAATAGGCCACCGCGGCGGGGTAAGCCAGCCGGGATATTGCCTTGCGATTCAAGGCATTGCGGCGGCTATCGCAGACGAGCCGGCATCTCGGGCCGCAGGAGCACCGCGGCCGATTCCGGAACAGGCGTTGCGGTCTTCCGAGCGCACGCAAACGCGGCGCCCTCTCGGTTGCGCGCTCGGCGAGGCACCGAGTAAAGTCGCGGCGCTCACCGTTTCGAGTTTTAGCTTCATGACAGCGACGATTTATTGGGAGGACCTGCCGCCGGGAAAGGTTATCGACCTGGGAACGCGCGTGGTGCCGCGCGAGGAAATCCTCGAGTTCGGGCGGCGCTACGATCCGCAACCCTTCCACACCGACGAAGAAGCGGCGCGCCAGTCGATCTACGGCGGGCTGATCGCGAGCGGCTGGCACACCTGCGCGATCATGATGCGGATGCTGTACGACGGACTGCTGCGGCACTCGGCGAGCATGGGCTCGCCCGGCATGGACAACCTGCGCTGGCTCAAGCCGGTGCGTCCGGGGGACACGCTGCGCGGGCGCATGACCATCCTCGAATCGCGCCCGCTCAACAGCAAGCCGGACATCGGGATGATCAAGGCGCGCTGGGAAGTGTTCAATCAGCACGACGAGCTGGTCATGACCGTTGAGGGCATGGGCATGTATCGCCGCCGCCAACCGGGCGCAGCCGCGGCGGCGCAATGAGCGTGTCCGAATCCCTCCGCGTGCACGCCGGCGACGTCGAGCTCGCGACCTACGTGCGCGGCGAGGGCCGACCGGTGCTTCTCATCAACGGGCTCGGCGCGGCCGCCGCCGACTGGGGGCCGTTCGCCGATGCGCTCGCGCCGCACGTGCGGCTGATCACGTTCGACAATCGCGGCGCCGGCCGCTCCACCGTGCCGACGCAGCCGTTCCCCCTCGAGCGCATGGCGGACGACGCGGCGGCGGTGCTCGCGGCGCACGGTGTACCGGCGGCCGCGGTGATCGGCCACTCGATGGGCGGGATGATCGCGCAGCTCCTCGCCGTGCGCCGGCCGGAGCTCGTCGAGCGGCTGGTGCTGGTCGGCACGCACGCCGGCGCGAAGAGCGCCGTGCCGGCGACGCCGGAGGCGCGCGCGGTGCTGTTTTCGAAGGAGAAGCTTCCGCGGGAAGAGCTGGTACGGCGCCAGTTCAGCGTCTACGTAGCGCCGCGCTTTCTCGCCGAGCAGCGCGAAACGTTCGAGCGCATGGTGGCGCTGCGGCTCGAGCATCTCATGCCGCTCGAGGCTTGGGAGCTGCAGCTGCAGGCGATACTCGCGAGCGAACGACGCGAGCTCGTGCGCGGCATCCGCGCGCCGACCTTGATTCTGCACGGCCGCGAGGACGCGCTGATCCCGTTCGCGAACGGTGAGATGCTGCGCGACCTCATCCCGGGCGCGCGGCTCGTCGCGCTGGAGGATTGCGGCCACATGGTGAACTGGGAGAAGCCCGCCGAAGCCGCGGCCGCGATTCTCGATTTCCTGGCGACGTGACGCGGTTCGGTTCTCCGCTCCGGCTCCCTCAGGCGCCGCGCCTCCCGGCGCGCTTCATGCTTTCGATCGACTGAAAAAGAATCCCGCTTCCATGATCGCCGATCGCCGCCCGCTCGATGCCACCGCCTTCGGTCTGATGACGCTGCTCTGCCTCCTCTGGGGCGTGCAGCAGGTCGTGGTCAAGCTGACCGCGCCGTACATGTCGCTTATCATGCAGGGCGGCGTGCGCTCGCTCCTCGCTGTGGTGTTGCTGCTGATCTGGGCGCGCGCCCGCGGGATTGCATTGTTCAACCGCGACGGGACGTTCTGGCCGGGCCTGCTCGCAGGGTTCCTGTTCGCCGTCGAATTCATCTTCATCTACGCGGGCCTCGAGTACACGGCCGCGTCGCGGCTGGTCGTGTTTCTTTATCTCACACCGCCGCTCACGGCGCTCGGGCTCGCGTGGCTCGTGCCGGGCGAACGCCTCGCGCCGGCGCAGTGGCTGGGTGTTCTGGTTTCGTTCGCGGGGATCGTGCTCGCGTTCTCGGAAGGATTCTTCGCCGAGCGCGAATCCACCTGGCGCGGCGACATTCTCGCCCTGCTCGCGGCGGTGTGCTGGGCGGCGACCACCGTGACGGTGCGCTCGACCGCGCTCGCCCGCGCCACCGCCACCAAGACGCTCTTCTATCAGCTCGCCTTCGCCGCCGCGCTGATGCTCCTCGTCTCGCCCCTGCTCGGCGAACGCGGACTGATCGAGCTCACGCCGGGGCTGGTGGCGAGCATCCTCTATCAGGGCGCGGTCGTCGCGTTCTCGAGCTTTCTCGTCTGGTTCTGGCTTCTCACGAGATACTTCGCCGCGCGGCTCGCCGTCCTGTCGTTCCAGACGCCGCTTTTCGGTGTGCTCGCCGGCGTCCTGATTCTCGACGAACCGCTGACGCCGCTCTTTGCCGTCGCAGCGGCACTGGTGGCCGCGGGAATTGTGCTCGTCAATCGCGGAACGCCGGCGGCGAAGCAGAGAACACCGGAGGGTTTAGCGAATTGAGCCGATGCCGTCCAGGTGCGGCGACGCGTCGAGGGCAGCCGCGACAAACGGAAACCGCCCGGGCAACAATCGCAGATCTGTCGGCCGTACGCGCACGAGCCGCTGCACGCTGGCGACGCTGCGTGACTCCGGCGCATCCCAGTCGATCGACGCGTATCCCGTGAGCTGCAGCAGGTCGCCGTTGTCGAAGTCGATGAAAAGCAAGCCCGCCCGACCGTCTTGCTCGATGTTGCCGAGCGTGTTGAAAGCGAAATTGCCGACGTAGTCGGGAATCGCAAGCGAGCCGTCCGCTTCGAGGCGGACGAATCCGGGGCGGCCGCCGCGGTGCGAAACATCGACACCATAGCGGCGCCCCGCGCCGCGCAGGCAACTCGAGGCGATGAAAAACGTATCGGCGCGCTCGATCAGGCGGCGTGCGGGCTCGTTCAGCCGATCCGCCACCAGCGGGGCACCGGTATCCCCCGGGACGGCGCGCGGCTCGAACCACTTGCGGTTGATGTACTTCGGACAGTTACCGAAGGCTTGATCGACTCGCACTTCGAAGCCGCCCTCCGCGATCCTTGTGACCCGGCCGTTCATGCGGTTGCGCCGGCGCGTGTGCAGTTCCAGGCCGAGCAGCCCGATCGGCGCCTGCACGCGCAGGTGGTCGGCGAGCGTATCGCCCGGATGCGGCGAGGCGCGCACGAGCAGCGTGTACGGATCCGGCGAGGCGATGAAGCCGGGCGCGCCCGTAACTACGGACGCCCACGGCCGGCGGTTGGCATCGAGTGAACCGACCAGCAGCCACGGCAACTGGCCGAAGAACGTGCGGTGCTCCTCGGGCATGTAGTCGCGGATGACTCGGCGGCCGATTCGCTCGAGCTTGTCCCGCAGGCCGAGGCGCGCCTGCAGCGCCTGTTCGCCTTCGTGGTAGGGCGACTCATCCATTCGCCTTGCTCCGCCGCCGCCCGGCGCGGGCTCGCTCTCGCCGCCGAAACGCCTTGACCTTCGCCTGGTTGCCGCACACTGCCATGCTGCACCATCGCCGCCGCCCGCTTTTCGTCCGGTCGTAGAACCAGAGCACGCACGCATCGTTGCCGCACTTGCGCACGCGCGCGAGGTCGCCTTCGCAAAGCAGCGCCGCGATCGCTTCCGCAATCGGCAGGAGCGGCGCATCCGGGCCGTCGGCGCGCACGGTTTCGTGCAGTGCGAGGCGGTTTTTTTCCGCGACGACCTCTCGCTGACGCGCGCCGCTCGCGAGCACGCGGTTGAGCAGGGCGAAATCGCCATCGGCGTTGCGCGCCTGCCTTGCGCCTTGCGCAAGCCGCGCGCGCAGCCATTCGCGCAGCGCCAGCGCCCGCGCCACTGTCGCCGGTGTCACGTTGCTCGCGTACCCTGCGGCGAACGCGTCCGGATGGGTCCGGCGCGCGGCGTTCAGCCATGCGGCGAGCTTCGGTGCTTCGTCGATGGTGTCGATCGCGCCGGCGGCGGTCATGTAGCGCGTGTTCAGGAAGTCGAGTGCGAGATGATCGGCGAGAAACGGTGCGACGTCGTGCGTGGCGTTCATGGTCCAGTGTGTGTTTGGCGCGGATCGCTGCATAGGGCTTGCAATCACTGTAACCGGTATTTTACGCTGTAAACGGTTACATACAACCCATCGAGGAGTCTTACCGTGAAAGCAAGCGTTTGGAAACCGAACCGCGCGCGTCTGGCCGTCGTGCTCGTGACGGGGGTGCTGGCCTCGGCCTGCGCCTTAACCGGCGATTCGGCAGGCGGCGAGCGCGCGCAGGCACGTCCCAGCGTCGCGTACAAATATGCGCAGGTCGAAGGCCGCAAAATCTTCTACCGGGAGGCCGGCAGGCGCTCCGACCCCACCATTGTGTTGCTGCACGGCTTTCCCTCCTCGTCGCACATGTACCGGGAGCTGATCCCGTTGCTCGCGGACCGATTTCACGTGGTTGCGCCCGACTACATCGGTTTCGGTCATTCCGACGCGCCGCCGGCTACCGAGTTTCGCTACACTTTCGACAACCTCGCCAAGGCGATGGTGGGGTTCTTGAACGAGCTGGAGCTACGGGAGTACCTGCTCTACATGCAGGACTTCGGCGGGCCGGTCGGCTTTCGCGTCGCGACCGCGCATCCCGAGCGCGTCAAGGGACTGGTGATACAGAACGCGAACGCATACGCGGAAGGTTTGAGCGACGCGGCGCGCGGGTTCTTGTATCCGCTTTGGAAGGAGCGGAACGAGAAGACACTCGCCGCGTTTCGCAATCTGATCGCGCTCGACGGCACCCGGTTTCAATATCAGGCCGGCACGCGCAATCCGGAAGGGCTGAACCCGGACGCGTGGGTGTTCGATCAGGCATTGCTCGACCGCCCGGGGAGTGCCGAGCGCCAGCTCGCGTTGTTCATCGATTACGAAAACAACGTAGCGCTCTACGACGATTGGCAAGCCTACTTGCGCAAGTACCAGCCGAAGACGCTGGTCGTGTGGGGCAAGGGCGACCCGTTCTTCACCGTGGCCGGCGCCGAGGCCTACCGTCGCGACCTGAAAAACGTCGAAGTGCACCTACTGAACACCGGCCACTTCGCGCTCGAAGAAGACGCGCCGCAGATTGCGCATCTGATCAAGCGAACTTTCAACTGAGATGCGAACGCGGCTGACCGGCCTCACGCCGGGTCGGGTGGCGAGCATCCGCTCGCGATTTCTGCGCAGCGCGCGCGGCCCGCGGCGGGTCATTGCGTAACTGTGTCGGCAACACTAATATCTTCCCGGCGCACGACCGGCGCGACGCCCGGGGGCGGCCGGGCCGCTCAGGCGCGGCGGCGGGCGTGGGCGCGATGGGTGCGGTTGTGGCGTTCGACGTCGCGTGCGATATCGGCGAGCGAAACG